>Ga0268299_1001866_pt1 | contig 30679 bp, 25 predicted proteins | sample NOBtaG_FD_193484 | JGI IMG/M metagenome (GOLD analysis project Ga0268299, IMG submission 193484) | Activated sludge microbial communities from bioreactor in Nijmegen, Gelderland, Netherland - NOB reactor | ecosystem: Engineered > Bioreactor > Aerobic > Activated sludge | place: Netherlands...
CACGGCTCTTCCCACCAGGGCCCTCACATGGAACGGGTCGTACACCAACTCGGCATTCCTCATCGTCTGCGTCGCCCCCTTGCGGTACGCCGCGCTCAGGTCCATCGCCACCTGCTCAATCGCATGGAGATGTCCGTTGTGTCGCATCAATTCCTCAACAAACGCCGTGAAAGTCGTATGGTCCTTACCCTCCGCCGCAAACAGCACTCGGCGCTCCAGCAGGTCGGCAAACACCCTCAGGTACTCGTGCCCCTTGCGCCGGTTCATCTCGTCCACTCCAATCTGAACCACTTCCGAAAAATCCAAGGCCGCATGCGCCGCCTTCACCTGGTTGCTCAGCATGCGCTAGAGCCGGGTGTCCGTCTCCCCCAGGATCTCCCCGGCGCGTCTCACCGGCATCTCCCGCATCAGGGTCAGCGCGAAGGCTTCGAAGTCCCGGGTGAAATGCTTTCCCTTCCCCTCCCACGGAGCCGGCACCGTCCACACCTTGCCGCAGCGCTTGCACCGGGCCCGGGGCAGGGCGCAGAGGATCCCGGTCCGCTTGCCAAAGGCGTCCAGGTGTCGCCACGTCCGCGGCTCGGCGTGGTCGTGACACACCACCCCCGAATCGCCGCACTGGACGTGCCCACAGCGAAGGCTCGGCCAAAGCGTTTCTGTCTCTCGCACCACGACCAAGAACCTCTCCGCCGCTCGCTCTCATACTCCGCCGCAACCACCGCCCACCGCTCGTCCAGTTGCAACAACCTCGCGAATGCCTTTTCTGCAATCATCTCCAGCCCATTCTACCTACCCATCCAGCCACGCAAAACAGCGAAGAACCTGATTCAAATCCTCCGGGAGCCACTCCCGCAGGATCTCCCACTCTTCCGGCAACGCCGTCCTCGTCATCTCCACGACTTACGGCTCATCGCATCAAAATTCATGCCTTTAGGTTAACGCCTATGGGAGCCCGTCCCTACCGGGGATCCGCGGCGGGGAGGGTGTAGTAAAAGGTGGCGCCCTTGCCGGGGATGCTTTCGGCGCGCACTTCACCGCCGTGGCTCTGGATGATGTGCTTCACGATGCTGAGACCGAGTCCGGTGCCGCCCTGCTCGCGCGATCGGGCGCGGTCCACGCGATAGAAACGCTCGAAGACGCGCTCAATGGAATCCGCAGGAATCCCCGGTCCGTCGTCAGCAACCCAGCCTTCGACCCGATCCTCCGTCACCCGGCGTCCGCCCATCCGCACCTCGCCGCCGGAGCGGCCGTATTTGATGGCGTTGTCGGCGAGGTTGTAGAGCACCTGTTGCAGACGGTCGCCGTCGGCCCGGATGGATACGCCATCGGGCACTTCATTGATCAGCCGCACGTCCCGTTCCCTGGCGCGCGATTCCAGGTCGCGGGTGACTGCGGCGACCTGCTCCCGCAGGTCGAAGGATTGCAGATTCAGGGCCACGGAACCCGATTCGAGCTGCGAAATGGTGAGGAGATCGTCAATGAGGAAGGTCAGCCGGTCGGCATGCTTTTCGAGGGTCTGGAGGAACCGTGTGGCCACCGCCGGATCATCCTTGGCGCCGTCGAGCAGGGTTTCCACGTAGCCCTTGATCATGGAGAGCGGCGTCCGCAGTTCGTGGCTGACATTGGCGACGAACTCCTTGCGCACGCTTTCCAGTTGCTTGATCCGGGTGAGGTCGTGGAACACCAGGATGGTGCCGGCATGCGCGCGGTCGGGATCCCGCACGCTGGCCGCATTGATCTGGAGCACGCGTCCATTGTCCCCGGGCAACTGCAGTTCGAATCCGGTGACGCGCCCCTCGCTGGCCGCGCGCACGGCCAGCTCCTGCAGTTCGTGCAGCCGCAGCGCCTCCAGCAGCGTCAGGCCGCGCACGTCGCGGGGCAGACGGAACATTTGTCCGAGGGTCGGATTGGCGAACTGCACCCGGCCGTCTTCATCGAGGATCAGCAGGCCCTCGATCATGCTGTTGAAGACCGCCTGCTGCTTGGTCTGCTCCTCGACCCATTGCGATTCCCGGGCGCGATGCAGGTCCTCCAGCTCGCGCCGCGACTCCGCCAGGGCCCTCCGATCCTCCGCCGAACGCCGCCAAAGCCATCCCGCGGCCAGAACGGCGGCGACAAAACCAAGCCACGGAAGGAGGGACGCCATGCGCAAGGAACCGTCCCGACGCCGGGTCAGTTCTCGATGAAGCGATATCCGACGCCCCGCACGGTGTCGAGATAGCGGCAGGCCGCGCCCAGCTTCTCCCGGAGCCGCCGCATGTGGGTGTCCACCGTCCGGGTATCAATGATGTTGTCGTATTCCCAGACGTCGCGGAGCAGTTGCTCGCGCGACTGGACGCGTCCGCGCCGGAGCGCCAGCACGGTGAGCAGCTTGAACTCGGTGGCCGTGAGATCAATGCGCTTGCGGGCCACCGTCACCAGATGACGAGGCACATCAATGAAGAGATCCCCGACGCTGAACTGGTCGGGCTTCTGGTCGGTCGCGTTGCGGCGGCGCAGCAGGTTCTTGACCCGGAGGGTCAGCTCCCGGGGGCTGAACGGCTTGGTCACGTAGTCGTCGGCTCCCAGCTCCAGTCCCAGCACCCGGTCAATTTCACCCGCCTTGGCGGTGAGCATGATGATGGGAATGCCCGCGGTGGCGGGATCCCGCCGGAGCATCTTGCAGACCTCCAGGCCGTCCACTTCGGGCAGCATGACGTCCAGCAGGATGAGGTCGGGGACCTGTTGGCGGGCCTTCTTGAGGGCGTCGCTACCGTCGTCGGCGGTCACCACGTCGTAACCCGCCGCCTTGAGATTAAAGCTCACCAGCTCCAGGGCATCCGGTTCGTCGTCCACCACCAGGATCTTGGCCATGACGCGAGAGGTCGTAGGCATGCCCGGAGGCTACTCAAGGGCAGTTTGGTTACAAGGCGGTGACATTCGGGGCGGCGTCTCTGGCATTTCCATTTCTTCCGCAGGTTTCCGGATGGGCCTCAGGCAAAGGACGCAAAGACCGCAGAGGAAGGGAGGGGAGGAAGTCTGGTTCCTTGAGATCCACTGCATAGTCTTGCTCAGCCCCCTGCGTGGGCGCCTCTCAGTTTTTGACTGGGCCGGCACGACGGCGCTTCGGATTCACGCTGGCTGAAGAGGAGACACGGATTGCACGGAGGAACACGGATGAAGACAGAGAGGGCGCCCTTTCCTCTCCGTGAGAATCCGTGAAATCCGTGTCCAGATCCCCCAGTCCCCAAAAAATTGAGATGCGTCCCCTCTGCGTCCTTTGCGTGAGACCTTCCGCCCCCTCCTCGGCGTGAGGCAGGTCTTCGCGCGAAAGCGCTGGCCCGCGGGGAGCGGATGCCTAGGCTCCCGGCCGACTGACATGAGCCTCACGTCCTTCTCCTTCCCCACCCGCACGTTGTTCGGCGCCGGCGCCTTGGGCGAATTGCCCGGACACCTCCGCCAATTGGGCATTTCACGTCCGCTGGTGGTCACCGACGGCGGCCTGGTGCAGACCGATGCCTTCCGGTCGCTGGTCCAGGTCCTCGGACCCGGCGGACGGGATCAATCCTGGTTTGTATTCTCGGGGGTGCATCCGAATCCGATCGAGGAGGATGTGCGCCTGCCGGGGGCGTTGTTTCGGGAGAAGGGATGCGACGGGGTCATCGCCATCGGCGGCGGCAGCGCCCTCGATGCCGGCAAGGCGGCCCGGCTGCTGGCGAAGCGTCCGGACCTGGATCTCGCCCGATTCTACGATGAGAGCGATTGGTCCGGACTGGCTCCGCTGATTGCCATTCCCACCACCGCCGGCACCGGCAGCGAGGTGGGACGCAGTTCGGTGATCACGCTGGACGCCACCCATCGAAAGGCCGTGTTGTTCCATCCCGAACTGCTGGCCCGTCTCGTGATCCTGGATCCCGAACTCACCGTCGGACTGCCCCCGAAACTCACCGCAGCCACGGGCGCCGACGCCCTCACGCACTGCATCGAGAGCTTCACTTGTCCGGTGTTTCATCCGATGTGCGATGGGATCGCCCTGGAAGGTATCCGGCTCATCGTGAATGCCCTACCCCGCGCGGTGCGCGACGGACGGGACCTGGAGGCGCGCGGCCACATGCTGGTCGCGGCGGCCATGGGGGCGGTGGCGTTTCAGAAGGACCTCGGCGCCGTGCATTCGCTGGCCCATCCGCTCTCCACGCTCTGCGGCATGCACCACGGACTGGCCAACGCTCTGTGTCTGGTCACGGTGATGAACTTCAACGCGCGGGCGCGTCCGGGCCTGTATCGGCGCATCGGCATCGCCTGCGGACTGGACGTGGTGCGGAGTTCCGACGGTGAGGCGGACTGCGAAACGATCGGGTTCATTTCCCAATTCCTCGCCGGGCTCGGACTCAACACCCGCCTGCGCGAGCATGGCGTGCGGGAAGACCAACTGGAGGCGCTCGTCGTCCAAGCCGCCGCCGATCCCTGCCACAAGACCAATGCCGTTCCGGTGACTCCCGCCGACCTGCGGACGCTGTACCTCTCGGTGCTGTAGCAGCGCCCATCATGCCGGAAAACGGCGCGAACCGCACCGCGCCTCCCCCCAGCTCCCTAGTCGCGGAAGTTGACGAAATGGACCGCCACCGGCCAGTCGCCTCCCTTCACGGCGGTGATCACGGCCTGCAATTCGTCCCGGCTTTTGCCCGTGACCCGGATCTCCTGGCCCTGGATTGCGGCAGTGACTTTGAAGCCCTGCTGGCGGATGAACTGCGAGATCTGCTTGGCGGCCGCGCCGTCAATACCCTGCTTGATCTTGATGGTCTGGCGGGCGTGTCCGAGCGGCGACAGGTCGGCTTCCCCTTGATCCACGTTCTTGAGGCTGATCCCCCGCTTGGCGAGGCGTCCGACCATCATCTCGGACAACTGGCGCATCTTGAAGGCGTCGCCGGCCTTCAATTGGATCTCATCCTTCGCCAACACGATTTCCGCCCCGCTCTCCTTGAAGTCGAAGCGCGTGGCCAGTTCCTTCTTCGCCTGGTTCACCGCGTTCTCGATCTCCATCGAATTCACCTGCGACACGATGTCGAAGCTTGGCATGGAGCGAGCGTATGAAGCGCCGGCCTGGAAGGCGAGAAATGACCTGTCCCTCTGTTGTTCTTCCTCCGGAGGAGAAGACACGGATTGCACGGATTCTCACGGAACAGAAAAGGATCCTCTTCAGGTCCAGAGGAAAGGAGGAAGGATGAACGGCGAAAGCCAGGGGACGAATGACGAAGGACCAAGGACTACCGAGGTCCCACCACGGCACAAGCCGGTGAACCGCCGCCGCAACTCCATCCGCGCGCGGCTCCGCGAAGGTGTTGCCCCCCTCCAGATCAACCGGCTCACGCCAACTGCCGGAGCCACCCCTCGCGTGCCGCCTCCAGCCCTTTGTACGCGGCCACCGCCTCCGGCATGGTCTCCAATTGACGCCGGAAGGCCGCCGCGACCCCGGGATCCTCAAGCGCCTCCGTCAAGGGATGGATCGTCAGCCAGATCACGAACACCAGACCGTCCACCGAAGGCAGCGCGCGGAACGCTTGATGCTCGACCCGGAGCCAGACGGACTCCAGCGGGGTCCCGGGCCCGAGCCGCAGACGCGGCACCGAAGGATGGAGGTTCCGGTCGGGAACGGCCGACAGGCCCCAGTTCTCCCGGGTGACCACGGTCTGGTCGGAAAGGCGGTCGAGAAATGTCCGGATGCGCCCTCCCAGTTGTTCGTTCAACCCGGGCACAGGAGCATGAATCTCGGCCACGGGCAGGCCCAGCTTCGACGCCGGATCCCAGGACGAGGGGTCACATACGCAGCCTCCGGCCATCCGAAATTCCCCGGCGGAGTTCCGTCGCAATAGAACCACGTCGGGTTCCCAGAGCCCGCCCAGCCGCCGCAGACCGTCCCGCCCCCGGCCATAAAGAGGCCGCAGCCGCTCGTCCGCAAAACAGTCCAGCAACCCATCCAGCAACGGATCCGCCCGGGGCGTCCAAGGCAGGTGCCGTTCCGGATGGCGCTCCAGGAGGGCGGCGCGTTCAGCCAGGCTTCCGGCGGGTCTGGAGGCCAGGGCAAACCACCGGAATGCGGACGGTCGCGCGCCGAATTCAAACCGATACGGGTCGGCACGAAACAATCGCGGAAAGTCCGGCACGGGGCTTGCGGTAGTCACCGGTGGCATGAGATTCAACACTGACGGGAAACTGGGTCCCGGCAAAGCGCTCAGCCTGCGCTTGTCCCGGACGCAGTCCTCGGTACCTTTCCCCGCCGCCCGATGTCCACGGCCAGCAAATCGTTGAAGATGGTCACCTGCCCCCAATGTGGGGCACGCGTGTTCATTCCCGGCACCCTCGCCCCGCTGGAGACGACCGACTGCGTCAAATGCGGGGCCTCCATCATGATGCCCATGCAGTTGCGGCAGTTCGAGCTGCGCGCCGCAATCGCCTCCGGCGGCATGGGGACCGTATATCGCGCCTGGGATACCACCCTCGGGCGCGAGGTGGCCGTGAAGCTGATGAAGCAGGAGTTGGTGAATGACGAGGATGCCGTCAACGCCTTCGCCGCCGAGGCGCGTGCCTGCGCCCAGCTCAACCACACCAACATTATCAATGTGTACACTTTCGACCAGGAGGGACCCTACCGGTATCTGGTGATGGAACTGGCCGATGCCGGCAGCCTCGACGACCGGATCGAGGCGCAGAAGCGGGTGCCCGAACTGGAGGTGCTGGATTGCGGCATTAAGCTGGCCAGCGCCCTGGGGGCCGCCCTGCGCCGCGGCCTGCTGCATCTCGACATCAAACCGGGCAACATCCTCTTCAACGCCGAGGGAGAACCGAAGCTGGTGGATTTCGGGCTCGCGCGAAAGACCGATGCCGACAAGGACTACCATGCGCCAGTCTTTGGCACTCCCTACTACATCGCCCCCGAGCGGGTGCAGCAGACGGGGGAATCCTTCCTGAGCGACGAATACTCGCTGGCGGGCACGCTGTACCACGCTCTGGTTGGCCACGTTCCTTTCGAGGCCGCCACCGTCGAAGAGGTGGTTGCCGCCCAGGTGCATACCCCGTTGACCCCCCCGAACCACGTCGTGTCCGAAATCACCGTGCCCACCAGCGAGACCCTGGTGCGGGCCATGGCGAAAAACCCCGCAGAGCGCTATCAGAGCCACGACGAATTCCGCATGGCGTTGGAAGCCTCGCGCAGCCAGTTGCTGATCCGCACGCTGACTGGGAACGAACCGCCCGGAGCCGCAGGCACCGAGACGCGGCGTTGGTGGCGGCGGTGATCAGTAGTCGGTGGTCCGTGGTCAGTGATTGGTAGACGGGGACCAAGTTCAACAAGACGAACCACGAACCACTAACAACGGACACTCTCCGCCATGCGCAATCCCATCATGGTCGCCCTCGATGTTCCCGACGCGCAGCGGGCGGTGGCAATGGCCCGGGCCGTGGCGCCCCATGTCGGCGCCTTCAAGGTGGGCAAGGAGCTGTTCGTGGGCAGCGGACCCGGCATCGTTCGCGAGCTTCGGGCCACCGGCGCCGCGGTCTTTCTGGACCTCAAGTTTCACGACATTCCCAACACTGTGGCGCGGGCCGTGGCCGCGGCCACACGGCTGGATGTGCAAATGCTCACCGTCCACTGCAGCGGCGGGTCCGCCATGATGCGCGCTGCGGAAGAGTCCGCCCAACACACGGCCCAGCAACTGGGACGCCCGGCGCCGCTGGTCCTCGGAGTCACCGTGCTCACCAGCATGGACGCCGCCACGCTGTCGGAGCTGGGTCTGGAACCGGATCCCGCCGCCCAGGTCCGCCGGCTGGCGCTGCTGGCGGTCTCCGCCGGCTTGCGCGGGTTGGTGTGTTCCCCGCTGGAACTTTCGGTCCTGCGCCCCCTCCTGCCTGGGGCGATCCACCTCGTCACGCCGGGCATCCGGTCCGGTGCCGATCCCGCGGACGATCAGAAGCGCACCCTCAGCGCCCGCGAGGCCGTGGACGCCGGAGCCACCTGGCTGGTGATCGGGCGTCCTATCTGCGCCGCTCCCGACCCCGCCGCCGCCGCCCGACAGATTCTGGAATCCCTGGGTTGAGCCGCGGAGCCTTTGGAGTGCGGCGGTCTCCGCCGCTGTGGATTCACCGGCGGAAGAGGAGACACAGAAGAACAAAGTGCCAGGTCATCAGTCCCACAATCTTCCGCAGAGTTCCGGCTGCGTGGGGTTGGTTTCCCGAGAACAAACAAAGTGCCAGGTCCTTTGTCTGCTGCCAGGGACGAGCTTCACCAAGCGGACGCCCAGACGAACCACCAGGAACCAAGGGCCTGTCCCTCACGGACCCGTTGGTGAAAATACTACGCACCCGTATCAATTCGTTTGCCAGTCCTCGCCCCGGGGGAAATGGTTGTGGCCATGGGAAAGCGCTGGGGACTGCGACACGGGACGCTTGGGATTGCCCTGCTGCTGGGCGGGCTGCCCCTGCGGGCCGGCACCGATTGGCCGATGTTCCGGGGGAATCCGCAGCTCACCGGGGTCTCCGACACCCGGCTGCCCGAGTCCCCTGCGTTGCGCTGGACCTTCAAGACGGGGGCGGAGGTCAAATCTTCCGCAGCCATTCTGGGAGACCGGGTGTTCATCGGCTCCGGCGATTCCAACCTCTACTGTCTGCAGTTGAAGGACGGCAAAAAACTCTGGTCGTTTCGCGCGGACGGCCCGGTGGAGGCGTCCCCGCTGGTCCTCGACGGACGCGTGTACTTCGGCACGGCCAACACCAACGTCTATGCGTTGGACGCGGACACAGGAAAGCCGGTCTGGAGCTTCGGCCTCGAGGACAAGATCCTTTCGAGCCCCAACTGGGTAAGCGCGGGACCGTCCCAACGGAAGGATATCCTGGTGGGCGGCTACGACTTCAAGCTCTACAGCTTTGCTCCGGACACCGGCAAAACCAACTGGGTGTTCGAAACCGGCAACTACATCAATGGTACGCCTGCCGTCGGTGACGGCGTCACAGCCTTCGGGGGCTGCGACGCCATCGTGCACGTGGTGGACGTGCTCTCCGGCAGGAAGCAGAAGGAGATCGAAGCCGGAGCCTACATCGCCGCCTCGGGGTCGCTCGTGGATGGGCGGCTATACGTGGGCCACTACGAGAACGCCTTCATCTGCGTGGATCTCAGGGCCGGCAAGATTGTGTGGACCTACAAGGATCGGGCCTTTCCCTACTTCTCCTCGCCCGCCGTGACCTCCGACCGCGTGGTGGTCGGCGGACGCGACAAGCGCCTCCACTGCCTCAAGCGCGACACCGGGGAGGCGGTCTGGGTCTTTCCGACGCGCGGCAAGGTGGACAGCTCCCCGGTCGTGGCCGGGGACCGGGTGGTCTTCGGATCCGATGACGGCCGCCTCTACATCGTGTCCCTCGCCGACGGCAAGGAACTGTGGAACTACGAAATCGGGCAACCGGTCCAAAGCTCCCCTGCCGTGGTGGACGGCGCCGTGGTGGTCGGGAGCGACGACGGCTCGATCTACTGCTTCGGGGCGCGGCAATGACGATCCCAGGAGAAATCCCCAGTATGAATCCTGCTTCAAGCCCTCCGTTTTTCGCCTCCACGCCATGAGCTCCGTCACCATCGCACCGCCGCCGAAGACTGCCGGTCCGCCGATTCAGAAGGAGACCACCGCCGGCAACTATTTCGTCGCCAACTACCCCCCCTTCGCCTTCTGGAAGGAGGAGCACATCCCCGACTTCCTCGCCCTCCTCGACCGCCCCCCCAGACCCCAGACCCCAGACCCCAACTCCCTGCCCCCACTGGGTCTTTACACGCACATCCCCTTCTGCCGGAAGCGCTGCCACTTTTGCTATTTCCGCGTGTACACCGACAAGAACGCGGAAGACATCCGGGGATACATTGACGCCCTGCTCAAGGAGTTGACGATCTATGCGTCCAAGCCCGTCCTGGGCGGGCGCCGACCGAAGTTCATTTATTTCGGGGGCGGCACACCGAGCTATCTATCGCCGGACCAGTTGAAGTTTCTCACCGACGGCATGAAGACGCTGCTGCCGTGGGATGAGGCGGAGGAAGTCACGTTCGAGGCGGAACCCGGAACGCTAACCGACCACAAGCTCCGGGCCATTCGGGAGCTTGGGGTGACGCGACTGAGTCTCGGCATCGAGCACTTCGACGACCACATCCTGGAAATCAACGGACGCGCCCACCGCTCTCGGGAGATTGCCCGCGCCTATGCCTTCGCGCGGGAGATCGGCTTCCCGCAGATCAACATTGATCTCATTGCCGGGATGGTCGAGGAGACCGAGGACAAGTGGCGCGAGGCCGTGGCCCGCGCGGTCACCCTCCGCCCCGACTCGGTCACGATCTACCAGATGGAGGTGCCGTATAACACCGGCATCTACCGACAGATGAAGGCCGAGGGGAAGCTGGTGGCGCCCGTGGCCGACTGGGAAACCAAGCGCCGGTGGGTCAACTATGCCTACGGCGAGTTTGAAAAGGCCGGCTACACGGTCACCAGCACCACCACGGTCGTGAAGGACCCGGAGCGGGTGAAGTTCCAGTACCGCCAGGGACTCTTCAGCGGCGCCGACCTCCTTTCGATCGGCGTGGCCAGCTTCGGTCATCTGCAAGGGGTCCACTATCAGAACCATCACGATTTCCAACCCTACCTGGACGCCCTGAACGCCGGCCGGCTTCCGCTGTACCGGGCTTACGTTGTGCCGGAGGACGAACGCTACCTGCGGGAGTTCATGCTCCAGCTCAAGCTCGGCAGCGTGAGCGCCGGCGCGTTCGCGCGGAAGTTCGGACGCGACCCTCGCCAGCAATTCGCCGCCCCGCTGGCCGTGCTGCGGGACCAGGGCTTCCTCACCAACGGCGGCGACCGCATCGGACTCACGCGCGATGGATTGCTCCAGGTGGACCGCCTGCTTCACACCTTCTTCAAACCCGAGCATGCCACCGGACGCTATGCGTGAACGGCCTCTCCACGCGCAACGTTTGGCGCACCCGTTCATGACCCGTCGCAACTTTCTGCGCTCGGCTTCCCTGGCGCTCACGGCGGCCGGCTGCGCCACCTCCGGCTCGTCGAGCGAAGGCCGGATCCTGACGGTCACCGGACCGATTCCAGCGGAGGGGCTGGGCCGGACGCTCATCCACGAGCATGTCGTGGTGGACTTCATCGGGGCGGCCCGGACTTCTCCGGACCGCTATGATCCCGAAAAGGCCTTTGAAACCGCCCTGCCGCATTTCCGGGAACTCCGCGCGCAGGGAATCGAATCGCTCGTGGAATGCACTCCGCGATACATCGGCCGCAATCCGGCGCTGCTCCGGCGCCTGTCGGAGGCGAGCGGCGTGCAGATCATCACCAACACCGGCTGGTACGCCGCGGTGGATCACAAGTTTCTGCCAGGCGACGCGGACACGGCGTCGGTGGACCGCATCGCCGACCTCTGGCTTGCGGAATGGGAAGTAGGCATCGCAGGCACGGGCATCCGGCCCGGCTTCCTCAAGCTGGGAACCGGTGGCGGCCCGCTGCCCCCGGTGGATGCCAAACTGGTTCGGGCCGCGGCCCGCGTTCACCGCGCGACCGGACTCTCCATCGCCATTCACACCGGCAACGGGGAGGCGGCGCGGGACGAGGTTCGATTGCTGGCCGAGGAAGGTGTCCGTCCCGACGCCTTGATCTGGGTTCACGCCCAAAACGACGCCGGGCCCATTCAGGCCGAACTCGCGCGCCAGGGAGTCTGGATCAGCCTCGACGGCTATTCGCTCTCGCCCGCCAATGCGCTTCGCTATCCGAATCTCGTGATGGCGCTCAAGGAGCAGGGGCTGCTCCACCGGGTGTTGTTGTCCCACGATGATGGGTGGGCGGTGGACGGCGATGCGCCGTCCGGTAATCCGCTGGCGCTCTTTGGCAATGGAAACAACGTCCCGTACCAAAGTCTCTTCACCCGCCTGCTGCCCGACCTGCGGCAACGGGGGCTGACTGCCGCGGACGAAAGCCAACTCCTCGTGCACAACCCACGCGAGGCTCTGACGATCCGGCGCCGGCTCCTCGAGTCCAACCGCGCCGTCGCCGGGACCCGCAAGGCTCCCCCAACGGTCCGCGTTCATCGCCGGACGTTCACCGTTTGAAGCCATTCACCGCATGACCGCCATTCCCGCCGCCAACGCCATACATCCTCTTGACGAGTTCCTTCGCCGCCAGGGGCGTCCGCTGCCCGCCTTCGAAGTGGTCACTCCGGAGGTCATCCTCGAACCGTATCGCACCCTCCTGGTCCACGAGCGGGACATGACCCGCACCCTGGAACAGTTTCATGGCGCCGCGATCCACTTGCGGGTGCTGTCCAGGCGCCAGGACGCCGGGATGTATTGCCGCGAATCCGTGCTGGAACTCGACGGCTCCAATCGCCCGGTCGAATTTGGCGCCATCAAGATCCACCTCGATCGGTTTCCCGAACCGGGCAGGACGCAGATTCTCGAAGAGCACCGCCCGCTCGGAGGCATTCTCAATGCCAGCGGGCGCGCCTACACCAGCCGTCCGAGCGCTTATCTCCGTTTCGCCGCCGACGAGTTCATCCGGGATGCCCTGCACCTCGACCGCGCCGCCTCCCTGTATGGCCGGCAGAACACGCTCCGCGACGTGCAGGGCCATCCCCTCGCCGAGATCATCGAGATTCTGCCTCCGGCGTAGGGGCCGGTGGGAATGTGGAGGACTCGGACACCTCATCCCTCCCGGTTCGACGATTCCCGCAGGAACGAGGTTTCCGAGTCCCCATTCAAATCCGCTTGGCGCGCGGAGTCGTAGCGGAAAACGCGGGAGGCCCGGAAGCGAAAGCGTTTCCCGCGATCTCCGTTGCGATGGATTGGAGCGCTGCTGGGGAAGATAGGGACTCGCACAGATCGTCCCTCCTGGAGGCCATCCCTCCCTATTGCGGATTCCATTGAACCTTTTCGAGGTTCCCGCATTCCTCCTATTGACCATGGCTGTTCCCGATGATCGCGAGGACCTGCCGGTGCCGGAGGCCCGGGCCGGATCGTCCGAAGCGTGGGAGGTCTTGTTCCGCCGTTTCCAACGGCCCGTGTACACCTATGCCTTCGGAATTCTCCACGACGAGCAGTCCAGCCTGGATGTGGTCCAGGAGACTTTTCTCAACGCCATCCGGCATCTCGGCAGTCTGCGCGAAGATCGGAAGTTTGCCGGCTGGCTCTTCGGCATCGCGCATCAGAAATGCCTCCAGGCCTGCCGGCGCGCTGGACGCGACGAGCGGTTGCAGGAAGCGCTGTCCGCGTCGGAGGCGGACTCCGGGGAGGCACCCGATCTCCGCCTGCTTCGGGAGGAAGACGCCTCCGCATTCCTCGCTGCCGTGGATTCCCTGCCGGCGCCGCAGCGATCGGTCCTTCTCCTGCACTACCTCGAGGACTTTTCGCTCGACGCCATCGCCGGAATCACCGGCGCGCCCCTGGGCACCGTCAAATCACGCCTCCACCACGCCCGAAAAGCGCTCCATTGCCTGCTGAATGCTCCGCCGAGTCGTTCCACCGTCAGCGTCAGTGCCAATTCTCTGCCTTTTTCCCCATGAAAACGCCCCGTGAGGTCCTGCTGAACCGCCACGCGTCCACGGAACCGAAGCTCGACGCCATCCGCCGCCTGGCATTGGCGGCAATTCCTCATCCCACACCCGCACCAGTTCGCCGGGCCTTCGGACTCGGGTCGCGATGGGGATTGCTGCCGCCATGGCCCCGGCATGCGCTGGCACTGGCCGCGCTGTGGGTCCTGATCGCCGTGCTCCATTTCGAGTCCGGCCCCTCCAATCCCGGGGCGCAGACGGCCCTGGAGATCGTCGCGCGGCCCCAATCGCTCCTGGTTCAACTCTCCGAGCGCCGGCGTCAGATCCGCGAACTGCTGCCGCCGGAAACGGAGTTTCCCGGCCCGCCGCCCACGCGCTCGCTGCTGTTTCACCGCCGCCCAACCCTTAATGTGGCATGAAAAGAAATGCTCGTTCGAAGGACGGTTTCACGCTGCTGGAACTGCTGGCGGTCATCGCCATCGTCGCCATCCTGGCGGCCTTGCTGCTGCCCGTGGCGAATCGCGCGAAAGACAGCGCGCGCCGGACGGCTTGTCTGAACAACTTGAAACAGATCGGTCTGGGCATCCGCCTGTATGCAGATGACTCCCAAGACGCATCACCTCGCCGTGAAATTCCCGCCCTGTGGACCACGAATTCTCCATGGCACGTTTACAAGGGCCTCATGAAAAGCTACGCGGGCTTGAGAGGCGCCTCTTCAGGACAGGACCGGCTCTTCGCCTGTCCAGCGGACAAGTTTTACTATCCCGACTCTGGGGCGCGCCGCGTGTCGGAAAGCCATCACCGCCAGCCGATATACGATTATTCCAGCTACGCGTTTAACGCGGGGAATTACAACACGAACTTCCCCGGCATTGCCGGACTCCAGCTAAACGCGATCAGGGATCCGGGCAGAACCATCCTGATCGCCGAAGCGCCCGCCCTCTGGCCTTACTCCTGGCATCGCCCACGGAGGGACGCTGACTACATCAATGACTCTCATTTCAACAACGCGCGTAATATGATCGGTTTTGTGGATGGCCATGTGGACTATCTCAAAATGTATCTGGACACAAAGGATGTCCGGATCGGTCACAAAGAGGCGTGGCACTACGATCCGCCCGCGGGATATGAGTACCAGTGGAGCGGAGATTGATGGCCGGCACAGGCTTCCTTCCGGAACACAATTCTCACATCCCGTCGGCACCGCGCCTCCCTTCCTCTTCCCCTCCCATGACCTCCGAGCCTTCTCCGACAACCGCCTGGCAGCGCACCACCACCTACCGGGTACTCCGCTGGGCCACAAACCGCCGCACCCTGGTGCGCGCGGCGCTCATCGTGGCCTGGGCCGGCACTTTTCTCGCCCTGGCCTATGGCATCGCCAACTGGCGCGGCCGCCGGGCCTGGGAGGTGGAGCGCCGCCGCCTGGAAGCCCGCGGCATTCCCGTGGACTTTACCCAGGTCATCCCCAAACCCGTTCCCGACGAACGGAACTTCGCCGCCACGCCCTTCATTCGCTCCTGGTTCGACCGGACCAATTACTCCGCCGACTTCTGGAAGGATGACTATGAACGGGCCTGGCGGCTGGTGAAGGAGCCTGCGGGAGGAGTGAACCGGTACCGCTGGACGGACCTGGATTCCTGGGCCGGCGCCCTGGCCATCGCCGCCACCAACACCTCGGCAAAACCGCCGCGTGCCGGTCAACCATTACCCAAGTTTCCCTCGCGCGCCGCGGCTGCCGCCCGGGTGCTGAAAGGATTCGAGGCAAGCGAATGGTGGCGGCGCGAACTTCAGAAGGCATTGAAGCGCCCGGAGACCCGGTATCCCCTCAACTACGATCTCGGCAATCCTTGGGGCATCCTCCTGCCGCACCTGAACAAGGTGAGGACCGCCTGCAACCGCCTGAATCTGCGCGCCTGTGCCCATCTGGCTGCCGGTCACCCGCAAGAGGCCTTGGAGGATGTGACGATGATTCTCGAACTCGCCGAAGGGTTGCGGAGTGACCCCTTTCTCATTTCCTATCTCGTGTGGTTGGCCTGCCTGCAAAGCGGTCTGCAACCTGTTTGGGAAGGGCTTGCGGGTCACGTCTGGACCGACACGGAACTCGTGAGGCTGGAGGAACGGCTCGGAAGCATCGAGATCTTCACGGGACTGGATCACGCTCTGGACACGGAACGCACCGGAGGTTTTCTAACGGCCGAACTCCTGGCCAACAGGAACTACCGTTTAGGACAACTAGACGGAGGGCTTTCGATGACCCTGCCCTCAGAGACCACCCTCGCCGTGGTCGAGCGATTGATTCCCCGCGGTTGGTATCAGCGGGAGAAAGTCGAATATTCGCGCCTGCTGGAGGAATGGATGTCCAACGGCTGGGACACGATGGCGCGCCGGGCGTTTCCCAAAACGCTCGCTGAGAACCTCCGTCGCGTGGAATCCCAACTCGAAATACCGCCGGGCTTGGAAGAGTACGCAGATCTGGAACCGCAGATTCGCTGGTCGCTTCGCGACGTGATGAAGCACCGGATTCTGATCAAGGCCCTCCTCCGCGAGTGGCCGGGACTTCCGGCCAAAGCTGCCGCCGCCCAAGTCGCGGTGGACCAAGCGCGAATCGCCTGCGCCATCGAACGCTGCCGGCTGGCCACCGGCGAACTGCCGGCCAGCCTGTCCGCGCTCGCCCCGCGCTTCATCAACGCGGTGCCTAAGGATCCGCTCACCGGCGACGACTACCGGTATCGTCGCGAGGAGGGAGACGACTATGTGCTGTACTCTCCGGGCTGGAACCTGCGCGACGACGGCGGCGCGCTGGGCGCTCGTCGCTTCGACTCAAAGGAAGGCGACTGGGTCTGGGCACTGCCTTCCGCGCCGGCGGATGCCTTCAACCCCTGATCCAGACGCCTCCAGGTCGGACCGAAAGACCTTTTCCTGGCGGGGCGAGTCTCCGACGAGCCGTGCATCCAAGCAGGCGCCTGTTGTGGATCACTTCATCATTCTGACTTCATCGCTCCTCGTTTCCCTCTCCGGCGATCCGGGCGCGGCCGCAATCGCTGCTTTCCCCATCGGGCGCCTCCAAGCAGGGTTCCGTCCTTCATTCACCGGTGATTACTTACGCCATGAAGCGAGGCCCGCGGAACCTGCTGAGCGCCGGCTGCGCGCTGGCCATGTCCCTGTCTTCGGCCCGCGCGGTCCGGGGCGCCGACGGTCCCCTCCCGGTGCCGCGCGCCGGATTGCAACTGTCGCTCTGGGCGCGGGAGCCCATGGTCATGGATCCAGTGGCGGTGGCGTTCGACGATGCCGGGGCGGCCTTTGTGGCCGAGACTGCGCGGCGGAGCACCGTGGATATTGACATCCGGTCTCACCGCGACTGGCTGCTGGACGATCTCGCCTGCGAGTCCGTGGAGGACCTTCGCGCAGCCTTTCACCGATGGATGGCGCCCGAGCGGAGCCTGGAGAACGCGTCGTGGCTGGCGGATCTCAATCAGGATGGCGTCCATGACTGGCAGGACCTGCGGGAGATCCGGGAGCGGGTACGGCGTCTCGAAGACACCACCGGCGCCGGACGCGCCGACCGGTCGCAGGTGCTGGCCGAGGGCTTCAACGAGGAGATCTCCGGGGTCCTGGCCGGCGTGCTTCCGGTCGGGAATCAGGTCTGGGCCACCGCCTATCCCAATTTGGTCCGCCTCGCGGTTTCCGAAGGACAATCGCCGGCCGTCCAGGCCGAGACCGTCTTCCGCGGCTTCGGCGTGCATGCGGCCTTCGATGGGCACGATCTCCACGGATTGATCCTCGGACCCGAGGGGCGGCTGTACTTCACCTGCGGCGACAATGGATTCTCGGTGACCAACCGCGAGGGACGCCGGCTGCACTATCCGCACACCGGAGGCGTTTTGCGGATGGATCCCGACGGCTCGAATCTCGAAGTGTTCGCCTCCGGACTGCGCAATCCGCAGGAGATCGCGTTCGACGACGACGGCAACTGGTTCGCGGTGGACAACGACGGGGACCTCAAGGACGAACGGGAGCGCTTCGTCTTCGTTGCCGAGGGCAGCGACTCGGGATGGCGGTTGCACTGGCAGTTCCGCGAGCCCGGATGGTCGGAGGTCACCCGGATGCCCGACTACAATCCCTGGGTGGATGAGCGGATGTGGATTCCGCATCACCCCGGCCAGCCGGCTCACATCGTCCCGGCGATCACGAACTACTCCGTGGGACCGGGAAGCCTGCGCTTCAATCCGGGAACCGCGCTGTCCGAAGCGGACCGTGGATATTTCTTCCTGATCCAATTCCCGGTTCAGAAGGTGACCGCATTTCGGGCGGTGCCGCGGGGCGCGGGATTCGAGATGGCCGGCGAGCACACCGTGCTGTCGGGCATGATGGCCAGCGCGCTGGCGTTCACTCCCCAAGGGGCCCTGTGCGTCGCCGACTGGGACGGCCTCTGGGCCCCCAACGGCACCGGCGCCCTGTGGATGCTGGAGGATCCCGCGTCGGTGGGCTCACCGCTCCGCCGCGAAGTCGCCCGGTTGCTGCGGGAGGGAATGTCCGGACGCGACGAGGCGGAGTTGGTGCGCTGGCTGGCGCACGCTGATCAACGTGTCCGGCTTCGGGCTCAGTGGGAATTGGCGCGGCGCGGCGGGCGCCAGGCGTTGCGGGAGGTCGCCGCGTCGGTCCAGGCGCCGTCCATCGCCCGGGTGCATGCCCTGTGGGGGTTGACCCGCGTGACGCCACCGCCGGCGTCCGGAGAACTCCCGCTGCAGGATCCGGCGCCGCGCATTCGCGCTCAGGCGGCCAAGGCCGCCGGGGAGTTGAGGCTCCGGGAGGCGGTTCCCGCGTTGATTTCGTTGCTTTCGGATCCGGAGTCTCCGGTGCGATTCCAAGCGGCCCTGGCCCTGGGAAAGATCGGTTCGTCGGCCGCGCTCCCCTCCGTCCCCGCCCTCGTCCGACTTCTGGCTGCCAACGACGGCGCGGATCCGTTCCTGCGCCACGCCGGCGTGATGGGGCTCGTCGGGGCCGCGCAACCTTCCGATCTGGCCGCGCTGGCTGCCCATCCGTCCGCCGCCGTGCGCATCGGCGCGGTGGTGGCGCTTCGCCGGATGCAATCGCCCGAGGTGGCGGCGTTCCTGAAGGACTCCGACCCGGCTGTAGTCCGCGAGGCGGTTCGGGCAATCCACGACGATGATTCCATCCCCGGGGCGATGGAGGCGCTGGCCGCGTTGATTCTCCGGCCGGATCTGGTGGACGACGAGGCGGTCGTCCGCCGGGTGCTCAACGCGCAACTTCGCGGCGGACGCCCGGAGCAGGCGGAGCAATTGATGCGCTATGCGATGGAAGCACGGCATCCCGAGCCGCTGCGCATCGAAGCGCTGGAGACCCTGGGAGATTGGGACCGGACACCCGCATTGGATCGCGTCGAGGGGCGCATGCGGCGGTTGTCGCCGCGGGATGCCGGTCTGGGACGCGCGGTGATCGCCGCCCGCCTCGAGTCCCTGCTCGCCTCGGCCGGCCCGCGGCTGGCGGCATCCGCAACGCGTCTCGTCACCGCCCGGGGCATTCCTGCGCGACCTGAATTGTTCGCCGCTTGGGTGAAGGCCGCCGGCCAGCCGCTCCCAGTCCGGCTTCAGGCTCTGGAGCTGCTGGCGGCGGGGGATTCCGAGGTGCTGTCCGCTGCGATGGACGCAGCGGAACGGGACGCCGCCCCGGAGTTGCGCATCGCGGCGCGGAATGCCCGGGCGCGCCGGGATCCAAAGCGCTTCGCCCGCGACCTCGCCTCCCTGTCTCCGGAGTTGACGCTTCGGGAACGCCAGTCGGTGCTGCAGTCCGCCGGGCCGATGGATGATCCCACAGCGGTCGCCTACGTCGCCCTCCAGATGGACCAACTGGCCCGCGGCGAGACGCCTCCAGACCTGGCGCTCGATGTCCTGGAAGCCTCCCGGTCGAGTCCGGATCCGGACCTTCACGGCAAAGCGGCCCAATTCGATCAAGCGGTTGCCGCAGGCGGACGGTCCGCGCGGGAACGATTGCTGCTCAATGGCGGTGATCGGGCGGCCGGTGAGCGGGTCTTCCGAACCTCCGTCACCGGACAATGCGTCCGCTGCCACGACGCGGGCGGCGAGGGGGCGCAGGCAGGTCCGGTGCTGGCAGGGATTGGACGCCGTCTGGACCGCGCGGCGTTGCTGGAATCGCTCCTGGATCCCGGTGCGCGCATCGCCGAGGGATTCGGCACGGTCTCGGTGACCCTGTCCGACGGCTCCACCCTGGAAGGCCTCCGGGTGCGCGAGGCGTCCGGCATTCTGACGCTGCGTCTGCCCGAAGGCGGTCACCGGGATATTCCCGTGACGGAAATCCGCGCGCGGGACCAGAGTTCCATTTCCGCCATGCCGCCAATGGAGGGGGTGCTGACTTCCCGGGAACTTCGAGATTTGGTGGAGTTTCTCGCGAGCTGGCAATGAAGCGGGGGGCTCGGGTCCTTGCTTTGCAGCCTTCGCGTCCACGGCGTGGGCCTCACGCAATGGCCGCAAAGGAAGGCGGACAACTCTCAGGTTCCTGAGATTGGGTCACTGAGCGGCGGCGGATTTTCCTCGCCACCGCCGGCCGGACCGCCGGCGGATTTCGATGGCATTGACACCACTTCGGCCACCGCCACGTCCACACCGCCCTCCGAGCCCTCCGGCGCGGCGACGACCAATCGGTCGCCGCCCACCGTGCCAATCTTCCAGGCCGGCACCCCCAGAATCGCCGCCTGCCGGACGACGCGCCCGGTGTCCGCCGGAGCCACGGTGACCACCACCCACCCCGTGCCGGGATAGGGCGGCGGCGTCTCGTCGGTGGCTCCCGGCGTGAAGTCCACTCGCACCCCCAAGGCGGCGGATTCTGCCGCGGCATTGGCAGCGGTGGCGACACCCCTGCCCAGGGCTTGGACAAGACCGCCCTGGGCGCAACCGGCGGCGCTGCGGATCACCCCTTCGTGGATCAGTCCGAGGATCGTCGAATGGAGCACGGCCACAGATTCCAGCGCCGGCTTCGCCAGGTCGCCGGCCAGCGGAACTTCCTCTGCCGAAGGGAGCGGTTGCCCGTCCTTGGGGGACGGCGGATTCGCCGCGGCCGGCGGGGGACTTAACAGCACCACGGCATCCCCGGCCTCCCGGAAATTTCCCATTGTCCGATGGCCCGATTCCTCCCATACGCCGACCACGACGAGCAAAGTCCCGCGGCGGCCCGGCACTTCCACGGGGAGGCCGGATAGATGGTCCGGCTGGATTCGCGGGATTCCGAGCACTTTCAACGCATCCCCAAGCGCAGCCCATCGGGACCCGCTCTCCCCGTCGTTCCCCGAAGTCCTCCACACCATGCACCCCTCCGGAACCGCCCCGCTGCAGACCAACGTCTGGCAGGCGTCCATGAGCACAGTTTGGACAGACTGTTCCTGCTCCGAAGTTCCCTCCCTCTCGATCCAGCGGCATGCGGCAACCACCGCCGGTTCGGCCGCCGATTGCAGAGGGACGGGCGTCAATCCGGCGTCATGGGCCGGGGGATGGTGGTCGCCTTCAAGGGCGGTCTCCCCGGCCACCCGGTCGGCCTCCAAGGAGCGGACGTCGGGCTCGCTGCCCCGGAAGAAGGCGGCCATCGCCGAAGCGGCCGCGCGCCGGAAGGTTTCCAGGGACAGGCGGTGGATGAACGGCGTGGGCGGCGGATCCAAATCACTCATCACTCAGGCATCTTCCGGGCGGTTAGCGCCGTGAGCCTATGCCGTCACGTCCAGCGGACAAGATTTCACGGTCCTTTGTTTCCGTTCCTTCCCGGATCCCCATTGCTTTCTCTCGACCGCCATTCCGCCAGCCTGCAATGATCCCCGAGTGGCTCGCCCTCTGTTTCCAAGTGGAATTGGATTCGGTCCAACGGATCCCAGGGGCCGCCTTCACGAAAACACCCCGCAACTATGAAGCAAACTGCATCCGCTCAATGGCAGGGTTCCTTGAAGGAAGGAACCGGCACCCTCAGCACCGGCTCCGGCGCCCTGGTGGAAAAGCCCTACTCCTTCAAGACGCGCTTCGAAGGCGAACAGGGGACCAACCCGGAGGAACTCATCGGAGCGGCGCACGCCGGGTGCTTCTCCATGGCGTTTTCCATGATCCTCGGAATGGCGGGATTCACCCCCAAGAAGATCGCGACCCGGGCGACCATCACCCTGGAGCCAAAGGACGGTGGCTTCGCGATCACCGCCAGCCACCTCGACGTGACGGCCGACATCCCGGGCATTGAGGAATCCGCCTTCCAGGATCTGGCCGCCAAGGCCAAGGCCGGCTGCCCGGTCTCAAAACTCCTCAACGCCGCCATCACCATGGATGCCCGGCTCGGCTGAGGGCCCCGTTCGGTTCATCGTCCATCTCGGGCCCGAGGCAGCCCCAACGCACCGCCCCGGGCTGGTGTCTCCAGGCCTTTCAGCTCCAGGACCAAAAACTGGGAGGCGCCCCCGGCCGCCCTGCTGCACTTTTGGCTCGACGGCGGCGGGCGTGAATTGGATATCGGCATCATCCGTGCATGATGTGACCCAGATTCTCGCCGCGGCCCATGCCGGCGACGAGGATGCCGCCCGGCGTTTGTTCGAGATCACCTATAACTATCTCCGGGCCATCGCGGCGAAAAAAATGGCGTACGAAGCCCCCGGCCAGACGCTGCAACCCACCGCCCTGGTTCATGAGGCATGGCTCCGGCTGGGCGCCGACGGACAGGCACCCTGGAAAAACCGGGCTCATTTCTTCGGTGCGGCGGCGGAGGCAATGCGGCGAATCCTGGTGGAGCGCGCCCGCCGCAAGCGCGCGGAGCGTCATGGCCGGGGAATGACTCCCCTCGACGCGCATGAACTCGAAATTGCGGCTCCCGTTGCCGACGAGGAACTGCTGTCGCTCAACGAATCGCTGGACCGGTTCGCGGCGATCCACCCCGCCAAAGCCGAGCTGGTCAAGCTTCACTACCTGATGGGGCTGACCTTTGCCCAGGCCTCCGAGGTGCTCGGCATTTCCGAGGCCACGGCCAAGCGGTGGTGGAAATACTCCCGCGCCTGGCTGTACCGCGACCTGACCTCTCCCGGCAGGCAGCCGGGTTGATATGGGATCTCCGCACCTGGTTCGCGTTGATTCTGCCCCATGAATCCCGATCCGGAGACTGAGGAGGCGATCTTCGCCGAAGCCCTGCGGAAGGAACCGGGAGAGGAATGCGCCCAATTCCTGGACCAGGCCTGCGGGCACGATGCGCTCCTCCGCCAGCGGGTGGAGGATCTGTTGCGCGCCGACCGGGAGGCCGGGCATTTCATGGAGAAGCCTTCTCCACCCTTCCTGGAATCGGCCTCCATTCCCGGCCTCGTGTTTCCGGAGGATGCCTCCGTCGCCCCCCGGGCGGCTCGTGAAGGCCCCGGCACCCGGATCGGACGATACCGGCTGATCGAGGCGATTGGCGAAGGGGGCTGCGGAATCGTGTTTCTGGCCGAGCAGGATGAGCCGGTGCGCCGGCGCGTGGCGCTCAAGCTGATCAAGCTGGGCATGGACACCCGCGCGGTGATCGCCCGCTTCGACGCGGAGCGGCAGGCGCTCGCCCTGATGGATCATCCCGGCATTGCCAAGGTCCTCGACGCCGGAGCCACCGAGGCCGGACGGCCCTACTTCGTCATGGAATTCGTCCAGGGCGCGCCCATCGTCCAATTCTGCGACGAGCATCAGCTGACCGTGCCGCAGCGGATTCGCCTCTTCATCCTCGTCTGCCAGGCCATCCAGCATGCGCACCAGAAGGGGATCATCCACCGCGACCTCAAGCCCTCGAACATCCTGGTGACCCGGCAGGAGAATCAGCCGGTCCCCAAAGTGATTGATTTCGGCATCGCCAAGGCGATCGAAGGCCGCCTCACCGAACGCACCCTGGTCACCGAGGCGGGGCAGTTCATCGGCACGCCGGCCTATATGAGCCCCGAACAGGCGGAGCGGGGGCATGAAGACTTGGATACCCGCAGCGACATCTACAGCCTGGGAGTGCTCTTGTATGAATTGTTGACCGGGCGGACACCGTTCGATGCCCGGGAATTTTTGCGCGACGGGTGGGAGCGGACGCGGCAGATCCTCCGGGAGGTGGATCCGCCGACGCCCAGCCTCCGGTGGAAGTCCCTGCCGGGCGAAACCCAGGCAACGATCGCCCGCCTGCACGGAACCGATGCCGCCCGGATGTTCGGCCGGATCCGCGGCGATCTGGATTGGATCGTGATGAAGTGCCTGGAGAAGGATCGGGCCCGTCGCTATGAGACGGCGGCCGGGCTGGCGGCCGATCTGCGGCGCCACCTTCAAGACGAGCCGGTGTTGGCGGGACCTCCCCGATGGAGCTACCGCCTGCGCAAGGGAATCCGCCGGTATCGGCTGGCGGTGGCCATGGCGGCCTCCCTCACCCTCCTGCTGCTGGCCGGCATCGGCGCCAGCACCTGGCAGGCGGTCCGGGCCACGCGCGCCGAGATCGAGCAGCGGCGTCAGACGGCCTTTGCGGAACTGGAGAGGAAAAGCGCCGACTGGCAACGCCACCGGGCGGAAGAGGAGAGGGAGGCGTCTCGCGACCTGCTCTATTTCGCGACCTTGAATCGGGTGCGCCAGGCCTGGGAGGAAGGCAATGTGACGACCGCCAGCCAATTGCTGGAGGACGTGGCCGCGGACGGCAAGCGGGGATTCGAATGGTACTACTGGCAGGACCAATTGCACCGCGCGGCACAGACCTTCCGCGGCCACGCCGCTCCGGTGGCAGGCGCGGCGTTTCTGCCCGACGGGCGAAGGATCGTCAGCGGCAGCCGGGACGGGAAGATTGTGGTTTGGAACGCCGCCGACGGCCGGATTCTCAACTCCTGGACCGAACCCTCCGGTTCGCTCGCGACCCTGGCCCTGTCCACCCAAGGCGATCAGGTGGTGACGGGAGGCCGCGAGGGAACGATCACCCTCTGGAATCCGGACAGCGGCGCACTGCTCGGAGCCCTGAAAATGGAAGCGGACGAGGTGGACTGTCTCGCCATTTCTCCGGGCGGCGACCAATTGCTTTCCGGTTCCCTGGGACGGCCCTTTTCCTTCTGGGACCTGCGGGCCGGCCGGGAGATCGGACGCTTTGGCGAGCATCTGCGGCGGGGACAGTCGGCGACTTTTTCTCCGGATGCGCGGCGGCTGGTCACTACCGAACTGGCCGCAATCAGCCTTTGGGACGCCACGACGCTGAAGCGGGTGGAACGCTTTCAGATCGGCGAGATCGGCGATGCGATGGCCCTGTCTCCCATCGGCAAGATCGCGCTGCTGGCGGAGTCCACTCCCCGGGCTTCGATCCGGGATCTGTCTCGATTCAACGCAGTATCCGTCGTCCAATTCGACGGCCACCATGGGCTGATCCAGTGCGTGGCCTTTTCCGGAGACGGGCGCCAGGTGCTGACCGGCTCCCAGGATGGATCGGCCCGGTTGTGGACGGTGACGGGACAACCGCTGCGGGTATTCAAAGGCCATCGTGCCGGTCTTTCCTCAGTCGGTTTCTCCCCCAACGCGCGATGGGTGGTCACAGGCAGCGAGGATGGCACGGTCAAGGTTTGGCCGGCGGTGGTGCCCCAGGTGCAGCAACTGCAGTACACCGGTTCCCGTCCCACCGAGTGGCTGCGTTGCGCCGCATTGATGCCCGACGAGCGGCGTTTGGTGACCGGGGATGCCATCGGGTTGGCCCGGATCTGGGATTTGGCGACCGGCGGGGAGCTGCGGACCTTGGAAGGGCATACGGACACCATTTCCGCCGTCACGGTCTCGAAGGATGGCCGCCAGGTCCTCACTGGCAGTGCGGATCACACCGCCAAATTGTGGGACGCCGACACGGGACGGGAAATCCATACCCTCGGATCCCGGGAAAGCCCAGTGACGGCGGTCGCCTTTTCCCCGGACGGTGGGTGGGTCGCGGCGGCGGAACAAAACGGCGAAGTTCAGATTTGGGAATCCGATTCGGGCCGGGAGCGTTTCAAACTTGCCGGCGATGGCTCCGCGTTCACCGCGGCGGCTTTCTCCCCCGACGGACACTGGTTCGTCGCGGGAAATGCGATGGGCATGGTCGCCGTCTGGGAGGCGCGCTCCGGCGCCGAGGTGCAGAGGCTGCGCGGAGAGAATGGGATCCGGACATTGGCGTTCAGCCCGGACAGCCGCACGCTGATTGCCGGCCAGGCAGGGGGCAGCGCAATCGCCTGGGAAGTCGAGTCATGGGATCGGCAATTCTCAATGGTGGGACATTTGGACGAGATCCGTTCCCTCAACTTCTCCCGCAACGGAAAGCGGATCGTTACCGCGAGCCGGGACAAAACCGTCCGGGTTTGGGATGCCGCCTCGGGCCGGGAGCTGCTGATCTTTGGTCGAGGATCCACTTCGGGCGAGTTCGCCGCGTTTTCGCGGGACGACCGTCGGATCCTGGCGAGCGACCACAGCAACCTCCACGTTTGGGAGTCCGCTTCAGCAACGGATGTCGCGAAATGGAATGAAGAGGAGGCGGAGGGGCGGCCGGAGCTCGGAGCGAGTCCACGCGGTGCTCCCGGCGCAAAGACATCCGCCGCCACGCCCCCGGATTCCCTGCAGGCGAGAATCCAGGACTTGCAGCTTCGAGCCCACATTTCCGGCCGCCTGACCGCGTGGCTGGATGCCGCCGATCAATTGCGGGAGGTCATCAAGCTGAATCCGGCAGACTACACCGCCTGGTGCCGCAGGGGCCCCTTGCTGTTGCAGGTGGCGAATGTCACCGGATACCGCGAACACTGCGACGGCCTGTTGGCACAGATCCAGAAGACCCGGGACCCCGGTATCGTTGGGCAGGCGGTGAGAAGCTGTCTCTTGATGCCCTCGACCGGGCCCGAACAGACCGAGAAGTTGAGCCGACTTTTGGACCAGGCCGCCACCGCGGGCGCGGAACCCATGGCGCTCCGATACCTCGACGTGGCCCGCGGTTTGACGGAATATCGCAAGGCGCATTTTGGCGATGCGGAACACTGGCTGTTGCGCTCGTTGGAAGGATTGGGAAACGGCGGTCCGGATGAAGACGTCGCCACCATCTTGTTGGCGGCCGAGGCGCACGCCGTGCTGGCCATGACTCAATTCCGTCTCGGCCGGAGAGAGGAAGCGGAGGCCACTCTGGCAGGTCGGGATATCTTCTTCGCGCTGCGGCATCAGTATGACCTGGGAGAACACTGGCCGGAGCGGCTCCTGGTTCGGATCTTGAACCGGGAAGCCTCGGAATTGATCAGCCGGCCCGTCTCCTTGTCTCCGCCGCCCGCTCGCGACGGCGTGCCTTGATCTACTGGTCCGCGGACGCGGCTTCTACCGACACCGCATCCAGAGCCACGTTGGCTCCCACGGGGTCAGTCGAAATGTCGGTGAAGCGAAGGGTGGTGCGCGAAGATTCTGCGGTGAAGCTGAGTTGGGCGGGCGGCTGCCATCCGGTCTCCGAAATCTGATGGCCGGACTGTGCCAGGACGCGGCCATCTTCCGACACGATCTCGGTCCGCAGCCCCACGGGCCCCAATCCTCGGCCACTCTTTCCCGCAGTGTACCGGACGGCGTATCGCCGTCCGGTGACCGTCTGAAACGTTTGAGCCAGGCTTCCTCTCGCCGGCGCTTCATCGGCGTTGAACTCCACCCAGGCGTCGCCGTCCACTGGCGACAACCCCAGGAACTGCCCGGTGGTAATGACGGAATCAATCTCCCCGGCGGCGGACCAGTGCTGCAGTCGCCGATGATCCACGCCGCCCAGCAGCAACGCCGTGCCGGGAGCCAGCCGCGGGACCTCAAAGCTCCCATCCGCAAACGGCCCCGGAGCCCGGTCCGGCGGCTTCCGCAATGCGGCCGCATGCAGATCCCCAATGGATACCGCGGTGAATCCCGGGCCGGCGGGATGCCGGGCGATCAACCCATTATCCGTGCGTCCCCAAGGCACCATGCTTCCATCCGGTCGCAGCGCGATTCCGAGGTTATGTCCCTCGACGACCGCAACGAATCCGGGCTCGGTCGGAGCGAAGGAAGCCGTTCCGTTCAGGACCAGGTCAAAGGAGTCCGCCCCCCAGACCACGAAGCGGCCATCGGCTTTGACTCCGATGCTCGTCGCATAGCCTCCGGCCACGCTCACAAAATCGTTTCCCTCCGGGACCTGGAACTGTCCGGAGTCGGGCCATCCCCAATAGACCAGGGTTCCGTCGGCTCGCAGCGCCACACTTCCTATGCCGCCGCAATCGGCGTCGAGAAACGCGCCGGTGGGCGTCTTCAGTTGCCCGTATTCGTTGCCGCCCCAGGTAACTGCCGTGCCATCGGCGCGAAGAGCCAGACTATGACTGCCGCCCGCGCTGACATGGACAAATCCGTGGCCCTCGGGAGTGTCGCTGACACATCCAAAGCTGTTCAATCCCCAGGCGGCCATGCTGCCGTCCTCCCTCAAGGCCACGTTGTGAAAATGGCCCGCGGCGATCTGAACGAAACGGGCATCCGTCGGCGCCGTGGTCACCTGGCCATAGTTGTTTCGTCCCCACGCCGCCAGCGTTCCGTCGGGACGCAACGCCAGGGCGTGATAGGCGCCCGAGGAGACGGCGATGAAGCGCTCCGAGCGGGGCGCCTGGCTGATCAGGCCATCCGCATCGCTTCCCCACACCACCAATTCGCACGGCAGGGGACTGGGGCGGACGACGGACACTTCCGGAGAATAATCGGAGACTGAAGAATCCGACCGGGCACAAATCCGGTACGTGTAAGAAGCGCCCGGAACAACGGCCAGATCATGGCGCAAGCTCGCGCCCGGCTCGATGGACGTCAGCAGGGCGAACGGACCGTCCCCCACCTTGCGCTCAATCTTAAAGGACGACGTTCGCTCCGCTGGCGCTTCCCACTGCAGACAGACACGGCACCCGGCCATGAGCCTCGCGCGAAAATTCTTCGGAGGAGGCAGGGAATCGCAGGCACCTCGGACCACAGCCGGCCCCACCTGAAGGAACAAGGCGAGGATCGAACGGATTCCTTTGAATCCCGGCCGGAACAGCGAGCCAGTTTTATCCGATGACGACAAACAAAGCGGCAATTTCAAGGGGCCCAAATGGATAGTATTGGCAGAATGGATTGATAGCCTTTGTACGATCAAGGAAAGAGGCGATCTCCCCGTTGGAAAGCTCCGACCGACCGGCCGGCCGGCTATTGCCCCTGCATCTCCCGCGTCGTGGCCCGGGTGGGACTAGCCGCCGCGTTCGACTCCAACCCGGATACGGCTTTGGCCGAATACCGGCAGTGGCCGTTTACCCACGGCGAGCAGCGGGAAGGCACCGATACTGAGGGGATTCTTCCGCGCCGGGGAATCCAGCGAGAGGCGGTGCTTCAAGTCCTGGCGGCGAAGGGGAGGCTCTCCACTCCCGAGATGCTGCGCCTGCGGGTGCGTTACCTGAACGATGGGGCGATCCTGGGGAGCGGGAGTTCATCAACGGCCTGTTCGAACGCCCGCGGGATCGCCTCTGGCCCCGTGCGGGGGTTGCACGAGGTATCCCTGCGGCTTCAGTCGGTGAGCACGTTTTCGCAGTCCAGCATCGGGGAGGTCTCGGTCAGAAACTCGCCGGCAATGACCTGATCGCCGAAGGCGGATGGGGTTGAAAACAGCGCCGAGCTGAGCGTCAGCGAAACGATCCAGGCTTTGGAGGTCGTTGATGTGGAGGCCATGACGAAGTGAATCCTGTTGGGTCTTGAGTGGAGACTTCGGAGTAGCCGGCTATCCAAAGGAACGCTTCAGCGCCGTCGCTTCTCATGTGGATGAGCCCTCGTCGGCCCAGGCGATCCGAAGCGACCGAGCATGCCGCAATGCAGCGGCAGCGTCCGGCGCCGGTTTGGACTTCTGACATTGGTGTCTTCATGCGAAATCCCAGAGCCAATCAGATCATTTATTTTCCCAAAAATAAATGACCCGTTCTCGGCGCGAAATTCGCTTGATAGGAAGGTGAAAAATTAAGGCACACGTCTTTCCCATCCGCGATCCAGATGAAAACTCTTCGAATCCTCCCACCTAAACACTGCTTCACCCCCGCGATGGCAGCCGGCGTGGCTCTCGGAGTCTTTTCTCTTCCCGGGGTCCGGGCTGACACCTTTGGCAGCGGGGCCAACCAGTTCACCATGGATTTCGTCACGATCGGCCATCCGGGGAATCCTGCGGACACCACCGGCGTACCGAATCCGGTCGGGGCGGTGTCGTACGTCTTCAAGATGGCGGTCCACGAGGTGAGCCGGGACATGATCCTCAAGGCCAATGAGGCCGGGGACCTTGGCATCACCCTGTTCGGATTCCACTCCTTGACGGCGGGCGACCTGCCGGCGTCCGGGATCAGCTGGTTCGAGGCCGCGCGCTTCGTGAATTGGCTGAACACCAGCAGCGGCCATGCGCCAGCCTACAATTTCGATGCCGACGGAAAGTTCGGTCTCTGGGATGCGGAAGTCCGGTGGACCCTGGGAGGGGAAAACGCCTACCGCAACCGAGGGGCCCGGTACTTCCTGCCCAGCGACGATGAATGGTACAAGGCGGCCTTTTTCGACGGGTCGGTATACTTCGACTTCGCCACCGGCAGCGATGCGGTACCGACGCCGGTGACCGGAGGCTTCGCCGCCGGGACCGCCGTGTACGGGCAGACCCTGCCGGCGGACATCTACCATGCCGGCGGGCTGAGCCCGTTCGGCACCATGGCCCAGGGGGGCAATGCTTCAGAATGGCAGGAAAGCGCTTCGGACGGCGTGAACGACCATGCCATCAAAACGCGCGGACTGCGGGGTGGCTACTGGGGCACCCAGAATCCGAGCCAGATCTCAGCTTCCTTCCTCGACTCCCATTCGCCGGGATTCGACCTCGGCGACGTCGGGTTTCGGGTCGCGGCGGTTCCCGAGCCGGCGGTGTCCGCCGGAGTTTTCGGGTTCCTGGCCCTGACTGTCGCCGGCTGGCGACGCTTCGGCGTTCGTGCCGGTGGCGGTCGGTGAGCTAGGCCGCAGCCCTATAGAGTGCCAGGTTCTTTATCGCGAAATCTGGCGATGGCCGGCCGGCCGGTGTTCTGGCCCATTGATCGCATGCGACATCCCCGATGGAAGGCCCCGCCAGAACTGCCCGCCGG
>Ga0268299_1001867_pt1 | contig 30666 bp, 22 predicted proteins | sample NOBtaG_FD_193484 | JGI IMG/M metagenome (GOLD analysis project Ga0268299, IMG submission 193484) | Activated sludge microbial communities from bioreactor in Nijmegen, Gelderland, Netherland - NOB reactor | ecosystem: Engineered > Bioreactor > Aerobic > Activated sludge | place: Netherlands...
TCGCTCTTCGCCGGCACGAGCACGCGCTCGTCGAGCTCCTCGCAGACGGCCTTCGCGACCGCCTTCACGATGCCGAAGTCGAGCACGTAGCCGTCCTCGCCGACGGCCCCCGCGATCGCGACCGACACCTGGTAGTTGTGGCCGTGGAGCGGCTCGCGGAAGCCCTTGTAGGCGATGAAATGCGCGGCCGAAAACTTCAGATAGTCCTTCTGGACGACGACGCGATAGTTCGATCCCATTCCGATCCTCAGATTCCGACGAGCGCGCGGTGGATCGCGTCGCCGTCGCTCCAGTCGGCGAACACCGCCGCGGGTGCGAGCGCGGCGAGCTCGGCGTAGGGAATGCGCCCGGTCGCGATCAGGACCGCGGGCATGCCGTTGGCGGCCGCGGCCGCGTAGTCGAGAGGCGTGTCCCCGATGATGACGCAATCTTCGCGGCGTACGTCGTGACCCGTATGAGCCCGGAAGCGTTCACGCGCGACGTCGGGAAGCGCCGCGCGGAGCGCCGAGTCGCTGCCGAACGCGCCGACCGCGAAGAAGTCGGCGAGCCCGGCCGCTCGCAGTTTCAGGTCGGCGGCGCCGACGAGGTTGCCCGTCAGCACCGCGCTCGCGAACCGCGGATCGGCGGCGAGCGTCTCCAGCACCGTGCGCACACCCGGCACGGGCTCGACCTTCGTCGCGCCCGAGGTGATCGCGTCGCCGAGATGCGCCGCCAGCGCCCGTTCGAGACGCGCGAGCAACGCGACGTCGAGCTCGATCGACGCGCCGGCGAGCGCGAGCAGCTCGGCGGCGATCGCGGGATCCGTCTTGCCGTCGGGCCGCATGCGGGCGAGCTCGACTTCGACGTCGAACGTGTCCCGCATGGCGAGATCGAAGGGCACCCGTCCCGGGGTATGCCGCGCGTGCAGGATCGTTCCGTCGAGATCGAACAGGAGGAGCTTCACTGGCGCGTCTCGCGATGTGTTCGGAGCGCCGCCTTGCGGGAGTGCACCGCGAAAGGTTAGCAGAGGCGAACGACCGCACCAACGTCGAAGGAGATTTGGTGGACCTCACGCACACGCTGTACGAACCCGCCGGACCCGGCCCGCATCCGACCATCGTCGCGCTGCACGGCTGGGGCGCCAGCGCCTTCGATCTGATGGGACTCGCGCCGTACCTCGGCGGCGGCCAGTTCCAGGTGATCTGTCCGCAGGGTCCGCTCGAGGTCCCGCTCGGCGTCGAGGGCGCGGTCGGGTACGGCTGGTTCCCGTTGAGCGCCGTGCAGCCCGCGATCGAGGGACCGATCGAAGACGCGGCGGCGCTGCTCGAGCGCTTCCTCGACGCCGCGCTCGCGCGCTACGCCGTCGACCCGCGGAAGCTCGTGCTGCTCGGTTTCAGCCAGGGCGGCGTGCTCGCCTATCGCCTCGCGCTCGCGTCACCCCGCCGCTTCGCCGGGCTCGCGGCGCTGAGCTCGTGGCTCCCGCCGCAGATGCTCGCGAACCTGCCGGACGTCGACGGCCGCGACGAGCTGCCGACGTTCGTGCAGCACGGCACCGGCGACGAGATCATCGCGGTCGCGCGTGCGCAGCAATCCTTCGAGTCGCTGCGGGCGATGCGCGTCCCCGTCACCTACCGCGAGTACGAGATGGGCCACGAGATCAACGCCGAAAGCCTCACCGATCTCACACGCTGGCTCGAGGACAAGGTCCGCTCCCCGATCATCCTCGTCTAGCGGCTCGCGAGGGCGAAGATCGGATAGGGTTCCATGCTGCGCACCGTCACCGGGCGTCCGGGGTGGCGGAGGATGACGCGCGCCTCGACGATCGTGATCGGACGGCCGAAGAGACAGTGACGCTCTCGTCCCTTGCCCTGATTGTTGGCCCACTCGACGAGCTCTTCCGCCGAGGGCCGGTGACCGAGGGCGACGGCGCATTGACGCACGACGAAGCCGAGCATGATCTTCGGCGGCGCGGCCTTCGGCGTCGGCATGGCGCTGCCTATCTATCGTTCCCGCTTTCGGGGGCAAGGGGGCACGGCGTCGGATCGCGGGTCAGGACGACCGAAACCCCGCGGCGCTCGGAGCGCACCAGCACCGACCCCGGGTCGCCGCCGTCGCGCGGCGACGCCAATCGATACGCCCCCGCGACGCATGCACCCGCGGCGACTCGCGGGACGTCGCGGTCGAGCCGGTAGGCCAGCACGAGGAGATCGCTCTCGTCGAGCGACGCGTCCGCGACGAGCGGCTCCGCGCGCGGCACGATCGCCCCCACCTCGGCGCCGAACGGAACGAGCGACTGCCGCCCGGCGCGATGCACGCGCACGATCTGACCGACGAGCGCGACCGCGAACGTGACGGTCGCGACGCCGACGACCAACGTTCGCGCCCGCCGCGGCGGCAACGCCGCCCAGAGACGCGCGAGCGCGCGTCCCGCGAGCAACGCGATCGCGGGATGCAGCGGCAGCAGATAGACGCCGCGCTTCCCGTACGCGGCCGTGAAGAACAACAGGATCACGATCCACCACGTGTGCAGGAACCGCCCGACGCCGTCCTCGCGCTCGCCGCGCCACCAGCGAACGGCCGCCCAGACGAGCACCAGGTTCCACGGCAGGAGGTCCGTCGCGAGATTCTCGACCATGGCGAGCCGCGAGCGGCCGCCGTGCATGCCGAACACACCGCGTCCGACGAAGCGGTCCACGTTCTCGTGGAAGATCTGACGCGCGAGAAAGTCCCAGCCACCGAGCCACGTCGCGAGCGCGTACCATCCGACCACCATCACCGCCGCGGCGAGCGCGAGCCGCGGCGACCAGAGCTCGCGGAGGCGCCCGAGTCGACCTTCGCGCGCGAGGAACGCGACGATCACGAGTCCAGGCAACACCGCGCCCGCGGGTCCCTTCGTGAGCACCGCGGCGACGAGCGCCGCGTAGCACGCGACGCGTGCCCACCCAGGGTCGGTACGAGCCGCGTCGAGGCCGGCAAGGTCGGGCCCTCCACCAGGCCCGACGCGCGGCTGCTCGTAGCCGCCTGCAACGTCGGGCCCTCCACCAGGCCCGACGAGCGGCTGCTCGTAGCCGCCTGCAACGTCGGGCCTTCCACCAGGCCCGACTGGCGGCTGCTCGTAGCCGCCTGCAACGTCGGGCCCTCCACCAGGCCCGACGAGCGGCTGATCCCAGCGGAGGAACGCGACGAGCGCGAGCGTCACCCCCGCGGTGAACACCATGTCGACGCGCGCCTCGGTCGCCGATTCGAAGAACGTGTGCATGCCGGCGAGCGCGGCGACGGCGAACCACCCGCTCGCGCGGCCACCCGCGGCCGTCCCGACGAGATAGACGAGCGCGAGGACGAGCCACGCGGCGAGCGCCGACGGCACGCGCACCATCGCGTCCGACGGACCGGCGACGCGCGACGCGGCGGCCGCGATCCAGTGGAAGAGCGGCGGCTTCGAGGGTACCTCGCCGTTGCGGAGCGGCAGGATCCATCGGTCGTGGTCGACGATGTGCTCGACCACGAGACCTTCACGCGCCTCGCCGTGCGTACCGATCGGTGGCGCCACGAGCGGCCACGCCGACACGAGGACCACGAGCAACGTGAGCAGCGACAGATCGCGAACCTTCGTGCGCACGTCGCTCACGCGGCGTGCATACCGTGCGGCCGTCGGGCCGGGAAGATGACGCGTCGACTCGACGCACGTGGATCGTTGAGGCATAGTCTCGCGCTCGATGACCCGCAGGCGGAGAGGACGCCGTCCCGGAGAATCACCAGACGGGGGGGATCCGGACAAGCAGCCGCGTGTCGGGCCCGATGGACGGCCCGACGTCGCAGGCGGCTACAAGCAGCCGCGTGTCGGGCCCGATGGACGGCCCGACGTCGCAGGCGGCTACAAGCAGCCTCATGTCGGGCCCGATGGACGGCCCGACGTTGGAGGCGGCTACACGCCGCCGCCGTCGCCGTTGACGCGCTGGCAGTACCACACGTCGCACCAACAACGGATGGCGAAGGCGAACAATCCCGGACGCTCGCGTTGGGCGGCCGGTGGCGCCGCGCCCCCGCGTCCCGAGCGCCGCGGCGGGCCGCCACCGCAGGACCGCCCGCGCCGCTTCGATCCGCAGGCGCGCTCGGCCCCGGCCCGTGGTGACGGGCGCCCACCGCGAGCGAACGATCGCTTCCCGCGCAGGAACGATCAGCGCGTCGGGCCCGATGGAAGGCCCGACGTTGCAAGCGGCTACAAGCACCCACGCGAGACGCGGCCTGTCCCGCGGCAGGAACCGCCGCGGGCGCCGGGCGCGTCGACGATCGACGCCTTCGAGCTCTTCTGCGCGTACCACCTCGGCATCACGCCGGACGGCGGCTACCGCATCCAGAACATCCACGAGGTCGCGCGCCGCTTCGGGACGAACGCCGCCGAGCTCCGTCAGGTGCTGACGAGCCTCGGCATGGCCGCCGACGACATCGTCCACAGCGGCTTCGACCTGCCGGGCGCACAGGTCGACATCATGGTGGCGCCGGCCGGCATCAGCCGGCGCGAGCTCGCCCGACCGCTGTACGAGGAGTTCCGCGACGCGCCCAAGAAGTCACGCAACTGGGCGCGTGAGATGGAAGACGCCCAACGCCAGATCGACGAGACGATCGGCCGCGACGGCCGCTGGTCGCCCGGCCGACGCGACCCCGCGGGGAAACAATCATGAGCCACGATCCGTTCAGCGTCGCCGGGAAATCGGTCATCGTGACCGGCGGCGGCACCGGCATCGGCGCCGGCATCGCCCGCGCCTTCAGCGAGCGCGGCGCGAAGGTCCTGATCGCGAGCCGCAACGGCGAGCACCTCGTCCCGGTCGCGCGCGCCCTCCGCGAGGCGGGCGGCACCGTCGAGAGCGTCACGTGCGACGTCCGCGATCCCGACCAAGTGGAAGCGATGTTCGACCGCGCCGAGTCGCTCTTCGGCGTCGTCGACGTGATGATCAACAACCACGGCGCGAGCTTCTACGCCCGCGCGGAGGACCTGAGCCCGAACGGCTTCGCGACGATCGTCGCGATCAACCTGAACGGCACCTTTCTCTGCTCGCGGGCCGCCGCGCGGCGCTGGATCGACCGCAAGCACCCGGGGCGCATCATCAACATGTCGTCGGAGGCGGGGATCTACGGCGCTCCCGGCATGTGCCACTACTCCGCCGCGAAAGCCGGCGTTCAGAACCTGACGCGCACGCTCGCGATGGAGTGGGCACCGCACGGCATCCTCGTGAACTGCGTCGCGCCGGGTCCGATCGACACGCCGGAGGCCGCGCAGCGCAGCTGGGGCACACCGGAGATGAAGAAGCAGGTCGAAGCGTCGACCGCGCTCAACCGCCTCGGCAAGGTCGAGGAGATCGCCTGGCCGTGCGTCTTCCTCGCCTCGGAGGCCGCGGGCTTCGTGACGGGTCAGACGTTCTCGGTCGACGGCGGCCCGACGTCGAGCCTCGCGATTCCGTAGATCGCTCAGAGCATCTTCGTCAGCGGCGATCGGTCGTACACCACGTCGACGTCGAGGACGACCCCGATCGCCTCGAGCTCGAGACGTCCCCCACGTTCCGCGATCTCGACGTGCCATCCGTCGCCCTGATCGGGTCGCCAGACCTCGATCTGCCGTTCTTTTTGGGAGACGATGACGTACTCGCGCAGCGACGGTATGCGGCGGTAGTGCTCGGCCTTCGCGCCCCGATCGTAGTGTTCCGTGCTCGGACTCGACACCTCGATCAGGAGCGTCGGATTGACCGCATTGTTGCGATCATCCGGATCACGTTCGAGGTCACCACAGATCACCGTCACATCGGGATACGTCGCGAGTCCTGTCGCGACGACTCGGAGGCGCAAGTCCGACGTGAACGTGTGACAAGGACCATGCACGAGCTGCCGACCGAGCTCGGCGATCACAGCCGCCGCGAGCGTCGCGTGCTCGGGAGAGCCTCCCGCCATCGCGAGGATCTGACCGTCGAGGTACTCGTGCTTGACGTTCGAGCCGACCTCGAAGCGGCGATACTCGTCATAGGTGTAGTACGGCAGACGCGCGGGCTGTCCCATGGAAGTGACATGCCCACGAGGATCGATCCCGTCCATGACTACTCGCAGTCAGCGCGTGGCGCGCGCCGCCAGCCGACGCTGCGCGCGGCGCGCGAGCGCGGGCGCGAGGCCCTTCCAGACGCAGTAGCGTTTGAGACCGTCGCGGCTGAGGTCGCACGCGACCGCCATCACGAGCGCGTCGTCGAGCATGCCGATCCGCGGCAGGAAGTCGGGCACGAAGTCGAGTTGATCCGCCAGGTACGCGACGCCGGCCGCGAGCAGGCTGATCGAGTAGTAGGGGATCTGCGGACAGCGACCCGCCGCGTGATCCTTGAGGCACATGAACGCGAGCTCGAGCTCGCCGCGGAGCACGCGCCCCGCTCCCCCCGGGAGCTGCGCCGCGCGCTCGCGGATCATCGATTCCGCGACGAGGAGATCGCCGACGTCGGCGGGCGCCAGCTTGTTCGCCAGCTCGACGACGGCCTGCGTCACCTCGTCCCGCGTGAGCGGCGCCGCGCGGAGCGTCTTGGCACGTGGAGTTCGCGAGCGGCGCACTCCACGACGCGCTGCCGTCACCGCGCGCGTACCGGTCGTGCGCTTCTGTCCGCGCGCTTTCGTTTTCCCAGCTTTCGTCGGTCGACCCATGCCGGGTGCATAGCTCCGCCCGGGTAGCGGATTCAACGACCGTCGCGATGCCGTACGAGATGCCTACTGCTGGAGGCAGTAGACCGCGAGCTGCGAAATGCAGGTACCGTTCTGCGCGAGCGCCCACCAGAGGGGGTCGGCGAACGTATCGGCCCCGATGTGCGCGCTCGTGGACGTGGTGGACGTCCAGTCGTCGCACGAAGCCGCGAGCGTCGGCGCGACGGCTGACGGCGACGGCGCCCCGGTGTACGCGAGATCACCGGTCGCGGGGACGTACGAGCCGTCGGCGCGCTGCCAGATGCCGCTGTCGAGCGGTCCGCCGGCGGCGATGGTCGAGCCCGACGCGATCGGGATGCCATCTGGTCGCACGTAGAGCGGCGCCAACGTCACGCGCGACGCGGCGCTCGCGGTCGTCGTCGCGAGGAGCGCCTTGTACGTTCCCACGAGCCCGGCCGACGTCGCGTTGGCGGCGCAGAGCGCGTCCGCGCCGTCGATGCCCACGGCCGGCCCGGGCGTGAACGTCTTGGTGCTGACGAACGCGATCTTCCCGGCCGTCGGCGCAGGCACGAGATCCGCGCCCGTGTGATCGACCTGGAAACAATAGAGGCGACGCGTCGTCGAGCAGTTCGAATTCTGCCGTGCGGTCCAGGTAACGGGGCCGCCCGACACCTCACCGCGGCGCGCATTCGGGAGTCCCGCCGTCGGGGGCGAATTGTCCGTAAAATCGTTGCAGGTAGCTCCCATCGCCACGGTGCCATCGTCGAGCGTTCCCGTGAACACCGTTAGATTGCTCGCACCCGGCGAGACGCCAGACGACACGTCGACCCCGCTCTCGTTGAGGCGGATCGGATTGAAAACGCGATTGGCGACGATGTCGGCAGCCGAGTTCGCGAACGGCTTCCCGTCGATCCGAACGAAGCCGCGCGCGCTTCCGAGACGGCTGATCGCGTTCACCGACGACGTCGAGAGCCAAGCGACGTAACTGCCGGGCAACCCAGCACCCGCGGCGCGCGCGGCGCAGATCGCGTCCGCGCCGGCGAGCCCACCAAGATTGCCGTCTTGGAGCGTCGACGTCACGAAGACGCGATTGAAGTCCGGCGTCGCCGTCGCAGTCGGCGTCGCCGTGTGCGTCGGCGTCGGGGTGACCGCGGTCGCGGAGGGCGTCAGCGTCTGTGTCGCGGTGATCGTCGGCGTGCCGAACGTCGGCGCCGGCGTGGCGGTGCGGGTCGGCGTCGGCGTGCGCGTGCGCGTCGGGGTCGGCGTGCGCGTCGGCGTGGCGCTCGTCGACTGCGGGGTCGGCGTCGGGCAGGCGACGAGGCCGCGGCCGACGAGGCCGAGCATCTCGCTCGCGCGCGGCGCCGCGAAGCGGAGGAGCTCGCCGACCCGGCACGAGTACGCCGCGTGCAGGCAATCCTTGTAGTCGTCGAGCGTGCCGATGGCCGTGACGCCGTACGGCCGGCAGTCGTTCGCGAGCGAGTCGATGTTGGCCGCGAGCGCGCCGCGGAGAGTCGAGAAGGCGATGAATTCCTCCGCGCACTTCTTGTCGACGGCGAGCTCGAGCTTCAACGACTGCTGGTCGATCTTGAGGAACTCCTTGTCGCAGGTGGTCTGGGCCTTCGGAAGACAGTTCGGGTCGTCGGCTTTCACCTGGACGCAATTGAAGATCGTGTCGACGCACTTCTTGAGCGACTTGAAGCTGTTCGAAAGAAAGGTTCGGCCCGCGTTGCTGACGTTCTTCTCGCAGTTCACGACCGCCTTCGCGGCATCGGGGTCGAGCAACTGGGCGGACGCGCGCGGCGTCGCGATCCCGACCTCCGAGAGAAGGACGGCGAGCAACGAAACGACGGTGACGAGAGTGGGACGGAAGGCGGGCGTGACGGCGTCCTCGTGTTCCGGGTCGACCCTAAGCGCGCGATCTTCGTGGGTCAAGACGCGGTCTTGGAGTCCTCGTCCGCCCTGGCGGCCTGCGCTGCCGGTTGCTGTTGGGTGGCGCAATGAAACGCCCCGAGCCCCCAGACGAGGTCGCGGCTGTCGATGCCGACCACCCGGCGGGACGGAAAGCATCTCCGTAGGACGTCGAGCGCGCGCGCGTCGCTCGGGTCTTCGAACGTCGGCACCAGCACGACCGCGTTTCCCACGTAGAAGTTCGCATAGCTCGCCGGGAGACGCTGGCCGTCGCGGACCACCGGACGCGGCATCGGCAGCTCCACGATGGCGAACGGTCGGCCGTCCTGATCGCGCGCGGCGCGCAGGCGCTCGCGGTTCTCGGCGAGCGGCCGGTGGTTCTCGTCGGCGGGATCGTCCTCGATCACGGTGACGATCGTGTCGGGCGCGACGAAACGCGTGATGTCGTCGACGTGGCCGTCCGTGTCGTCGCCCGCGATGCCGTCGCCGAGCCAGATCACGTGCGCGATCCCGAGGTACGCGCGGAGGTGCTCCTCGATCGCGGCGCGATCCAGCGCGGGGTTGCGATTCGGATTCAGGAGGCACGACTCGGTCGTGAGCAGCGTGCCGCGGCCGTTCACGTCGAGCGACCCGCCCTCCATCACGATGCCCGGCGAAAAGACGCGGAGACCGAGCAACGCCGCCACGAGGCGCGGCACGGCGTCGTCGCGATCGTACGGCGGGTACTTCCCGCCCCACGCGTTGTACCCCCAGTCGACGATCGCCACCTCGCCCGGGCGCGTCACGAAGCACGGCCCGTGGTCGCGGCACCAGGGCTCGTCGGTCGGGATGCGGTGCAGGAACACCCGCTCGCGCCGGACGAGCGTCGACGCCGCGAGGAGCGCGTCGAGCGCGCGCTCGTCGGCGGCGTCGGTGACGTTCACGTGCACGTCCTCGCCGGTCGAGAGCTCCGCGATCATGCGCGCCCAAAGCGCCGGCACGCGCTCGTAGAGGCCGGGGAAGCTGATGCCATCCGGCCGCGGAAACGAGAGCCAGGTCGCCGCGTGCGGCTCCCACTCGGCCGGCATCCGGAAGCCGAGCGCGCGCGGTGTGGAGGCGTCGCTCACGGTCACGTCGTCGCGAGATGGGTACGCAGGAACGCCACCGCGCGCGGCCAGGCGTCCGCGGCGGCGTCGGGACGATACGCGTCCGGCCGCGTGTCGTTGAAGAATGCGTGGCCCGCGCCCGGATAGCTCTTGATCGCGAACGTCTTGCCCTCGCGGGTCAGGATCGCCTCGAGCTCGGCGACGTCGGCGTTCGGGATCAGGTTGTCCTCGGCGCCGAAGAGGCCGAGGTAGGGACACGCGAGGCGCGGCGCGAGCTCGAGCGGGCTGATCGGCTTCCGCTCGTTGTGCTCGGCGTAGCGCAGCATGCCGTACCAGGAGACGCAGGCCGCGAGGCCCGGAACGCTGCACGCCGCCATGAGCGCGTACTGACCACCCATGCAGTAGCCGGTGATGCCGATGCGATCGCGCCGCACCTCGCTGCGGCTCGCCAGGTACTGCACGGCGGCACCGAGATCGCCGAGCACCCGCGGATCGGGCAGCGACTGGATCCACGCGAAGACGGCGTTCATGTCGGGCAGGTTCGGCGCGCCCTCGCGGCTGTAGAGGTCGACGGCGAGCGCGAAGAAGCCCTCGTGCGCGAAGCGGCGCGCGATGTCGCGGTAGTGATCGGTGAGGCCGCGGACGTCGGGAATCACGACGAGCCCGGGCACGTCGCGGCCGCCGTCGGGCCACGCGCCGTAGCCATGGAGCGGCGTACCGTCGCGCGTGAAGGTCAGCTCGGCCTGCGCCAGCGTCGCCATGGGCCTCTAGTCGGCGTAGCGCCGCACGATGTCGCCGTAGGCGTCGATGCGGCGATCGCGGAGGAAGGGCCAGTGCGTCCGCGCGGTGTCGATCGCGTCCAGATCGCAGGGCACGACCAGGATCTCCTCGCGGTCGGCGCTCGCTTTCGCGAGCATGCGGCCCGCCGGGTCGACGACGAAGCTCTGTCCCCAGAACTCGATGCCGTCACCGCCGGGATGCGGCTCGTGGCCGACGCGGTTCGGCACGGCGACGAACACGCCGTTGGCGATCGCGTGGCCCCGCTGCACCGTCTCCCAGGCCGCATGCTGCGCCTCGCCGTGCTCGGCCTTCTCCGACGGGTGCCAGCCGATCGCCGTCGGGTAGACGATCACCTCGGCGCCCGCGAGCGCGGTGAGCCTCGCCGCCTCGGGATACCACTGGTCCCAGCAGATCAGCGTGCCGACGCGCGCGCGTTCGGTCGCGAACGCGCGGAATCCGAGGTCGCCCGGCGTGAAGTAGAACTTCTCGTAGAAGAGCGGGTCGTCCGGGATGTGCATCTTGCGATACATCCCGCTGAGCGTGCCCTTCGCGTCGAGCACGGCGACCGTATTGTGGTAGACGCCGGCCGCGCGGCGCTCGAAGAGCGAGGCGACGATCGTGACGCCGAGCTCGCGCGCGAGCTTGCCGAGCACGGTCGTCGACGGACCGGGAATCGACTCGGCGAGGGCGAAGTTGGCGTGATCCTCGGCCTGGCAGAAGTAGCGCGAGCGAAAGAGCTCCGGGAGGCAGATCACCTCGGCACCGCGCTTCGCCGCCGCCCGCACGTGCTTCACGGCGGCGGCGAGGTTCACGTCGGGCTCGACCGCGCACCGCATCTGCACCAATCCGACGTGCACGACGCGTTTGGGAGACGTCGCGCGTCGCTTGTCCGTTCCGTTCTTCGAGCGTCCGCCGCGACCCTTCACGGGCGGGACTATTCCTGCCGGCTTCGCGGCTTGCAACCGGGAGGAGGAGTGGCAAAAGGGCCGTCCCATGCGCGTCCTCGTCGCGAGCGGCATCGACGGCTTCTGTCACCGCTACGGTCCTCTTCACTGGGGCGAGCAGCTCGCGACGCAGGGGATCGCGAGCACCGTGTGGGCGCACACCGATCCGCGGCTCGTGGCCGGGCTCTTCACGCACGACGTGCTCGTGCTCTACCGCGTGCCCGACGGCGCGTGGATCCGTCACGTGCTCGCGCGCGCCGCGGCACTCGAGCGGCCGACCGTCTTCGCGGTCGACGATCTGATCGTCGTCCCCGAGCTGAGCGACGTGCCGCTGCTGCGCGACCGGTCCGAGGACGAGCGCCGGCTGTGGCACGACGGCGTCGCGCGCTACCGCCGGACGATGGAGGCCTGCGACGCGTTCCTCGCGACGACCGAGCCGATCGCCGCGGTCGGCCGCGCGCTCGGGATGCCGACGCACCTCCATCGCTGCGGCGTGTCGCGGGCGGAGCTCGCGCTCGGCGCGGCGGCCGCGCGGGCTCGTGACGTGGCGGGCACGCGGCCGGTACGCCTCGGCTACTTCAGCGGCACGGCGACCCACGACGCCGACCTCGCGACGATCGCGGAGCCGCTCGCGGCGGTGCTCGCGCGGAGCTCCGCGGTCGAGCTGCTGCTGGTCGGCCCGGTCGCCTTGCCCCCGGCGCTCGCGCCATTCGCGGATCGGGTCGTGCGGGAGCCCGTCGTGCCGTGGACCGCGCTGCCCACGTCGATCGCGACCTGCACCGCGAGCCTGGTCCCTCTCGACTGGCAGCATCCGTTCGTCGCTGCGAAGGGCGCGGTGAAATATCTCGAGGCGGCGACCGTCGGTGTCCCGGTGATCGCGAGCCCGACCGACGCCTACCGCGACGCCGTCCGCGACGGCGTCAGCGGATGGCTCGCCGCCGACGCGCACGCGTGGGAGCAGGCGCTCGCGACCGTCGTGGCGCACCCGGAGCGCGCGGCGCACGTCGGCGCGACGGCGCGCGCGGACGTCGAGCTGCGGTTCAGCGCGGCGGCCCAGGGTCGCGACCTCGCGGCGTTCCTGAGCGCCGTCCGCGCCGGGCTGCGCGCTCCCCACGCGCAGGTGCCGGTGGCGCCCGCGCTCGACGAGCGCACGCTCGCGACGACCTATCCCGGCGAGGTGGCGCGCGCCGCGCGCGAGCCGGATGCGCGTCCCGACGTCTCGGTGCCGGCCGGCGCGGGCACGACCGATCCCCTCGCCGAAGGCCGCGTGCTGCGACAGCGCTTCCCGAGCACCGCCCCGGGCCTGATGCGCGTCGACGTCCACGCGATCACCTACGGGCTCCCGCTCGACCACGCGCTCGACGCGAGCGTCCGCCGCGACGACGGCTCCGAGGTCGCCGCGCACACGATCGCGGCCGGCGTCGCGCCCGACCGCGATTGGCTCGCCATTCCGTTGCCGCCCGAGTCCGACTCGGCGGGCCGCACGTATACCCTCGAGCTCCGCGCGCGCGGCACCGGGCCGCGAAACGCGCTCTCCTTCGGCGTCGGTACGGCCGGCGCCGAGCCCTACACGCTCGACGGCGCCCCCGGCCCCGGTCCGCTCGCGCTCCGGAGCTTCGCCGCCTGGACCACGGCCGAAACGCACGCCCCGGCCGCGCCCGCGTGACGCGCGTCCTCGTCATCTGCCCCGACACGACGGGGCCGCTCATGGCGGGCACCGCGATCCGGTCGGTCGAGATCGCGCGCGCGCTCGCCCGCGACTGCGACGTCACCCTGGCGGTGCCGGACGGCAGCGAGCCCGTCGCGCTCGACGCGACCCAGGTGCGCGTGCCCGCCGAGGCGACGCTCGCGACGCTCGTCGCGGCCGCCGACTGCGTCGTGATCTCCGGCCGCGCCGAGCTCATGACGGCGATCCGGAAGCCCCTGATCGTCGACCTCTACGATCCCTTCATCCTGTCCGACCTCGAGTTCTATCGCGGCCGCGTCGACGCGACCGGCGGCCGACCGCTGCTGGCGCTCCGCTGGCTGCAGCATCACCTCGAGAACGGCGACCTCTTCCTCTGCGCGAGCGAGGTGCAGCGGAGCTTCTGGCTCGGCATGCTCGCCGCCGCCGGCCGGGTGAACCGCGCGAACTACGCCGGCGACCGCGCGTTCGACGAGCTGCTGGCGGTCGTCCCGTTCGGCATCTCGAGCACGCCGCCCGTCCGCACCGCGCCCGCCGTGAAGGGCGTGATCCCCGGCATCGCGCCGACCGACAAGGTCGTGCTGTGGGCGGGGGGGCTCTGGAACTGGTTCGACCCGCTGACGCTCCTCGACGCGCTCGCGCGCCTCCGCGAGCGGCGGCCCGACGTGAAAGGCCTCTTCCTCGGCGTTCGCCACCCGAACCCCGACATCGGCTCGATGGAGATGGCCGACCGCGCCCTCGCGCGCGCCCGCGAGCTCGGCCTCTACGGCGAGGGGGCGTTCTTCGTGGACTGGGTGCCGTACGCCGAGCGCCAGAACTACCTCCTCGACGCCGACGTCGCGGTGAGCCTGCACCAGCCCGGCGTGGAAGCGCAGTTCGCGTTCCGCACCCGCGTCCTCGACTACCTCTGGGCCGGTCTCCCGATGGTGCTCTCGCGCGGCGACGAGCTCGCGACCCGCGTCGATCAGGAAGGGCTCGGGGTCGCCGTGCCGGAAGGCGACGTCGAGGCGGTGGCGGGCGCGCTCGCCCTCCTCCTCGACGCGGAGCCCTCCGCCGCCCGCGCCGCGCGATTCGCCGCGGTCCAGGAGGAGCTTTCGTGGGCGCGGGTCATCGAGCCGGTGCGGAAGTTCTGCGCCGCGCCCCGGCCGGCGGCCGACAAGATTCAAGGCGCCTGGTACGACCCGCAGGCGCCGCGGGAGACCGTCCTCCACAAGGAAGACGCCCTCATCGCGGAGGAGTGGCTCACGACCGAGCGCGAGATCTCGCCGCCGCTCGGGCGCTACTTCGCGCTCTCGCATCGCTTCGTCGCCGCCTACGACAACCTCTGCCGCATCGACGTGCTGCCCTGGATCACGGCGCCGCCGCCGGCGATCGACGTCGTCTTCAGCCTCCACGAGGACGGCCCGTCGGGCGCGCGCGTCGCGCGGGTGGTGGCGCCGCTGCGCTCGCTGCCGCACGACGGCTGGCAGCGTTTCGAGTTCCGGCCGATCGCGAACTCGCGCGGCCGTGCCTACCGGGTCACGATCGAGGCGCCGTCGACCACGGAATCCGGCGTCTCGCTCTGGCTCTGCAAGGTCGATGGTGCAAAGGAGCCGCAGCCGGCGCTCGCGGCGCACTATCTGGTGAAAGGGGTGGTGGATGCTCTCCCGCTCGACGAAGAATCCTTCCTCTTCCTCCACAACACGACCGTGAGCGACGCGCTCGTGCCCGGCGCGGGCGCCCTCGCCGCCGGCCAGGAGAATTTCGCCTCGTCGTTGACGGCCGACGTCGCCGACCCGGCGAGCGCCGCCGAGCGCGCGCCCGCGACGCCCGACGACGCGCTCCGTGCCGACGTCGCGCGCCTCTCGGCCGAGCTCGCGGTCACGCGCCGCGAGATGGACGCGCTCGCCGCGGCGGCCGCGAAGGCCGGCGCCGACGTGCGGGTGCTCCCGAAGCTCGTGCGCGAGGTCGCGAACATCCTCGGGAAGATCGCCTTTCGGCTCCGCGTCGTGGTCGCGTTCGTCGTGTGCCTCGCGTTGACCGTGTTGAGCCTGCCGCTCGTCCTCGTGCTGGCGCTCGGCTTCCTGGCCGCCGACGTCGCCGCCCGCGCGGGACGGCGCGGGCGTCCGGAGCCGGCGGCGTTCGCCGCCGCGGAGGCGCCGCTGCCGATGCCGCGCAGCATGCTGCCGGTCTCGATCGTGATCCCGACCTGGAACGGCCGCGAGCTCCTCGAGATGAGCCTGCCGCCGCTCGAGGCCGCCGTCGCGGAGTACGCGGCCGGCGGCGAGATCATCGTCGTCGACAACGGCAGCGAGGACGACACGCGCGCCTGGGTCGCGGCGAACCATCCGACGGTGCGCGTGATCGCGCTCCCCACCAACGAAGGCTTCGCCGGCGCCACCAACCGCGGCGCGCGCGACGCGCTCCACCCGACCGTCATCATGCTCAACAACGACATGGTGGTGGAGCCCGACTTCATCCTGCCGCTCATGCAGGCGATGGACGCGGAGCCGACCGCCTTCGGCGTCTCCTGCCAGATCGACTTCATCGACAAGAACAAGCCGCGCTGGGAGACCGGCAAGGTCCACGCGCGCTGGAAGTGGGGCGCCATCACGCTCTTCCACCTCGACCGCTGGAAGGACGAGAACCTCTATCCCGTCTTCTTCGCGGGCGGCGGCGCGTCGGCGTACGATCGCGCCAAGTTCCTGGCGCTCGAGGGCTTCGACGAGGCCGTCTTCTCGCCCGTCTACATCGAGGACGTCGAGCTCGGATACCGCGCCTGGAAGCGCGGCTGGCCGTCGCTCTTCGCGCCGAAGAGCCGCGTGCACCACAAGCACCGCGGCACCACGCGCCGGATCTGGAGCGAGGACAAGATCTACAGCTTCTTCGTGAAGAACCTGGCGGCGCTCGTCTGGAAGAACGTGCGCGACTGGCGCATGCTCCGCGCCCACCTCGGCGGCGTCGTGCTGCTGCCCTTCCGCGTGCGGAGCCAGAGCGGCGTGAAGGCCGCCATCTACACCTTCATCGGGTGCTGGAAGCAATTGCCGGTCGTACTCCGGGCACGGGCGCGCGAGGGAGCCCTGCCGCGGGTGTGGGACGACGACACGATCTTCCTGATCTCACGCTACCGGTATGCGTTCCGGGGCCGCCTCGGGCGCCGGCCGCCGCGGCGGCACTCGCACGCCCGCCTGCGCATTCTGATCGGCAGCCCGTACAGCCCCTACCCGCCCGTGCACGGCGGCGCCGTTCGCATGCTGGCGCTGCTGCGCCGGCTCTCGCAGGTCGCCGACGTGACCTGGGTCGCGTACGCCGACACGCAGCAGGAGCTCGACCCGCGGAGCACCGCCGAGCTCCAGAAGCTCTGCAAGGACGTCGTCGTGATCGAGCGCGACACGACCGCCGTCGGCGGCATCCTCTTTCCCAACAAGACGCGCGGCTTCTGCTCCCATTTGATGGAGCAGCAGCTCGAGTTCTTCCTCGACCGCGACGACTACGACGTGGTCCAGCTCGAGTACACGCACCTCGCGCACCTGATGCCCGCCGCGTCGCCCGGCCTCCTCCGTGTGCTCGTCGAGCACGACGTGAGCTTCGTCTCGCTGGCGCGGAGCCAGGCGACGGCCGCCGGCCCGCTCGCCCGCCTCGCGTTCAACTTCGATTGGATGCGCATGCTGCGCTACGAGCTGGCGGCGGTCGAGAACGCCGACCTCGTCCTCACCATGAGCGAGACCGACCGCGACACGCTCGGCCGCTACGTCGACGTCGGCCACACGGTTCCCATTCCGAACGGCGTCGATTGCCGCGCGTTTCCGTTCGTCACCGACGGCCGCGAGCCCTCGACGATCCTCTTCGTCGGCTTCTTCCGGCACGAGCCGAACGTCGAGGCGGTGCGCTACTTCTGCCGCGAGGTGCTGCCGCGCGTGCGCGCCGCCGTGCCGGAGGCGCGTTTCCGCGTGGTCGGCGCGTTTCCGCCCGAGGTCGTGCGCCGGCTCGGCGACGAACCCGGCGTCGAGGTCACGGGCCAGGTCGACGACATCGTGCCCTACTACCAATCGAGCGCGGTCTTCGTGGCGCCCGTGCTCCAAGGCTCGGGCACGCGGCTCAAGATCGTGGAAGCGATGGCGAGCGGCTGCCCGGTCGTCTCGACGACGATCGGCGCCGAGGGGCTCGGCGCGACCGACGGCCAGGAGGTCGTGCTCGCCGACGACGCCGCCGCGATGGCGGACGCGATCGTGCGCCTCCTCCGCGATCCCGAGAACGCCGCCGCCCTCGCGCGGCGGGCTCGGACGTTCGTCGAGGCGCGCTTCGACTGGGACTCCATCGCGGCCAGGCTCGTCGCCACCTACGAGACGGCGCTCCGTGAGAAGTTCGGCGCGCCGCCTGCGGAGCACCACTGACATGGCGAATCCCCTGACGTTCCTCCTGCCCTTCCGCTACGACCTGGTCCGCACGGTGCTCGTCGTGCAGTCCGGACCGGTCGAGCTCGCACTCCAGGTCGCGGCCCGGGTCCGCACGCTCTTCCCCGGCTGCAAGGTCGAAGGGCTCATCCGCGACAACGACGCGGGCGCCGTCGATCCCGACGCGTTCGATCGCCTCACGATCGTGCGCTGGGAGGATCGCATCGCGATGGTGCGGGACCTCCGCGAGCGGCGCTTCGACGTCGTCGCGGTGATGCTGAGCTCCACGGGAAGCCGTTCGTTCATGATGCTGCCGTACCTGCTCCGCACCGGCGCGGTGCTGATGTTCAACGACCACCTCGACTACTTCCCACTGAAGCTCGGGCGCATGTCGTCGCTGGCGCAGCACGTGAGCGGGCGCGGCACCGTCGGATCGCTCGTGCGGTGGGGGCTCGGCCGGCTCGTGATCGTGCCGGCCGCGTACGTGTTCCTGCTCGGCTCGACGGCGCGGACTCAGTGGCGGGCGGCCCGACGCGGGTAGGCGCCGCGTCGCGTCCGCACCGGCGGTCGCGTCCCATCGGCGGGCTCGGCATCGCGGTGCGAGCCGCGCGGAGTGCCGCCCGCCCCGCGCATCACTCGGCGCGGACGAAGCCGCGCATCGTCACGCGCCGCAGGTCCCGCCGCCCGTCCGGTGCGTCGATCGGATGCCACCGCCGGTCCGCCGTCATGTCGGCATCGAGTCGGCGGGCGACGTCGAGGTTCGCCGGGAGGGAAAGGTCGGCGCCCACGATCCAGAGCTCGCGCTTGCCGCTTTCGCGCCAGATGCGATCGACGTCGTCGGCATCGCGGTAGCTCCAGAACACTTCCTGGACGATGCCCGGCTTTCCGCCGGCGTAGCTGTAGATCTGGAGCGCGACGCCCCAGGTCGACGCGACGAACACCGCGTCGGACGACTTGCGCGCCGCGAACCGTCCGAGCTCCTGGAAGGACGCATCGAAGCCGGGACCCGCCGTGCCGGACTGAACGGCGGCGACCGTCCGCACCATCGTGGGGAGTCGGGTCGCGAGCCACACCACGACGACCGTGCCGAGGAGAACGGCCGCACCACGCGCGAGCCGAGGCCGGCGCAGCTCGCGCGCCGCGAGTCCCTGGAAGCAGAGTGCCACGCCGACGTAGGGAAACGGCGTGCCGACGACCCAATGATGCGCCCAGGTTTCCTTCGGCAAGAAGAAGAGCTCGAGACCGATCAGCCAGTACGCCAGCATGCAGAGCGCACCGCGGCGGAGCGCGACGCTGGTGGAGGATGCGGCGCCGACGCCGACGACGAGCAGGCTCGCGGCGATCATCATGACCGGCTCCAGCGCATCCAGGCGCGGATCGGTTCCGGCCGCGAGCGTGAACCCCCGCGCCGCGCTGCCCTGCCCCAGCTTCAGATACTCACCGAAGAGCACCTGGAGTCCGGACCACGATCGCTCGATCGCGGGTGCCACATCGGCGAGCGAGACGAGCCCCTCGCCACGGAGCGCCGACCACACGTTCACGGCGAGGAGCGGGAGAAGCCCCATGGCGACGCCCGACATGGTGGCCGCGGCGGCTCGCGCACGCTCACCGGCGCGCGCATCGAGAACCATCAGCGCCGGCGCGAGGGGCAGGAGAACCGCCGAGCTCAACTTCTCGAACGTGGCGACGCCGCACAACACGCCGACCGCGAAGCGCGCGCGATTCGCCCCGGCGTCTCCGGGTCGCATCGAAAGCCATGCTCCGAGCGCGCCGAGACGAAGCGCCGTGCCGAGTGCCACGGGTCCCCAGTCGAATCGCGACATGAGGAGCACGCTCGTGTCGAGGACCACGAGGAGACACGCGATCGTCATGGCCGCCGGCCCGAGCGTCCGCGAGGCGAGCAGGCCGAAGCCGGCGAGCCCGACGGCGACCGACCAGAGTCCCAGACGACGCCAGGTCTTCAGCTCGAATCCGCTCCCGGAGAGGCGGAGATACGCACCGTAGAGGTTGGTCTTGAGCGCGCCGCTGTAGCTCATGTTGAGCACGCACCAGCCGTCCATGCGCACACGGCAAAACATGTCCGGGGCAGCACCGGTCCACGTGAACGCGCCCGCCGCCTGGTGCAGCTCGTCGTAGTACGGGCCCTGCTTCCCGAGGCTCGCGCTTCCGAGCAGGACGAACAGTACCGCGCCGACGACCGCTGCCGCGATCGCGAGAGCGCGCCGGTCCCGTGGACTGCGCCCCCTCGTCTCCGGGTCGGGTCGATGCATCCGGTGCCGAGGATCCCGCATGTCGACCTCTGACGACCTACGCCGGTCGTTTCTTGCGCGAGCGGGGTCTCATTCCGCCGTCACCAGGAACAACGCGCCGGGGGCGATCGTCAGGGTCACGCGATCGGTCGCGGTGAGCTCGCGGAGCGCGAAGCGCGGCAGGCCGGCGAAGGTCGGGAACGCGAGCGGCCGTCGCGTGACGCCGTCCTCCGAGGCGAACGGCACGTCGTCCTCGTAGCCGAGGATGCGGACGCGCCAGTCGCCCGTCGCACGCGGGGGAAGCCGGATCTCGACCTGCTCCGGCGCGGCGCCGGTCGCGACGCGCGGATCGGTCGCGAGAAAGCGCGGGTAGCTCCAGACCGCCAGGCGATGCGTCTTCCCGTCCGGGTCGTCCGCGGAGAGCACCCCGACGCGATCGGTGTGGCGGGTGGCGAGCCGGACCCCGAGCTCGCGCGGCGGCGCGTTCGACGTGCGGGTGAACGACAACCCGCCTTCCAGCGTCTCCGACCACGCGAGGGCTCCCGCGACGATGCTCGCGAACACGTACGACGCGTACGCGCGGAGCGACTGCTTCGGCGGGTCGATCATGAGCATCGGATACCAGGACGCCGCGATGGAGACCCGTTGTTCGAGGAGCAGCGCCGCCACCTCGGCGTGCCACGCCATCTCCCAGTGCGTCGTCCCGAGCCGCACCGACGTCCCGTCCTGGAACGCGCTGCTCAGGATCGGATGGACGCCGAGCTCCTCGATGGCGATCGGCAGGTCGGAGCGGCCGAGCACGTCGGCGACGACCTCACGGGCATGGCCGATCTTGTCGGCCGCGAAGTGCTCGATCCCGATGTGGGGCGTCTCGTACACGTTGAGAGCGAACGCCGACCACGGCGGCAACGGCTCCGTCGCCGCCGCGAAGGCCTCGGTCATGGCGCGCAGATACTCGGCGAGATTGTCGGCCGCTTCCGAGCTCCGCGCGGTCTCGACGACGAACGGCCCGAGGTGGACCTTGGCCGTGCCGATCACGGGTGCCATGGCCTGCCACGTCCAGAGGTACTGGCGCGCGTACGCGGCGGCATCGCCCTGGAACCCGACCTTGCGCACGCGGCCGTCGGCCTCGACCCAGACGCAGTTGGGCTCGCTGAAGAAGGAGAAGGTCGTGCCGTCGTACCAGGGTTGTGCGGCGAGGTGGCCGACGAGCGCGCGGACGTACTCGCGCCAGGCCGCCTCGTCCGCGATCGCGAGCTCGTTGAAGCGATACGTCGGGTAGTGCCCGGTGCCGCCGGTGAAGCGCTCGGGGGCGCCGGCGAGATTGAAGATGGGCGCGAGGCCCGAGGCCGCGACGCTCGCATTCAACCGGTCGAAGTCCGTCCAGTCGAAGCGCGGGGCGATCGGACCGGTCGCGGCGCCGTCGTCCCGGTAGAACTCGTAGCGTCCGGCGACCTCGGTCTCGAAGCTCTTCGGCACGTCGGGCTTGCGTGCGTTCTCGGCGTCCTCGCGCGCGAGCGTCGGGCCGTAGTTGCCGCCGAGGGCGGAGAGGAAGCGCAGCGAGTCGAGCCAGGGAAACGCCGCGCCGAGCCATTTCGGATCGCCGTAATGCGCGCCGTCGGCGCCGAAGAGCGAGTACGTCTTGAAGACCGTCGCCGCCGACCACGGCACGGCGCGCGGCCGGCGCGCGAGGCTGCGCGGATCGGCGAGGTCGACGACGATCGGCGCCTCCCGCCGTTTCGGCCGCACGCGCGGATCGCCCCAGAGCAGCCAGTCGGAATGACGGCCCTCCGCATCGCGCGACGCGAGCACGACCCAGACGGTCGTGCCCCGGTACGGCGCCAGATCGATCCGCACCTCGCGCCAGTCCGCCGGCACGGCCCCGCCCGCGAGGCGCTCGAACTGGAGCGGCAGCGATTCCGGATCGCCGGCGGCGTCGCCGACGCCCCACCCGACGTCCACCCCGTTGCTGTCGGGCGCGAACTTCGGAAAGAGCGCCGCGAAGGCGACGAGCTCGGCGTCACTCTCCGCCGGGACCTCGATCTTGAAGCTCGCCGTCGAGACCTCCCCGTGCTGCGACGGCAACAGCAGCAGCGCCCGGTGGCCGACGCCGTTCAGCACGACGAACTCGGTGAACGGCCGAAAGGCCCAGTCCTTGTGACGCTCCGCCACCTGCTGCCGTACCCGCCCGGCACGCCACTCGTGGTGCAAATCGAGGTCGGGCTCGTCGGGGCCCGCGGGCGCCCGCAACGTCGGCACCGTGGCCGCGCGCCGCTGGTGCACGCCGTCGAGCGCGTCGCGTACCGGCTCGCAGCCGACCACGAAGGTCAGCAGGAGCGCCCCGCCGACGAGCAGGGCCGATCTGGCGCCGATCACGCCCGGCTCGCCGCGAAGTAGCACTGGATACCGAGGTACCCGCGCGCGTAGCTCCAGTAGACGTTGACCGTCGGGTCGTGCAGGCCCGCCGCGCGCATGTCGTCCACCACCTGCCAGCCGAAGTCGGTGAACACGAGCGCCCCCTCGGCGGAGAGCGGATTGCCGTGGTGCACCGGCGGCAGGAGGTGGCGAACCGCGCCATCGACGAGCTCGGCGCGGCGTTGGTTTCGCTCCATGTCGGCGTCCATCGGGAACGTGAAGATGGCCCTACCGCCGGGCCGGAGGACGCGCGCCACCTCGGCGAAAGCGCGATCCGGGTCGTTCACGTGCTCGAAGACGTCGCAGCTCACGACGACGTCGAGGCTCGCGTCGGCGAAGCTCAGATGCTCGGCGTTCTCGTGCCGGATGCCCCGCCGCACGGTGCCGCCCACGAGGTCGGTCCCGAGCAGCTCGCTCCCGATCACGTCGGCCCACGCATGGCGCGCGGCGAGCCAGTCGTAAACCGGCGAGATCATCTCCATGAGATAGATCGCGTAGCGCTGATCCGACGGTCGCGCCGCTTCGGCGATCGCGCTCACCAGCTCGATGATCCAGCGCTGCCGGCCGTTCATGCGGCAGACGGGACAGATCAGCCGCTCGCGCCAGTTCGGGACCCTGATCCCGTCCGGCGCCTCCCACGCCCAGTCGAAGTCGCCGCGGAAGTCGACCGCCCGCACGCACGCCGTGCAGAACCCCGGGATCTCGAAGCGGCCGCCCTGGAAGCGCTCGGCGAGGTGGCGCTCGAGCGACCAGCGCGGCAGCAACACGGGCCCGTGGACGAGTGCCATGAACTCGTCGCGCGTCCGCGTCGCATGGACCTCCACGAGGACGCGAGTAGCGTGGGCCGCGCACGAGCACAACCCGCGGAAGCGGCATGCGCTTCCGCGGGTCGTTCGACGCCTCGACCTCACTCGGCGGAGCGGACCCTCAGTCGGCCTTCGCGCGGAATTGCTCCGGCAGGTTCTTCTGCGGTGTCGTGTAGCGCGCCTCCCAGCAGACCCCGGACTCGCTCTTCAGTTGCACGGTCACGGTCGGGGTCAACGGCAGCGTCGGCATCGGAAGATCCGCGCCCTTCCCCTTCACGAGGATCTTGGCCTTCGTCGCCGGTCCCGACCGCAGCAATACTTGTTGCAGGCCGTCGGGGGTGAGGAGCTTGTCGTTGTACTTGAAGCCGCCCTTGATGGTCTTCCAGCAGGGCTTGGTGCCGCAGGTGCCGCCGGCGGGCGCGTGCGCGAGGAGGATCGGCTGCGGGGCCGCGGAGCCGTCCCACACGCAGAGGGTGTAGTCGGTCGCGGTCAGCGGGTCGCCGAAGTCGGCGAGCGTCGTCGCGGCGCCCTTCGTGTACTTCCAATTGAGGGCGTCCTTCTTGTCGGGCGTCTTGTCCTTCAGCAGAACCGTCCCCTTGCCCGCGAGCGCGGGCGCGCGACAGCCGGGATCGGGCGCCGGGCCGCAGATGAAATGGCAGTCGGCGGTGCAGTTCGGGCCGCCGCCCGGGATGTCGCAGTCTTCGAGGCAGCCCGGCTGCACGACTCCGTCGCCGCACGTCATCGAGTTGCCGACGCACGTGCCGCCGCTGCACGCGTCGCTGATCGTGCAGGTGTTGCCGTCGTCGCACGTGGTGCCGTTCGTGGTGGGCGGGTCGGAGCAGAGGCCCGTCCCGCTGTCGCACGTGCCGGCGTCGTGACACTGGTCGAGGGGCACGCACACGACCGGGTTCGCGCCGACGCACGTGCCGGCGCCGTCGCACTGATCGGTCTGCGTGCAGCCGTCGCCGTCGTCGCAGCCCGTCCCCCCCGCGCTCGGCGGGTTCGAGCAGAGGCCGGTGCCGTCGTCGCAGACGCCGGCATCGTGACACTGGTCGAGCGGCGTGCAGACGACCGGATTGGCGCCGACGCAGGCGCCGGCGCCGTCGCAGGTATCCGGCGTCGTGCAGAGACTGCCGTCGTCGCAGGACTCGCCGTTCGCCTTGAAGGGATTCGAGCAGACGCCCGCCGTGCACGTGCCGGCGTCGTGGCACTGGTCGAGCGGCGTGCACACGACCGGCGCGCCGCCGCAGGTCCCGCCGGTACAGACGTCGGTCGACGTGCAGGCGTCGCCGTCGTTGCAGCCGGTGCCGTCGGGCTCCGTGGACGTGATCTCGCAGCCCGTGATGGGATCGACCGTCAGGCTGTCGGGGTCGGCGTCGCAGACGCCGTCGGTGCACTGACCGTCGCAGACGGCGTCGTTCGGCGTGTTCGTACACTCGAGCGTATCGGGGTCGCAGGTGTCGGTCGTGCACGTGAAGCCGTCGTTGCAGATGTTGGCGTTGACGCAGCCGAGCGCGCAGTCACAGATGTCGTCGGTGCACGGGTCGGTGTCGTCGCAGACGACGGGCGTCACGACGCACTCGCCGGCGACGCACTGCTCGTTGGTCGTGCAGAAGTTGGCGTCGGCACAGTCGGCGTCGGTCACGCACGGCGGCGGGGTGAAGTCGACCGTGAGTTTCGGGCGCTTCACGAGCTGCGCGGGGTGGATGTCCTCGAGCGAGACGTAGTTGACCATGTCGTTGGTCGCGGTCTCGTTCTGGTCCTTGACCATCCAGCCGTGGTCGGCGGCGCAGAGGTTCACCGCCGCCTGCACGTCGCCGGTGACGGTGAACGCCTTGAAGCCGGTGCCGGTGCCGACGAGCGCGGTCGCGGTCGGCGCGGCGACGAAGGGCGGCGCGTTGTTCCATTTGACGGCGCTCTGGAGCCAGCCGGCGGTGATGCGATGCAGCCCGTGCGTCAGGGTAGCGTTTCCGGGATTGTTGCCCGCGGAGAGCTCGGCGACGGCCGAGTTCACCGTCGACCCGAACGGGATGCTCGCGAGGCTGAACTGCACGAGCCCGCGCCATACTTGCGTGTTCGGCGGCGAGGCCTGCACGCGAATGCGTTGGTTCGTCGGATTGGCGCCGGCGATGCGGTTCGGGAAGTTCTTGCGGATGAACGCGTCCTGGTTGGACGGTTGGACGACGATGACGGCGGCGCCGGCCGGGCTCGCGAGGACGAACGCGAGGAGCAGACAGCCGATCGCACGACGGGGGGCGACGGGCACGGGACGAGCCTCCTTCCTGGACACGGAAGCCGCAGGAGGCCCGGAGGCGTCGTGCGGGTCACGGCACTGGTGGCGGCTGGTTCAGGTCCCGCGGCCGCCTGGCAGAGGGGGGTGAACGACCTGGCAACGCCGCTTCTACCACTCGCGCCACGCGCGGTGCATCGATGACGCCCCGACCGCGTACGATTTCTCGCGCCAACCCGGTGCACTCGCAGACCCGCTGGCCAGAGAATCCCGGGTTGTTCGTCCGTCGGGCCTTCGGCTATGGTCTCTTTCCCGCCGCGATGCAGACGCCCGTGAACGCCTTTTCGGTCGACGTCGAGGACTGGTACCAGGTCGCCGACTTCGACGCCGTCGTCCCCTTCGACACTTGGGACCAATACGAGTCACGTGTTCGCCGGAACACGGACAAGATCCTCGGCATGTGCGCCGAGGCCGGGGTGAAGGGGACGTTCTTCGTCCTCACCTGGAACGCCGAGCGCTGGCCCGACATCGTGCGCGACATCCACAAAGCCGGGCACGAGGTCGCCTCGCACGGCTACGCCCACCGAATCGTCTACGAGCAGACCCCCGAACAATTCGGGGCCGACGTCGAGCGCGCCAAGAAGATCCTCGAGGACATCACCGGCGAGGCCGTGCTCGGGTACCGCGCCCCCTCCTTCTCCTTCACGGCCAAGTCGCAATGGGGCCCCGACGTGCTGCTCGAGAAGGGCTATCGCTACGACTCGAGCGTGTTTCCGGTGAAGGATTCCCTCTACGGCATGCCGGACGCCCAGCGATTCCCGTACGTGATCCGGGAGAAGGACGGCCGGAAGCTCGTCGAGTTCCCGATCACGACGACCGAGATCTTCGGGCGCAACATGCCCCTCGGCGGCGGCGGCTGGCTCCGCATCTTCCCCTACGCCTACATGAAGTGGGGCATGCGCCGGGTGAACCGCCAGGAGAACCAGGGCACCGTCTTCTACATCCATCCGTGGGAGATCGATCCCGACCACCCGCGCATGAAGACCGCGGGCCGTCGCGGCTTCAGCAGCCACTACGTGAACCTCGGGCGCACCGAGGGGAAGCTCCGCCGCCTGCTCCGCGACTTCCGCTTCGCGCCCATGCGCGACTGCCTCGACCTGAACTGACATGGCGATTCTCTTCTGGCTGTGCGTGGGCGCGATGGCCTACGTGTACGTCGGCTACCCGCTCCTGCTGTTCCTCGTCTCGCGCGTGGTGAACCGGAAGGTCGCGAAGGCCGCGATCACGCCGACGGTGACGATGGTCATCGCCGCGTACAACGAAGAGCCGGTGATCGCCGGCAAGCTCGACAACTCGCTGGCGCTCGACTACCCGGCGGACAAGCTCGACATCCTCGTCGCGTCGGACGGCTCCAAGGATCGCACCAACGCGATCGTGCGGGAGTACGAGGCCCGGCATCCCGGACGCGTCACGCTGCTCGACCTGCCGCGCGGCGGGAAGACCGTCGGCCAGAATCACGCGGCCGACGTCGCCAAGGGCGAGATCCTCGTCTTCTCCGACGCGAGCACGATGTACGACCCGCAGGCCGTGCGGGCGATGGTCGCGAACTACGCCGACCCGGCCGTCGGCAGCGTCGGCGGCGACGTGCGCTACGTCCGCGAGGGCGAGGAAGCCAGCGCCAAGGGCCGGCAGATGTACTGGAACTACGAGGCGTCCATCCGGCGCTGGGAGAGCCAGATCTTCACCGTGATCGGCGCGACCGGCTGCATCTACTCGATGCGGAAGAGCCTCTACACGCACCTCGATCCGGCCGCGATCAGCGACTTCGTGCAACCGGCGCGCGCCCTCATCAAAGGCTACCGCTCCGTCGTCGAGGACGACGCCACCTGCTACGAGGTTGCCGAGTCGAAGCAGATGGGTGACGAGCTCCGCCGCCGCTCGCGGGTCGTGAACCGCGGGATTCGCGGCGTCGGATTCATGACCGAGCTGCTGAACCCGATCCGCCACCCGTTCCTGCTCTTCCAGATCATCTCGCACCGCTTGCTGCGGTGGGGCATCCCCTTCCTCTTGATCGGGGCCTTCGTGTCGAACGCGTTCCTACTCGACGCGCCGTTCTACCAACTGACGTTCGCGGCGCAGCTCGCGTTCTACGGCGGCGCGCTGCTCGCCCTCGTGCTCGACCGCTTCGGCGTCCGCCCGAAGGGGCTCTTCATCCCGCTCTACTTCTGCCTGGTCAATCTCGCGCCGCTGCTCGCGGTGTGGTCGCTGCTGAAGGGCGAGAAGAAGATCGTGTGGGAGACGAACCCCCAGGCTCCCTGACGCCGTCCGCCGCCGATTCGACCGGACAGCGGAGCACGACCGTGGTTCCCGCCCCGGGCGCCGAGCGGATCTCGAGCCGGCCTCCGAGAGCGAGCGCACGCTCCTCCATGCTGGCGAGCCCGAGCGGCATCGCCTTCCGGGCGGCGGGATCGAAGCCATCCCCGTCGTCCCGCACCTCGAGCGTCAGCTCACCCTGGGCGATCGCGAGCGTCACCACGATCGCGCGCGCGCCCGCGTGACGGACGGCGTTCGAGAGCGCCTCCTGTGCCACGCGATAGACCGTCACCTCGGTCTCCGGATCGAGGCGCGGAATCGGCGCCGTGATGCGGGTCGTGACCGCGAGCGTCGGGGTCGACATGCCGACCGCGAGTGACCCGAGACTGCCCTCGAGCCCGAGGTCCTGGAGGAGAAACGGACGGAGGTCGCGCGCGAGAAGCCGGAGGTGCTCGACGACGCCGGCGAGATAGCGGATCACGCGCTCGAACTCCGCGGTGTGCTCGGCCGCCATCGGCGCAAGCTTCCGCCGGAGGGACTCGACGAGGATACCGACCCCCACGAGCTCCTGGCACACGTCGTCGTGGAGGTCGAAGCCGAGCCGCGTCCGCTCCTCCTCGCGGATCGAAACCTGGCGCCGCGCCAGGAGCCGCAGCTTCTCGTGCGACGCCTTCAGCGCCTCCTCGGCACGATGGCGTTCGGTGATGTCCTGGATCTGTCCCAGGTAGTAGAGCGGCGTTCCCGCCGCGTCGCGGACCAGCGACGCCGTCACCTGCACCCAGAGCACTCGTCCCCGCTTGTCGAGGTAGCGGCGCTCGGCGCGATAGGCCTGCGCGCCTCCGGCCTCCAAGCGCATGCGATCGGCGGCGACCGGCGTGCGATCGTCCGGATGCACGACGTCCTCGATGGTGCGCGTCAGCATCTCCGCCTCGGAATACCCGAGCATCGCGCAGAGCGCAGGGTTCACGCGGACCGTCCGCCCGTCGATCGTCGTGAGCGCCATGCCGATCCCCGCGTCGTCGAAGGCGCTCCGGAAGCGCTCCTCGCTCTCGCGCAGATTCGCTTCGGCCTCCCGGCGCGCCGTCACGTCACGCCCGACGGCCTGCGCCTCCGTCATGCGGCCGGCGCCGTCCACCACGACGCCCCCTTCCCACTCGACCCACCGAACGCCCCGCGCCGTGAGATTGCGGAGCTCGATGTAGGCTCGGTGCGGCGGCGCCGCCATGCCGGCCATCACCGTCGCGACCCGCGGGTGGTCGTCGGGATGCACCAGCTCGAGGAACGAGCGGCCCAGCAGGTCCTCGCGCGTGCACCCGAAGGTCCTCGCGTAGGCATCGTTGACGAAGGTGAACCGTCCAACCGCATCCAGGCGGACCACGAGCTCCTGCTGCGACTCGACGAGCCCGCGATAGCGCGCCTCGCTCTCGCGCAGCGCTTCTTCGGCCATGTGCCGCTCGGTCACGTCGCGACCGACCGACTGGAGCTCGATGGGACGGCCCTGCGCGTCGAGAATGGCGCCGCCCTCCCAGGACACCCAGCGCAGGCCCGCCGGCGTGACGTTGCGGCACTCGACGAGCACGCGATGCGGCGGCGTGAGCAAGCGCGCGAACCCCTCGGCGACCATGGCGCGGTCGTCGGGATGAACCAGATGGAAGACGGTCCGACCGAGGATGGCCTCGGCCGGCTCCCCGAAGACCTCGGCATAGGTGTCGTTCACGAAGGTGACCCGGCCTTCGAGATCCATGCGGACGATCCACTCGCGCTGGGACTCGACGAGGCTCCGGTAGCGCGCCTCGCTCTCGCGGAGCGCCGTCTCCGCCGCCTTGCGCTCGCTGATGTCCTGGATCTGGGCGAGGAGATGCAACGGTTGCCCCTGCGCGTCGCGCGTGAGCGAGCAGCTCAAGAGGCCCCATACGACGTGGCCGTCGCGGTGGTAGTAGCGCTTCTCCATCTGATAGGCGCGAATCTCGCCCATGACGAGGCGCATCGTCTCGACGGTCGCGCGGGCGGCATCGTCGGGATGCGCGAGCGAGTCCATCGTGCGCGTGCGCAGCTCGGCGGGCGAGTAGCCGAGCATTTCGCTGAAGGCGGGATTCACGTCGATCGGCTTCCCGTCGTGGCCGACCACCACCATGCCGACGGTCGCATAGTCGAACGCGTTCCGGAAGCGTTCTTCGCTCGCGCGGAGCGCCGCCTCCGCGTCGCGACGGTCCTGCACGTCGCGGCTCACGCCGCGGAAGCCGATCAGCGCCGCGCCCGGTCCTCTCACGTCCGACACGACGACCTCGACCCAGCGCGGGCCACGCGGCGTGTGACACTGGACCGCGATCGGCCGGTCTGCGGCCTCCACCCCGGCGGTCCATCCGCCGAGGGTCGGATTGTCGGGATGATCCGTCCAGAACGCCGCAGCGGACCGACCGACGATCGCCGCGCACGGGACGCCGAGGAAATGCGCCAGCGCCTCGTTCGCGTACGTCATGCGGCCGTCGAGGTCGCAGGTCCAGATCATGTCGGGCGCGTGCTCCGCGAGGTCGCGGTAGGCGTCGCGCGAGGCCGCGAGCGCGGCGGCGCTTTCGTCCTGCGCCCGGCGGCGGCGCGCGACCTGGCGCAGGTTCCGGGCCGTGCCTTCGGCGAGCAGGAGCGCGACCGCGGCGCCGATCGCCACCGCCGCCGCGAGCTCGAGGCGCGGCACGAAGAAATGGAAGCGATCGAGGAACGCGGCCCATGGTCCCAGGGTCGCGAGCAGGAGCACGAGCTCGGCGCGCCATCCCCAACAGAAGACGAGTGCCGCGGCGAGATACAGGGTCAGCAACATGAAGGCGAAGATTTCGCCGTAGGCGCCGGCCGCGGCGACGATCCCCATCGCGGCGAGCCCGAGGACCACGCAGGCAGCGACCGTCACGGGGAGGACCCGGGGCGCACCGGGATCGGCGCCGGCGATGCGGATCGCGACCGCGAGGGTCGCGCCCGACGCGGCGGCCAACAGAACGGACACGATCCCGAGCCGGCCTTCGAGGGCGAAGACGGTGAGCCAGAGGGCGACCGTCGTCATCCAGCCGAGCGCGAACTGCGCCAGACGTCGCGAGATCAGCGTGGACCCGTCCCAGGTTCGATCCCCGAGCGATCCGGACGATGCGGTGCTGCCGGGTTGGGGGTTCATGCTACGGCCCGCCCCAGGCGCGGGTGGCGGATCCTAGCCCGGAGGCCGGTCGCGGTGGAAGCCTGCGCGCA
>Ga0268299_1001868_pt1 | contig 30643 bp, 45 predicted proteins | sample NOBtaG_FD_193484 | JGI IMG/M metagenome (GOLD analysis project Ga0268299, IMG submission 193484) | Activated sludge microbial communities from bioreactor in Nijmegen, Gelderland, Netherland - NOB reactor | ecosystem: Engineered > Bioreactor > Aerobic > Activated sludge | place: Netherlands...
TATCCTTCGCCTTACGCAGCTCCTTTTCATAGGCCGCCGAGCGGCCTCCGACGATATCCCGGATTGATGCGAAAAAATCCGGAAAGAAAACTAAAGGGGGTCGGATACCGTTTATTGCCAACGTTGCCCCAGTCTTGAAATGGTGAGTTCCTCCAAGTACATGTCCCAACGTTTGAGCCATTCAAAACTCTTCAGCTTCTACAGAGAAGACTCATTGAGCGGATCGTCACTGCTTCTCTGAAGGAGCGGTCAGCGTGATGTGGGCATCAACGTAGGCATGTGAGAGATCGGGCGGAAAGGAGGGTAATGGGCTGGCATTGAGCACCGCCTGTTTCCCTGCCGCGTCATAGGACTCATTGCCGGATGACTGTTCGATTTTCACCAGGCTGACCGAGCCATTGTTATGAAGCCGAAACTTGACGACAGTCTCATAGGTACGATTCGTAAAATCTAGTGCCGGGGCCTTCCAGACATGACGGATCCGCTGTTGCACGAGCGCCAGATACGCCTTCGCTCCAGGCGCTGTCCCATCGGCCATAGTCTTCTGAGGAGTCTGTACTGGTGCTTGTTCGACTCCGACGCGGGGTCCTTTGTGCGAGCAGCTCACTAACAGGATACAGAGCGCCACCACTGTCCATCTGAGACCCCATTGCCCTTTAGCTGTCTGACCGTCGTTGCTCATCGTTCCTTGATCCATTCGTGAGTGTACTTGCCGAGTCGTGCTTGCATGGGAATAGAACAGAAATCGAGTGGCAGATCGTGTCTCTTGCATCGCCTGTTATGAGGAGCTGGATCCGCTTCCCACAACAAGATGTGAGGTGGCCCACTAGGTTTTCACTGCCTAAAAGTAAAAAGGAAAGGTTTGGTGCCCCCGATACGAATTGAACGTACGACCCGCGGTTTAGGAAACCGCTGCTCTATCCAACTGAGCTACGGGGGCGAGGCCAAATATCAAAGAGTTACACTTTTACAGACTCTCGGTCTTGGGGTCAAGTGTTCCCGGCGTGTTCTCTTGGAGATATTTCTGAACTTTCAGCGCTGCTTGGAGCAAATCACGCTCCTCAATCGCGTTATAGCGCTTCCACATCTTCTCAGACTTATGCCCCACGATCTTCATCGCGGTTGCTGTGTCCACTCCTGCCCGTCGCAAGTTAGTAGATGCGCAATGCCGAAGATCATGGAACCGGAAGTCTGTAATTCCGGCGTCCTTCAAGGTCGTGCGAAAGGATCTGCTGATACGTTGTATGGGTTTGCCTCTGAACGTGAAGACATGACGTGTTGAGAGTGAACGGACCTTCGCCAGACGTTGAAGGGTCATTCGTATATCTGGAGTCATGGGGACTTGGCGAGGTTTCTTCGTCTTCGTGTCCTGACTACGAAGCGTGATAAAGCCTCTCTTGAGATCAACCCTGTCCCAGGTCAGATTGACAATCTCCCCAAATCTCTGGCCCAGCTGATAGGCGAGTAGGAGGACAGGCTTGAGATGTCCCTTTGCGGCCTCGTAGAGTTTGCTCCATTCCTCTTCAGTTAATACTCGATCTCTGGCGTTCTGTGGATCAGGAAGCGGAACCCTTGTGGCGGGGTTGGTCTGTAACAGCCCGCGTCGGATTGCCACGTTCAGACAATGTTTGAGTACGACGTGGTCATTGTTCACGGTCTGAATACTCGGCTTTGTTCCATCCTTCTTCTTGCGTTGGGCTCGAAAGGCTTCGACATCATGGGGTCGAATCTCCGTTAAGACCTTGCCACCGAAGAAGGGGATCAGCTGCCGTTCCATGATTTCGAGTCGATCTTGATAGCTGCGGAGGGTCTTGATTGATTCGAGGTTCAGATAGGCCGTTGCCCATTCCTTAAAGAGGATCGGCTTGGCCTGTTCGGTTTTCTCGTGGCCCAAGAGCAAGCGCGTTTTGATCGCGGCTTCCATCTCGCGCGCGATGGTCTTGTTCAGGCACCCGACCTTCCATCGTTTTTTCCTGGCACCGGGGACGCCACTCGCAAGAGTCCACGATGTGCCGTCCGCACTTTCAATCACACGGAACTCGACATAGTAACTATCGCGCCGTTTAGTGAGTCCCATGGCTGTCTCTCCGTGCTGTGATTGTGTGCTGATCGATCCAGTCGTCCAGCTGAGCTTGCTTGAACTTCACCAGCCGCCCGATTTTGACGTACCCCAGTTTCCTTGCGGAGACCCATCCATACAGTGTCAATTTGGATATGCCTAAATACTTCGCGGCCTCATCCATTGTCAAAAGGTTATTCATGGCGCTTCAAACTGCCCTTTCCTTCATGCCTCACCAACGCGGTTGAGTGAGCCTACCGACTTCTCCGCACACCTCTCGCGACTGGCACTTATGAGAGGGTTCAGAATTATTCACCATACCGAAAAGGTAGGGGAGGCGGCATAATAGAAAGGATCGTGGGGGAGCGGGTAAGCCAGCGTTTCGAGGGGAACTCACCGAATCTCGAGAAAAGCAGGTGTCGGAGAAGTCTAGGCTCAGACATTGATGACTTGTGCGGGGAGGGACTTCGGCAGGCATGCCTCTGAGGCACCGCGTCCGGAGACGCCGTGCCACGTAGGATCAGGCACCGTCGTGTCGCGTCACGCGACTCGACCGTGCCAAAAGAACAGGCGTCGCCCATTAAGGAGTGTGGCACGCCCGTGGCAACCGCGCCATCGCGAACGATGTCACGCTTGCAGCCGCGCGTGGCCACAGATTCAGAAGATGGGTTGCGCCCCTGTTGTCGGTGAGGGGCGCAACACGATGTTGAGAAGAGGTCGGTCTGCAAGTCCGATGTCTGAGTCCGTTCATGGTCGGCTGGGCTTTTTGATGGTGATTGAAGAGCAGAGTGAGGAACTGCGAGTGCCGCGTCACGCGGTCTGAACAAACTGCACAACCACAGGAACCCGCGTAGCACTTCACTTTTTTCGTTTATTTCGACTGGCTGCTATACTGCCTTCAGAGAAGAGAGGAGCGTATCCATGACTACTTCGACCAGAGAACCGATCGTGCCGACCGCTGAGGACGCCGAGCTTGCGAAGAAGGCGCTCCATATCTTGGCATCGCATCAAGACCAGTCCATGGATCTCCATGTTCAGATTATTCAGAAACGGAAAACTCCTGAACGTCTTTTTTTGCCTCCTTCGGCTGTGCGACTCCGCTTCACCATTCTTGACGAAATGTCGGCAGGCAATGCCGTTACACTGATTCCGGTCCATGCCGAACTTACGACACAAGAAGCCGCTGACGTGCTGAATGTGTCCCGTCCGTTCCTCGTGAATCTGTTAGAGGAGCAGAAAATCCCGTACCGCAAGGTGGGCACCCACCGGCGCATTCTCTTTGCCGATCTCATGCGCTACAAACATCAGATCGACGCGGACCGTCGTGCTGGCCTCGATCAACTGACCCACGACGCACAAGCGCAGACGATGGGCTATTGAGTGTAGCTACCTTTACCCAGCCCGGCCCACATTGTGCTACGGAGAATCATCTTTCATTCGCACGACAAATGGCGTACAATTGAAGAATGAAAAAAGCAGGACAGACCGTTATGTCAGACCGCATCAATACTCGTATTGATACCGGCCTGAAGAAGAAGGCTGTGAAAGTCTTTGACCGCCTCGGCCTGACTGAAGCCGAAGCCATCCGGCTCTTTTATGCCCAGGTTGAACTCCACCAGGGTATCCCTTTTCCTCTCATGATCCCAAACGCGCACACGCGGGACGCTTTTGAAGAAGCAAAACATCCCGAGAAACTCCCCTCGTTCAAAAACTTTCGTGCACTCAGAAGCCGTACGGGCATCTAAGTCGTGGTTCTCCTCAAAACCACCAGCCGTTTTCTCAAAGACCTCAAGCTTGCCAAAAAACGGGGCTACGATCTCGACAAACTCGAAGCCATCGTGGACCTGCTTCAGGGCCAATCACCATTGCCTCCCAAGAACAAGGACCATACACTCACTGGTGAGTGGCATCACCATCGAGAATGCCACATCCAACCAGACTGGCTCCTCATCTACAGGATTGAAGCCACCTTCCTCGTTCTCGAACGGACAGGCACGCACGCCGACCTGTTTGACTGACGGTGAGCGTGAACACGATCAGACGCCGTATCAACGGCGGGTGAGGCATTTGCAGGAAGATGGCTTGTTCTCGACCTCGTTGACGACTCGTTCATCCGGCTCAGTCAGTCGCGCATCTCAACGATTTCTCGCCTCCCATCACATGACGGTTCCCCTCGGCCTCGCAGGCCGTTCGGTCTTCCACCACGTTCAGCGACTCCTGTGACATATGCATAGTCGCCTGCTGGCCGACAGTTGCTTCACGCTCAAGACCGTCTCAAAGCCGACTCGTTGACTCTCTTCCATCTTGGCGAACGCGTTTGTTCGCTTCGGCCTCTTTGGATTAGGACCTTCTCCCTCGTCCGGTGAATCTGCTCTGTCATGCGTTGCTGTTTGGTAAGCGGGGGCCGGCTTGTGGTTTGAGGTTCGGTGCCTGTGCGCATCCGGCCGTCGCCCTGGCTTTCCACCGGTGGGCTGCGTCGATCATGCCCGCGCGCCGCCAGTGAGGCGGCTCCTTTCCGCGGTCATTCCTCCGCATCGCGCCCACCGGCCCGCCAGGTGCCGACGGCCTCTCTGTCTCCTTTGTCGTCGCTGTGTGGCTTCCACTGCCTCGTGAGAGGCCAACACATCAACTCTAACCAAAGGAGACAACACTATGGCACCTCAAGACAAGAAACCCAAGCCGGTCACCACGCTGCGATGCAGCCGCATCACGGCGAGCATCTGGAAGAACGAGGGCATGAACGGTTCGTTCTACAACGTGACCGTCGCCCGCTCGTACAAGGACCGAGATGGAGTCTGGAAGAATTCAGAATCTTTCGGCCTGGCCGACCTTGACGCGCTCCTAGCTGTCGCCCAACAGGCGAAACTCTGGGTCACGGAGCGGTCGGATCGCTGACCGTCACGGGAAGCCGCCGGCCCTCGCGCCGGGGGCTTCCTACATTTGAAGAAAGGAACAATTCAATGGAAATCTATCTGGAATGCGCAAAGCTCCTGGACGAGCTCCTCGTCGGCGCACGTGCGGTACGCATCTCCGTTCCCGAGTACCTACCACTCTCTATTGAGGAGATCGGTGTGAGTCAGGATGGGCATAGGTTGGTCTCTCTCTGTCAATACGGTGAACAGAATGGGGACCTGATGCGCGATTGCGATCTGGTGTTCATGGTCACAGATATGCCAGGCGGTGCGGCAGCCGAACCGGTGTCTTTTCGAAACGACTACTTGGGGATCGTGCAAGACGTCTATCGGTATGACGAGGCGGGTAAGCGCACGCACGTTGTGCCCTCACTGAAGCAGGACTTGAAGGAGTTTGCCCGGGCCTGGTTCGTCACGCTCCGAGATCAGGGATTCTTTGCCCCCACGGCGGTTCGAGAGATCCTCTCCCCGTAAATTCTTTGATCTGTCGATTCAGTATGGGAGCGCGTCCTCCTCAACGGGCCACGTGATCGATCGGCTCCAAGGGTATGCCGTCATGGACCAGAAGCCGTCAGTCGGTGAGCGCCAGCCGGACTGCCTCGTGCTCGACAATACCCTCATCGGTCCCTGGTGCAAACGCCGAGACCACGGGGCGTCCGGGCAGGTCGAGAAACGCGTACAGCGCGGAGACCGAATCGTGCCCCACGCCGGAGTGTCCGACCACGCGACCGACGCCATGCAGATCCCCCATCATCACCCCGAGCCCCTAGCCGGTTTTTGCCCAGGGACGGCCTGGGAGGGGACCGCCCAGTCTTAGCTGGTCCTGCATCGTGTCCAACGACAGGGCAGAAAGAATTCGTCCCGCCAACAATCCGTCTAGAAAGGCCACCGCATCCGTCGGCGGTCCGATCAACAGGCCATGAAACACCCAGCGTGGGTCGTACTGCATCGGGTTCCCCCAAGAGGTGTGCGCCATCTCCGAGGCGGTCGTGGCGATGTGCGTGCGTGTGATGCCGAGTGGCGTAAAAATAAGCCGCTGCAGCGCGCTGTCGAGCGGCACTTTTGTCGTGTGCTCGATCAGGTGCCGCACGAACAGATATCCGATATTCGAATAGGCCCATCCCGCACCGGGCGTAAAGAGCAACTGTCGGATAGTGTGCCGAGTCAGCAAGTCCTCGACCGACCACACCGGCGCTCCGCCGGTGACGGCCTTCTGGTAGGCAGGTCCCCCGTACGTCGTCAGCCCAGACGTATGCTGCAATAGGTGCCAGATGGTAAATGGCCAGTCGTCATAAGGATCATCCAGCCGGAATGCCCCCGTTTCGGTCAAATTCAACACGGCGGTGGCCAGCACCGTTTTGGTGATGCTCCACCAGGGCACCGGTATAGGGGGAGTACCCCGGACTTCTCCTGAGTGCCGAATGATCGCGTGCGGAAGAGTGGATAACGGCATGGGACAGGGTGGCAGACAGGGATCATGAGCGCAAGTCCGTCGCCGAGTGGCATGGATGAGTAGCGAGAGTGTAAGACCGATTTGAAGAGGTTGCAGGATATGGCTATAGCCCGTAGTTGTCTTACATTATGGGTTTATCGTATTCTTGTGCGTCCGGTCTTTGACCAACCGATGACCAGAATCCGGTACCGGTCCGTGAGGGGAGTTGAATGTCTCAATCTTGCTTGGCGAGCGCGGGTGAGCTGATGGGGCAGAGGGCCAAACGGACAACCACGGTCACGGTGGATCTGGGTGAACTGAAAGCGCCCTGGCAGGCTGGTGTCAGGCCCATGGACTCACACCGAGCCATGCGTTGCGGAACACCCTTCGTCAGACCAAGGGTCGGAGAGCCACCCCGGCCCCTACGCCTCGGAGTCGTGTCACCCCGAAGCGTGAACGAGCAACCGCTCGCATCGAACTGAACCTGACGACCTCAGAGCTCGCTGCTCTGAAGAAGATGGCGGGTCAGGAAGGCTACATGCCGACCAAATGGCTGGTGGCGATGGTGCGCACCAAATTGATCAGGCAGCCGCACATCGGACAGCCGGAATTGGAGACCTTGGCCCGGTCGAATCAGCAACTGCTGGCCTTAGGCAGGAACCTGAACCAGATTGCCAAGGTCCTGAATACCGCCCATCAGAATCGGACCGCCTTTCGGGCCGAAGTCATCACCGAACTCTCTCGCGTGATCCAAGCCCATACGAAGAAGGTGGCCGATGTCTTACGCGGGACCGTGGGGCGTTGGCAGATCCAATGACTCCGCCAGTCAGCCAGATTGACCAGTAGTTGGATGAGTGGGGGAGTCGGCTCTTCAATGTCTCAACGGAGACCCTGCTACGGCCGCGGTTCAGTAGGAATGTTCGCCTGAGTTCATCCACGTTCGTGAGTGCGGAGACTGTAGCCTTTGGGAGGCGAAACCCATTGCATGCAAAGGGACGGAATGCAGCGGGCTTTTAACGTGGACACTGCTTACGGCTGCTGCCCTTTCTTATAGATGACGACCGCCATAATTGCCAACCCAAGAATCACGCCCGCAAATGTCAGTAAGTTTGTATCCATCGTGTCTCCTTCCCTGTATCAGTAAATAAACACATAACTATGGGTTATTCGATCCGGGAACTACACAGCAACATTCTTCGCGTCCAGGGTCGCACCATGCGAGGTCTTCAGTTGGATCGTTCTTGGCATGGTGGGTCCGGCAGGGTAACCACCCCTGGTTTGTCCTTGATCACCTCACGACTAAATAGCCGCACCACTTGCAAATCATTCTGCACCGACTTAACTCCGTCGATACCTTTGGCGATATTCTCCGCCGTCTTTTTTGTCTCGTCAGAACTCACATTGCCCTGGATCCTCACCAAACCCTCTGTACTTTCGACGTTGATCTCTCTTCCCATCACTCGGGCATCAGTAAACAGGGCAATCTTCGTCCTCGTGGTGAGCCAGATATCATTGAGCGCAGGGTGTTTATTCACATCGGCGAGCCCGTTCGCCCATCCTGTCACGACCACCCCCCCCGATAACCAACGCCCCGCATACGATCAGAGCAGTCCATATATTCATGATCGCTTTTTCCCTCGTCCAAGAGAGCGCTTGGAATGTCGGTCATGAGTTGCAAAGGCATTCTTCCGGCACAACCACCTGATTTCCGATCCGCATGCGGTTCGGAACTATCTTTACTTCCTGGAGCCAATCGGCGCTCGAAGCCGTTCAAAGAACTGTAGCATCGGAGCGGCGGAGACTGAGGAATCGGTCACGCTGGGAAGAAGTAGGAAGCGTAAGGGATGGGACAGTCACCGGAGTTGCAGTATCACCTTGGGCGCTCTTGGTAGGAGAGTCAAGTACTATAATGTGGACTTTGAGAAAACTCGGCGACAGTCCATTTCGGAGCTGAACTGAGTAAGAGGTAAATGCCGTATTGCGTGTAACTGGTGAACTATAGATGGACTAACTCATGGCAAAGCGAACGAAGCCAGAGAGCTCTTACAGAATGATTGAGAAGCGACGCCGGTAGAGTAGAGGCATATTTTGTTCTCTGATGGCTAAGCCGTGCGCCAATTCAAGGAAAGTCTCGGGAGAGGCGGAGGCTTTCGCTGTGTCACTCCCTGATGATTCAGAACAGAATCACCCCATAAGCCTATTGACGAGAATCAGCTGTCTGCGCTTCGCGTTGCCGGCTTGCTAAGAGAGGAATCAGCGCTCCTGTTGCCAGATACCAGGATGGGGCAATATCCCAGTCTGTAGAGCTGGTGCATGAGGAAGTTCCGTTACCTCGAGAATCTCCTGTTCGTTGAGCGTTTCGCGAGCCAGCAAGGCTTCGGCAAGCACATCAAGTTGCTTGCGATGTGCGCTGAGAAGCCGCTTGGCTTCGTCGTAGCTGTCGCCGATAATCTTGAGCACCTCGGCGTCGATGGCTTTTGCCGTCTCCTCGCTGAACGGCCTCGCGTCTCCGTAACCGTTTAAGCTGCTCAAGTAGGGGTTCTCTCTTGGTGCGAGCTGCACAAGGCCAAGCCGCTCACTCATCCCCCAACGCGTGACCATCCGGCGGGCGAGACCGGTGGCTTGCTCGATGTCGTTTTCGGCCCCGGTGGTCTTGGTTCCGTAGACCAGTTCTTCTGCTGCACGCCCGCCCAGCATTCCAATGATCCTTGCGCGTAGATAGGCTTCCGGATAGTTATACCGGTCACTGTCTGGACGCTGATAGGTGACGCCGAGTGCCTGCCCGCGGGGCACGATCGTGACCCGGTTCACTGGGTCAGCGCCAGGTACAACGAGACCGAGGATGGCGTGTCCTCCTTCATGATAGGCAATGCGTTCGCGGTCGTCCCGGCTCATGAGAATCGGACGTTCGGGACCGAGCACGATTTTCTCCAGTGCGTCGAGGAAGTCCTTCTGACGGACCTCCTGTTGCTCGCGGCGAGCGCCCAATAATGCGGCCTCATTGACGAGATTCTTCAGGTCGGCTCCAGAGAGTCCCGGCGTCATGGCGGCAAGGTTTCCCAGGATGGCGTCGCTCGCGAGCGGTACGTTGCGGGTGTGGACTTTCAGGATCGCCTCCCGTCCTGCCTTATCTGGGAGATTCACTACAACACGCCTGTCGAAGCGTCCGGGTCGAAGAAGCGCCTTGTCTAAGACGTCAGGCTGATTGGTCGCCGCCAAAACGATGATGCCTTGCCGACTAGAGAACCCGTCCATTTCGGTTAAGATTTGATTGAGTGTTTGCTCCTGTTCGCTTGATCCCCCAATCGCCATCTGCCCGCGTGCGCGTCCGATGGCATCGAGTTCGTCGATAAACACAATCGCAGGGGCATTCTCGCGCGCCTCCTTGAAGAGATCTCGGACCCTCGCTGCACCCACTCCTACGATCATCTCCACAAACTCCGCGGCGCTCATCGAGAAGAAGGGTACCCCAGCCTCTCCGGCAACAGCCTTTGCGAGGAGCGTCTTCCCTGTCCCCGGCGCGCCTACCAGCAGCACCCCTTTTGGAGCTGTCCCTCCGAGGCGGGTGTATTTCTTCGTATCTTTGAGAAAGTCCACGATCTCGACTAGTTCGTTCTCTGCTTCATCGATGCCGGCAACATCTTCAAAGGTCACCTTCGCAGTTTGCTCCTGATCATAACGGCGGGCTCTGCTCTTGCCCATGCCCATCAGTCCTCCGCCCATCATGCCACCACCTTGTTGCGCGGCTCGACGGAAGAGCCAGATATAAAAGCCGATGAAGAGCAGACCTGGGCCGAAGCTAAAAAAGAGCGTTGCCCAGGGGTTGTCCCCTTCTTGAATCGGTTTCGCACTGATCTCGACCCCGTTTGAAATGAGGAATTGTTCGAGGCTTGGGTCTACGAAGGAGGGGAGTGTCGTGATGAACACACTGATGGGTTTGGGCGAACCAGCGGAGACCGCACCACGCTCGTCCGTGGGTTTGACCTCGCCACCAGATGCCGAGCTCTTCTCGCCCACCGGCGGATAGGTGAGCGCTGCTGTGAAGCGGCCCGTGATGGTGTCCCCCTGACTGTAGATCGCTGCGACGTTGTGCTTCGCCACCTCCTGTTTAAAGAAGGTATAGGACACAGTCCCCGGCGCGTCCGGGCTCGGGATCAGAAACCGGCTGACCAAGAAGTTGGCGAGCAGGATGAGGACGAACCAGAGCCATGTCTTACCCGGCGGCACCTTCGCCTGCTCAGGATTCTTTCGGGCACCAGGCCCACTGTCGGCTGGCTGGAGACGGCTGGTTGGTGTGGAACTGTTCGAGCCGCGTTGTGCCTGCTGTTGCGTCCCGTTCATGGTGACCTCCTCAGACGCACTTGTTAGTAGTCAACGGAGGTGTGTGCTGTCCTCTTCAACCCTAGCATTTCCTTCCCCTCACAGACCATAGGGCGAAAGACTCAAATAGGACGTACCTCCCGAAAAGAAAATATTCCGTTCTCTAGAAGCAACGTCGCTGCGTAAGTGGAAGAAATGAAGTGGTTGCGATTATGGCAACCGATCTGTCGGTGAAACGGTATCAACAGATGCCTGTCCAAATAATAAATATAGTTCCATGGAAACACGGTGTTGCAGCGCATGTGTGAATTCCAAGCATTGACAGCAGTGATCATGGCTTGTAGGGTGATACCATGACGTTGAGAACGACGTCGACTGTCCTATCTCTCGCGCATGTACTCTCCCTCCGGCGCGTCTGATTCCTCAGTCTCCGGCAGCTTCTTCGAATACCGAGTCTCATCGAATCAAAAGGTGCACTATGCGAATGCCGAATTGCACGGACTTCGTGTCTCCTCCGCCCATTCATCGAGGCCCATTCAGTAGATCTGTGATGTCACCGATCACAGACGCTCAATGGTGTGGGTCCGCCTTGGGGTGTCTTGCAGAGATCCCTAACAAGTACGAGGAGGTTGTCACCATGAGAATCTCAATTATTACCAAATCTGGAGTTGTCGCCTTGACCATCGTGCTGTTCGCCGCATTGTCGATACGATCGACTCAACCGGTTCAAGCGGCAGATCTGCTTGTAGACAAAGCCGTGGGATTCGCTCCGATCGCAGAGCGTACCGTCACGGCATCGGGTGCTGCGGAGGATACGTTCAAAGCCTGCGTGGCCAGAATTCCTGCGTTTGCCACTGCCGGGCAACGCATGCTGGCAGAACAAAGCTGTGCGGGCGAAGAAGAGGTGAGAAAAATGATGCGAGCGGCTCCGAAATTCTGAATGCCGCTCACGGCAGATTCACAAAGGCCGACAGTAGCTTCCTGACCCTGCCTGCATTCAGGAGACTGAGGCGAAGAGCGGGTAGAGGTAAACGAGCACACGTGAAGTGGCACTGAGTAGGAGGTGAGCAATATGTATCAGATCTATAGCTTAGTCGGAATTATAGTGCTGTTGTGGGGCATCACGATTTGGGCCTCGATCCCAGAGGAGCAGGAAGATAGCCGGTATTGATTGCACCATCAGACAGCAGACAAGGTGGGAGGCAACTCTGTGGCCCCTTTGCCCAGCATAGGGCGGCGCACCTGATGGGTGAAGATGAGGATATGTGTGGTACGTGAGGAGAAATCATGGAGAAAGTTGTCGAACTGGGTAGACATAACCAGACCAACCGATGGTCTTTTTTCCAAGGGATCCTGAGTGACAAGACCATCGGCATGATGGAAGCCCTTGACGGGTTTGGATACTTCACGACTGGACTGAGCTTTCTGGCGGTCAGCATGGTGCTCTTTCTCCGTGCGTGGTACGTGTTCGCGGTGGCGGTGGGAGAAGACCCGGTTCTGGCAGTCCTCGGGCTGGTTCACGATCTCTTACTGGTGATCATTCTATTGGAGTTGTTCAGGACCACCATTAATTTTCTCAAGACTAAAGTGATTACCTTGGAACCATTCTTGTATATCTGCGTGATTGCCTCCACGCGGCGCATCCTGACGACCGGGGCTCAAGTGTCGTACATGGGCGAACTGACCGATCTCATATTCAACCGCTATCTCATGGATCTTGGGGCGAATGTGCTCGTCGTAGTGGTCCTGATTGTCGCGGTGTATCTCTCGCGCCGAACTGCTCCGCCGGCCATGATATGGAGGAGCGAACACAGCTCATCGCACTAGAGATGCAGGCGAGAACGCGTGCGACGGATAGTTCACCAGATCCAAGAAAGAATACTGATGAAGCTCGGAGAGAGATTCGCAAAACGTTATCGTGGGTTCACGGCTTGGATCAAGCTGATCACCTTCTATGAGATTGCTGTAGGAATGAAGTCGACCATGAGCCACCTCATTCACTACAAGCCAATAACCCTCCAATACCCACATGAGAAGCGGAGCTTGCCGGACAACTATCGGGGTATGTTGGCCTTGTTGCGCTATGACGATGGGACTGATAAGTGCGTGGGGTGTGATCTCTGCGAAGCCGCGTGTCCTTCGCGTGTAATCACAGTTGTGAGCGACGAAGTGCCGGGCGAACCCGTTAAACGATATGCCAAGGAATATTCCATGGACATGACGCGGTGTCTTTTTTGTGGGATGTGTGTCCAGGCCTGTCCAGTCGACGCACTCGCCATGACCCGGGAATATGAATGGGCTGTCTACGACAAACGGGAGTTACTTCTGAATAAGCAACAGTTGCTGGCGATCGGGGATCGATCCTTCCCGAATAGAGAAAAACGCCTCGAGTTTCAACATCCCAATCTGGCCGTCTTCAATGTCGCGTTTCCTGGGCAACGAGCCAAGGAAGACCATGCGCTTGTGCATGCGAGAGTTGGTGCGGCTTCGGCGGTTGACTCAGTTGCCTAAACTGTTCATCTCGCGGTGAGCAATTGTGAGCAGACTCGCATCCGTCAGATTTGTAAGATGTGGATAGAGAGTTCCACGGCCTTCAGTGTCGGTCAGAGCGCAGCAACGGGTATCCTGTTTGTCGGATGACCCGGTCCTATCGATCATGTGCCCATCAGAAAGAAGCAACAGAATGACAACACGAACTAGAAATACTATCGACTCGATCGCATTCCCAGGGCTGTTAGTAGCATTGGCTAGTTTCCTGGTCTGGTTTCTCGTCGCACGATCAGGAATATAAGCGTCTAGGTGCTCTGATCAAGTAGGCAGGAATAGGTCTCGAAATGATTCGTCGAGAGTTTGTATGAACACGCCACAAAGTGAAAGGAACATGTGGTTGATCTATGGTCTGCCTCCACGTCCCTGGTGCGGACTGTCCTAATCTCTTGCGCCTCCTGCTTCCTCTCTAGCGCGACCGATTTCTCAGTCTCCGTTCCTTCGACGTCGGAGCCACTTTGAGATGCCGTGCAGGCTTTCCCCGTGAGTGAAGGCGATGACTTACTTCCGTGGAGAAGTGTCTCAACCCGTGAGTCGGATAGAAACTATCGAGTATCTTCACAAACTAGCGAAGAGGAGATGCCATGATCACCATCACACCGACGGCAGAAGGAAAGATCCGAGAACTCATGCAAGAGGAGAAAGACACGGTCGGCCTGCGCGTCTTCGTCAAAGGCGGTGGGTGCCATGGTTACCAGTACGGGATGGCCTTCGAGTCTGCCATGAGCGAGGACGACACCGTCATTGAAAAGGGCGACGTCAAAGTCATCATGGACTCCCAGAGCGCCCCGCTGTTGGCCGGTTGCGAAGTTGACTACATGGATAGTGTGCAAGGCTCGGGCTTTGCAATCAAGAACCCACAAGCCAAAACGACCTGTGGGTGCGGCAGTTCATTCAGCGCATAACGACATGCACGGTGCGCCGAATCGCCGGCCACCGCCGTTCGATAGAAAGGGACGAGCCATGGACGACACAGCCATCATCGGAACCACGAATAAAAAGGGGCAAGTCATCACCGATCCACGCGTGATGATGAATGACGCGCCTCGCACACCGTCGTTTTTTACCGGCAGTGAAGTCATTAAGGAGGCCGTCAGACGCGCGAACGTTGATGTGATGGTGGCCTATCCCATTACGCCTCAGAGCGAAGCCGCCGCCCTCTGCGGCGAGCTCTTTGCCGAGGGCTATATCGGTGATTATTTCCGTGGGGAAAGTGAATTCGCGGTCATGTCGCAGTGCGCCGGCGCTGCCTTCGGTGGCGCCCGCGTCTTCACGACGACCGCCGGGCCGGGCACGATGCGGGCGATGGAAAACTTTCCGATGTGGTCCGGAGCCCGATTACCGATCCAGTGTATCGTGACCTGCCGCGGCATCAATTCTCCGCTCTCCATCCAGCCGGACACGATCGAGATCGCCTACCTCATGAATACGGGCATGCTCGTCTGGCACGCCGAAACCGCACAGGATTTCTACGACTGGATTCTTAAAGGCTACATGGTGTCGGAAGAGCCGGACGTACATTTACCCTTGGCGCTTTGTTGCGACGGCTTCTTCGTGACCCATACGAAGGACGTCGTCGACCTGACACCGGTCGACATGTGCCTGCCCCCCTATGATCCCTATCGCTCACCCGTTCCCTGCATGGATATGGAATGTCCTCCGGTCCGGATGATGCGCGATCCCTTTGTGATGAAGAGCAACTACATCAGCTACGCCACACACGCGAGCTGGCAACAGGAAATCTGGGCTGCTGCAGAACGGTCGCGCAAACATACGATCGCCTGGCTAGATGGCCTCATCGAAACGGAGGACGTGGATGCCGACATCCTCATCGTCTCCTCGGGCACTGCCGTCTCCCAGGGACGGGAAGCCATCCGCCTCCTGGCGGATGAAGGGATTCGCGTCGGACTGGTCAAGATCAAAACTCTGCGCCCCTGGCCGGAAGAAGAACTCATCGAGGCAACCAAGCATGCCTCACACATCATCGTGCCGGAGTTCAATGCCATCGGATGGATGGCCAAGGAAATCAAAGCCACCATCCCCAACAGCAAACGGGTCGTCGCTGGTCCGCGTGTCTGTGGCGGCATGACCTTGCCGCCGGAAGTGATCGTCGAGGAAGTCAAGAAGGCGATCGGCATGCGATCCGGCGTACTGGCGGGACGTGGAGGATGAACATGATGCCCCGACAGACCAGCGGGTAGGCAGTTGACTCAGCAAGCAATGCAACCCTCACCGCCGTAATGGCGGACCACAGCGAAAGCGAGGTACCTCATGAGTCTCGATTATGTAAAGTTCAGCCCCGGATTCGAATCCTTCATGCCGAAAGAATATCGGGATATGGTGGAACACGGGCCCTTCGGGAAGAAGACGACCGTGTCGCAGATGGGGAGCTTCAAAGAAATCCTCGAAGAGCATCCCATGTGCGCCGGCTGTGCGATGACCCTGTTCATCCGGCTTGCTATCGTCGCGTTTCCGAATCCCGAAGATACGATTACCGTTGGAACGGCGGGCTGCGGTCGGCTGGCGATTTCCCAAGCGGCCATTCCCTTCGTCTACGGAAACTACGGAGACCAAAATGGCGTGGCGAGCGGACTGTCACGCGGATTGCGAGTTCGTTTCGGCGACAAACCCAAGGATGTCGTCGTCATGGCCGGTGACGGCGGGACCGCCGATATCGGATTCCAGCAAGTCCTCCACTCCTGGTTCAGGAAGGAGCGGTTCACGACGATCATGCTGGATAACGAAGTCTACGGGAATACGGGCGGACAGGAAAGCGGCATGACGACGAGAGGGGCCGTGCTCAAGATGGCTCCGCTCGGCAAGAAGTTCGAAAAAATGGACATGGTTGCCATGGCGAAGATCGCCGGCTGCGCCTATATCGCCACAGTCGTACCGAATAATCCGCGCCGTGTGGAAAGTTGCATCAAGAAAGCTGTGCTGATCGCTCGCGAGATCGGTCCGACCTATATCCAAGCCTATACCTCCTGCAATATCGAGTATGCGATCCCAACCGACCAAGTAATGGCCGACGCCAAGACCGTGGAAGATGATCGATACAAGTTTGCCGAGTATGTGAGCGAGGATGCCAAGGCCTATTTAGCCGAGCGATACGGGTACAAAGAGTACATCCAGAAACCGGTCACTGTGATCGCACAGGCTTGAAAATAGTGCGACGTGACGCTCCCGGCGGGGATAGTGCGCGGTCGTTGCTGGCATCCTCAGGTGATTGGTATTGTCGGGGTACCAGAATGTTCGCCGAGGGAGACCTTGTATGGTCAGGCTCTTAGTGTTCATCAGGCGATCCTGGTTGCAGTTTTGCCATCGAAATCAGGCTGAATCTATCTATGCGTGCATTGTCTGGACAAATACATTGAGGAAGGTGTTGTAGATTTATTTCTCCGGAGAATTCAATGCAATGTTTACGGTGTCAAGGCCTCATGGTCGTCAATCGGATGCAGGAATCATCAAGCTCGGATGCCGTCGTGGGGTGGCGTTGTCTGCTGTGCGGTGAGTCGATTGATCCTGGCATTGAAGCCAATCGAGCAAGCACACCCCCGTCCGTTCGGATCCGGGCTCGTGTCCCTGGATCTCCGCCGGCCAGGTCAAAGAAGGGATCGGTTAAGGTTCGACAGGAAAGAGGAGAAGACGGACTATGATGAGTCGGAAATGATCTCGTCGTTAGTCTGCCTGATGGAAGTCGGGATGATGGCCATTGTCGGAGGAGTCTGTACACGAAGAGAAGACTCATGGGATGACGTCAAAGTCATCACAAGATTCATGGGACACCCGTTGCTGATCGGCACGGAAGTGCATGATGTGGACCGTACAAAATGATCCTGTCAAAAAGAATGGGACCACAAGAAGCCATGTGCCGACGCGATGGTTCGTACGGTACGGACGTGCTATCGCCGGACATCGGGAGGCTGTCATGAATAGGTGGCATGACAGAAAATTTGAACACGTGCTGCTTGTGTATATGTTGGCGTGGGCGATTGCTCTGCTTGTGACCCATATGCTGACCGAATAGCAAAGAATCAAGATGGAGTTACCGTGAGGAAGGTTTCCTGGGAGAAGGGTGGAAGTGCAGCGGGTCTCTGAGGCTCTGAAGCTCTCGATAGTAGTAGAGTGCGGTCGGCCGTTTGTTCTCAAACGTCAACGCCCGCAGAAACACAAGTTCCTCTTCCGTGGCATCTCCGCTCAGTAAGGAGTCTTGAAGAAAGTCCTTCAGCCCAGGCTCTTCTCCTGACGTTTTCTCCGGTCCCCGTTCCATGAACTCGAACGTTTTGTGGTGTCCCGGCGCCACTCTGCGGTTGAGCACAATCTCAATGCAAAAGGTGGCAAGGTCAATATTCCAGGACTCGATCAAGGGATCGAGGAACGCAATGCAGTTCTCCTTCGAGAGATCAAAGATCGTCGTATCTAAGAACTCCAGTACGGTGACGCGCATCTGCGGATAGCTTTTCTTGCTCAGTTTGGCCACCTTGCGCATCCATGTCGGATTGTCGAGTTCCTGCCGCGCGACACTTTGGACGACACCCAGCAGTTTCTGCGTGACGAACCGCTCCAGTTCGCCGAAGTGTTGCTTCTCGAAGATCTCGCGGATCTGCTTGGTCTTTCGGGGATGGCACTTGCGAAGGATCAACTCGCGCACGTTGTGCAGCAAGGGGGTCGGTTGGTCTCCGATCCGTTTCCTGAGCTCGTCATGACGCTGCTGCTCGGCTAGCTTGACGAGCTGCCCCTGCGGCAATTTCAGTGCACGTCCAATCTTTTCGTACACATCCGTTCGGTTAGGCGCCGGCGGGAGTTTCTTTTGTGTGAGCAACTGAGAGATATATGATTCAGTCACATTGGCCGCGCGGGCGAGATCCCGCTGCCCCAGCCTCAACTCCTTCAAGCGATTCTTGATGATGAGCGCAATGTCCATGAACAACCTCCAAATGCAGGATTAACTAAATAGGTGAAGTATATAGATGTAGTGGCAGTATGGAAAGAAGATACTTGACAATTTACAGTTAATATCTCTAGGCTGTACTTGTGTGAGAGCACGCAGTGTGGCGGGCAAGTGCTTCTCTCTGGCGTTTGAATACAGGAGGCTGCTTCATCCTCTGCATGCACTGCTTCTCCCCAACGTGATGGAAGCAGCAGTCTCCCTTCGCATTGTCGCCAGAGGGTGGCGATGCTTTGATGCGTAGAGGATGTTCCTCACTGCGCGCATATGCGGGAAGAAGTTCGAGATGTTGTGTTACACCGAGATATGTCTTGTGGTCGAAGTGATTCTCGGGGGGTGAATGCAGCTGCAATAGCTTCACGCGTGACTCAGGGGGCTTGCAGCTTGCTGTTGAGTGGGGTTGTCTTATTGATGCTGGCGGAACGTACCAACCGGGTGTCCTCACTGATCAGATTCACTGCGAGGGTTCACCCATGAAGGGGAGTTATGACAGCAGATGAGCAAATCTCAAGAATGAAGAAAGCGATCGCTCAGGCAATTAAGGTCATGGGAGACCGCTTTGGATCGACGGAACAAGATGTCGCAAGAACGATCCAAGCGCTGAAGACATCCATGCAGGATACGGTGGAGCCAAGTCGTTCCGCGCACACCGTGCTGGGGCCAGGTAGTCGGCTCTCTCATGATGTGTAAGCCGTTAGGAGATGCACTGGTGTCTGCAACCGGAAGGAGTATGAATCATGACTGTTCACTCTTACGTTCATAGCCATCTCGCCATCACGGAGACGCTGGCTCGATTGTATCTCTTGTTGGCTCAAAGCATGGATCGCTGCGTGAGTGAGGGGGGATGGAGCAACGATCCAGAGGACGAGTTACAGGCGCATCTTGCTTCGACCAGGGCCGCTGTGCTGGACATGCTGGCCGGCAATCGGGTGGTCCAGGCAAAGGTCGAGGAAGAGTGCAATCGGGTCGGCTCGCTTGTGAAGGCCTGCCTGATGGGCGGGGCCTCTAGAGAGGTCGCGTTGGAAGAGCTCAAAGCGGAGCGGGCCGCACTAAAACACAAGACCATGGCCTTGACGGATCTCATGGCGGTATTTCGGACGGTATAGCGGGACACGGAACATGGCCGGTTGGTTCAGGCTCGGCTCGAACATGAAACAGTAGGTTCAATGATCATGGAGGCTACTATGAAGACGACAACGCGCACCTATGTTTTGACACTGAACTCATCGCCCAGAAAAGGCCTGCGGTTATGGACGGGAGAGAGTATCCATGCCCTGCGTCACTGCTCGGCCAAGCAGATCGGTCTGGCATTACGAGAGATGCAACAGAGCGTGGAGCGACTGCAAGCTCCCGTCTCGTCGTCCGGCGGATCCTATTCACTGAATCGCGGCCGATAACGTGATGTCCTGTTGAATGTACAGAGCGATATCACGCAGAGACTATGTCGGAGGTGGGCACGAACCATCTGTATGGGCTTCTGATGCATATGCGGAGTACGATGACGTCATGACCCGGCCGATATCAGGGTTGGCTCAGTCGGTCTAAACAGGAGAGAGGAGGGCGAGAGAGATGGTACGTATACGGCCACCGTTCAATCCGGACATTTTTCTCAATAAGGGTGACAAGGGCTCAACGGTTCTCTCGTTACCCAAGAAACATATTCTCTTTTCTCAAGGAGATACGACCGATACGGTATTTTATATCCAGGCGGGCAAGGTGAAAGTAACCGTGCTCTCGGAACACGGCAAGGAAGCCGTCATCGCGATTCTTGAGCGGGGTGCTTTTGTGGGCGAATCCTGCCTTGTGGGCCAGATGATCCGTACGGCGACCGCCGCCACCTTGGAAGATTCCCGTATCCTCCGCATCGAGAAAGCCGTGATGCTTCGTCTGCTGCAGGAACACCCCAGGTTCGCCGAAGCCTTTATGTCCTATCTGCTGCTGCATTCGATCCGCGTTCAAGAGGATTTGGTGGATCAGCTCTTTAATTCCAGCGAGAAGCGGCTGGCGCGGGCGTTGCTGCTGTTGGCGCACTTTGGTAAGGAGAGCAAACCGGAGACGGTGATTGCCAAGATCAGTCAGGAAACGTTGGCTGAAATGGTGGGCACCACCCGCTCGCGCGTCAGCTTCTTTATGAACAAGTTCCGTAAGCTGGGGTTCATCGATTACAAAGGTGGGTCACGCGGGAATGGCGCATTACACGTGCATAGTTCCCTCCTCAATGTCGTGCTCCACGACTAATAGTGCATGCTGAAAGCGCGTGGAGTGCTCCGTTCATCCCACGCTCGTCGAATGGCGCTTCATTAACCGACATCCTGGATGCGACACCAGAGACTCCTGCTGATTCGGCGCCATTGCTTCAACCCATCCCAGTCAGGCGCTTCCGCTGTGCCAGCATTTCATACTTCTTCAATAGTGAGCAATTCTGAACAGACTGAAGCGGGGTACTGCATTATGCTGAGTCAGAGCCGAGAGCTGTAACTGATGCTTCTAATTGCCTAGAGATCAGCCATTTATGACCTGGGACCCTAAAGAGCCATGGGGCGAGAAATCGGACCCGCTTAAAGCGGCGCTCAAACAGGCCAAGGCGCAATTCACAGATCTCCTCTCCTCTGGGGGATTTAAGAACCTTCTTCCCTCCGGCGGCGCCCGGACGATCATCATTGTTGGCGTATTGATCTTCCTGGGCTGGCAGAGCGTGTTTATCGTTGCGCCGGACGAAGAAGGGGTGGTGAAGCGGTTTGGAGTTCCAGTTCGCGCAGCCGACCCCGGACCGCACTTCAAGATTCCCTTCGTGGAAACCGTCCTCCAGCCGAAGGTCGAGAAACTCTATCGAGTGGAAGTTGGTTTCCGCACCACCCAGCAGGGACGCCAGCAGATGGTGCCCCAAGAAGCTCTGATGCTAACCGGCGACATGAACATCCTTGGGATCGAATTCATCATCCAATATAAGATCAAAGAAGCCCGCCACTTCCTGTTCAACGTCGCGGATATCAATGAAACCATCGGAAAGGCGGCTGAAGCCTCGATGCGAGAAGTGGTCGGCAAGAGCAAGATCGATGAAGCTTTGACGACCGGCAAAGCCGTGATTCAAGCAGACACCATGATGTTGCTGCAAACCATTCTTGATCAGTACCAATCTGGTGTGCAGATCGCTGCGGTGCAGCTCCAAGACGTCGATCCACCGGAAGCCGTGGCGGCCGCCTTCAAGGATGTCACGAACGCGAAAGAAGACCGAGAAAAGCTGATCAATCAGGCGCAGGGCTACCGCAACGACATTATCCCGAGAGCGAAGGGGGAAGCCGCCGAACTGGTGAACCGAGCAAAAGGGTTTGCGCAGGCACGCCTGAACCGTGCGCAAGGCGAGGCGAATCGTTTCCTCGCCACCTTGAAAGAGTACAGCCAAGCCAAGGACGTGATCAGCAAACGGATTTATATCGAAACGATGGAAGCGATTTTGCCCCAGATGGAAAAAATCATCATCGACGGGAAGGGCGGCGAGCGGGTGCTGCCCTATCTGCCGTTGGATCGTCTCTCCAGGCCAGGATCAAAGCCTCAGGCCAAGCCCGTCCCGCAACCAGAGGCCGAGGAACTCCGGCCGGAGTTACCTTCTACGATCAGGTCGAGGGGCCCCTCATCATGATGACCAAACCGCGACTGTTCATCGCTCTCCTCGCCATGATCGTCACGTTAGTTACCCTGGGGGCGTTGCCTCTCTTTGTTGTGGACGTGATCCAAACGGCCATCGTCGTGCAACTCGGTAAGCCCGTCCGCAACATCACCGAACCAGGGCTGTACGTGAAGATCCCGTTTGTGCAGGAGGTAACGTATTTCGAGAAGCGGTTGCTCGATTATGATTCAAACGCACAGGATGTCATTACCTCGGACAAGAAGACGCTGCTCTTGGATAATTTCGCCAAATGGCGGATCACCGATCCGTTGAAAGTGTATCAAGCGTTCCAAAGTCAACGAGGGGCGCTCCAACGTTTGAACGATATCATTTATTCCGAGCTCCGTGTTGAGTTGGGCCGGCATGAGTTACTGGAGATTGTTTCAAGCACGCGGGCCGATATTATGAAGGTGGTCACGGAACGAGCGAATGAGAAGGCGTCCGTGTACGGCATCGAGATTCAGGACGTCCGGATCAAACGTGCCGATTTGCCCGAACAAAACGAGAAGGCGGTGTTTGCGCGTATGCAAGCGGAACGAGAGCGACAGGCGAAACAATATCGGGCTGAAGGCGCAGAGGAAGCGCAAAAAATACGGTCAGAAGCCGAAAAGGACCGGGAAATCCTCCTGGCCCAAGCCTATAAGCAATCTGAGGAACTTCGAGGCGGCGGTGATGCCAAAGCGTTTCGGATCTATGCCGATGCCTATCGCCAAGATCCAAAGTTTTTCGAATTTACGCGTTCGATGGAAGCCTACAAGATCGCCTTTAAGGACGGATCGACCTTGGTGATGAGTCCAGATTCTGAATTCTTCCGGTACTTCAAGCAGCGCTAGCCGTTTCCTCTTCCCGGCTCCATCAGATCAGCATCACGGTTCTGATTGAGACGTTGCCTTGCCAGCGTCGGTACAATGCTCCGTCTGCTACAGAAACAGCCAAGATTTGACAACGTGTTCATGTCCTCTGTGCTCTCGCATTCGATCTGAGTCCAAGAGGATGTGGTGGATCAACCGTTTAATTCCAGCGAGAAGCGGCTAACGCGGGCACTGGTGTGGCATCGAGAGCACCATCCGCGACTTCAAGTACGTGCGCACAACGATGCAGTCGATTCGCGCGGGAACACCGATGGCGTTCGTGGTCCACAACGAGGACGCGGTCCGGCATGGATTCATCTCGCCCCTCTTCCTGGGCTGCTCCGTTCAGGGTGAAGGAGAGGGCATCAAGGCTTTCGGAACGGGCATCGAAGGGTTCCACCTCGATCCCGGCAAGACGTTGACGATTCATCTGACGCCTGACCGACAGGGAAAGATAACGTTCCGCTGCGACCTACACCAGGAGGTGGAAGGAGAATTGTATTTGCTTGACGTACCGGTCGGGTAGTCTCTGGGAAAGTCTCTCATGCTGAGGATGGTGCTGGAGTGGGGCATAGCGCTGCACAACGGGAGAGGTGATGCATGATCGGTCCATCACGACAAGGTTTGTCTCGAAGCGATTGTCATGGAAGCGAGGCGCCAAGCTTCCCATGTGAGCGGAATTGAGCAGATCCAGACTGTTCCGTCGGATAAGGTGAGCCAGGATTGAGACACAAGTGAAGCGAGTGTCGCAAGAAGACACTCCCATGAGATCGTCCACCACGGCTATGCTCATAGTAGTCGGAGGGCCTCGCGGGGGGGACTGTGGGCAAGAGGGCTCAGGTGCACGCATGCGGGTCGGCAACGAAGGTCGATGAAGACATCGTTCAAAACCGGTCTGAGCTTTGGTCTCACGTCCGGGGTGATCACGACATTGGGGCTGATGGTAGGGCTCCATTCAGGCACCCACTCACGAACCGTTGTCATCGGTGGCATTCTGACGATTGCGGTTGCCGATGCGATGTCGGATGCCTTAGGCATGCACGTTGCTGAGGAGTCGAAGAATAACGGGGTTGTGTCGGAAATATGGGAATCGACCATCACCACCTTTGTTGCCAAGTTCCTGATCGCCTTAACCTTTGCCGTACCGGTGTTGCTGTTGCCGCTGGACGTAGCCATGACGGTGAGCGTGGGATGGGGCCTCATGCTGCTCGGCGTGCTGAGCTATCTCCTGGCGCGAGCCCAGCAGATTCGGGCTTGGAAAGTCATTATGGAACACGTCGTTATCGGGATCAGTGTGATTGCGATCACGCATTATGTGGGCGGGTGGATTGACTCTGCGTTGGGTTAGCAGGATGCTGAGAGCGTCAGCCATCGCAAAGGTCGTGAGACGGAACATGTGGCTCGGTTTTGGATTCGGTCGTCTCACGTGGACCGCTCCATCGTTCTAGAAGCTCTTCGATATCCATCTGCCGGACCGGCGGCAGGAACAATTCCCGCAGCGCTATGGGTCGGTATTTCCACCTCGGACATCTGGGTAGCCCCTGTAAAGGCCGAACGCTGGTAGAGGGTCAGTTTGAATTCAGCTATGCCACCGCAAGTAAATTTCGCAAGCAGGCGAAGGCTCTGGTTGCTGTTGCCATGAAAAGGATATCCGCTATGCCTCAGCTGCTGGAGAATGAGACGACCAAGACCTGGCAGTTCACATCGGATAAGCTCACAGCCATCCTTGGCAGCGATGCCGAGCATGGGCTCGTCGGCCAGGAAGTCGAGCGGCGTCATGCCGAATTTGGCCCCAATGAACTGCCCGAAGCTCTGCCGCCGTCACGTATAAAACTGTTTCTCTCTCAGTTCGCGAGCGTCATTGTCTGGGTGTTGATCGGAGCGGCGATCATCTCCGGTCTTTTGGAAGACTGGCTCGATGCGGCAGCGATCTTTGCCATTGTGTTTCTCAACGGTCTGCTCGGGTTTGTGCAAGAGTTCAGGGCCGAGCGGTCCTTGGCTGCACTTCGAAAAATGTCGGTGGCGACCGCTCAGGTGCTCCGTGACGGTGTGCTTCGATCCATTCCCGCGCGCGAGTTGGTGCCAGGCGATGTCATTCTCCTGGAAGCCGGCGACCGTATCCCGGCGGATGCTCGGCTCATCTATGCCACAAACTTTCAGGTTCAAGAAGCCTCGCTGACCGGCGAATCCACGCCGGTTCAGAAAGCAGCAACCGCGCTTGATGGGCCCGACGTGCCCTTAGCCGACCGGACCAATATGGCATTTATGGGCACCATCGCGGTCTTAGGCAAGGCCCGCGCGCTGGTCGTTGCGACGGCGCTCAACACGGAGCTGGGCCGGATCGCCTCGATGATTCATAAGGAATCGGAGGCAGAACGGACGGAAACCCCGCTGCAACGCCGACTCGAGCGGTTCGGCTACACCCTCTTGTGGTTGGCGCTGGCCGTTGTCGCTGTTGTGTTTGCCTTGGGCTATCTTCGCGGCGAGCCGTTGGTGGCCATGTTCATGACCTCGGTGAGTCTGGCTGTGGCGGCCGTGCCGGAAAGTCTTCCCACCGTGGTGACGATTACATTGGCACTGGGGGTGACCCGCATGGTGAAACGGCATGCGCTGATCCGAAAACTGCCTGCAGTCGAAACGCTCGGATCGGCCACGGTCATCTGCACGGACAAAACGGGCACGTTGACAAAGAACGAGATGACGGTGACGAAATTGTTCGTCGGCACCACGGCCTTCGATGTGACCGGTGAAGGGTACGCACCAGTCGGTGAAATCCGTGAGACGTCGAAGGCGAGAGAAAGCGGTTCTGAGTTACCCCGACAAAGAATTGAGCTTCGTTCCGCCAACTCAGAGCCCAACAGCCAGGACAGAGACCTGAGCCATCTTCCGGCTCTGCGCGAACTGCTGGCGGCAGCCGTGCTGTGCAATGGTGCGACATTACGAGAGGGGAATGGAACGTGGGAAGTGGTCGGCGATCCGACGGAAGGTGCGCTTCTGGTTGCGGCGGCGAAGGTCGGATTGACGAAGGAAGGCTTGGAGGGCAGCACGCCGTTCGAAGCAGAATTCCCCTTCGATGCCGAACGGAAAATGATGACTATCATCCGTCGCACGTCGGACGGGAGCATGGCCTATGTGAAAGGGGCGCCGGATGTCTTGCTTTCCCGCTGCACGCATCGCCGGACCCTCGAGGGGCCTATCGAACCCATGGGCGATGAACAACGGAAGATCATGTTCGATATCAACGCCTCCCTGGCACACCAGGCGCTTCGCGTGCTTGCCGTGGCGCATCGGCAACTCGACGGGCATGGCTCGAATCTCTCTGCCGATGTTGTCGAGAAGAATCTGGTGTTTCTCGGTTTGTTTGCCATGAAAGATCCCGTGCGACCTGAAGCGGCGGAGGCCATTCGTCTATGCCGGAAAGCCGGGATCAACACCGTGATGATTACCGGGGATCACAAAGAGACGGCACTTGCCATCGCCAGGGAGTTAGGTCTGCATGACGGTGACGGTGACGGCGCGGCGCTTTCCGGCCACGAGATCGACAATCTCACAGAGGACCAACTGGCCCAACGCGTGGAGCGCGTCACGGTCTACGCGCGCGTCTCGGCGGAGCACAAGTTGCGTATCATCCGAGCTTGGAAACAACGAGGTGCGATTGTGGCCATGACGGGCGACGGCGTGAATGATGCGCCTGCAATCAAGGCAGCGGATATCGGCATTACGATGGGGATCACCGGAACCGATGTGACGAAAGAAGCCGCTGATATGGTGGTCACGGACGACAACTTTGCCTCAATCGCCGCAGCGGTGGAAGAAGGCCGGGGGGTCTTCGACAATATCCGGAAGGCCGTCCACTTCCTCCTATCGTGTAACTTGAGTGAAGTGCTGGTCATGCTGTTTGCGGCGCTCCTTGGCCTACCCCTACCACTCCTGCCGATTCAGATCCTCTGGATGAATCTCGTGACGGACGGCATTCCGGCATTGGCGCTGGCGGTCGATCCCAAGGCGCCCGATCTGATGACGCGTCCACCTCGCCGACCAGAAGCTCGACTGCTGGACGGTAAACGATTACGGGCGATCGGTGCAGAGGGATTGATGCTGGGGATGATCGCGTTAGGCGCGTTCAGCTATAGCCTCTACGGGCTGCATCAGGAGCTGGATCAAGCCAGGACGGTGGCTTTTACGGTGTTGGTAGTGGCGCAGTTGGTGCATGTCTTCAATTGCCGGAGCCAACGGCTGTCGCTTTTCCAGTTAGGCGTCGGGACGAATCGCGGGCTGGTATGGGCCGTTGTCCTCTCGCTTGTTGTGCAAGTGGGGGTGCTTACGGTTCCAGTGGCTGCGTCGATTTTTAAGGTCGTTCCGTTACCGATGGAAGACTGGGCATTGATGGGAGCCATGGGCTTGCTGCCATTCTTCATCATGGAAGGGATCAAGGTCGTGCGACGACGTTGTCTCCTCAATGTCGTGCTCCACGACTAGAGTCTCCATCTGATTCCGCGTATTTGGTTCCGTAGAACCAAACCAAGCTAAATCCGCCGTCTCTACTATTGTGCAATCAGTTCCTAACTGAGCAATTGTGAACAGACTGCAGCCGTCCGCTCAATTATGCTCGTCTCCATGAATAATGCCGTGGATATGCATGCGACAGATGAGAGGCCTGGTCCCGATTCGATAGGGGTATACCGGGCGGGACTCTGAGACCAAAGAGCACGACACAAAAAGGAGAGCCGGCTATGGGTGAGCGCCATGCAGTCGTTGCCATTTGTCACACGCACACCGAGGCTGAGGCCGCCGTCAAAGAGCTCAAACAAGCGGCCTTCAGTGTGAAGAAGCTGTCGATCGTCGGGAAGGACTACCACACAGACAAACACGTGGTGGGCTATTACAACACCGGCGATGATCACATGAAATATTGGGGCACGGTCATCCGTGGGATCGGCCCGGTGTTGATCGCGGGGCCTCTCCTTGGGTGGGTCCTCGGTGCACTTGAAGAGACCGTGGAGACCGGGGGAGTGACGGCAATCGGAGTGGCGTTCAATAACTTGGGGATTCCCAAAGCCAGTGTCCTCAATTACGAAACGGCGCTCAAGTCACATAAGTTTATCCTCATGGCCCACGGCACCGTGGAAGAGGTTACGCATGCCCAATTCACTATTCAAACGAAACGGTCGCGTTCGATTGACCCATACGCGATCGGTGATCGAGCAGCGCACGCAGTCGCTTAGGAGTCCAGGAAGACTGAGTCTGTAACCAAGGCCGTCGTAGCCGGCACGAGGTTGCCACACAATCTGGTCCGGACCGGAGAATGGGAATGTTGCAGGAGACTTCAGGTGGGGATCATACAAACGGGGCCGCTGCCAGCGAGGATTGAATCATAAAGAGAACTACCGTGATAAGAGATACCGCAACAACAGATGGGAACAAGGCCAACAGGAAGACGGTAATCAGATTGCTGAACGAGGCGCTGGCCACGGAAGTGATCTGCATCCTCCGGTACAAGCGCCATTACTTTATGACCGCCGGGATCAGTGCTCGTCACGTGAAGGCGAGATTTCTCCAGCATGTCACTGAGGAGCGAGCGCATGCTGATCAATTGGTCGAGCGCATTGCCCAGCTTGGAGGCAAGCCGGATTTGTCTCCTGAACGGCTGCTGATCCGGAGCCATGCTGAAGATGTCGAAGGAGAGTCGTTGGTGGAGATGATCACGGCCGATTTGCTTGACGAACGGATCGCGATCGAGAGCTATCGCGCCATGATCGCCGCTATCGGCTCCGATGATCCGACGACCCAGCAGGTCTTGGCGCGGATACTAGCGCAGGAAGAAGCACACGCGGAGAGTCTCGCAGGTCTCTTGAGGGAATGAGCCTGAATGCGAAAGGTTTCAATTTACGGTCGTGCCTGATGCTTCAGGGAAGAGCATTGGGTGCAAAAGGAGGGGCTATGGTTTGCCGACGCTGTCAGGGACTACTAGTCTGTGAAATCTTTGATGATCTGAACATTGAGTCGGGCGCGCTCTACACCGGCACACGCTGCATCAATTGTGGGTGTATCGAGGATGCCATCGTTCGTGTAAATCGCGTCCATCCTGCGGTGAGAACCCGGGTAACTTCGCGCGGGAAGGTGAGGGCGAGGGATGCTGAACACCTCAAGATTCCCGTGGATGCGTATGCATCGATCCGATGAGTGGAAGCTGCGCCAGTGAATGCTCATCTCACACTCGACCAGGCGGGAGGAGGCTGGCAGGATGTGCATGCACACCCCTCTTTCTGATCGTCAGGAGGCATTGACATGAGGGGGGACACCATCAGGCAGCGGGGCCATAAGTTACGGATGCGGGGTGCACAGAGATCGGTCTCCGAGGGGGGGCTGCAGAATGACATCGAGTACTCCCAACCCGAAGTCCTGATGTTTTCTCGTGGGCAGAAATTGCTCTACATGAATGGCCGAGAGTCTGGAGTGACAGGCCGTCTCGACTATGCCGCGCCGCTGCGCGAACTACGGGATGCCATCCAAGCAGGACTGGACCTTCGCAGAGCAGCCAATATCTGGGAGCCTTTCGAATTGAAGCGTGTCCTCTTCGAGGGAAGGCGCAGGATCCTCGTGCGTGGGCTTGGACTGTCAGATCGAAGTCCTCACGACGACTCACGCATTGTCATCGTCATAGAGGAACTTGGCCTTCAGCAGGAGGGCGATGGGCTTGAGAAGCAGATGAAAGTGCTGTCTCAAGAGAGAAGGAATGCAGGCGAATCTGGGACTCGCCGAACAGAGGCCAGATCGAGGAGTGTTTGATGCGTGCGTCTATGTGGAGCGTTCCGACAATGGCAGCTGACAGAAAGTAGAAATACATCTTGCGTTGAGGAGGGAGCCACGATGGAACACCGGGGCAAAGGTATGCCAGATTCATCTCGGACATTGGCGAGCATCGTGACTGGTGAGGACAGTCGGCAGCCCATTCACCGCAGGCCGGCCGGTCTGACGATCAGGGTGCGGGAAATCGATTGTATGTTGGCTGATATCCAGGCGCACATTCAGGTCCTTCGACGGGAGCAGACCCATTTGGGACTGGTGCGGGAAGAGTTGGCCAGCGGCGTAGAAGCCAAGCGGAGCGGGTCGTCACGGAGCAAGACTCTGTTGTCGAAGTAGGCGGCTCTCTTGGTGTCCATAGAGTGTGAGGATCTCCAAGGGGAACGGCATTGGTCTCCAACACTGCGCCGAGAACGGTAATTTGTTCAGGCTGAAGCTTGTCTCGCCCTCGCGGACTTCATCGCCTGTATTGGCAGCTGTTGGCGTGACGTCATGAATGCAGTTGGTGGTGAAGAGTTGATGAAGGGCGGCAATGCACCGCCGCCCCTCTGTGACGAACAACCCTGGCTTACCAACACTCATCGTAGAGTACCGCGCTTGAGTTCAAGCAAATCCTGCCGGTCAGGGCACCCGAACGGAACGATTTGTGAACAAATGAATCGCCAGCAACATGATTCCGATCAAGTACAGAGTCCAGGAAATCTGGACCGCCACCGCGGCTACCCCGGTCAGATTCAAGACGCCGGCAATGACTCCAACCACCAAGAACAGCAGTGCATAGTACAACATATCGAACTCCTTTCAATTTCGAGAATTAGGGAGTCGTCGATGCAACCATCGTTCACACATCTCAACATCTAGAAATCCATCTAACGGATACCATCGACAAAACCGCTTCCGGCCTCAGGCACCAGGAGCCCACCACATCGTACACATGCCATAAGTTCTCCCTGCCTGCTTTTTCGACAGCCATGGATATTGATCATTTGGCAATTGTCTATCGGATGCCTCATGAGACCAGAAAGCTATACTGGACCTTTGACTAGATGGAAGCTGAGCCCAATTGATCAGATTCGGAGAATTCAGGAGGCAGACCATCGCAT
>Ga0268299_1001869_pt1 | contig 30633 bp, 23 predicted proteins | sample NOBtaG_FD_193484 | JGI IMG/M metagenome (GOLD analysis project Ga0268299, IMG submission 193484) | Activated sludge microbial communities from bioreactor in Nijmegen, Gelderland, Netherland - NOB reactor | ecosystem: Engineered > Bioreactor > Aerobic > Activated sludge | place: Netherlands...
GCCCTATCGGCCACGCGGCGCATAACGGAATTATATCCGAATGCGGCCGTGAGTTGGGGTTCGCTGGCATTTGCACTCGCATTCGCTGGTAAGGGAAACGAGGCCCTTTTGGCATCTCGCCGCTATAGCGAGTTTGACGCCGATGCGCCGCTCTATTTTGCCTGGCTGCTCGGGCCCGCGCTGGCCCATCATTCTTTGGGGCAATTTCGTGAATGCATTGAGGTCGCGGACGTCATGGCACGTCGCCAGCCAAATTGCTTCGCCCCCTTTGTACTGATGGCTTCAAGCTATGGCCATCTCGCAGCATCGACTGAGGCGCGCGACGCACTATCGGAAGTGCATCGGCTTCATCCGGAGCCCGTACTTTCTTGGCTTCGGCCGTTCTTGCCGCTGCAGATCGATGCTCACTATGAGAAAATTGTCGCCGGCCTCATCGCGGCTAGCGTTTGAGCTAGGCCCGTGGTGGAGAAAGCGATTGCGGTTCTTTTCCGAGTTCTAGCGGAGAAATGCGCACGTCCCTATCGCCTGCGCGCCCTCGAATCTGGAGTACTTGATTACGCCGAGGGTCTCATCATGCATGTATCGGCGAAAGGTATCGTATCGCGTCCGCCCAGCATTGGGCCGTCAGCCGTAGCGGTCTCGCGATCCCGAATCGCATCCCATCAAACGGAGTGCGACCGATGAATTCACGGAGAGGCCAATTCCTAAATCTTCATCCCCCCTCTTCGAAGCCCTTCGAAGAAATGCTCGCGATGAGTCGGGTCAACGTATGGGGCTGTACGATCTTGGAGACGTTCTGCATCAGGCGTCTTCAGAGAATCGATTTCCGCCAGAACTGATTTGGACTGCTCTTTTCGGCCAAGCTGCCCGAGACACGCCAGTAGCGTTCGAAGCTGGACGTATAAGCGTCTCTTGTTGCAAGCAGCCTCTGCGTACCGAAGCGCTTCTTCATAATTCTTCATGTGGTAATGAGCCACCGCCAAGAAACGCCAGAACAGGAAAATCTGAGGATATTGAGGATTGAGCCGAATGCATCGAAGCAACGGGTCGACCGACTCGGGGAATCGTCCCATAAAGATGCGCGTGGCACCAAGTGCGAAATGGCCTAATGCGAAGTTTGGCGTCAGGTCGATCGAACGCTGTGACGCCGCTAACGCCTGCTGGTGACGCCGCTGCAGAATGCTGGTCAAAAATAGCGCGTAATGAGTGTACGGATCGCGTTCGTCGAGCGAAACACCTCGCAGGGCTGCAGCATCGGCCTCGCTCACGTCTTGGTCCACATTTGGGCTCCATCCGTACCAGATGCGATTGACGATACTGCGCGCCAATCCCATGTGCCCTTGCGCGAATCGCAGGTCTATCTCAATCGCTCTGCGCAACCAATCGATCGCCTCTCGATTGTCGTCCGCTGTCGTGTTGTGGAAGTGCCACATCCCGCGGACATAACAATCGAAGGCGTCAAGATTGGCAGGCGGTTTGCGGGTCGCACGCCGTCCCTCGACCAATAGCATCTCAGGCTCGATGGCGGCGACGACGTTTTGGGTAATCTCATCCTGAACGGCAAAGATGTCTGCGAGATCGCGATCAAATTTCTGGGCCCATAGATGGTTTCCGGTCGTCGCATCAATCAGCTGGCCGGTTATCCTCACTCGATTGGCCACTTTGCGCACACTTCCTTCGAGGACGTATCGGACGCCTTGTTCGCGCGCAACCTGCTTCACGTCCACCGCGCGGCCCTTGTAGATGAAGGTGGAGTTTCGGGCGATCACGAAGAACCAGCGGTATTGCGAAAGAGCCGTAATTACATCCTCGGTTATGCCATCGGCGAAATACTCCTGATCGGCATCGCCGCTCATGTTGGCAAAGGGAAGTACCGCGATCGAAGGACGGTCAGGGATTGATAAACTACCGGTCAGAACCGCGCCCTTCGCCGGTGGGTCGAGACGCCAATCGACTCGATGAACATAAATCGGCCGAGGAATGTTCTTAAGGAGGTGTTCGCCCAAAGCGGTTAGGGGGAAGCTAAGCTTGTTTTCAATCTGCTCGCGGACGGAACCGGAAATGCAAAGGCCGGCGGTTTCGGCGACCTCCTGAAGACGAGCTGCAACGTTTACGCCATCGCCTAGGAGGTCGTCTCCTTGGGCAATCACGTCACCCAGATTGATGCCGATGCGAAACTCCAACCTGTTGCTATCGGGTCGATCGGCGTTGTGCCGATGCAGTGCCCGCTGAATCGCAACCCCGCAACGTACGGCTTCGACGGCACTCTGGAATTCCGCAATCAAACTGTCTCCGGCGCTTCCAAATACGCGCCCACCATGTTCGATTATCAGATCGGAGATGGCCTTGCGGTACGTGGCCAGCGTGCGGAGGGTGCCCTGCTCGTCGGTGGCCACGAGTCGGCTGTAGCCAACGGCATCCATGGCCAGAATGGCGACGAGCCTGCGCTGTGACGCTTGCGCATTGCGGCCTGCCACGTGCCCCCCTTACCCTCGTCGGGAAACTCGCCGGCGTTTATCCTGGGCGAGTTGCGATTCTGGACGCCCCCGAGGAATTATGACAGCATTTCGCAGGTTGTGAAGGCGTGCGCCGAATAATGACGCGGCGCAGGTGGGGCGTTTCGCGAGACCCTCGCAATGACCAGATTAGCTCAGGGTGGCTGTCTTTGCGGCCATGTCCGTTTCGAAGTGACAAGTGAGAGGCTTCGGAGCTTCTGCTGCCATTGCAATATGTGCAAGAAAGCCTCTGGAGGGCCGCTTATGGCGCTTTTCTTTGTGCCCATCGCGGGCGTGAAGGTTACAAAGGGGCAACCAAAGAAATATCAATCCTCTGAAACTGCAAAACGCCATTTTTGCCCAGATTGCGGATCGCCTGTGTTCTTCGAAAGATTGACGCGGCCGGACAGGCTCGGTGTGTTTATTGGCGCGCTCGATGACTCGTCACAATTCTCGCCCGATTATCATATCTGGACTGCGCGGCAGTGCCCCTGGCTGCATCTCGACCGGGCTGACAATGTCCCGCGCACTCTTGAGGGACCGCCGCCTGCTTAAAGACCGGGTGAGTTTAGAGCCACGCAACTTGTAAGGGATCGGATGACTCAGAGCGTGGTCGATAACTGGCCTGCTGCCAAATTATGCTATAGTTAAAGTTGCAGAGTTGGGCTATGGCGAGAAAACTCGTTGCCATATTGAGTCTGGACGCGGTCGGATACAGCGCGCTTGTCGCCGTTGACGAAGCCCTAACCTTGAAGCGTCTTCGCCGGGACCGTGGAGACATCATTGATCCACTTGTCGCGAGTCACGGCGGGCGGGTTTTCAAGTGGATTGGCGATGGCTGTTTAGCCGAATTCCGAAGTGCGGTCGAAGCCTTTAACTGCACGACAGCGATTGTTGCCGAATTGCAGCAGAAGAAGCTTGATCCACCCGCCCTGGCTTACCGCTTCGGGTTGCATGTGGGCAATGTAGTCGAGGAGGACGGCGCTCTCTTGGGCGACGGCGTGAACGTGGCAGCACGACTGCAAGCTGCCGCGAAGCCGGGCGAAATATTGATCTCTGACGAGATGCGTCGGCAGGTCGAAAGGCTGGTGAAGTTCCCCCTTGTCCCGGCCGGCGAGCTATCCCTGCGGAATCTCCCAGGACGCTATGCGAGCTTCCGTGTCGCTATCGAGATGGCACCATTGCGCGCCAATGTTTCGGCAGATTCTCGTCTCTCGTTCGCAGTACTGCCATTTCAGAACATGTCACGTGATCCGGATCAGCAGGATTTCTGCGACGGTGTCGTCGAAGAGATCATATCGCGGCTTCTTCGGGGTCGAAACGCGTCTGAAGAATCAAGGTGGCGCTGAATCTGACGGCAATTCGCGCGTAAAGGCCTGGCACCGAGTGGTACATCGGGCCGTTTATGAGCGCGACGATCGGCTCGCCCGCGCGCAGCCCGAACGCGATCTCGTACATCTTGTCGAGAAACGCGGCTTGTTCCGGAGTCGGACGTTCTTTTCGCGCGCCTTTGGGGCGCCCAGTCGTTCCCGACGTATAGATCATGGGCGGCCTCGCTGTCGGCGCGGGACCGACCATTGCCTCCCGCTGTTGGAGCCACTCGCTCCAATCCACCGCGTAAGGGGCGGCCGCGCCGCCTTGTCGGAGATGCCGTAAGCGGCGCGAATTCCCGGCGGCGTCGGCACGATCAATGCGGGAAGGCTTGCCGGCACGGCTTCGGCGATTTGCGGGAGCAAGTCCGCGTGCGCTACGAGAGCCTTGGCGCGGCTGTCTGAAAGTATGTAACCGGCTTCGTCGGCTGTGAAATGCCAATTGATCGGCGTCGTTTGGGCACCGACGAAGGCACTCGCGAGGTTTGCTTCGAAATAAGGGAAATCGTTGCGAAGGAGCAGGGCGATCGTATCGCCGTCGCCGACGCCGAGTTCGGCGAAGCCGCGAGCGGCGCGCGCCGCGCGATCCTGAAGTCGCGCGATCGGTAATTCCCGCTGACCGGATACGATTCGAGACACGTTGCGCCCTCCCGCGCAGTGTCAAGCAAATACTCTAACGGCTGCGCCGAAACGAGTTGATTCCGCAGCGTCAGCGGAGAGTGCGGCTTGAACATTAGCACAATAGCGGAGGCTCGACGTCCAAAGTGAATGCTCGCAATGTCAAAACCGGCGGCCCTACCGTTGCTACTAGGCTGGGGCTGCGTGGGCGAGAATATCTCGATCCAGCCGAAGCGGAAACGGCTCGTTCTTGGGGTCATCATGCGGTCGCGCTCGGGATTACTCGCGGAGCGGACATATCGCGGACGCTGTCCGATCGACGCAAATGACCCTAACCGGACCCGGGGCTTGGTTGAGAATTATTCAGGTCTGCCCGCGATGACCTGCCGGCCCCGCGGTGGTAGGATGAGCGCTCCGAAGACTGAGGTGCAGTCCTGATGTCCGCCATGAAGCGGCGCCAGTTCCTCTCGCTGCTCGGCGGCGCGGCCGTTGTGTGGCCAGTCGCGGGGCTAGCGCAGCGCTCGTCGGCTCCCAGGGTCGGGGTTTTGTTGTACGGCACACCCGAGACCGATCCAAACTACGGGTCGTTCCGTCGCGGCCTACGCGAGCTCGGATATGTGGAGGGTCAGACCATCGTGCTCAACGCGCGCTCCGCTGAGAGCAAGCCGGAGCGCCTGCCCGTGCTCGCGCGTGAGTTGGTCGCGGCTAAGCCCAATCTGATCTACGCGCTCGGGGGCGATGTGGCACCGTTCGTGCGCTCGGCGACCAGCACCATCCCGATCGTGATGGCGGTAAGCAACGATCCGGTGCAGTCCGGCCTCGTGGCGAGTCTCGCCCGTCCCGGAGGTAACGTCACGGGCGTCACGTTCGTGTCGTCCGATCTCGCCGCCAAGCGTCTGGAGTTCCTGCGCGAGCTTGCCCCGCAGCTCGCCCGCGTTGCGGTGCTGTGGAATCCCGATCACGTTGATCCGGAATACCGAGAGATACAGATTGCCGGGCGGGCTTTGGATGTGCAGGTGCAATCATTAGAGGTAAGGTCCCCGGCGGACTTTAACAGAGCTTATCAGACGGCTCTGAGCCTGCGCGCAGAAGCGCTGATGCCGGTTTCCTCACGGCTATTGACGCTGGATCGCGCCGGCATCATCGCCTTCGCCACCCAGCACAGGCTTCTGCTCGCGTCGGGCTGGGGACCTTGGGCGCGCGAAGGCGCGATCCTGAGCTACGGGCCCGACCTCGACGATATTACACGGCGCTCGGCGGCCCATGTGGACAAGATCCTGCGCGGCGCCACTCCCGCCGAGCTGCCGGTCGAGCAACCGACCAGATTTCAGCTCGTGATCAATGGCAAGATCGCTAAATTTCTGGGCCTTACACTCCCGGAGAAGCTGGTCGCGATCGCCGACGAAGTGATCGAATAATTGGCTGTTTGCTGCACTGCATGAGTCCGCAGTTGGCACGAAGCGGACATCGAACCGTGACGGGTACGTGTCCGTTTGACCCCCGAAAGCTGACATTCGCGACAGCGTGAACGACTTTCGCTTATGACCCGATGCGGACGTGCACTATCCGGAATCACCACGGCGACCCGTGCCCTTTTTCTTTCTTTCAATCTAGCCACGAAGCCTGGATCTCCGCATGTCTGTCGGCGTCATTTGATAGCGTTGCCTGAAGCGCCGGTTGAAGTGCGAGAGATCGCCGAATCCGGCATCGAGCGCGATCGCAGTGATGGGTGAACGCGCGTAGCGCGGGCTCGTCAGCATGGCGCAGGCCGCTTCCAGCCGCCGTTCGAGCGCGAAATCAGTGAACGTCGTGCCCCCCTCCTCGAACAGCATCTGGACATAGCGTGGTGAAATGCCCTGGCGCGTCGCTAGCTGATCGAGGTCCAGCGCAATGTTCTGGATGAGATCGGACTTGATCGCTTCGAGCCGTGCCGCGCGGACGCCGCGCTGTTGCGCGATTGCGCGGCCGTCGTCCGTGGCGCCGATGGCGAGAGCGATCAAATCGTAGATGTGGGTGGCCGAGAGCCGGCCGAGCCGCGGATCGGCAATTCGCTCGGGCATGTTGGCGAGATAGGTCCGCAGCAGCGACAGCGCCTCCGTATCACGCGGAATACGGCGCGCTGCGGCAGCCGCGACGTTGCTGGCGAGCGGCGCCAATGCGCCGAACGGCACGCGGACGGATACATAGGTGGTGTCCACGAATTGCAGCAGGGCCGGCTCGCGATAGACGAGGAGCACGCCGTCGCCAATCTGCGGCACGCCCTCGTGCCGGCGCTGCGTTAGCGCCATATGGCCACCGGTCTTCATCATCAAGCAGACCGTGTCTTCGCCGTCGGCGAGCATCGGCGCCGGCCGTGTCGCGCGCGCCGTCAGCCCCGACAGCATCTTCGCGCGGCGCAGGCCCGGCGCCAGGTGCACCGTCATTTCGACGGCGTGGCCGGGTTCGGCATCGATTTCGAGTTGGATCGACGCGTCGAAGAGTTGGCGCAGCGCCGGCAGACGCTTCGCCGAGGGGATTTCGCGCGTCGAGAAATGCAAGGATGCGCCGTCTCGCCCCTCGACTTTCTTCAGCATGGGTTCCCCCGGTCCGCCGCGCGCGAACTGCAAAAGACTATTCCGGGCGGAAAATGCTGTCCATCCCGCGCTCGAACGCCCGAAAATCCCAGTTCGCCCACGGCATAACAGGAGTTCGCGCCCGTCCAAGACACCGCAGGACCGGCCCGAGACAATAGGCGACCGTTGGATCAAGGAGAAAACAAATGCTCAACTTCATCTCGACGATTTGCGCACTTGCGGTGCTAGTTCTGACGAACCCGGCCGCGGCCCAGCAAAAGGCCCCGTCGGCAACCGATCAGGCGCAGAGCATCAAACGCATCCCGTTGCAGCGTTTCGACGTGCCCGGAACCGCGTACGAGATCGTGATCGGGATTGCCGAGATTGCGCCGAACGTCTCGATCGGGCGCCACACCCATCCTGGCCCCGAGTCGGGCTACGTGATTGCGGGCAGCTTCGAGCTACTGATCGAGGGCGAGCCGCCTCGGCTACTCAAGGCGGGCGATTCCTACAAGGTGCCACCGCGCGCCGTTCACGACGCCAGGACCGGCGTCGATGGCGCCAAGGTACTCGCGACGTACGTCGTCGAGAAAGGGCATCCGCTCGCCTCCGCCGTCAAATGAGGCCGCGCTAAAACACCACTGGCTAACCCGCATTCGCCGTCGGGCGGATGTCCGTTGTTGACCCGAGGCGGACATTTGGCGTGCTTATTCGATAACCACGTCCGCGCGCACCAAGATGGCTTCGGGCACGGTCAGGCCGAGCGCCTTGGCGGCCTTCAGGTTTATGATCAGCTCGAACTTGGTCGGCTGCTGGAACGGCATCTCGGCCGGGTTGGCACCTCTTAGGATGAGATCGACGTAGCCGGCAGAGCGGCGCCACAAGTCGGCGAGGTCGATCGCGTGTGCCATGAGCCCTCCCGCCTCTACGCCGTCGCGGAGCACATAGATCGCGGGCAATCGGTTCTCGGCAGCGAGTTTCGCGATGAGCTCTCGGTGCATGAGGGTTTCAGGGGTCGGCCCCACTTCCAGCAACTCGACGCGGTCCCGGGCCATGCCGGCAAACACGCGCCGGAACTCGGCCTCGTCCGCCGGATAGTCGTAAGCCGCATCGACGCTCGTCAGTCCGGCGTGTCGAGCCGCCTCTCGCCAGCTCGCGCCAACCCTGCCCTCCCAAAAGACCCGCGCGGTCAAGTAGGCGATCCGCGACGCTGTCGGCACCATTTCTTTCAGCAACCCGATGTGTCGTCCGAACATCGCCAGACCCGGATCGATACTGAATCCGGTAATGTAGCCGCCTGGCCGGGCGAGGCTCTTCGCGAATCCGGAGTCGACGGGGGCGCCTACGATTGCCACGATCGGAATCGTGGTGGTCGCGGCCTTGAGGGCGGCTGCAGCCCGATTGCTGACCGCGTGAATCACCTCGGGCTTCAGCTCCGCGATTTGGCGAGCAAGTTCGGGAAGACGCCTTGCATCGCCTTCGGAGGTTCGCCGCTCCACGGCCAGATTCTGTCCTTCGCGATAGCCGACCCGTCGCAGCTCCTCGAAGAATGCCCTCCAAAATGGGAGCCCGCTCCCGCTCATCTCGGCAAGCGAGACGCCGCCCGTCAGCAGCGCGATGCGATAGACCTTGCCCGCCTGCTGCGCGCCGACGACGCGCGGCGCGGCCATGGCAGCAAGGCTCGCGGCGAGAAATCCTCGGCGGTTCTTTCGATCACGGTTCATCATTCGATCACCTCGTCCGCGCCGGCGAGGAGCGATGCCTGAAGGCTGAGAATCGCGCCTCGTAAGGCAACAAATATAGCACCCTTCGATGTCGCGGGTGACGCGAGAGTCACACGCATTTGGTGCCATGTGCTACGCCGGATTTGTCCGCTTCTGGCACGTAACGGACCTGAGGCAGCGAACGGGGTACAACTGGTCCACCCTCAATAGCGGACCTTCTGCGGGCCAACGCCCGCTAGTTCTCAGAACAAGGCCGCTGTCGGTTGTGTTGCAGAACTAATTCGGACATCGATTCAAACGAGTCTGGCGCAGGCAGCTCATTGCTGGGAAGGTCAGAGAGACCATCCCGCAATATACAATGTCTCTTTGCGACTATGCCGTCCGAGACAACTTCAGTATACTTAACCACTTGACATGACGTTGGAGGGGGACGTGATCAAAGCATTCACCGCCACGGCAACGACTTGCGAAGTCACGCCGGGCACTGAGCAGCCCGGTCCGAACGGCCTCGTGCAGATTCGCAATCAAATATTCACTGATGTCGTTCGCTCAAGTGACTCGCGAATCGCGGGGGTGAACAAACCAGTACTGAATCTTGAGCTCAACCCGTCGAACGGCACGGGCTCCATCCATGGCAGTTTTGTGTTGCGGCCCGAAAGGGCTGGCGGCACTTGGGAAGGCCACATGACGGGCGAAATCCGCAATGGTCTCGTCAGTGCGAGGGGACTTGCACGCGGCCGCGGGGCCCTTGAGGGCTTTGTGATGCGCGTCGATTTCCGTCAGGTTGAAAAGCTTCCAGGCGAAGCGCCTTGCGCCAATCCGAGCGCCTTCTTCGAGATGGAAGGATCCATCCTCGAGTAAACCTGGGCAATCAATTGGGTGCGCGCGAATCGGCGCGCGAGCTGCCATGCAAGTGCAGCCGTCTACGACAACCGCGTTGCTATTCAGCGACATCGAAGGCTCGACGCGCCTGCTACAGCGCTTGGGTGAAACCTACCGGACAGTGCTGGCGGACCACTTCGCGATTATTGTTGATGCAATTCGATCTGCGGACGGCCGAATCGTAAACACAATGGGGGACGGAGTTTTCGCGGCGTTTACGAACGCACAAAATGCGGTGAACGCCAGTGTGGAGGCTCAGCGAAATCTCGCTGCCCACAAATGGCCGCCCTCGGGTGCTGTTCGCGTCAGATTGGGCATTCACGTTGGCAGATTTGAGCCCGAGGAAACGGAGTTCATAGGCTTGGACGTGCATCGCGCGGCACGAATTTGTAACGCGGCTCACGGCGGCCAAGTGTTGATCTCAGAGGCGGGCGCGTCCGAATGCGAGGGCCTATTAAAGCAGGGTGTCGGATTGCGAGACCTCGGCCTGCATGGGCTCAAAGACATCGATACGCCCGAACACCTTTATCAAATTACGGCAAGTGGTCTGCTCGCCGAGTTCCCACCACCGCGGTCTCGCAACGCAAGTCCTCACAACTTGCCCAGCGAAGTCACGGACTTCGTTGGTCGCATGCGTGAGATTGCGGAGGTTACGAAAATACTGGAAACGACACGGCTTCTTACGCTCGCCGGTCCAGGAGGGACCGGGAAGACCCGTTTGGCGCTTCGGATCGCAAATAAGGTGCTTTCAAGATTCACAGGAGGAGTTTATTTCGTTCCGCTAGACACGATTCGAGATCCAGAGCGCGTCATTGCTGCAATCGGGCGGGCAATTGGTGTCAACGAAACCGACGCGCGTCCGATCTTTGATGTGCTCGTCGAATATCTCGCTGCGAAGGAGATTCTCCTAGTTCTCGACAATTTCGAACAGGTGTTAAATGCGGCACCATTGGTTTCGAAGCTTCTCACAAACTGTGGTCAGCTACGTGTGCTCGTTACCAGCCGAGCCATTCTGCGCATTGCGGGCGAGCGAGTGTATGATGTGCCGCCGCTAGATCTACCTTCCGCTGATCTCGATGCTTCGTTAGCGCAAATAGCAAACATAAGCAGTGTCGATCTTTTCGTCCGGCGTGCGATGGCGGCTCAGCCGGGATTCGAATTGACGACTGAAAACGCCGTTGCCGTGACGCAAATAGTCACCCGGCTCGATGGGCTGCCGCTAGCGATCGAGCTGGCGGCCGTGAGAACGAGGCTCTTCCCGCCCGAGGTATTGGCGAAGCGGCTTGATCAACGCTTCAAGACCTTGAGCAGCGGGCTTCGCGGCGCATCAAGCCACCATCGCACTCTTCGCGACACGATCGCATGGAGTTATGACTTGCTCACACCTGAGGAGCAGGCCGTGTTTCGGCGCCTCGGGGTCTTCGCAGGAGGCTTTACGATAGATGGCGCAGAGTTTGTCGCGGCAGGTGAGCCGAGCGCCGACGTAATCGAGATCGTCGGTTCGCTGATCGACAAAAGTCTTCTTCGCAGTCGCAGCCTCCAGGGTGAAGCAAGGCTGACGATGCTCGAGACCGTTCGCGAGTTTGCGTTGGAAGAATTGGAGAGTGCGAGTGAGCGGGAGCGAATTGTTGGTCAGCACATCGCTTACGTCGTCCAACTCGCTGAAGAAATAGAGAGCCAGCTGACCGGGCGAAACGAGTTGGTAGCCGTGGACCGATTAAGCGCGGAGCAGGCCAATATTCGCGCGGCACTGCGTGCCTGTCTCAATCGAGGCGAACTCGAAACCGGATTGCGAATCTGTGCAGCAACGTGGCGGTTTTGGCACGCAACGGGGCAAATCAGCGAAGGCAGGAATTGGTTTGAGCAGTTCCTGATCGGGTCAACCTTTTCCTCAACAGTACGCGCGAAGGGATTGGTCGGAATGGCCGGATTAGCGTACTGGCAAGCGGACTACAACACGGCGATGCGATGCTACCGTGAGGCTCTCACGGTTTATCGCGAAATGGGCGATCGCCTCATGCAGGCAGAGGCTTTGTATTCGATGAGCACGACGCTGACCTGGAGCGGCGATGTGGATGCTGGCGGACAGCTCGCTGACGAAGCTCTGGCAATTTTCAATCAGCTTGGCGCTCGTGCGAAGGTTGGCGAAGCACTGATGGCTCAGGGGTTCGCCCGTTGGATGAAGAATGATCTCGTGGGGGCGCGTCCTCTATGGGAGGCATCACTGAAGATTGCCCGCGAAACCGGGGATCACGTCGAGGCGGCGACGAAACTGCTGGCACTTGCGTCGATCAAATATCAACAAGGCGAGGATCAGCGGGCGGCCAGCGACGCATTGACAGCCTTGAAGGAGTTGGTTGCTCTCAAACACGTCACTTACACAATCATGGCCATGGATTTCCTCGCTGCATTGTCGGCAAAGCGCAAGCCAAGCGAAAGCGTTCGACTGGCAGGTGCGGCAGCAAGACTACGCGCGCAATTGGGAGGCGGCATGCGTCCGGAAGCCAGTGGATTGGAAAGCGCCCGAGCGATTGCCAGCCGCGTCCTCGATGCTTCAGTCGTTCAGGAACTTTGGGCCGAAGGTGAGGTGCTGAAGTTTGAAGAGGCCGTCGCTCTAGCTCTCGCTATGGGTGGTGTAGGCTCCGAGCAGGCTAGCCGCGTCAGTCTATCGATTTCATGAGACTGCTAATGAATGCTATGACGAAATCGCGGTCGCGCTTTCCATTGGGGTGTTAGCTTTCTTCCTAAAATCGGACGCTTCGCTCGGCGGTATCCAATGCCGCTTCTGACCCGTTGCGGAAGTTCGGATGCTTTGCCTGGTCAACCACCCACCCAGCGGTTCTCCGCTGCATCTCTTAGGGCCGTAAAGAGGCTCGCCCGTCGGCATTCCGCTCCTCTTCCCATCCCCACACGCTAGAATAATCGAATCGTCGAACTTGTCGGTGCCGAGCCGATCGCTAAGCATGGGCGCCGCGTTGTACCAATGGCGGCGGAACCACTTGCGGGGTCATTGGTTTGTTGAGATGTTCGGGCGTTGGAGTGGAGGCGGCGAGAGGACCCCCTCGGGCAGCGAACGCGTCCGCACGTGGTTGCCGAGATTTAATGGGCGTCGCGCTTTTGCGCCGCGGTAACAGGATTGAGCATGTCCGGGCACTTTTCGGAAGTAACCCTCCGTCTAATTCCCTTTCCGGTATCAATTCAAAAGCGGACATGGCGGAAGGGGTCCGCCGCTATTCGCGCTTCCATAAGTAACGCGGTAAGGTATTGGCGGGATCCTAGAGAAAACGCCAGAGTGCCAAGATGGCAAAGCGCAAACGCGCCCAAAAGCGGGCGGAACCGAAGTTAGTTCGGCCGAAACCTATTGATGGTCATGTCGGCGGCCGAGTCCGTATCCGCCGCTTGATGCTCGGTATTAGCCAGCAGTCCCTCGCGGCGCGACTCGGCATCACATTTCAGCAGCTGCAGAAGAACGAGAAGGGTAGCAACCGGATTGGGTCCAGCCGGCTGCTTGAACTTTCGCAAGCGCTCGACGTGCCGATCCAGTACTTTTTCGACGAGATGTCGTCGGGAATGGCCGCAACGGCAGGCGTCAAGGCGCATTCGGTCTCGGCCGGGCCTCCCGATGACCTATCGCAGGAGATGGCGAAGACCGAGACGCTTAAGCTCGTCCGCGCCTACTACCAGATCAAAGACCCGAGAGTACGCAAGCGGGTATATGGACTTGCAAAAGAGCTTGCCGCCGACTCGGCCTAGCGCACGCCACTTCCCGACCGCTCAATCGCCTGCACGATAAGCAGCGCTGCCGATACCGTGATTTCCGGCCACCGATCGCGTGGCGCATGGATCAGCTTCGCTCGGCGGTCCCCCGGCTGAGCGCCCGATTCAATCCCGATCCTCGCCAGCAACGCGCGGCATTCGGCAAGTGGCAGCAATGTGTTCGGCCGGCGCTGGCGGTGTTTCTGCCCAGGACGCACCGGCCAATCCTCAACGCGATTCCAGCCACAGACTGAACAGCGTAGCTGCGGCACTCGATCGCGGAACAATGCACCCGGCACCTCACATGCGATGAGGCGGGCTATCTCGACTACGGCTGCGTGACGGCACCAATCGCACTCGGCCTCGATGTGAGCGACGCCGTTGTCGGCGGCCGTGTGCCTGCGGATCGTGGTGGCGGTCGAAGAATTATTGGCGATAGAACGGAAAGGGCCGGTGAATTGAGAACTCGCGACCGGGCGTGATGCCTTGAGATTAACGCTCAGCCTTCTCGAGATGATCGACGGGCGTCGGGATCATGCCAAAGACATCGTCGAAATCGACAAACACAGCGTGGCCGGACGGGTCGGGGTTGACGCTGATGCCACCGCGAATCGTTTGGCGCTTGGTCACCGTTCCGAGTGTGCCGCGCTTTAGCCCGCCGCGATCGCGCAAAAGTGCGACGCGATCGCCGGCTACGAAAGAAGGACTGCGCATTTCGCTCATCCGCTAGCACTCCCAGTCAGCCACCGACCGGCGATCGGCTCCCTAGCATGCACGGGCTTCGCGAAGACGCAATGCGCTCGGCCTCGCGATCGGGTCCGTGCAAGGTTAACAAAAACGATCCGCTAAGCTCTGTTAGGCATATGCGCAGCGCACAATGGACGCTAATCCGAACTGCGAAGTGGTGAGAAGACTCTTGAACGAGGAAGGTCTGCAGGATTCAGCCTTTGCCCGAACCTGCTGCTCTCGCCTGCGAAGGCCGGCTTATTGATCTAGCGCGGCGAAATGCGGCCGAGCGGCGCGCCGGTGCCATCGCGGATTACGACGACGTCATCGGCTTCGATCGTGGCGACACGCGATCCGTCGGCCGACACGGCAAAGGCGCGGATCGCGTTGGCCGGCTCGCCCGGCACGAGCGTGGCGCCCGCAATGCCGCCTCCCGGCCACAAGCGCCTGAGGCCCGATTGGTCGAGGATCAGCAACTCGGACGTATTTGGCAGCGGCGCGAATTCACGCACGCTCTCGGCGCCAGGAAACTTCCGGCCGCCGGCGAGGGCGCCGGCGCGCCGGCTCCAGAAATAGGCGTCGTATCCAGGCTGAAAACTGCGCCGGGCGATGAGATATCGGCCGTCGGCGCTGAAGCCGATCCTCACGCCGCAGCACGATTCATAAGAGTCGCGCCCGCGTGGCACAGCCACGGGCTGTCCGGCCAGGGACCACAGGTAGACATTGTTCGTGCACGAGATCGCCGCGATCGCCAACTCGTCTGGCGCGAAGGCGACACCACTCGCAGTACACGGATAATCGACGCGCTGGCGCTGCATCTGCAAAGTTCGGCCGAAGACTTGCCCATTGGCCTGCCAGATCCGGATCGCGAGCCTGTCATCAACCGTGGCCAGGAAGCGGCCGCGCGCCGATACCGCGATACTGCGGATTGGCGCGTCCGAGGCGCGGAAGGGAGTGCCGGATTCGCTGCCTTCGAGAGACCAGAAGCGAAGCATGCCGTCGCCGCCGCCGGTGACAAAGCGTTGACCATCTGGCAGGAATGCGACCGCTGTCGCCGTGAACGTGATCGCTCGATCGACCGGTTTGGTTGGATCGGCGAAGTCGATTAGGCGCAAGGCGCCTTCGCCGCGCGCCAGTACCACCGTGTTCGATTTGGGATGGAAGGCAAGCTCCAGCGGCGCGAAGGGCTCGGCCGCAGCGCCTGCTGCGCCGAGCACGGAGATCGCCAGCCAAACCGCTGTGCGCAGCGCGATTCGATGTGGCCACAGACCCCAGTTCATTGTCGCCTCCGGACACGTCGGCAATATCGCTTCCCGGTACTTATGGGCGCAGCATTTTGAGGCTTCGGGCCCTATTGCAGCTTTATTGCTACGCCGCCAAGCCCGCCGTGAAATAAACCTTACCGATCACTTGATACGGCGCGAGCGTATAGCCATCTCGCGTTGAAGCCCTGGCACACACCTTCGATGAGTGCCAGGGCCGGAAAGATTCAAACAATTCAATCACAAACACAGGAGGGGGAAATGAAATTCCGCCCATTGCACGACCGCGTCGTTGTTCGCCGCATCGAAGGCGAAGCCAAGACGACCGGCGGCATAATCATTCCGGACACCGCCAAGGAGAAACCGCAAGAGGGCGAGATCATCGCAATCGGCCCCGGCGGGCGTGACGAGAGCGGCAAACTCATCCCCATCGACTTGAAGGTCGGCGACAAGATCCTGTTCGGCAAGTGGTCGGGCACCGAGGTCAAGATCGACGGCGAAGAGCTGTTGATCATGAAGGAAAGCGACGTGATGGGCGTGATCGAGGGCACGGCCAAGGCACTCAAGAAGGCCGCCTGATCCCCGTCCCTGAAACAACGCTCAACAACGAGGACATCAATCATGTCAGCCAAAGAAGTAAGATTTGGAGCGGATGCCCGCCAGCGCATGCTGCGCGGCATCGACATACTGGCCGAGGCCGTCAAGGTCACGCTCGGCCCCAAGGGCCGCAATGTCGTGCTCGACAAGGCCTACGGGGCACCCCGCATCACCAAGGACGGTGTTACGGTCGCCAAGGAGATTGAGCTCACCGACAAGTTCGAGAACATGGGCGCCCAGATGGTGCGGGAGGTCGCTTCCAAGACCTCCGACATGGCCGGTGACGGCACGACAACTGCCACTGTGCTGGCCCAGGCCATCGTCAAGGAAGGCCACAAGGCCGTGGCCGCCGGCATGAACCCGATGGATCTGAAGCGCGGCATCGACCTCGCGGTCGACGCGGTCGTCGAGGACCTCAAGAAGAAGTCGAAGAAGGTTACGACTAACCACGAGATCGCCCAGGTTGGCACAATCTCGGCGAACGGCGAGAAAGATATCGGCGAAATGATCGCCAAAGCGATGGAGAAGGTGGGCAACGAGGGCGTGATCACGGTCGAGGAAGCCAAGTCGATCGAGACCGAGCTCGAGGTCGTCGAGGGCATGCAGTTCGACCGCGGCTACATCTCGCCCTATTTCGTCACCAACGCCGACAAGATGCAGGTCGTCCTCGAAGATCCCTATGTCCTGATCAGCGAGAAGAAGCTCTCAAGTCTGCAGCCGTTGCTGCCGATCCTCGAAGCCGTCGTGCAGGCAGGCAAACCGTTGCTCATCATTGCGGAGGACGTCGAGGGGGAAGCGTTAGCGACGCTCGTGGTCAACAAGCTTCGCGGCGGCCTCAAAGTCGCGGCGGTGAAGGCCCCCGGCTTCGGTGATCGCCGCAAGGCCATGCTCGAGGACATCGCGATCCTGACTAAGGGTCAGCCGATCAGCGAAGACCTCGGCATCAAGCTCGAGAGCGTGACTGTCGATATGCTTGGCCGCGCCAAGAAGGTGATCATCGACAAAGAGAACACGACCATCGTCGATGGCGCCGGAAACAAGAAGGATATCGAGGCGCGTTGCACGCAGATGCGGCAGCAGATTGAAGAGACCACATCGGACTATGACCGTGAGAAGCTGCAGGAGCGGGTGGCCAAGCTGGCTGGCGGTGTGGCGATCATCCGCGTCGGTGGCGCCACTGAGATCGAGGTGAAGGAACGCAAGGATCGCGTCGACGACGCGATGCATGCGACCCGCGCCGCCGTCGAGGAAGGCATTGTGCCGGGCGGCGGCGTCGCCCTGCTACGCGCAATCAAGACGCTCGAAAAGCTGAAGCCGGACAACGACGACCAGCGCATGGGAGTCGATATTGTGCGGCGCGCGCTGTCGTGGCCGGCAAAGCAGATCGCCCAGAATGCTGGAGCCGACGGCTCGGTTGTCGTAGGCAAGATCCTCGAGACGGCAGACTACAGTTACGGCTTCGACGCACAGAGTGGCAACTACGTCGACATGGTCAAGAAGGGCATCATTGACCCGACGAAGGTATTGCGTTGCGCGCTGCAGAACGGCGCATCGGTCGCCGGCCTGCTCATCACCACCGAGGCGATGGTCGCTGAGCGGCCGGAGAAGAAATCGTCAGCCGGCGGCCCGCCGGCTGGCGACATGGGTGGCATGGGCGGCATGGGCGGCATGGACTTCTAAAGCCGGCCGCCGACCCAGAACATCGTGCAGTTAAGGCCGCGTCCCTTCGGGGGCGCGGCCTTTTTCTTTTTGCCCGCTGTCTGTACCGAAAATGTCATCCTGTTTGTCTCAGTGATGCTTTCGGCATGCGTCGGCGGGCAATGCGCTCTTACGTCGCGAGATTCGAATCCCTAAGTACGCGCAGATGAGACTGCAACCCGCAACCATCGAATTCCGGAAACCTCGACTCGACAAGCATTTCTATGTACGCCGAAAATTCCAGTTCCTTGAGCTCGACTTGGGCACTTACTGTTTCCGCGCCAACTTCCGGCCTTCGGCGATCTGCTCAATCAGTGCGGCCGCAGCGCGATGTACGTCGGGATTTGGCGATAGCAGAGCTGCGTTTCGGTGAGTCGCCGCTGCGTCTTCGAGCACTGCGAGCGTTTCCCATTCTCCAATGACTCTCAGGTCGCTCAACGCAATCAAAGACTCGCAAATCGAAAGAGTTGCGGTCCCAGCGATGGAAATAGCCATTTCGTTCAGATTGCCCACACCCGCCGCTCCTCTTGGCCATCGGTCGCTATGTGAATGGTTAAATATGCGTCGACAAACGCACGCTCGCACTAATCTGGGATAGCGGCGCGGGGACAGCCTGTCCCTGACGCAAGTTCAATCTACCGAGCAATAGCCCGGGCTCGCCTTGCGACCAAACTAACCATCTGTGGGTGTATAGGCAGCTTATTTCAAACGTTGCTCAAAGAATCCCAAATGCCGCGGATGGAATAGATGGTAACCACAGGTAGCCATAAGGGATTTTCAGTAGCTGCTAGGCCAGATTTACCGTGGCAACGATGATCAGCCCGACTGTTCCAATTGCTCCGATGCCAATCAGAAGCAACGCAACGAACCGCTTGCTAACCCAGGAACGGCTTTGCGGCGCGGCGATCAACTGCGGATCGCATGACGGAATCGGCTCGGCGTCCTGTGCGGACATTAGACCCAAACTGATGTGGGTCGTCTCCGGATACTGGACTCGCTCTTCTGATGACAGGCGCTTTTCAGGCGGCGCCCAAGGCGCTGCGGCGGGGGAGTCCATATAGACTGCGATCGGATCAACCTCCCGCAGCAAACGGGCAACTGTTGTCTCGAACTCTCCAATGCGGACCGGCGTAAGGTAGTTCACCTTCTCCGCCGTGATCAAATGCCAGTCCGAGCTAAGTTGTGCGGATGTTCCGTAGCTGCTTGTCCCTGTCGAATATTCGATCTGCCGAGCAAGAGCACGGGCTCGCCTCGCGACCAACTCGGTTGCCTGTACGCGTACAGGCCGTTTATTCTAAGGGTTGCTCGAACGAATTGCCCCAAATGTCGCGGACGGAATAGTCGGCAGCCTCAGCAGTCGCGCTGGTCAAGTCGCGAAGCTTGACGAGTTCAGGCTGAGCGAAATCGACCAGTTCCTGCGAAGCTAGGAAATCGAAGCCCAACGAAAGTATCGCGGGCCCGAGCTGGAAGCCACTTGGCGCGCGCTTAAGATAGCCCATTTGCTCCAGCGTGAAGGCGATCCGGTACGCGCTCGATCGGGCCAGTTCGAGCCGGCGCGCCATGTCCGCTAGTGACAATTCGGGCGTCTCGCGCCTGAACAGCTCTAGAAGCTTGAAGGCACGCTCGACGGCAGGAACGACGTTCTTGGCCGCTTTTCGAGACCTCGGCATATCGTACTGTCCCGCTTTCGCGCGCCCGGTGCAATCGGCTGTCACGTGCCCTTTTCTGCTTTGGGCGCGGCTTCAGGGGCACGATTGCCGCCGTAGAAGGCGGCCAGTCGGTTTGGGCGAGCGCCGCCAATGCCAGCTTCGGAACAGCAGTGCCAAATCTGCGCGCCGCCTGACTCATGCGCCCCTCAGGTCAAGCGCCGCAGCGAGGCTAGGCGGGACGCTGGATTGTCGAGGTCCGGAATGGCTGCAGCGTTTCGATCACGTCGACCGGTTCCTTGCGGTAGTTCCAGCGGAAATAGCGCAACGTGATCGAATCGGATGTGAAATCCATCAGCGTGAAGCCGTTCTCCTCGAGCGGCGCCTGGACCTCTGCCATGTCGAGATGCTTGGGCACCTTGGGTCCGACGCCGCGAGCTGCCGAGGGCCAAGCGAGGTCGCCGGTGCTGATCGGGCCGCTCAGCGCGGCTACGATCGGGTGGCTGGCGAAATCGAGCTTGCCGCTGCGCGTGATGCGGCCCTCGGCGATGGCGTGCAGGTCGCCGCTGATGACCAGCGGGATACGACTCTTCATCGCGTGCATCGCCGCTAGCAGCCGGTCGTGCTGGGCGAGCCAGCCGCGCTGCCAATACGGCTTGAGCACGGCGTCGGTCAGAACGCCATTGTCATCGAGCACGTCCGGATACCACTCGCCCCATTTGCCGGCACTCCAGCCCGGCGGATTGGACGGCACATTGACGACATGGGTCACCTCGGTGGCCGCCATCCGCGCCTTGAGCCAGTCCTCGACCGTGCGGTCAAGATAGACGGCACTCGGCCCCGCCATCGTCATCGAGCGGCGGATGTCGTAGAGCAGCACTTCGGCAAGGCGGCCGTAGCGCAGCGTGCCGAAGCTTTCGGCTGTGCCCCTCGGCCGGTCGGCGAAGGATGATCCCGGCAGGCCGAGCGGTCGCCCGGCATCGGGCAGAAATTCGGGATAGAACAGGCGCTGCGTGGCGCGCGCCATCTCGAGCATGAAATGGTCGGGCGGGAACGTGACGATCTGGTCGTCGGCGTCGTCGTTGTCGAAATAGTCGTGATCGTCCCTGACGAAATAGATCGGGATGGAGCGGAGATCGACGCCATAGACGTCGACGAATTGCGGGCGGACGACGGTGAGCAGGCTGCGCTCGTTCTGGGTTCCCATCACCGGTTGCGCGCGATCGAACTGCGCGCCAAGGCGCTTGGCGAGCGGCGACTGACCCATGAACGGCGCCACCCGCGGCGAGAACAGGTCCCAGTAGACGTGGTCGCCGATGCCGACGACCGCATCCGGCGCGAATTCGAGTGCGCGGCGGATCAGGCGATTGCGGATCGCGGCTTTGATATGGGCGGTGCGGCCGGCGCGGTTGGCGACCTCGTCATGGCCGCCGGCGCAGGTGTAGATCAGCAGGCGCAAGCGCTCGGGCCGGTCCTCGGGCGCCGGGAAGGTCTTGATCGGCCAAGTCTCGCATAGCGCGCGATTGTCGCCGGCGCTGACCAGGGCCAGCGTGTATGTCCGGTTGGGAGCCAGGCCGCTGGCGTCGAACTGCCAGTACTGGCCGGCGGAATCGGTGCGCTCGCCGCGCACGCTCTCGCCACCGACGCGGAGCACCGGTACTTGCGCGTGCGGATTTCTGAACGAGATTTTGAGCAGGAGGCGGTCGTGGCTGACCGTAGGCAGGATGTGGGCGACATTTCCCGCATCCCAGGCCGGGCGTGCGGTTTGGGCCACAGCCTCGAAGCCGCCGACCGCAGCGCTCGCCGCGGCGCTTGCGGTCGCCGCGCCCGCCATGCGCAAGAATTCACGCCGTGTCGCCGACATCGCCGCCTCCCCACGCTATCTGGCAGTCACCGAGCCGTCGGAACGGTGCGAACGCTAGCATCCAGCCGGGTTCCCGGTAAGCCGCTTGCTAGGCGATAAGCTGCTTACGAGGTCTGCTCGCCGGCGCTGGCCCAGGATTCTCCAGATGGCCGACGTCGACGGTTCGACAACTTCAGTTAGGCCTCCCGAAAGAACCTTTGGCACGGTGCGGAGGCTAGCATTCCGAAAGTTTACCACGAAGCCATGGGTAGACGGCGATGCTAAAAGTTTTGCGCCGGTGCCGACGATCTGGTGTCTGAAATTCGGATCGTTCGATGGTTGCGTCGCGTGGTGCAAGTGCCAATACGCGGGCATCATGTCCGCCAACGTCGGCGCCGTGATCAGGTTGCGCCCCCTTTGTCGAAATCGGCGCTGATTCGACCGTAGTAGCGATCGTCAAATTCGGCCGGCGTCGCGCACCAACAGTTGACCTGCGCTAACTCGGCGCTCGGATTCGCTGCCCGAACTGCTTTTCAATGTCCGAGGTTGCCGTGATTGAATACAATTGGTCGCGCGATGAGGGGGACAGCCGAAACCAGTTTGGTGCCCCTCCGTGCGTACCGAACGTCAAATCCTCGCATACCCGTGCCGACGACTCTCTGATATATCTACTTGAGGCCGCGGCCGATGCGGCTGCGCCTGGGTGGGAGAGGGCATGCCAAAGGCCAAGTCGCCGGGCGTGAAGCGCCGCCGCACATCGCGCGGCGGCACGCTTGCGTCGGCGCGCTCGCCGAATCCACGATCGCCCGAGTCCTTCGAACGTCGGGCGAAGCTAATGCTCGCCGCGGTCGCCGAAGGCGTCTACGAGTGGACCGTCGCCGACAACCATCTCTACGTCTCGCCGCGCCTGCGCCAAATATTTGGCTTCCGCGAAGGCGAACTCACGTCGGCGAGTTGGAACGAGCGGGTCCATCCCGAAGACCGGGCTAGCTATCGGGCCGCGATCCTCGAATATTTCAGGCGAAAAGCGCGCCGGCTCGAATGCGAATATCGCGTCAGCGACGCCAAGAACCGCTATCGTTGGGTCTCCGACCGCGCCGTGGCCGAGCGCGAGCGCGGTGGGCGCGTGGTGCGGCTGGTGGGCGCCATCGAGGACATCACCGACAGAGTTGAGACCAAGCTGGCGCTAAAGCTCAGCGAGGAGCGCTACGCGCTGGCGTCCGAGGCGGTCGGCGAAGGGGTCTACGACTGGAACATTGCGACCGACGAGATCTACTACTCGCCGGGGCTTTATCGGCACATGCGGCTGCGACCCAAGGATCATCGGACGACCGCCGACTGGCTCAAACGCATCCACCCCGAGGACCTGCCCCGGTACCAGCAGGCGATGCGGGATCATTTCAAAGGCAAGACCGACCGCTTCGATTGCGAGCTGCGCTACCGCAGCAGCGAAGGCTACTGGCGCTGGGCACGTCAGCACGGCTTCGCCGTGCGCGACGCGGCCGGCCGCGCCGTCCGTGTCGTCGGCGCCACCGGCGACATTACCGAGCGCAAGCGTCTCGCTGAGGCGCTAGAGCAGGCGCAGCGCCGCCTCAAGGAAGCGATCGAGCGCATCCCCGATGGCTTCGTTCTATACGACGCCGAGGAACGCTTGGTCCTCTGCAACGAAACGTTCCGGGCCTACTTCCGCGGCGCCGCCCATCGCGTGGTGCCGGGCGCAAGGTTCTCGGACATCATGAAGGCAGCGCACGCGCTCGGCATGTTTCCGGAGGCGGGAAAAGACTTCGCCGCCTGGATCGCGAAGGTCAAACGACAGCGCAAGGGCCACACAGAGCCGCGCGAACAATTCCTCTGGGGCGACACGTGGCTACGCGTTAGCGACGCCGAAACTTCCGAAGGAGGGGTCGTCTCGGTCTTCACCGATATCACCGACTTGCGGCGGCGCGAGCGTGACCTCACCGAGGCGCTCGAGCAACAGACGGCGACGAGTGAAATTCTGCGTGTCATCTCGCGTTCGCCCACGGACACGCAGCCCGTGTTCGACATGATCGCGCAAAGCGCGGCGCGCCTCTGCGACGCCGAATTCTGCCATGTCTTCGGCTTCGACGGCGAGCTCATCCACTTCAAAGCGCATCACGGCTTGGACGCCGAAGGGATCGACGCGATCGTCCGCGCCTATCCGAAGGCGCCGTGGCGGGGTAGCGCGGCCGGCCGCGCCATCCTGACCCGGGCCATCGCGCATGTCGCAGACGTGGAGGCCGATCCGGAATACGAGCATGGCTGGGTGGCAAATATCGTCCACTTCCGCAGCCTCGTGGCGGTCCCCATGCTGCGCGACGGCCAACCCATCGGCGCGATCGCCGTTGCGCGGTCGCAGGCCGGACAGTTTCCGGACCGGCTAATCGAACTCCTCCAGATCTTCGCTGACCAGGCGGTGATCGCCATCGGGAACGTACGGCTCTTCGAGGAGGTGCAGGCGCGCACCCGCGAACTTACTGAGGCACTGGAGCAGCAGACCGCCACGAGCGAGGTGCTGGGCGTCATCAGCCGCTCGACCACCGACCTGCAGCCGGTTCTGGACGTCATCGTTGAAACCGCCGCACGGCTCTGCCGTGCCGAGGTCGCCAACATCTGGCAGCACGTCAATGGCGAGGTCCGCTTGGTTGCCACCTACAACATGAACCAGGAATTTGCCGCGTTTCTGCGGCTCAATCAGCCGAAACTGGACCGCAGCACTCTCACCGGCCGTGTGATGCTGTCGCGTGGCACAGTGCACATTCCCGATATCGCTGCCGATCCGGACTACCAATGGAGGGAGGCGCAGCAATTCGGCGAGCACCGCACCTTGCTCGGCGTGCCACTTATGCGTGCCGGCGAATCCATTGGCGTCATTAACCTCATCCGCACCAAGGCCGAGCCGTTCACGGACAAACAGATCGAGCTCGTCAACACTTTCGCCAACCAGGCGGTGATCGCGATCGAGAACGTGCGCCTGTTCAACGAAACCAAGGAGGCGCTGGAGCGGCAGACGGCGACGGCGGATATCCTGGCCGTGATCAGCAAGTCCCCGACCGACGTGGAGCCGGTGTTTCAGGCGATCGCCGAGCGCGCGCGCCAGCTGTGCAAGGCGGAAATCGGTGCAACGACCCGCCTGGAAGGCGAGGTCGTGCACTTGGCCGGCGTGTGCGGCCTATCGGCGCGGTCCGAGCAGGCTATGCGGGCGGCATTCCCGGTTGAGCGCCAGCTCGCGCCGGCCAACATCCGCCACGCCCTCGCGCAGCGCGAGCCGTACCAGATCGCAGACGTTCGGCTGGAGCCGGGATACCCGGACAAGGCGGCCGAGAGCATGGGCGTGCGCAGCATCATGTCGGTGCCCCTTCTGCACGAGGGCCGCTCGATCGGCACCATCGGCGTCGCGCGCGGCGAGCCGGGGCGCTTCCCCGACGAGGCCGTCGCGCTGCTGCAGACCTTCGCCCACCAGGCGGTGATCGCGATCCAGAACGTGCGCCTGTTCGAAGCCGAGCAGGCGCGCACGCGCGAGCTGTCGGAGGCGCTCGAGCAGCAGACCGCCACCGCCGAAGTGCTGCAGGTCATCAGCAACTCGGTTGCCGACGCCCGGCCGGTGCTCGACAAGATCCTCGACAGCTGCTGCCGTCTGATTCCAGCACAGAGTATGGCCGTCAATCTGGTGGGCGAAGACGGGCGCCTGCACCTCGGCGCGTCCCTGATCATCGGGCTCGATGACCAACCGGGTTGGACGAAGCCGGAGCTGGATGCCATCGGCAAGCAAGCGGCGTCCGTGTACCCGATGGCGTTGGAAGGCACCGGCACGGCCTTGGCCATCGCCAGTGGCCGGGTGCTCAACTTTCCCGACGTGCTCGATGGCGACGACGTGCCATTGGGAGTCAGCGCGGTAGCCCGGCGACTGGGCAGGAACTACTCGCAGATAATGGCGCCGCTGATGCAGGGGGAGCGCGGCATCGGCAGCATCGCATTGCTACGTGCGGCGCTGGGCGGCTTCACGGAGAAGGAGCAGGCGCTGCTCAAGAGCTTCGCCGACCAGGCCGTGATCGCGATCCAGAACGCGCGCCTGTTCAACGAGACGAAGGAAGCGCTCGAGCACCAGACGGCCACCGCCGACGTCCTCCAGGTGATCAGCAGCTCGGTTGCCGATGCAGGACCGGTGTTCGACAAGATCCTGGCGAGCTGCCGCGGCCTCTTTGCGGGCTCGGTCGTCACGCTCGGCCTCCTGGACGACAGCGCGATGGTGCACCTTCACCAGGAAGCGGAATTTTTCGTGCATCCGGACGAGCGCATACGCAGGGGGACGGAGGCCGTCAGGGCCGCGCACCCACGGCCGTCCCGGGATTCGATATACGGCTACGTCGCGTACAAAGGGCAGGTACAGTACTTCCCGGATATTTGGAATGGACCCGACGTACCGGAAGGGTTGCGCAAGTCCGTCGAACTCGTGGGAATGAACTACTCGGCTATCTATGCCCCGCTAATGTGGGAGGGCCGCGGAATAGGCACGCTGAACGTGTCGCGCTTTCCACCCGCTCCGTTCTCGGAGAAGGAGATCCGGATCCTCAAGACCTTCGCTGACCAGGCGGTGATCGCGATCCAGAACGCGCGCCTGTTCAACGAGACCCGTGAGGCCCTCGACCGGCAGACGGCAACCAGCGAGGTGCTTGCCGTCATCAGTCGCTCGACGACCGACTTGCAGCCGGTGCTCGATACCATCGTCACGACGGCAGCGCGCTTGTCCAAAGCGGAGTGGGCCGCAATCTTCAAGCTCGGCACCGATGGCAAATTTCACCTCGTGGCTGCCAGCGATACAGACAGCGAGAACGTCCGCTACCTAGCGCAAAATCCAGTCTCCCCGAGTCGCGGAAGCATGACCGGCCGTACCGTGATCGAGAGGAAAACCATTCACGTCCACGATGTGCTTGCCGACCCGGAATACACCTGGCGCGAATCGCAGTCTAAGGGAAAGCAGCGCACCGTGCTTGGCGTGCCTCTGCTCCGCGAGGACACGGTGATCGGTGTGATTACTCTAGCGCGGAACGAAGTCCAGCCATTCACCGAGAAGCAGATCGAGCTCGTCACCACGTTCGCCGACCAGGCCGTGATCGCCATCGAGAACGTACGCCTCTTCGAGGAAGTGCAGGCGCGCTCCCGGGATCTCGGCGAGGCGCTCGACTACCAGACGGCAGTGACCGACGTGCTCAAAGTCATCAGCCGTTCCACCTTCGATCTTGAATCGGTCCTGCAGACGCTTGCCGATACGGCCGCCCGCCTTTGCCGCGCGGAGCGCGCGGAGATATTCCGACTGCAGGACGGCACCTATCGCTGGGCCTGCGGTAGTGGAGAGCATGTGGCCGCATATATCAAGATCGAACAGGAGACGCCGATCTACCCGGATCGCGGAACCGTCGTGGGGCGAGCGGTCATCGAGGGGACCACGGTCGAAATCGAAGATGCGTGGAGCGATCCCGAGTATGCCAAGAAGGACGACGCGCGCCTTGGCAACGTGCGATCGATGATCGGCGTGCCGTTGAAGCGCGGCGAGGAGATCATCGGCGCGATTGCGCTCGCCCGAGCCGACGTGCGCCCGTTCAGCCGGCGCGAGATCGACGTGGTGACGACATTCGCCGATCAGGCGGTCATCGCCATCGAGAACGTGCGCCTGCTCGACGAGGCGAACAAATCGCGCGCGCGCCTTGCCGAGGCCATCGAGGCCGTCTCCGAGGGCTTCGCGCTGTACGACAGCGACGACCGGCTCGTCATCAGCAACACCTATTTCCGCGAGCTCTATCAACCGTTCTCGGATCATGTGCGAGCCGGCATCACCTTCGCAGAGCTCTGCGACAAGGTCGTCGAAGGCGGGCTGGTCGTGACGGCGCGCGAGAAGGGCGCCGATTGGAAGCGCCAGCGCCTGGCGCTGCATTTCAATCCGCCCGGCCCGTTCGAGTATCAGCTCGGCGACGGCCGGTGGATGAAAGTGGGCGAACGCCGGACGCACGAAGGCGGCATCGTCGGCATCTACACCGACATCACCGAATTGAAGCATCGCGAGGCCGAGCTAGGCGCGCTCGTCGAGCAGCTCAAGGTACTGCGTGACCAGGCGATGGAGGCGAGCACGGCCAAGAGCCGATTCCTCGCGAATATGAGCCACGAGCTGCGCACACCGCTCAACGCCATTATCGGCCTCACCGAGATGCTGCGCGAGGAAGCCGAGGGGCACGACCACGTGGATTTCGCCGAGCCGCTCGAACGCGTGCAGCGCGCGGGCAAGCATCTGCTCCAGCTGATCAACGATGTGCTCGATCTCTCCAAGATCGAGGCCGGCAAGGTCGAGCTCCAGACCGAGGATTTCGACGCGACGGCGCTGGCGCGCGATCTCGCCGTCACGGCCCAGCCGCTGGCCGAGAAGAACGCAAACCGTCTTGCGCTCAATTGCGCGGCAGATGCCGGAATGGTCCGCGCGGATCCGATGCGCACCCGTCAGGTGCTCCTCAATCTGTTGAGCAATGCCTGCAAGTTCACGGAAAAGGGAACGGTATCGCTCACGGTCGGACGTGCTAAGCAAAACGGCGCGGACGGAATCGTCTTCGCTGTGACCGATACCGGCATCGGGATGACGCCCGAGCAGCTCGCACGGATGTTCACGGAGTTCACCCAGGCCGACGCGTCGACGACGCGCAAGTACGGCGGCACGGGCCTCGGCCTCGCAATCAGCAAGCGCCTGGCCGAAATGATGGGCGGCGCTATCGCCGTCGAGAGCGCGCCGGGCGAGGGATCGAACTTCACCCTTTGGCTTCCCGCGGCGTCCGCCGGCGCGCAACCGGTGGCCGCGGGGCCGGGCGCCAGCGCCGTTGCGCCCACGGACGGCGCCAGCCAGACAGTGCTCGTCATCGACGACGATGCGGACGCGCGCGACCTGATGCGCCGGTTCCTCGCTCGCGAGGGCTTCGACACCCTGACCGCGGCCGATGGCGCGGAGGGCCTGCGCCTAGCGCGTCAGTTCAAGCCGGGCCTCATCACGCTCGACGTCATCATGCCGCGTATGGATGGTTGGGCCGTGTTGAAGGAGCTTCAGGCCGATCCGGGGCTCGCCGATATACCCGTCGTGATGCTCTCGATCGTCGATGAGCAGGACAAGGGTTTCACCCTCGGCGCCGCCGACTACCTCGTTAAACCGTTCGACCGCGGCCGACTGCGCGCGATTCTCGGACGGCATCGGCGTGGACCCGCGGGCGGCCGGGTCCTGATTGTCGAGGACGACGACGCGACCCGGGCGACACTGGCCGATATGTTGGCCAGGGAGGGCTGCACCGTGGATCAGGCCGCAGACGGAGTTGCTGCCCTGGCTCGGATCGGTGCGGCGAAGCCCGACATCATCCTGCTTGATCTCATGATGCCGCGCATGGACGGATTCCAACTCGTCGACAGCTTGCGCGCGAATCCGGAGACCGCGGATATCCCCATCGTGGTGCTGACCGCCAAGGACCTTTCCGATGGGGAGCGCGCGCGGCTAGCGCTCGAGGCCAAGAAAGTACTGCGCAAATCGTTGCACAGCCGCGCAGAGCTCGCTGCCGAGCTTCGCCGCGTCCTGGCGGCGGCACGCAAGGACTCAACCCATGCCTAGGATCCTGTACGTCGAAGACAACGAGGACAACGTATATATGCTGCGCCGGCGACTGACCAAGCACGGCTTCGACATAATAGTTGCCGAAGACGGCGCCAAGGGTGTGGAAGCGGCACGCCGCGAGAAGCCCGATCTAATCCTCATGGACCTCAGCCTGCCGGTGCTGTCCGGATGGGATGCAGCGCGCCAACTCAAGGCGGCGCCGGAAACCGTCGCCATTCCCATCATCGCGCTCTCCGCTCACGCGCTCCAAGGGGAGCGTGAGAAGGCGCTCGCCGCAGGCTGCGATGAGTTCGAAACTAAGCCGGTCGATCTGCCGCGGCTGCTCGAGAAAATCGCGCGCTTCACCGCGCAGGGGATTCCGCGATGAGCGAGCGCCGGCCGCGCATTCTGATCGTGGACGACGTCGAGGACAATGTTTTCACGCTGGAGCGGCGGCTGCGCAAATTTGTCGACGCTGAAATCGCGTCCGCCGCCAATGGTCGTCTGGCCCTCGAGGCGCTCAGGGCACAACCCATGGATCTCGTCCTGCTCGACGTCCAGATGCCGGAAATGGACGGGACGACGGCGCTCGAGCAGATGAAGGCGGACATGTCGCTGCGCGACATTCCCGTGATCATGGTCTCGGCCCTGGACGACACGGAAACCGTGCTTCGCTGCATAAAGCTCGGCGCAGACGACTACGTGCAGAAGCCCATCAACGCCGATCTGTTGCGCGCGCGCGTCGAAGCGGCGCTGGAACGCAAGCGCCTGCGCAACCAGGAGGCCGCGATCCTCGCACAGCTCCGGACAGAGAAGGCGCGGGTCAACGATCTGCTGCACAGCGTCTTGCCACGGTCGGTAGTGAGCGAGCTCAAATCCAGCGGTCGCCTCATGCCGCGCCGGCACGACGAAGTCGCGGTCCTCTTCTGCGACATCGTCGGTTTCACCGAATACTGCGACCGGCATCCGCCGGAGCGGGTGGTCGAGGATCTGGAGGCGCTTGTCGCCACGTTCGAGGCCATCGTCGAAAGCCAGGGGCTTGAGAAAATCAAGACGATCGGCGATGCGTTCATGGCGACGGCGGGTCTACTGCGCTACGTCGAGAATCCGGCGCTGGCGGCGGCACAATGCGGGCTGGCGATGGCCGAGGCGGCCAAGGCGCACGTTGCGGGCTGGCAGGTGCGCGTGGGCGTCCATCTTGGCCCCGTTGTTGCAGGCGTGCTCGGCAAGCGGAGCTTCGTGTTCGATCTCTGGGGCGACACGGTGAACGTCGCTGCGCGGATCGCTGCCGAGGCCGAACCGGGCACGGTGCTGGTCGCGGGCGCGATCTGGCCGATGCTCGGCACCTGCGCGCAGGGGCGGTCCCGTGGCTTGGTCGAATTAAAAGGGAAGGGGCGAATCGAGCTTGTCCAATTCCTGGGCCATGCTTGACAGCCGCGAGGTTGGGAACACTTCGGGCGCAATATGCCTGGACGACGGCTGGTTAGCCTCTGGATACCGAAACCTTAGTTCACCGAGGTCTCTAATGATGCGCAGCAACGGGCACTCTCGGCAAATGTCCGTTGGCGTGCGCGGTGTCGCTTGAGCCGCACTTGAGAATACAAGGCTGGTTCCCGTCCCGAATATACTCGCTCGTGCGAGCGGCACGGTCTACGACCGGTCGGAGTTGGAAGCATGCCAATTCAAGGCACTTCAGTACCATTGGGGTAAGCGTCGCCGGATTGCACGTCGATCAAGGTTTAATGTGTTGAGCGGCCCAGTTCCAGGGCAGCAACTCGTCGAGACGGTTGGCGGGAAGGCCCACGGTCATGCGCTGCAGCACGTCCTTGAG
>Ga0268299_1001870_pt1 | contig 30630 bp, 24 predicted proteins | sample NOBtaG_FD_193484 | JGI IMG/M metagenome (GOLD analysis project Ga0268299, IMG submission 193484) | Activated sludge microbial communities from bioreactor in Nijmegen, Gelderland, Netherland - NOB reactor | ecosystem: Engineered > Bioreactor > Aerobic > Activated sludge | place: Netherlands...
CTTTTGGGGTGGTCAATTTGCCCGGATAAGGGTGGTCAGTTTCGTCCGGAAATGGGTGGTCAGTTTGCTCCGGATTCCCTGGTCAATTTGTTCCGGATACAGGTGGTCAAGTTCATCGGATTCTCCAGTTATGTACGTCAATACGTTTAGTAAGCTCATTCTTTTCGTTTTATTACATTCGCTAGTTCTTCTTACTCAATGACAGCACTATTTGCTGAAAACTCGCCAGCCCTGCTTCCAGGTTTTCAATTATCTCTTCTGCTAATACATCCGGATCCGGAAGATTGTCTAAGTCCGCAAGGGATTTGTCTTTGAGCCAGGTGATATCCAAACTTGTTTTATCACGAGCGATGATTTCTTCATAGGTAAATTTTCTCCACCGACCTTCAGGATTAGTCTCAATATTATAAATCTCCTTTCGCTTGTTTCTGTTTTTTGGATTGTAACAAGTAATAAAGTCTCTCAGGTCTTCAAGTTTGAGCGGGTTCTTCTTTAAGGTGTGATGAATGTTGGTGCGATAATCATATACCCAGATTTCTTTTGTCCATGGGTTTTTACTACTGGGTTTGTTATCAAAGAAAACCACATTGGCTTTTACGCCTTGTGCATAGAAAATTCCTGTCGGTAATCTCAGGATCGTGTGAACATCGGCTGTCTCTAATAGTTTTTTACGAACGGTTTCACCTGCGCCACCTTCAAACAACACATTATCAGGAATAACAACTGCTGCAAGACCCGTAGTTTTGAGCATGCTGCGAATGTGCTGCACGAAGTTAAGTTGCTTGTTACTGGTGGTGGCCCAGAAATCCTGACGGTTATAGGTAAGATCTTCTTTCTCCTGCTCTCCTTCTTCATTGGTAAAGGTTTGACTGCTTTTTTTACCAAAGGGAGGATTGGCTAAGATGTAATCATACTTGTCTGCTGACTGTGCGATCAGTGCATCTGCGGGTGAAATGAAATTGTCACTATCAATATCACCAATATTGTGGAGGAACAAGTTCATTAATGCGAGCCGCCTTGTGCTGGCCACAATCTCGTTACCGAAGAAGGTATTGTATTTTAAAAACTTGCTTTGCGCTTTATCCAGTTTGTTGTGATCTACGATGTAATCATAAGCGGCCAAAAAGAAACCACCCGTGCCACAAGCAGGATCGGCAATTGTTTTCATGGGCTCGGGAGCAATGCACTCTACCATGGCTTTGATTAATGCTCTTGGTGTAAAGTATTGCCCTGCACCGCTCTTGGTGTCTTCCGCATTTTTTTCGAGCAGGCCTTCATAAATATCTCCCTTATCTTTTACACCCATCATCAGCCACTGTTCGCTATCAATCATGGCTACGATCTTGCTGAGCTTGGCAGGGTCTTGAATTTTATTCTGGCTCTTGGTAAAGATCTGGCCGAGTATGCCTTTCTCTTTTCCTAACTCGCGCAGCATAATACTGTAGTGCGTTTCGAGTTCTGCACCTTTTAGTGGTACGAGGCTTTCCCAGTTATATTTTTTTGGAATAGAGAACGTACGGTTGTGCGGTGGCTTGGTGTACTCATCAGCCATTTTTAAAAAGAGGAGGTAGGTGAGCTGCTCTAAATAATCTCCATAGCCTACGCCATCATCACGAAGGGTATTACAGAAACTCCATACTTTACTAACGATTGCCGAATTGTTGTTGCTCATAGTTTATAAGCGGTTATTATCAATAAACCAATCAATATACTCAGGTAATTTGGTACCTAAGTAGTATGGCAAATTCATGAGGATATAGGGCTTGCCACCTGGCGTAACCGAACGCTCTACGCCAAACACTCCACCATACATTCGTACAGCATAGGGATGTTCCGATGCTTCAATAAATTGATGCAATGATTTTAACGTACCCGTGCTGCCCGATTTTATTTCAATGGGTATAATGCTGCCCTTGTGAGCCACTACTATATCAACCTCCGCGTTTGATTGCTTTTTCTCGCGAACCCAAAAATTAGGTTTATGATTTGTTTGGACAGATAATGAGATCAGCTCTTGTGTGATGATATGCGGTATAATGGCTCCTTTGTGGGCTGCGCTTAAATCTTTCAGGCCGAGCATTTCACTTTGAATGCCAAGGGCATGATTCATTAACCCGGTATCCAAAAATTGCAGTCGTGGAGATTTTTTCAAGTCGGGTTTTATGGGCGGAGATACATCTGTGGTGGGATAAATCAGGCGCATGATGCGGGCATCCTCCAGGTTTCGCATGGCTTCCCCAACTTCCCTGGAACGGTAATTAGAATTTCCGAAACCCTGAAACTTTATCCGCGCATCTACATAATATGGTGCGGTGTCCATGATGTGCTTGATCACCTTTCGCTCGGTATCGTTGGTTGTGTACTTTTCAACATCATTTTTATATGTCTCCCATATGCTTTCATACACGGGGGGCAACTCTGCCAGGTTATTCTTCTCCACTTCCCGCTTTACTATTTCGGGCATACCACCGGCAATCGCATAACGATTAAATAGTTTGAGAAGAATTTCGTGTGCCACCGGCCTTACCGGAATTTGCTGCAGTTGCTCAAAGGCTTGCTGATGTTTTATCGCCTGTAAATACTCCTGAAAATTTAACGGGTGCAGATACAGAAACTCTACCCTGCCTACCGGAAAGCTCTGAACGTTGCGCATGGCAAATTCCAGCAAGGAGCCGGCCGCTATCACGTGCAATTCGGGAAGGTCTTCATAAAAATAACGAAGCAATTGTATGGCCTTGGGCGACTCCTGAATTTCATCAATGAATAACAGTGTTTTGCCAATAGCATCGGCCGGTATTCTATTGGCCAAAAAAAGTGCTTCCGTAATTAGCTTAACATCATCCGTATTGTTGAAATAGTTGCTGTGCTCGGATCTTTCAAGATTTAAAAAGATGCGATGCTCATAACGCAGAGCAAAGTCTTGTATTAACGTGGTTTTTCCCACCTGGCGGGCTCCTCGCAACAAAAGAGGCTTGCGGCTGGGGCTGTTCTTCCAGTATTCAAGATTGGGCAATATAGAACGTGTGAAATTCAAGCTAAAAAGGGGTGAAAATACATATTTGTAACAAAGTCAATACAATGTTAATACTATTTTGTAACAAAGTAAACTCAAAATTAGCTATTATATGTATTAAAGTAAGGGTGATTATACCAGTTTACCTTCAAACCCCGATAGCTATCGGGGCAGGCACCTTTATACCAATTTACCCTCAAACGCCTTCTTTAAAATACTTTGCCGGAGGGTCTCGGCTTGGGCAAGGCAGGTGGTAATGGTCTCTTCTACTTTATCGCATACACTCAGGCGGCTTTCAATTTCTTGGACAATTAACCTCTGCTCATCGATAGTTGGAATTGGAAGCAATATTCTAAGGAAACCTTTTTGAGTTAAATTGACACCGCTATCACTAATTCCCGTTTTCATTTTTTCAATCTCCTTAGAGTACTTAGGGGTATTAAGTAATAACTCAATATATTCAGGAATTGCAATGCTTGAATTTATTCTCATCCTATAAACCTTATCGCAGTTTAGAAGTCTAGGTCTTGTCTGCCTTACCATACAACAAACACCTACTCTTACTCGTGGCCCTGCTCGAGTTATTAATAGGTCACCTTTTTTAAGCTCATGCTGTTTTCTTGGTTCGAGGTTTTCAGGCAATCTCTTATTTTCATTATCAAGAAAACATCCTGCTTGTATAGCCGTAGTTTTTATAACACCCCATTCATTATTATTCCTCGAAGGTTCATTGTAACACTTTGGACTCCAACCCTGATCTAAACTATCTATTATGTTTTCAATTGAAATTGTAGGGTCTCCTTTTATAGCCAAATTAAAAACAGCCTGTTTATAAATTTTTAATTGCTGCTGTGCGGTTTCTAATTGTTGTTTGCCCTTGTCGAGTTCGCTGAGGAGTTCTTCTATTTTGGAGACTATTGAATCTTGCTCTTGCGCAGAAGGGATTAATAAATCGTAATTCCAAAGTATATTAGGATCAACGTGGGGAATACCAACCCCTTTTGCTCTTGTATTTATTTCAACAAACTTAGACTGCAAGAAGTAATAAGCGTAGTTATTATTAATGCCAGGGAAATCAAGCTTTACCAATGTACTTCCTATTGCGCCTTTGATAGCCTTACCAACATACCCTGAACGCGAGCCATCCCAGACCATTAAAAAATCACCGTCCTCACATAATGCACAACCAACACCATCTGTAAATTCATCGACTATATTTTTCTCGAAAGCTTTTATGTTTATATAAGGTATTGAGCATTCCTTTGTTTTAAATGGTGAGACACGTTTTGGTTTTTTACCTTTCACCGAAATAACGTACTCTCCCAACTTCACCCGTCTCCATCCGGCAGGCAAGCCTTCATTGTTTTGTGCAGGCGGAGTTATATCGGAGTTAGTAAGGAGTTCGTGCGCACTTGTTTTGGCCTGCTTAGTGGCTTTGGGTTGTTTTTTAAGGAGTGTTTTAACAGGCATGAAAAATAAAGTTCTTTAAATTATATTTGTGCGTGAGTCTGCCCAGTCTGAACTCCGAGTATTCGGGCTTAGTGCATGGGTGGGCTTTTTTATTGTTAATTTAAGTTAAGTCAATCTAAAGGTTCCAATTTTTTACTTTTTACTGAGAATCTATAAGCAAAAGGTGTCTTCTCACCGTCTACAATTTTCAAAATATCTTCCCATCGGGTAATAAGGTTCACAACAATTTGCCAATAGGATAAACCTCCTTTTGGAACATTAAAAAAGAAAAGGCCTAACTGATACTTTGTGCAAAGATCTCTCTGATGTCGAATTCTTTGTATTCTAAAATCCTTTGTGATAACAACAGACTTTCTCTTCCCAGCTTCAGGAATCCAGTCTTCATCTTTGCAACCCTCACCATACTCAGCCTTGATTGACTTTACTTCATGGCTTGTTCTATTTCTAACATTAAGCTGATGCTGGAGGATATTCAATCCCTCCGCTAACTGAGGTGGAAGATTTTCATCGATTAGGATTATCATTAAGCGGCCTTTTGACAAAACTCTAAGGCATCAATGATTTGCCTGTTGGTAATATTATAGAGCGATGCAATAAAAAAATGGGGCTCACCGGCTTCGTGCAATTCCTGAATAGTTTCAGGGTTAATGTTGGTTCCACTAATGGTGGCTTGTCCAAACTGGTGATTGGGATCAACTACAATACTATTATCCTTTCCTAATGGCCATAATCTGGCGGCCATTGAGCCTCCATTGAAATCAATTTTCTTGAAGAAATTCTTTATAAACTGAAGATTAAACTGGAGGGTTGCATCCAAATTAATTATATCCATGCCGGCAATTGTAAAGAATATGCGATTACCATCTGTAGAAATTGAATTTAGAACTTCAGCCGTTGCAAATGGAAACAAAGAATTAAACTTCTTTGAAAGTATTAAATGAGCTTCAACAATTTTTTTTGCAGAAACACCAGCATTTGATAATTGATAGAAAGTATACAGCTCGACCAATGTATGGAAACTTACGGCAATGGACTTACCATCAGTCCAGGAATATCGACTGTTAAATTCCTTTCCGAATTCGTTATCCCAGTAATGCTTAACCCAACGATTAACCTTATGGTAAGGCAACCTAAGAATCTGAGCAATATCAGGAACAGTATAAATACCAATCCCCAATTCCGGCTTATTTTCCATGGTTTGAATCATTTCTGTTGTTTTTAATTCCTTAAATCTAATAACTTATTAACTCAATAAATAAACTAATGGTTTCCGTCTAAGCTGCCAGAACTTCATTCAATTCATCTATAATCTCATCCGTCTTCTCGCCAAACAACTGCCACATTTTACCAAGGCCACCTTGGGCATTAAAAGGACTTAAATCAAAATCATCACGTTCAATATGGAAGCTTGCAGCTACATAATCCTTCATCATACGCAGCCATTGCATTTGCTCTTGTGTAAACTTTAATGTGCCGGCCTGCTTTTTAAATACCCACTCCTGGAAGTTACGGTCAACGGTATTTTCATACGCATTAAGCCATTCATCCAAGCCGGTAGCTTTGCGCAGTATGGATACCAATAAAATTAACTCTTGCTTAGGTTTTTCAGTACGCGGTAAACGCTTAACTAATTTTCCTTCTGCATCATTATCTTCCTGCGTAGCGTAGGCATCCCACAAGTTGGAGAGCTTAATCGTTGGTTTCTCCTGCGTTAACCGCTCAAATAACTCACTAATCATTTTATAGGTCAGTTCACGTCTGCGATACGGCTGTCCATAAAATATTTGAAGCGCAGTGATTTCATTCTTATGTGTTTCAATCCATTGGGTAAATTCAATGATCAGGTTTTGTGCAGCACTCACATTATCTTTCACCCATCCCATTTTAATAATCTCATCCGGGTTGATGTGGTCAATAGTCTGGTCGTACTTTTTACGCACATCAATTACATAGTTGCGCAGTTCATAGTCGTTGAATACAGCAGTAGCTGCCTCCACCAATTTTGCATGTTGCGTTTCAAGTGTTGTAGTAATCGCATCCGGTGCCGCACCGGGATTCTCTTGTCTTATTCTATTTTCTAAATTCTCAATGGTATCCGGATCGTACGCGTGCAACAATTCTTTTACTACTTGTGTAATTGTTTTGCCATTGGCTTTTTCAACAAAGGCTGTCTTCTCTTTTTCGTTGATCTGCTTTTCAAGACGCATCAGTCGGTTGGCTAGCGTAGTGAGCATGTCTTCATCGCGGTGGCCCATGTGTATGCCTTCCAGTACTTCCTTTAAACTCATGCCCGGCTTTTTCTCCAGCGGCCGGCTGTCTGTCTTCTGGCTTTTCTCTACACCAATGGCATCAATAATCACAAAATGATCTTTGGTAAATTTTGCAGCAGGAGTTCCGGTTGCTTTCAATTCTTCCAAACTGCAGGTACGTGTACCACGGCCTTTCATTTGCTCGTAGTAGGTGCGGCTTTTTACATCACGCATAAACAACAATACTTCCAGGGGGCGTATGTCGGTGCCTGTCGCAATCATGTCAACGGTGACGGCTACACGCGGATAATAACTGTTGCGGAATTGCTGTAATACGCTTTTTGGATCTTCCTCGCTTCGGTATGTAATCTTCTTGCAGAATTTATTCTCTTCAGCAAACTCTTCACGCACAATGTTGATGATGTCATCGGCATGGCTATCGCTTTTAGCGAAGATGAGCATTTTGGGAACTTCAAATTTCCCTTCACCATCTTTGCGATCGGGGAAAATAACGGGTAGCTGATCTCTTACTGCCTGAATGATCAAGCGAATCTGGTTAGGGTTTACCACTTTATCATCCAGTTGTTTTCCCGTGTATACTTCGTCTTCATCAAGCGTATTCCAAAATTGTCTTCGCGTGAGCTTTTCGCGTTTACCCACATATTCACCTATATCCAGCCTCGCGCCCTGTTGTGTTATTTTCGTTGTGATTTCAAATACGTTGTATGGCACGAGCACGCCATCTTCTACAGCCCGCTGATAGCCATAGTCACACACCAGGTTTTGATTGAAGTAACCAAATGTGCGGTTATCGGGTGTGGCCGTTAACCCAATTTGAAAAGCATCGAAGTAATCGAGCACCTGTTTCCATAAATTATAAATGCTTCGGTGGCACTCATCAATCACTATGAAATCAAAAAACTCCATGGGTACTTTTTCATTGTACACCACCGGCATGGGTTCTTTCTGCTTCCACTTCTTTTCTTCCGGATTATCCTGTTCATCACGCTCATCCAGTTCTGTCTCCTTTAATATAGAGTACAAGCGCTGAATCGTGCTGATGTACACCTGGCTATCGGGAGGAATAAATGAACTGCTAAGGCGCGTTACTCCGTATAGTTCAGGAAATAGCCGGTTGTCGTCTTGTGGTTCGTAACGCTTAAATTCCTGTTCGGCCTGCTCACCCAGGTTTTTCGTATCCACCAAAAACAAAATGCGTTTAGCTTTCGCAAATTTCAAGAGGCGATAGATGGCGGTGATGGCCGTAAATGTTTTACCGGAACCCGTTGCCATTTGTATCAAAGCCTTCGGTCTGTTTTCCTTAAAAGAGACTTCCAGATTATTGATCGCTGTTATCTGACAATCGCGCAAGCCATCAACAGGGAGAGCCGGAATATCATGTAAGCGTGTGCGCAATGTCTTCTCTTCTTTCAACCATTTTTTCAACGTCTCAGGTCTGTGAAAAGTAAATACAGGCCTTGATCTTGGTTTGGGATCTCTGTAATCTGTGAAGCGCGTTACTTCACCGGTGCTTTCGTACGCAAAATGCAACGGGTCGTTATCAAAGTATTTAAGTTTTCCTTCTGCATACCGGAGGGATTGATCTTCAACAGTAGTCAATCGAACGGCTTCCTCAGCTTTCTTGGCTTCAATAACACCGATTGGTTTTTTGTCAATAAAGAGAAGGTAATCAACCGGGCCGCTATCTGTTCTATATTCTGTAACGGCAACACCTACACCTGCCGCAAGATTGAGTTTACTTTTAGGCTGAACAATCCAACCACTCTCGGTAAGGAGACCATCAATGTGATCGCGGGCTATTTGCTCGGGGTTTTGATTCATCAAGCCAGAGAGTTATAAACAAAACCCATCGCTTCAATCTCCTGCAGGATTGAGGATGGGCTTTCGGAAAATTACCGTAATTCCTTAACATTTGGAAGCAAATCGTATTGGTATTCACTCTAAAAAGAGGTGTTTCTTGAGCATTGTAATCAACTTTTAGAGTTCGCAAGAAAGTAAGTTATTTTATTCACTAAATACTTAAGGGTTGTAATGTGAGATAGGCGTTGGGAAATCTACGCGCCTTCATGGAAGTGCTCGCGAACTTTTGGAGTGGTAGGCTTGCCATAAACAATAAAGTTAAAAGTTAACTATTATTGTATAGCTGTAGCCGGACTATGAAGAAACAACAAGCCACTATACTTGATATTGCCAGAATACTCAACGTTTCTGCGTCTACAGTGTCGCGTGCGCTTCATGACCATCCATCGATTAGTATGGAAACAAAGAGGGCAGTTGTTGAATTAGCGGAGCAGTTGAAGTATCAACCCAACTTGCTGGCGCTAAGCTTATTGAACAAGAAGACCAATTCAATCGGAATTATTGTTCCTGAGATTACAAGCTTCTATTTTGCTACCGTTATTAATGGAGTCCAGGACATGGTAGCGGCAGCTGGCTATAACCTTATGATAAGTCAATCCAATGAATCGGTTGAACAAGAAAAAAAAATAATCAATGACTTATCCCTGGTAAGGGTAGATGGATTCTTAATTTCACCGTCATCTGAAACAATAAATTTTGATCATTTTGATAAGTTGAAAGATAATGACGTTCCAATAGTAATATTCGACCGTGATTGTCTTGGTTGTGAAGCTGATAAGGTATTGGTTGACGATTATGATGGCGCTTTACAAGCTGTTGATTATCTAATTAAAACAGGTTGTAAAAGAATAGCCCACATAACCGGGCCATCGAATTTATCGGTCTCAAGACATAGATTGGCTGGCTATACCGATGCACTTAAAAGGAATGGAATTGAAATACAACATGACCTGATCGTGTCCAGCGATGGATTCTCTCCAGAACATGGAATTGAAGCAGCGAAATTATTATTGGCTTTAAAAAATCAACCAGATGCCATTTTTGCTGTGAATGATGGTGTAGCCATTGGTGCTATGGCGGTTATAAAGGAGTTGGGTAAAAAAATTCCCGATGATATTTCTGTAGTTGGTTTTGATGATGAACCCTACTCTTCCTATTTCACACCAGCTTTGACTTCGGTGTGGCAACCCGTATACGATATGGGTATGCTCTCTGCAAAAATTTTGCTCAATAGGTTTAATTCAAACGATACAGAAGTAAAATTTAGAAGGGAAATTCTAAAGCCAGAACTGATCATCCGTGAAAGTTCACGCAAACTGGAATAATCATTCATATCAATGCAAACCTTTGCGTTGCGTTTTTAAGCCGATTACTTTTTTAATTGAGGAATTAGTGTTGAATTGAGTTCAGGTTTCTGGACTATACTTAACACCATGCTTGTTACAACCAGCGAATTATTTTCTTCTTGCTACGGACGATATGGTATTGCGGCCATTAATGTCTTTACCATGGAGCAGGTATTGACTGTATTCAGTGCGGCAAGTAAAGCCAACTCGCCAGTTATTATTCAAACCACCCCGGTGGCAAGGAACTACGCTACTCCCGGTATGCTACTAGCCATGATTCAGGCTGCTTCAAAAAATTATAACGATGTCGTGTTTGCCATTCATCTCGATCATGGTGTGGAGGAGCATGTATTTCACGCTATTGAACGCGGTGGTTATACTTCTGTAATGATCGATGCTTCTCACGATTCATTTGAAGCAAATGTGAGGCGTACAAAAGCAGTCGTTGAAAAAGCACATGCAAAAGGAATAGCGGTAGAAGCAGAATTGGGAGTGTTAAGCGGGGTAGAAGATGACCTTTCGGTGGAGGAGAAAAATGCATTGTATACACAACCGGAGGATGTGGTTCGGTTTGTGAATCAAACCGGTTGTGATAGTCTGGCTGTTGCTGTGGGTACAAGCCACGGTGCTTATAAATTTTCAGGTGGTAAGGGATTGCAGTTCGCTATTCTAAAGAAAATTCAGGAACAACTCCCTGGATTTCCCTTGGTGCTGCATGGAGGATCATCTGTTAATAGGGAAGAGATTGAACGGGTAAATGCTGCGGGGGGAAAACTAAAGGGGGGAGCGCAGGGAGTTAGTGATATTGAAATTCAGAAAGCTATACAATTAGGTATTTGCAAAGTCAATATTGCAACGGATGCGCGATTGATTTGGACGCGTGTGCACCGCGAGTTTTTTAAAGATACCCCTGAAGTATTCGATCCGATCGTACCGGGAAAAATGTATATGCAGGAATTGGAAAAATGTTTTTTGGAAAAATTTGATGTATTAGGCTCAACTGGAAAAGCAACGAGTGTATGAAAAGAGATTCAACATGTGTGCTGCTGGGAAAACCAATTGCTACCACGGGCATATATCAAAGTGTATTGAAGAACGAGGGAGGTTGGCCGTACCTTAATTTTCAGGCCAGGCTCATGAAAAGGGGAGAGGTGTGGAAAGGAGAGACTGGTGAACATGAATATGGTATCATTCTGTTATCAGGTAACTACAGCGTAAACACAGATAAGGGCAATTGGCAAACCATCAATGGAAGGAAGGGTGTTTTCTCGGGCATTGCACACACCTTGTATTTACCACGGCATACATCTTTTGAATTATTTGCAGAAAGTGATGTATTAGATATTGCGTATGGCTGGTGTGAGACAGATCAGGATCACAAACCAATATTTAAAACACCCGACCAGGCTGCTATTGAAATACGCGGTGGTGACAATGCCACACGACAGATTAATGATTTAATCGGACCGGGTTTCCCATGTCATCGGCTAGTGGTTGTGGAAGTGTATACACCATCGGGAAACTGGAGTTCTTTTCCGGCTCATAAACACGATGAGCGTGTGATTGATGCAAACGGAACATTGTTAGAAGCAAGACTGGAAGAAACTTATTTCTATAAGATAGATAAACCACAAGGCTTTGCTATTCAACAAATTTATACGTCCGATCGAAGTTTGAATGAAATCGCAGTTGCCAGGAATAATGATGTAGTGCTGGTGCCTAAAGGATACCATCCGGTTGTAGCAGGACATGGTTATAATGTATACTATTTGAATTTTTTAACGGGCAGCGATCAGTCATTAGCGAACACACCGGATCCGGATCATCTCTGGATTTTTGATTCCTGGAAAGGAAAGGACCCTCGTATTCCGATGGTAACAGCTGAAATGAATAACCGATGACAAATCCGAAAAAGCAATTCGATGTACTAACGATCGGTCGCTCATCGATTGATCTCTACTCCCAAAATATTGGAGCAGAGTTTGTCGACATTAAAGGATTCGATGCGTTTGTGGGTGGATCACCGTTGAATATCGCTACCGGTTGTGTACGGTTGGGATTAAGTACCGCACTCCTTACAGGTGTTGGTGATGATAAAGTAGGAGATTTCATTTTGAATTTTCTTCATCAGGAAAAAATCGAGACTAAATTTATTCCACAAATTCCAGGAGCCAGAAGTAGTGCTGTATTATTAGGAATCCAACCTCCTGATAAATTCCCGCTGGTGTATTATCGGAATAATGCTGCCGACAGCCAGATTACGATTGATCATGTGAAAGCAGCACACGTACCGGATTTCAGGTTAGTGGAAATTTCCGGAACTGCGTTGAACGTTGAACCTAGCCGAAGTGCCGTATTTTATGCTGTAGAACAGGCATATGAAAATAGTGTCCCTGTGTTGTTGGATGTCGATTTCCGTGCGGATCAATGGAGTGATGTACGCTCCTTTGGGTTGATGATCCGGGCACTGTTACCAAAAATAAAAATAGTAATTGGTACAGAGGAAGAACTCAGAGCTGCGGTATTGAAAGATGCTTCACAGGTTTCTATTCAACATCAACAAATATCAGCGCCCACCATCACTGGTAACCTGAACGATGCTATTCAAACAATTCTTTCCGCTGGTGTGGAAATTCTTATCGTAAAACGTGGAGAGAAGGGAGCGACAATCTATGAAAAAAATGGAGCACCAAAGGATGTTCCCGGATTTCCTGTGGAAGTATTAAACGTATTAGGTGCCGGTGATGCGTTTGCGAGTGGATTTATCTATGGCTATTTGCAGGGCTGGGATTTATACAAGTCATGCAGAATGGGCAACGCCAGCGGAGCACAAGTAGTGTTGCAACCCGGCTGTGCCAATTTTATGCCGTACCTGAAGGACTCGTTAAAATTTATTCAGGATCACGGTGGTTTTTGATTTCAATGATATATGAGAACAAAACGATTAACAGTAGCACAAGCCATCATCACCTTTCTGAATAATCAGTATGTGGAGCGCGATGGAGTGGAGCAAAAATTCTTTGCCGGTTGTTTTGGAATTTTTGGACATGGTAATGTGGGAGGAATCGGGCAAGCACTTCAACAAACTCCATTATTCAGATATTATCAATCACGTAATGAGCAAGCCATGGTTCATGCCAGCGCAGCTTATGCAAAAATGAAGAACCGCCTGTCGACATTTGTGTGCACTTCTTCTATTGGTCCAGGTGCAACCAACATGGTGACAGCGGCTGCGGGTGCTACGATCAACCGACTTCCTGTACTTCTTTTGCCCGGTGATATTTTTGCCTCTCGCCAGGTTGACCCTGTATTGCAGCAACTGGAGTCACCTTCATCACAAGATATTTCAGTGAATGATTGCTTTAAACCAGTTTCAAAATATTGGGACAGGATAAACAGGCCCGAACAAATTATTACTGCGCTACCTTCAGCCATGCGCGTGCTCACTTCTCAATCTGAAACAGGAGCGGTGACGTTGTCGCTTCCTCAGGATGTTCAGGCAGAAGCTTATGACTTTCCGGTTGACCTCTTTAAGAAAAGAATATGGTTGATACCGCGCCCAATTCCTGACAAAGAAATTCTGGCGAAAGCGGTGGCTATGATACGAGCTTCCAAAGCTCCTATGATTGTGGCAGGTGGCGGTGTGATTTACAGCGAAGCTTCTCAAGTATTAAAAGATTTTGTTGAGCAAACGGGTATTCCAAGTGCCGAAACATTTGCAGGTAAAGGTTCACTGGATTACAATCACGCTGGCAACCTGGGCGCTATGGGCGCAACCGGAACAGAAGGTGCAAACACTATCAGTGCGAAAGCTGATTTAGTTATTGGCATTGGTACACGGTATAGCGATTTCACTACTGCATCAAAAACAGCTTTTCAAAATGCGAATGTTAAATTCATCAATATCAATGTTGCAGAGTTTGATGCTTACAAACACGGAGCATTACAATTGACAGGAGACTCCAAAGCAACTTTAAAAGAATTACTCAAAGCGTTAAAAGGGTACGAGGTTTCAGCAGCGTATCGGGCAAAAGTTACAGCTTTCAACAAATCGTGGGATAAGAAAGTATCACAAGCATACTTACCAACTAGTAAAGGACTTCCCAGTCAGGCCGAAGTGATTGGTGCCGTTAATGATTTCACTGAACCGAAAGATGTGGTGTTGTGTGCAGCGGGAAGTTTACCAGGTGATTTGCACAAACTCTGGCGAACGCGTGACCCCAAGGGATTTCATTTGGAATACGGCTACTCATGCATGGGATACGAAATCGCTGGCGGATTGGGAGCGAAGATGGCATGCCCTGATCGGGAGATTTATGTTATGGTAGGAGACGGAAGTTATCTGATGATGGCATCGGAAATTGTGACATCCATTCAGGAAGGGTTTAAACTCACCATTATTCTGATCAACAATCATGGATACGCGAGTATCGGTGGATTATCAAAATCGATCGGCAGTGCAGGCTTTGGAACAAAGTACTTGTACCGCAGTTCTAAAACAGGACAGCTTGATGGAAAGGAGTTGCCCGTTGATTTAGCTGTAAATGCGGCAAGCCTGGGAGCTGAAGTAATCAAATCAAATTCAATTGAATCCTTTAAAGGAGCTCTTCAAAAAGCGAAGACTTTCAGGAAAACTACTGTACTCTATATAGAAACAGTAGCCGAGAGAAAAATGGCCGGCTACGGCCATGCGTGGTGGGAGGTTCCTGTAGCAGAAGTTTCTGAAATGAAAGAGGTGAAAGCTGCTGCAGCGAAGGTGAAAGAAAATAAGAAAAAACAAAAGCATTACTTATAAACAACCTTACTAAACCAACTTCATGTCCTCAACGCTGATCACGTTTTCAACATTTTTTGCCTTCACAGCTTTTGTTGCTGTTTACTCCTGGTTTAAAACGAAGCAACAAGAGTTAAAATCGCAGGAAGGTTATTTTCTTGGTGGCAGAAGCTTGACCGGAGTACTCATTGCCGGCTCTATGTTAATGACCAACATGTCAACTGAGCACTTGGTAGGTCTCAACGGAGCGTCTTATAAAAATGGGTTTATTGTTATTGCCTGGGAAGTAACTTCTGCACTTGCACTCATTGTGGCGGCCGTTTATTTCGTACCGAAATATTTGCGCATGGGCCTTACTACCATTCCGCAATATTTGGAAAATCGTTTTGATTCAAGTGTTCGAACTCTGGTAGCGGTTTTCTTAATGATCTCTTTTGCCGTTACACTCATGCCGATTGTGCTCTACACGGGTGCCATCAATCTTGAAAGTATTTTTAATGTATCTGAATTACTAGGTGTTAGTGATAAAGAAGGCTTGTGGATCACAGTTTTGATTGTTGGACTCATCGGTTCCATTTATGCAATCTTTGGAGGACTGAAAGGTGTAGCAGTTTCAGATACAATATATGGATATGGGTTGTTGATTGGCGGACTAATGATCCCGACTCTTGCTCTGATCAGCATTGGTGATGGTAATCCATTAACAGGAATAGCGAAAGTCTTTGAGAACAGCCCGGAAAAATTTAATGTGATCGGTGCACCTGATTCTGTACTTCCGTTTTCTACTTTATTTACGGGGTTGGTTATTAACCAGTTATATTTCTGGTGTATGAATCAATCGATCATACAGCGATCGTTTGGGGCTAAAAATCTTGCGGAAGCTCAGAAGGGGCTTCTGTACACAGGTGTGCTTAAAATTTTCATTCCGATAATCATTGTGTTGCCGGGTATCATTGGCTACTACTATTTCGGTGATTCGCTTTATGGAGCGCAGGACAGTGTGTATCCGGAACTGGTAAAGAAAGTATTGCCAATTGGATTAGCTGGATTTTTTGCGGCAGTCGTGATGGGAGCGGTGCTGAGTACCTTCAATGGGGTTTTGAACAGTGCAGCCACCATCTTCAGCATTGATGTGTACAAGCGTGTAATTAATAAAGAGGCAAGCGATCAAAAGTTAGTACGCATTGGCAAAATGACAGCCAGCATTCTCGCCATCACTTCTATTCTGGCTGCCCCATTTGTTGCGAATGCTTCTCACGGGTTGTTTCAGTTATTGCAGGAATTGAACGGTATTTTCTTTATTCCGATTGCATCGATTATTCTGGGCGGTTTCTTTTTCAAATCCATATCAGCCACGGGTGCAAAAGTGGCACTGGTTGTTGGAATGATTTTTTATGTGACCACTACGTTTATTCTTCAGATTGATATCCATTACATCCATGTGTGGGGAATTGAATTTCTGCTAAACGTAGCCATCATGTTTATTTTCTCTTACTTCTATCCGGCAAAGAAGCAATTTGAAATAGCAGATTTAAAAGTAATTGACATGCACGAGTGGAGATACACCAAAATTATGTCAATTATTCTCGTGGTGATTACACTAACGATTTATATTCTTTTAGGGAACGTGTAAAACGAAATAGAAAAATGGAATTACTCAAAAATTTTATTGATGGACAATGGAGCGCTAGTCATGAGTCAGCTTCAAGTGAGGTAATTAACCCAGCGTTACAGGAAGTGCTTGGAAAAGTTCCGTATGGAAAGGGGACGATACACGATGTGGCAGATGCTGTAAAGGCCGCATCAAATGCATATGTGGAATGGAGCCAGGTTCCGGTGATGCAACGCGTTCAACCCTTGTATAAACTTAAACAGTTACTGGAAGATAATCTTGATGACTTGGCCCGTACCGTTACGATAGAATGCGGAAAAACTTTTGCTGAAGCGAAAGGTGAGTTGCAACGCGCCATTGAAAATGTAGAGACTGCCTGCGGTACACCCGTTCTCATGCAAAGTGAATTTTCCGAAAACATTGCAAAAGGTGTTGATGAGTTTATGATTCGTCAGCCGCTGGGAGTGTGTGCATGCATCGCTCCTTTTAACTTTCCCGGAATGATTCCCTTTTGGTTCTTGCCTTATGCCATTGCCTGTGGAAATACGTTTGTGTTGAAGCCTTCTGAAAAAGTACCGTTAACGATGATGAAGGTTTTCAGTTTGATGGAGAAAATCGGGTTACCAAGAGGTGTTGTGAACCTGGTGCACGGAGGAAAGGAAACGGTTGATGCGTTGTTGGATCATCCTGAAGTGAAAGCCATCAGCTTTGTAGGTTCAACTGCTGTGGCAAAATATATTTATTCACGGGGCGCGGCCAATGGAAAGCGGGTGCAGGCGCAAGGCGGAGCAAAAAATCCGGTAGTTATTCTGCCCGATGCTGATATTGAAATGTCAACCAAGATCATTGCTGATAGTGTGTACGGTTGTGCAGGGCAGCGATGCCTGGCGGCATCTACTATTATTGCAGTGGATGATAAAGGTCAGATCAAAGAGTCACTGTATGAAATTGCCAAAAGCCGTAGCACAGGATACGGACTTCTGGACAATATCGAAATGGGACCTGTAATCTCGAAGCAAAGCAAGGAGCGTGTAGAACAACTCATTGATAAAGGAGTTAAGGAGGGAGCCAAACTTTTGCTTGACGGTCGTAACCCAAAAATTAATGGCTATGAAAGGGGAAACTTCATCAGTCCGACTATACTGGAAGGTGTTCCTTTGAATGGTGAAATTATCAAAACGGAAATTTTCGGCCCAGTGATGAGCTTCATTCAAATGAAGTCGATTGACGAAGCCGTGAAGTTTATCAATGGTAATGTGTATGGTAACATGGCCTGTTTATTTACCAGCAGTGGTGCTAATGCCAGAAAATTTAGAAGCGAGGCTAATGCCGGAAACATCGGAATCAATATTGGTGTAGCTGCACCCATGGCACAGTTCCCATTTAGCGGATGGAAAGATAGTTTCTTTGGCGACTTACACGGTCAAGGAAGACACGCCATTGAATTTTTCACACAAACAAAAGTTGTAATCGAACGCTGGCCGAAAGAGTGGTCACGTAAATTTTGATATATGAGCGAAATAAAAGTGGCAAATGCTCCCTGTTCATGGGGCGCACTTGAATTTGAACTGGAAGGAAAAGCACTAGGCTATCAGCAGGTGCTGGATGAAATGCAGGAAACCGGTTATGCAGGAACAGAACTGGGTGATTGGGGATTCATGCCCACGGAACCAGGACAATTAAACACTGTCCTCCTGGATCACGAACTCGAGTTGTTGGGAGCATTTGTTCCGGTTGCGTTGGTAAACGAAAGTACACATGCACAAGGAGAGCAAAAGGCACTTCAAGTAGCTGAACTCATGTTCAATGCGGGATACAAAAATGCTTTTATCGTATTAGCCGATGACAACGGCTCGGTTCCTGAAAGGACGAAAAACGCTGGCCGAATTAATTCAGCCATGAGCCTCTCACCTGAACAATGGAAAGTATTCGGTAAAGGAGCCAACCGCATTGCCAAAGCTGTTAAAGACAAGTTTAAGATGCGTACTGTCTTTCATCACCATTGTGCCGGATATGTTGAAACTCCTCAGGAGCTTGATGCGCTTATGAAAAATACTGACGCTTCACTGGTAGGTCTTTGTCTGGACATGGGGCATTTTGCTTTTGGTGGTGGTGATCCGTTGACTGCATTAAAAAAATATTACGACCGTATCTGGCATGTTCACTTTAAAGATTATAGCTCCCAGGTTGGAGAAGTGTCACGTAAAAATCAATTAGACTATTTTGAATCAGTTAAGAACGGTGTGTTCTGTGAGTTAGGAAAAGGGAGTGTTGATTTTAAATCCATTGTTGCTGAGTTAAGACATAGAAAATATGAAGGTTGGATTGTCGTGGAGCAGGATGTTTTACCAGGCATGGGCAATCCAAAGCAATGCGCAAAAGCAAACCGCGAGTATCTTAAAAGTCTCGGCTTATGAGCAAGTTAAAAATTGGAATAGTTGGATTGGGCAGACTTGGATTTACGCATGCCGGTAATATTGCCGGCAGAATTAAAGGTGCTCAGCTGGTTGCTGCTTGTTCGCTGAAGCAAGATGAGCTGAATAAAGCATCAGCTGAGTTTGACATTCCTTCAGGCTCCTGTTATCAAAAGTTTGAAGAGATGTTGGTCAAGGAAAAGTTGGATGCGGTTGCAATCGTGTCTTCTTCTGATCAGCACTGTAAACAAGTGTTCGGTGCGTTGCATGCAGGACTTCATGTTTTTTGTGAGAAACCATTAGGTGTTACGATCGATGAATGCAAAGAGGTAGAGCGTGCTGTCGCAAAGTTTAGTAAGCAAGTCTTTATGCTGGGTTTCATGCGCAGGTATGATGCATCGTACCAATATGCCAAGCAAAAAATTGACGAAGGTTACATCGGCCGACCGATTCTTTTCAGAAGTTACAGTGTTGATCCTGATCATTCAATTAAGGGAACATTAGCCTACCTGCCACACAGTGCGGGCCAATTTCTCGATATGGCCGTGCATGATATTGATCTTGCACGATGGATGCTCAACAGCGAACCAAAAACAATTTATGCAGCCGGTGGTAGTTACGCGTATCCGGAATTTGAGAAATACAATGATGGAGACAATGCTGCAACATTTATGCAATTTGAAAATCAGGCCATGGCATTCCTGCTGGCTGGCAGAACGGCTCCTCACGGATATAATATAGAGACGGAGATCATCGGTACGAAAGCCACCTTGCGCATTGGTTCTGTTCCGCAGAAAAATCTGGTTGAGTTATTGGATCATGCTGGAATAAGAAAAGAATGTTCACAGAGTTTTCCCGAACGTTTCAGTCAGGCATTCGAATCAGAGATGCAAGAGTTTGTCGATTGCATCCTGGAGAATAGGAAGCCTGGAGTTACGGCACACGATGGAACACGGGCAACCGAAATAGCTATTCTTTCAACTCAATCATTCAGAAATAAAGAATTGGTAAAACTTTAATCGGTTACGTATGAAAAAAATAAATGTAGGTATTATCGGACTCGGCCGCATAGGTAAGATTCATTTTGAGAACCTGAAGCGAAACATACCGAATGTCACCATTGCAGCAGTTTCAGATCCATTGGTGAAGTACGACAATGGAATTCCGTCCTGTAGTCCGGAAGAATTGATTGCTATGAAGGGGATTGATGCGGTCATCATCTGTTCTCCAACCGATACGCACGCGACTTACATTGAGCTTGCGGCAAAAGCAGGAAAGCATATTTTTTGCGAAAAACCTCATGACCTTTCATTGAACAGGGTACTTGAAACATTGGCTGTTGTTGAAAAATCAGGCGTGAAACTCATGCTTGGATTCAACAGGCGTTTCGATCCTAACTTTTTGAAAATCAGAAACTTGGTGAAATCTGGGAGGGTTGGAGACCCACACGTATTAAAGATTACGAGTCGTGATCCTGGCCCACCACCCATTACTTACTTAAAGAGCTCAGGCGGTATGTTTTTGGATATGTCCATACATGATTTTGACATGGCTCGCTACATTATGGGAAAAGAAGTTGTGGAAGTTTCTGCAACCGCTGCTGTTCTGACTGATCCGGTTATTAAAGAGGCGGGTGACATTGATACCGCTGTTGTGACCTTGCGTTTTGAAGACGGGTCCATGGCCGTTATTGATAACAGCCGAAAAGCTGTATATGGATATGATCAACGATTGGAAGTGTTTGGGTCGAAGGGAATGGCCAAAGTCGATAACAACATGCCTGACAATCATGAACTCTATGACGCAGATGGAACGCATGGTTCCTTGCCACTCAATTTCTTCATGGAACGTTACACGGCCTCATACTTATACGAAATGAAAATGTTTATTCAGGCTTTACAAGAAGGTGCAACATTACCCGTGAGTGGCCATGATGGATTAAAAGCGATGACCATTGCATTGGCTGCAGGAAAATCCGTGAAAGAAAACAGGCCTGTTCGAATTTCAGAGATTATTCAGTTAGATAAAGTAAAACACTAAATCAGTATTGGTTCTTCTACTTTAAAACTTAATGATAAGGTAACAAGCAGGGAGAGTCACGAATAATTTTAAGATGCATTTTGCATCATGATTTTATTCTCTTCTATGAAAGAGGTTGAAGAACTGTTGTCAAATTAAAAACCTCGAAGCTGCCTTTTTAATCAATGCAAACCTTTGCACAGCTTTTTTTGCAACAACTGCTAATTGTAACTAATCTGGCGGAAACGTTTGCGGTTTTACAAAATCTTTAAACCAACCAAATTAAAATATCGACCTATGCTAAAAGTTTACTCATCGAATACCAAAAACAGTTTTATACTGATTTTGATGATGTTATTGCTGTTCTGTTGCGTTGGCGTAACAGATTTGTTTGCACAGCAGAAAGCAATTGTGAAAGGAATTGTTAAAGATGATTCTGGCACTCCGCTTCCCGGAGTGAATGTTGTGATAGCCGGAGGTTACTCAGGTGTTTCAACCGACCCAAGAGGGGAGTACAGTATATTTGTTACACCCGGAAAAGTTGAATTGGAATTTAGTTTTATTGGTAACGAAACAAAGAAGGAGTCATTTGAAATTGCGGCCGGTGAAACAAAGGTGCTGGATGTTGTACTGGCTTCAAGTGTAGTACAGCTCAACGAAGTTTTTGTTATAGGAAGTCTTGAAGGACAGCAAAAAGCCCTCAACCAACAAAGAACAGCCGATAACATTAAGAACATTGTAGCAGCGGATCAAATCGGACGCTTTCCTGATCAAAACTCTGCTGAAGCATTGCAGCGTATTCCAGGTATTAATGTACAGCGCGATGAAGGTGATGGTCGATTTGTTTTAGTTCGGGGTCTTGCTCCTCAGTATACAAATATTAGTGTAAACGGTGAACAAATTCCTTCCCCAGATGCAGGCGCTCGTTTTGTTGCGTTGGATGCTATTCCCGCAAATCAATTGGCTTCTTTGGAGGTCACAAAAGCCATTACACCAGACATGGATGGTGATGCGATTGGCGGATCAGTAAATTTAGTTACACAAACAGCTTCATCAGAGGAACTTCAATTATCGGCCTCATTGGGCATGGAGTATAATGCAAATGCTAGTAAGGTAGCTCCACAAGGAAATATATCAATCAGTAAAAGAACCGCTAATAATAAGTTTGGATTTATTGCCAATGGAAGCTATGCATCAAGTAAAAAGAAATCAGATCGTTATAACTTTGATGGTTGGGGAGATGAGCCAAATGGGTTGTCTGAGTTTGTTCCGGGAGATTATGAAATTACCAGAAATAGAATAGGTCTGAGTGCAACCCTCGATTATAAATTTAACGAGAAAAACAGTATTTATCTTCGCACATTATACAGTGAACTTAAAGAGCTGCAACTGCGGAGAGAATTTCAATTCGTATCAGAATATGATGAAGATCTAGATGTCACTGAATATGAAGTTAAGAAGGAACTTAAAGATCGTCCTGAGAATCAAGGGGTGTACAGCTTTAACCTGGGAGGTACGAGTGTGGGTTCGAAACTTAAATTTGATTATGAAGTAGCGTATTCGAAAGCTTTTCAGGATACACCGTGGAACCGCTATACCGTTTTTGAAAATAGCGAAGACGTAGAGTGGGGGTTAGATCTTGGAACACGTCTGAATCCTAAGATTACAGGATTTATATATGATGGCGCTCCTGCTGATTATCGTGACAGTGATTTATATGAGTTTTCTTCATACGAAGAATCGAGCACACTTGCCGAAGATCAGAATATTACAGCCAAAGTGAATTTTGCAATACCTCTTTCGTTAGGTGAAAATTCTGGCGAATTAAAATTTGGAGGTAAAACAAGATTTAAGGATAAAAGTTATAGGTTTCGTTACTTCACAAATTACGAGGACTATGTTGGCGGGGAAGATATGAACCTCACCAACTTCCAGGGCTCCTATACGGATGACACTTTTATGGATGGTGATTTCGGCTCCATTGGTTACTTTGCTGAACGGGGATTCGGGAAATTTGTAAAGAGTAACATTGGTGATTTTGCCGAAATTGAAGACGTTGAAGATGAAGTAGCGATGGAATCCTACGAAGCATCTGAAAATGTTTATGCAGCATATGTGCAAGGTAAAATTCAATTCAAAAAGCTAATGGTTCTGGCGGGCGTACGATACGAGAAAACAATGGTAGATTATAAATCAGGAATATGGGATACAGACACTGAGGAAGCGCTACCGATAGAGGGTGAAAATGATTATGGATTTCTTCTGCCCATGCTTCACTTTAAATATTCCATTGATAAAAACACAAACATCCGCGCAGCGATTACACAATCCTATGCCCGTCCAAATTTTGAAGACCTTGTTCAAGGTGGTGAATACAATCCTCAAGACAATGAGGCTAATCTGGGTAACCCAAACTTGGTACCTGTAAAGTCCCTTAACGTTGACATTTTTGGTGAACACTACCTTGGTACAGTCGGAATTGTTTCCGGAGGTATCTTCTACAAGAAGCTGGATGACTTTATTTATAAAAAGACGACAGACGAAACATTTCTTGGAACACCTAATGTTGAAGTTACCCAGTCAGTTAATGGTGAGAATGGCTCTTTATTCGGATTTGAATTGGCTTGGCAACAGAACCTGACCTTTCTGCCCGGTGTTCTGGGTGGGTTGGGTATCTACGCAAACTATACTTTCACAAAGTCAGAAGCTGAAGTTGAAGATTTTGCACAAGGTGAAGATCTAACAGAGATCGAACTTCCTGGTCAGGCTGAGCATATCGGAAATATTGCTCTATCTTATACTAAAGGAGGCTTCAACAGTCGTATATCGCTTAACTTCAACGGTAAGTTTATCAGCGAAATTGATGGCGATGATTTAATTCTGATTGATAATCGTTCACAACTTGACATTTCGCTGAGCCAAACCATAGCGAAGAAGTATACGGTTTTTGCGGAGTTTGTTAATTTAACAAACGAAGAACAGCATGAGTTGTATAACACAAGAGATACTCCATCACAACGTGAATTGTACGGCTTCTGGACACGCTTTGGTGTGAAGTTTAAGCTTTAATCAATAAATCAAATAAGGGGCAACTAGAATTTTTTAATTGTTATGCTCGGTTGCTCCTTATTTATATACTCTTTTACCATATAACTTAAACGTACATGAAAGGTCGATTACCTATTTCTATCCATACCTTAATCATTCTTGTAATTTCTTTCAGTTCTTGCGAACGAACACCACCGGTAGCTGAAAATGCGATTAAACCAAAAATTGTTACGCAACCTGCCGTACACGATACCGATGATCCAGCCATATGGATAAATGAGGAAGACCCCATTTCCAGTCTGATCCTGGGAACAGATAAAGAAGAAGATGGAGCATTGATTGTGTATGATCTGAATGGAAAGATTATTGAGGAAAAAACGATTCGGGGTTTAAAACGACCAAACAATGTTGATATCCGCGACATCGAGATTGGTGATAATGAATTTTACATTGCGGTAACAACTGAACGCCTTACCAATAAAATAAGAATTTACTCTGTTCCGGATATGAAGCCCGTAGACAATGGGGGCATCGAAGTGTTTGTTGGAGAAACGGAGCGGGATCCGATGGGCATCGCGCTGTACAAGCGAGAGTCTGATGATGCCGTGTTCGCCATTGTTGGAAGAAAGACTGGTCCTTCTGGAAAGTACTTGTGGCAATACCGCCTCGAAGACGATGGAACAGGAAATATCAAAGCAACGAAAGTTCGCGAGTTCGGTCAGTACAGTGGTAAAAAAGAGATTGAATCAATTGCGGTAGATGATGAACTGGGATACGTATACTATTCTGACGAAACTGCAGGCGTTCGAAAATATTATGCAGATCCCGATAAAGGAAACGAAGAACTGGCCATGTTTGCTACAACGGGTTTTGCCGGAGATCATGAAGGCATCAGTATTTATAAATTAGATATTAACACGGGCTACATCCTGGTGTCCGATCAGCAAGCCAACAAGTTTCATTTGTACACCCGCGAGGGAACAAAAGAGAATCCACACGATCATAAAGAAGTAAAAGTTGTGGATGTGTCAACCGTTGAAAGTGATGGCTCGGAAGTTACCAATGCATCATTGGGGCCGCTGTTTCCGCGAGGATTGTTCGTAGCGATGTCAACTGACAAAACATTTCAATTCTACGACTGGGCAGACATAGCAGGAAGCGACCTGGCAATTGCTCCTGACGGAATTCCGGAACACACTGCCAATGCTATTAAACCTAAAGTAGTAACCGAACCAGTTGTAAACGACACCGATGACCCAGCTATTTGGATTCATCCGACAGATCCATCTAAAAGCCTGATTGTAGGAACGGATAAAGAAGATGGTGGAGGTTTATACGTTTATGATCTCGATGGAAAAATTGTGAACAAAGTTTTGGGACTGAAGCGCCCGAATAATGTTGACCTGGAATACGGATTGAAACTGAAAGGCAAGTCAACTGATTTCGTAGTCACTACCGAAAGAAATGGTGGAACTGTTCGCGTGTATAGTTTTCCTGATCTGAAACCAATCGATAAAGGCGGCATTAAAATTTTCGAAGGAGAAGAAAAAAATGACCCCATGGGTGTTTCGATTTACAAACGTCCTTCAGATAATGCCATCTTCGCCATAGTTGGAAGGAAAGATGGGCCATCCGGAAGTTACCTCTGGCAATATCGCGTACAGGATGATGGTACAGGAAATGTGAAGTTTACAAAAGTCCGTGCCTTTGGTAACTACAGCGGTAAACTTGAAATTGAAGCCATTGCTGTTGACGATGCACTGGGTTATGTTTATTATTCTGATGAAGGTGTAGGTATTCGTAAATATTATGCAGATCCTGATAAAGGAAATGAAGAACTTGCCTTATTCGGAACAACTGATTTTGGAATGGACGTAGAAGGTATCAGCATCTATACGATGCCTGATGGAACCGGATACATATTAGTGTCCGATCAACAGGTGGGTACTTTCAATATTTATCCACGCGAAGGCAGTGCGGGTAAGCCCCACCACCATGTTAAAATCAAAACGGTTGAAGTGTCTACACTGGAAAGTGATGGATCAGATGTGACTTCGGCAGCACTGGGAAGCAAGTTCCCGCACGGTTTATTTGTTGCCATGTCAACTGATAAGACATTTCATTTTTATGATTGGGTGGATATTGCCGGAAAAGATCTGAAGGTTCTTAATAAGTAAGTTGTGCGGAAAATAATTTTCTTCTTTGTACTGCTGGTTGCATGCACTTCAAATCCGAATCAACCTGTTCGCACTTCAGCGGAACCTTCCGGCAGACCAAAATTAGTAGTGGGGATTATCGTTGACCAAATGCGTCATGAATACCTCTACCGCTATTATGATAAGTTTGGAAACGATGGTTTCAAACGAATCATGAAAGAAGGATTTGTTAATAAAAACACGCATTACAATTACATTCCAACAAAAACAGCACCCGGGCATGCGTCTGTTTATACAGGGACAACACCGGCAGTACACGGAATTATTGGCAACAGTTGGTACGACCGCAAACTGAAGCGTGATATCGAGAATGTGGAAGACACCGTATTAAAATGTCTGTCACCGCGCAATATGCTCGCCACAACGATTACGGATGAATTAAAAATTGCAACACAGGGCAGGAGTAAAGTAATCGGTATATCCATTAAAGATAGGGGAGCCATATTGCCTGCTGGTCATAATCCCGATGGCGCTTTCTGGTATGAGGAAGAAACCGGAAATTTTACATCGAGCAAGTACTACAATAATCCATCACCGGAATGGTTGAAAAAGTTTAATGACAAGCACTACGCAGATTCACTTTTGAATCTGACCTGGAACACACTCTTACCCATAGCGGAGTACACCGAAAGCGGCCCTGATGATACCAACTACGAAGAAATTTTTGAAGGCAAGGAACGTCCTGTGTTTCCGTACAACCTGGCTGAACTACGAAGTAAGAATGATAATTTTGAATTATTGCCAACTACTCCGTTCGGAAATACGATCACTACACTACTGGCAATAGCTGCCATGGAGGGAGAAAAAATCGGTCAGGATGAGGTAACTGATTTTCTAGCAATCAGCTATTCAAGTACAGATAAAATTGGCCATGCCTTTGGGCCACAATCAGTGGAAGTGGAAGATGTTTATCTCCGACTTGACCAAGAGCTGGCATCGTTGATTGCCTATTTCGATAAGAATGTTGGAAAGGGAGAGTATCTCTTATTTCTTACAGCTGATCACGCAACGGCCGAAGTGCCGGGTTTAATGAATGATCAAAAAATGCCTGCAGGTCTGTTTCCGGAAGATGATCTAAAAGATAAAATCAATACCCAATTAGGTAGATTAATTGGAAAAGGCAACTGGGTGGATGCAGTCGGAAATGAGCAAGTGTTCTTAAATCAAAGTCTAATACAAGAGAAGAAGCTGGAGTTGGTAAAAGTTCAGCAACTTGTAGCGGATTACCTGGGGCAACAAGAAGGAATTGCCATTGCATTCCCTGCGAACCTATTTAAAACAAATCACTATGCAAGTGGAACGGAAGCACTTCTGTATAGAGGGTATCATTGGAAGCGATCAGGTGATATACTTATGGTGTACGAACCTGGATGGATTGCACACGAACCGGTAGGGACAAGTCATGGATCAGGATATGCTTATGACACTCATGTGCCTATGCTTTGGTTTGGTTGGAAAATAAAACCTGGAGTATCGAGTAACAGGCACTGCATTACTGATATCGGACCTACAATTTCTAATTTATTAGATATTGCATGGCCCAATGGAACCAGAGGGAATCCCATTGAAGAAGTAGTAAACAATTAATAACACATCTTGTACCATGCTAAAAGTAAAATATCGCAAATGGGATGGGTTCAATCAAGTCCTTTTATCGCTGGTGGCGTTTGGGAACGAAACCAGGTTAAACATCTCTCGCAGCCTTGAACGTAGTCTGTTCCCATAGAGTGATTCTATTTCGCTTGCTGAAAGATTGGTGGTTACATGTGTAATCATCCTTTGCAAAATAAAATAATCATAACGACTCAGTAAGATTTCGCCCATCACATTGCATTCGTTACCATAGTATTTAAGATTTTGTTCAGTGCCTAAGTCATCGAAGCAATAGATTTTTGGATGGCCGTTATTAAACGACATCCGGCTATATCGCCAGATGACGTCATACCCTTCCTGAATAAATTCAAAGCTCACATCACGGCAGGGCTTCATGATGTGGTTGCGTTCTGGTGGAGGAACAAAGCGCATAAGATTCATCAATGAAGTTTTACCGCATCCGATAGGGCCTGTGAGGAGGATGCCTTTGCTTAAATCAAGATCAAGTTTTTCGGCTAGTACTTTATCGCCAATGAAGTAGACAATGAGTTTGAAAATGATTTCGTGATCTTCTTCATGAATTTTGAATTTATCTCCATAGAGTTCTTTGCCTCGTTTTTCGAGGAAGGAGAGGCACCAGGGGAAGTTTATGTTTGGACTTCCTGCCTTCATTGAAGTTTCCGCCTTAACATCGTTTCGGACGGACAGGTCGGCAGGCAAGCGCTCAGCAATACCCACCCCTAACCCCTCCGGTGGAGGGGAACTTTCAGAGGGGTTCGGAGTAGTTTTTATTTCGGTCATTGTTGGAGTTGAGGTTGGATTTATGTTCGTCTGTTTTAAAGTCTTGAGAATTGAGCAGCCATTTTTCCGCGGCAGCCTTCCAGTTTTTCATGGGCACGCGGCCCACCACCCAGCCATTGGATTGGTAGTGATGGAAAAATTTTGCGGCTTCCTTTTCGTGGGAATTCTTTGATTTAAAAAAAATCAAAACATCCTCTCGTGTGGGAGCGAGTGCCTCTCTCCCTTTATTTAGTTTAGTATGTTTATATAATAAGGAGGTTGTATCAGCAGTTGTATCACTTTTGATACTGGGTTGTATCACCACTTGTACAGCAGTTGTATCAAATATGTACAAGTAAACCTTGCTGCCTTCCACCGGACTGTGTGATGAAACATACCGGATGTATGCAAATTCTGTGAGTTCTTTCATGCACTTGTGGTACGTGTTGTAGGAACCTATTTTAGATGCCCGCATCATCTCGTTCCGGTTAATGAAGACCGGATTTTCGAATCGATTAAAATTCCAATGCTGAAACAAGGCCATGTACAAACTGATGTGTAATGGTTTAAGTCTGTTATCGTTATTGAATTTTTCAAGCACCGCGTTGAGATGGCGGATGTAGTTCATGTTGATGAATTAAGCTCTCCCCTGGGCTCTAGGGAAAGCCAGTTAAAGAATTAATTACGTTTATGCTTTTCCAACATCTTCATGATGTCGTCATAGCCGTAATACATTACACCCCCGATTTTGGTGTAGGGAAGTGTTCCGTTCACTCTCATGCTTTGCAGTGTGCCTGGAGAGATCTTTAACATCCTGCGCACTTCATAAGACTTCAGCCACTTTTTTGTTTCGGTGGGCTGACCCGAAAGAACTTTTCGTAAGTCTTCGATTAGTTCTGATTTGAATTTGGTTAAATCATCTTTTGTCAAAATTTCGACTGACATAAAAAATTGGTTATTGGTTGTTAAAAAAACTAATTACTCAAAAATGTGAGAAGAAAACGGTGTTTGGCAGTTGCAGGGGTTGCAGAACCCTTAAGAAGTATATTGTAAATCAGATACTTAACGTAAGAAAAAAAGTAACCCCAAGTTTTATTTTGGATTCATTTGTGGCGTGTAAAAACTAGGTTTTTAATATTTTGCAATCGTTTGCATGATTTTGAAATACCTAAAACCGGGGGATTTCCAGCAAGCAGAAAAACAATTTCTACCACATTGAAAATGAAGGACTTACTTAGTCAAAAATTTTTAGTGCAACCGTTCTGCAACCCCGTTAATCCTTTGAAATTTTGTTTAAGACTTTTTGAGCAATGTCTCGTAAGGCTTCTTTTGTGGATGGATCTATGCTATAATATTTTGAACGCAAACTGCGGAGGGATATCTCTTCCGTATTGGGAGTTTGAAAATTATCAGCTATAAACTTGAATAGATCCATCTGGTTTTTCACATTGATAAGACCCATCTCATTGAATACCCTAAAGGCATACACCAGCTGAGATACTGATAGTGATGTTTTAAGTTTATCGCTTTTGACTGTTGGTAATGCGCTTTGCTGGTTTAACTGATTGCGATATTCTTCGAGGTTAATATTAATGTTTATATCGACCTGGTGTCTTTGAGGAGCCTGCACCTCAATTTCGTCTTTCATCCTGATGCGTTTTCAGGAGGCAAAAATAAATGAGATTAAATCATGTCAAAATTTATGAGGGTAAAAGATTGGGTACAGAACTTAGTTTAGTGCTTTTTAAGCGGCTTTATTAGAATGTTTGTTAACCGGACACAAGCTGTCAGAAGTAGTTACTTCCTTCAATTGATTTACAGATTGATGTTTTTCAATTTTGAACTATGGGAAGGGCAGCTGCCAGAAGACATGATCCAAGGGATGATTTTGAAGAGGGTCACATGGCCCTGGTGTGGGATGAACTAAAGGACCGGTTTGGAGTAAACACTGTAGAGTGGAAAAAGAAATTTGAAAAGGAGTTTATGCAACAGCCACATCATGTAAATAAAATTCCTTTCTTCAGGCAATTTATGTTTGAGAACTTTAACCACATTCTTAACCACATATTGTGTAGATACTCACATGAGTGCAAAATCCGGTGTAATTGACCACCTGTATCCGGAGCAAATTGACCACCCCTAGTTGATGTCAAAATTGTGCTGCCAGTTTTAGTGTTTTAAAATTAGTTAATCTTCGTTTTCTTCTACGGTTTTT
>Ga0268299_1001871_pt1 | contig 30586 bp, 26 predicted proteins | sample NOBtaG_FD_193484 | JGI IMG/M metagenome (GOLD analysis project Ga0268299, IMG submission 193484) | Activated sludge microbial communities from bioreactor in Nijmegen, Gelderland, Netherland - NOB reactor | ecosystem: Engineered > Bioreactor > Aerobic > Activated sludge | place: Netherlands...
TCTTCGGATTGTGCTTCGACATTACCTTCGTGATTGCCGCCGTCAACGTCGTCTTGCCATGATCCACGTGCCCGATCGTCCCGATATTCACGTGCGGCTTGCTGCGATCGAATTTTTCCTTGCTCATATCTTCTCCTGAACTATTTTGATCTTAGATCCAAAATCTCAAACAAATACCTTAGCTGCTGGCCCCTTTGACCTTTGCGATTATTTCCTCAGCCACGTTTCGCGGTGCTTCGGCATAACGCTCGAAATGCATACTCGACGTCGCACGTCCCTGCGTCGACGAACGAAGATCGGTCGTATAACCGAACATCTCCGAAAGCGGCACAAATGCCGTCACGACCGAGACATTGCCTGGACGCGGTTCCATTTTGTCGATCTGTCCGCGGCGCCGGTTGAGGTCGCCGTTGACTGCACCCATATATTCTTCCGGCGTCACAACCTCGACCTTCATGATCGGCTCGAGCAGGATCGGCTTTGCCTTCTTGACCGCGTCCTGAAATGCGAGACTTCCCGCAATATGGAATGAACGCTCGTCCGAATCGACCTCGTGGTATGAACCGAAGACAAGGCTCGCCTTGATGTCTACCAGTTCATACCCGGCGAGAAATCCGCGACGCATCGCATCCCTGATGCCTTCAGAGACCGGTTTGATGAACTGACGCGGGATGGCTCCGCCCGTGATCTTGTCCTCAAACACGAAGCCTTCGCCGGGAGCCGGCTCGATCTCGAGTTCGACGTGGCCAAACTGACCGCGGCCGCCCGACTGCTTCTTGAATATCTCTTTGCCAGGTGCAGGCATCGTGATCGTTTCACGATATGCAACCTGGGGTTTACCGACATTGGCCTCGACGCTGAACTCGCGTTTCATGCGGTCAACGATGATCTCAAGGTGAAGTTCGCCCATTCCGGCAATGATGGTCTGGCCGGTCTCGTGGTCGGTCGAAACCTGGAACGAAGGGTCTTCCTGAGCAAGCCGGTTCAGAGCAATGCCCATCTTGTCCTGGTCGGCACGCGTCTTCGGCTCTACAGCAACGCGAACGACCGGATCCGGAAATTCCATCGATTCCAAAATGATCGGTTTCGATTCATCCGAAACGGTGTCGCCGGTCGTGACGTTCTTCATTCCGCCGATCGCGACGATCTCGCCGGCGCTTGCGGTCTCGACGTCTTCACGCTTATTTGCGTGCATCAACATCAATCGGCCGACACGTTCTTTAGTGCCCTTTATCGTGTTGGTGACATACGAACCTGATTTGACCGTTCCTGAATAGATCCTGACGAAGGCAAGCTGTCCGAGGTGCTTATCGGCCATCAATTTGAAGACGAGGCCGGCAAAAGGAGCCTTAGCATCAGCCTCACGTGTCTCGATCGCATCCGAACGCGGAACAGTTCCTTCGACCGCCGGGATATCAAGCGGGCTGGGAAGGTAATCGACAACCGCATCGAGCAACGTCTGAACGCCCTTATTCTTGAACGCCGACCCGGTAACGACCGGCACTATCTTCAGTTCGATCGTTCCCTTCCGAAGTGCTTTGCGGATCTCGTCCTCCGAAATCTCTTCGCCTTCGAGATATTTGACCATCAGGTCGTCGTCGATCGCCGAAACCGCTTCGACCAGCTTTTCGCGGGCCTCTTTCGCAGCATCCACGAGGTCGGCCGGAATTTCCAGTGTTTCGTACTGTGCACCCTTGGTCTCGTCCTTCCAGATAAGGGCTTTCATCGAGATCAGATCGACAACGCCTTTGAGGTGTTCTTCGAGGCCGATCGGGATCTGCAGTGCGACCGCATTTGCACCGAGCCGCTTAAGGATCGAATCGAACGAGCGTTCGAAGGAAGCCCCGGCACGATCCAGTTTATTGATGAAGCAGATACGCGGAACGCCGTATTTGTCGGCCTGGCGCCAAACTGTTTCCGACTGCGGTTCGACACCAGCGACGCCGTCGAAAACACAAACGGCACCGTCAAGAACACGCAGCGAACGCTCGACCTCCATCGTGAAATCGACGTGTCCGGGAGTGTCTATGATATTGATGCGGTGTTCTACGTTATTTCGCTTCCAGAAACACGTCGTCGCAGCCGAGGTAATGGTGATGCCGCGCTCTTGCTCCTGTTCCATCCAGTCCATCGTCGCAGTTCCCTCGTGAACCTCGCCGATCTTATGCGAAACACCGGTATAGAAGAGCACGCGCTCGGTCGTCGTGGTCTTACCCGCGTCGATGTGCGCCATGATCCCGATGTTTCTAAATTTGTCTAAACTTATGTTAGCCATAGCTTTAGTGACGAGTGAACAGTAACAAGAAAACGCAGGTCACTCGTCCCTATTCCCTAGAATCTGTAATGTGCGAACGCCTTGTTCGCCTCTGCCATACGGTGAACGTCGTCTTTCTTTTTCACCGCTCCTCCGCGTCCGCTCGTCGAATCGAGAAGTTCGCCCACCAGGCGGTCGCGCATCGTTTTCTCGCTGCGGTTGCGGGCGTTTCCGACGATCCAGCGTATCGCGAGCGTGTTTCGGCGGTCGCGGCTGACCTCGAGCGGCACCTGATAGGTCGCACCGCCGATACGGCGTGATTTGACCTCGAGCGTCGGAGCGACGGAGTCAACGGCCTTCTTAAAGACCTTAAGCGGCTCTTCGCCCGTTTTTTCTGCGATCTTTTCCATAGCGCTGTAAAAGATCTCTTCGGCAACCGATTTCTTGCCTTCCCACATCATTCCGTTGATGAACTTGGTCACCAACTGGCTGTTGTAGATCGGGTCGGGCAGTATCTCTCGTCGTTCTGCTGTTCTACGTCTTGCCATACTTTACCTATTTCGCTCCTTTCGGACGCTTTGCACCGTATTTCGAACGTGACTGGTTGCGGTTAGCGACGCCTGAAGCATCGAGCGTTCCGCGGATGATGTGGTAACGCACACCCGGAAGATCCTTCACACGTCCGCCGCGAATGAGCACGATCGAGTGCTCCTGCAGGTTGTGGCCGATGCCGGGAATATAGGTCGTGACCTCGATCTGGTTTGTCAGGCGGACACGGGCGACCTTTCGTAGTGCCGAGTTCGGCTTTTTCGGAGTCGACGTGTAAACGCGGGTGCAAACACCGCGTTTCTGCGGATTTGACTGCAGAGCCGGGCTCGCCGTCTTGTACTTAACTCTCTGTCGCCCTTTGCGAACTAATTGATTGATAGTTGGCATCTTTTCTTCCTGCGTTTGCCGGGTTGCGTGCCGGCTGTTCTCAAGATATTTCTTGAAGGCTCTTTGCTGATCGCTATCAGCTCTCGCCCCTATTTAAAAGACAAAATCCGTCCTTTACCTGACTCTTGCCGAAAACGCATTCCGGCAGTTAGCTCAAGCAGCTTCAAGCTGATTGATTTAGAAACCTTTTGATCTACTTTCGCAGAAAGCCCGAACTTTGCTGTAGCGTGGCAAATAATAGATGTGACTCGATCAAGCCATGGACGTTGGACGCCCGCTTTACGCTACAATTCCTGCTCTAAGCTTTCAAACCTCTGCACGCCTGCTTGTCACCAAACAGCACTGCAGCCCAGACCGTTAAAGTCCGAAACTCTAGATATTATGATTTTGGGGAATTGGTGTCAAGCCAATGTGGGGCGTTTTTGATGATCCTGCCCACAATTCCCTTTTGGACCTAAACATCCCCATCATCCGCGTTTTCCGAATGCTTCCGTTCCACCCCGCATTTCCACAGATAGGAACCATATGACCAAACGTCGACGACATATGACCTGGAACGGGGCAATCATGACCGCGCATGACCGCATATAGCCATTTCTTGCCGTAGTCCACCAGACCCGGAAACTGCGGCCCATCGCGACCAGGCCAACAATTTGCGATGTATATCGAACGACTCACCTTAAGCTGAGATATTGATAAGCCTTAGGGTGATCCTCTCAAAATGTGAAAAGCATGGAAGACCGGTTTAGTCCCATAGTGTTGATGATTGATGCGACCAAGCCCTCGATGAAATGAAAAACGATCGCAACATCTGCAACAACCATTTAAAAAGTGACAGAGCCGACCGCATTTTCGCGGCTGGCCCTGTCACGACAGTTCTGATCGACCGATCGATCATCAACCACTAACGCGAACTGACAGTTGTCGGAGCCATCGCAGTAAGGTTGAACTCAGTCCCTGAGGAGAGTTCGAGGTTATCCCTGCCCTGCAGTATGACCGTTCCAGCCCCTGCACCAGCTCCGATACCGGCACCGATCGCAGCACCGCTGCCGCCATCGACTATCGCACCGATGATCGCGCCAAGAACGGCTCCGATGCCCGCACGAGTAACGGTCTTTGTCGTCTGGTTACCGTCACGTATCACGCCTTCGTTATTGACGCTAACGACATTGCCGTTCGGCTCGCGGACCTGATCTACGATGCCCGCAAAACCATAGGTCCTTCCGTCACGTAGCCTGATCGTCTCAAAATTGAGGCCGAGGTTCGCACGGCCCGAAACAACGCCCGATCTTTCACCAACGACGCTTCCTTCGATCACAGCACCCGAGTACTGTGAAGGCGAGGTCACTATCATCGAAAAGCGGTCGCCGTTATTGATAGACTTCGTCGAAAGCGGCGTTTCGAGCCTGGCCGTCATCCGCGTGTTGTTCGGGATCAAGAACCCTTCGGTCCGATAATTATCGGAGACGGTCGGATACGCAGTCGTATTCCATTGCGGGTTGTTGCTGATCCGATCATAAACACTGGTCACGGTCACGGTCCGCTCCTGGTTTTCCAAATAGATGCGTCGCGTTACCCTCAATTGACCATTGTTGACGGGAGCAAAACTCACATAATAATCGTTGACCCGATCGCCTTCATAGTTGATCGTCAGTTCGCGATCCGTCGCCGTAACGTTGACGCTCACTCTTCGTCCGTTCGGCGATGTTTCAGTACGTGTCCTGCCGTCGACCTCGAGCGACACGGAAGCCGCATTTGCCGACGACATTGTCAACTGCCGTCCGCGTTTCTCGAACGACAGAGTCTCAGACGAACGCAGACGGCGTTCGAGATTCACACGAGCCCGGTCACGCTGGCTGTTGTTGTAGTCTGCGTTGACTATGGCCTGTTCGACGGTGTTAGCAACATTGTCGCTCTGAGCCGTATTCAACCGCCAACTGCCCGTTAGCCGTGAGTCAAAATCGCCATACTGGTTATTTGGGTTTGTTGAGCCGGGAAATACCGGATTGTTCCAATCCCAGCTGAGGCGATAATAACTCGCCAGCGTATTCAGATCGCTGCGAACGAGGTTCCACCGGTTTGTAATGGTATTGTTCGTTCGGTTTGAGCCAAGAAAGCTGTTGATCGAGACCGACGGCCGCAGCACCTGGCCGATATCCGCGTTAACAGAATTGCGGTCGCTGTAATACTGTCTCAGATTGTTTACTGCAGCTGCGAATGTGGAGACATCCTGCGAGACATCCGATTCCTGTCTTTCCTGATACCGTCGATTAACGCGATCCCAGTTATTGAAACTGGTACGAAAACTGATCGTTCTCTGATTCAGACGGTTGAGAAGTGTTCGAAGTTGGGCATCCGAAACGTAATAACTGCCGGTCTGGCTGCCGGGGTAGTTCTGATTCGAATTCCAATCAGATCGAACCCTGTAGTAACCCGAAAGGGTATTGATGTCAGCACGGATCAGATTCCATTGACTCTCGGCCGTCGCGGACATGCGATTGTTCAACATGAACGTGTTTATCTGAACGGCTCTGTTCAGAACTTCTTGTACGTCGTCCGATGTTGAACGGCGAGATGAAAAATTGTTTTTGAGTTCATCCGTCGCATTTTCGAAATTCGCGATCATTCGATTGATCGAATCCTCGCGATCGTTGTTTCGGTAGTCGATCGATCGCTCGATCTCGTTCCTGAATGCGTCGGTTCTGGTCTCGATCCGGTTCAGAAGTGTCTGGACCTGACGATCGGAAACCTGATAGGCACGTGTCTGGGTTTGAGCCATTGTGCCGATAGTGATCACCAAGCTGATCAGTGATAAAAATAATGCTTTACTTAAAATCTTTCTCATTGTTTTGTCCTCCTTGGACAAATTCCTGTTGTCATCGCGCGAATATCTGCGGACAATCAAGTCCGGCATTTGATCCGGTTTACCGATCGCAGGAACAGTAAAGTCTGGTGCAGACCGTTCGGTGTCGTCCCCGCGTTGTCAAACATCGATGCTTAACGCCGCTTATTCGATCCTGTTTTCTTAAACTATGCTCGAACTCCTTTGGCCGTTACCTGATCGTTTAGACGTGTTGCCCGAGTCATTCTGCTTCGGTGCGCCAACTTCCGCCGCATCGCCGGTCTTTCCTAAGACAAGGTCCGAGATCATTTCGCCTTCTTGACTCAACTTTGCGGATGCAAGATCGTAGACATTCGCCACCTTTTCCTTAACAGACTCCAGTGCCTCAGCCGATTTTGCTTTGAATTCAACTGCTTTTTCGAGTGAAAGGTCATAGCCTTTTCTGGTCGCATCGGCAATATCGCCCCGAAATTCACTTCCGGATTTTGGTGCAAAAAGTAGTGCGACAGCAACGCCGATGCCGCCCCCGATCAATAGATAGGACATTGCTCCAAAAAAACCTCGATCAGCAGTGTTTCGGCGTTGCAGTTCAGTATTTCTTATATTTTTTTCTTCCATTTAATAACTCCCTAGCTCATCATCAGCCCGCATGGTCGCAATATATCGCCCGCGTATCGGTTCTGGCGGCGAAGATCGCATATTTCGGGCTCGTTGAGATCTAAATGAATGATAGTTGAATTTTGATCGGGAATTCGTGCGCAATCGCACATAAGATAACTTAAATAACTGATATAAATGGTTTATGTTCCGCGGAAAATATGTTTTTCGTGAAAAATGTCGGTTAGTATGCCGATCAGGCCGTTGGCTATTTCACATTGATCGGCTGCGTAAACCGACTGACTGATCAAAACCGCCGCCGAACCCGTTCGAAGCAGATTTCGATCGGAGAGTGTTGGGGCGAATGGAGGAAAGAAAATGCTTTGGACTATATTAATAATTCTACTGGTTTTGTGGGCTTTGGGTTTCGGCTTTGCCGGAGCGCAGGTTGGCAGCCTTGTTCACGTTCTTTTGGTGATCGCAGCTATCGTTTTGGTTCTGCAGCTTGTGAGAGGACGCAGGGTCTAGTCCGCGATCCGGCCTCGTCTTTATTTGAAGGTAAGCACTAACACACACTGACGACGGCTGATCAATACCCGGAGAAACATTTCCGATCGATTTCGGTATCAAAGCCGAAGTGCGTCTATTTCGATAGACGCGCTTCGGCTTTCTAAGTTCCATATTTAGGGCTTAAGCTTTGCGGATGTGTCGCAGAGGTCGGTCGCGATTCAAAGGCCTACTTCAAAATGTAATGACTGCGTGTTGTAACGGTGTAGTCAGGTCGGCCGCGCACCTCGACCTTTACACTTCGTCGTCTCTCGCTCGGGACACCGTCCGTCGGGTAGTATCCGATCACATAACGGCTCTCGATAACACCCAAAATATCAGCGTAGATGCGTCCCGCATCTTCCGGTTTCTCCATCACGGCAGTATTGCCGCCCGACAGTTCCGCCACTTTGAACATTGCAGCTTGGCCGGCAGTGCGTACATTTTCTTCTCGGTCTTCAAACATACGTGTCATTTCCGCCGGATAATCGGTTTTCCACCCAAATGCTTCGTTAACCTTCGCCCATGAAATTCTCGCTCGATTCGCTCGTTCTCTTTTCGGCAGTCCGAAAAACCGAATTCCTGGAATAACAGAATAGATCGTGACCCTTGAAACCTCAATAGCTTCTTCTATCTCCCCAAAACCGAACTTCTTAATTGCGCTTTCCCCCGAATATTTCATTCCACTGTTCATTCTTGTCGTGTGTGATACCGGGTAAGGAAGGTTTTTGTCGGGTTTTAGCCAGATCATATGACCTCCGTCGCCCTGAAAAATGATGACACGCTGTTTTCGTTTATCGTCAAACATCTCATTCAGGACTGCAAGCAGCGTTTCAAACTGCCCGCCACGGCCAATATTAACCGCGTGTTCATATCCCTGGTCATTTTTTCGAGCTCCGCGCCGATACCATGAGGCGTATTCAATGCCTCTTTTCTCCACCTCGTTCAAGGTGGCTTTAAGGAGCGTCTTATCAGCTGTGAAATCCGAATGGAGTATCAAGTCGGCCGTAACGATCGCCATCTCGTCATCGGGCCTGAGTTTATCAACGAGGGTCTTCGCGGCGTCCGTACTCATTTTCAGGAATGGAAACTGCAATAGACTGGTGTCGATTACAAGTACTATAGAACGCGGAATCCGTGAGTTTTCGCTAGCGGCGAACACTTCGATCGACTGTGGAACCTGGTCTTCCAGCAAAAGAAAATCAGAACCCTTGAGCTGGGTCACAACATTCCCCGCACGATCGGAAACCAGCAAATCATGCAAGACAAGCCCGGTCTCTATTTTAATAACTTCATCATCGTCGGTTTTATTGTCGATGCTTTTTAACGGGTCGTTCTTTGCATTCAAATTCGCGGTCTGTTTTCTCTTTTTTTCATATTTCTGAAGGCTTGAGCCGAAATTCTTGATTCTAGCGCTTGTCTGTGAAGATGGCCCCGCAGGCGTGCCGGACGGCGTTTGACCTGAAGTTAAAAAGAAGGATGACGCAACGAAAACCAAAACCGAGAAAGACTTCATATTCAAACTCAGCGGGCAACAGCACAATCGCTGAATCTATTAAACGAGGCCAATTGATCCATCGACGAAACAAGTTGGAACATCGAAACTGAATGCGATCAAATTAGAATTCATCACCTTTGAGGACTCCTCCCAGATATCCGCTTAAGGTGCACTCTAATAATCAAGACCAAGTTACTGACAAGCGCTTACCTTACTAGCGAGCATGCATGCTGAGTACTGCGCAAAAATCGCCAATCTCTCCTCCTGATTCGGATAATCAAGATAATTATGCTGAATCGCACAATCATCAGCCATAGCCCGTGCTTGATCGCACTCGTCAACAGTTATCGGCGTGCAAGTGGCCCATGCGGCGGTGAACAAAGCTGTGTCCGCCTGAGCGAGTGCTGAAAAGCATCATGTAATTGGTGCATGAACATTGAACATTATCGACGTAATTCAATAGTTCCGTAGATCGTTTTCGGCGTCGCCACCGCATGACGATTGCTAAAGACAAGAAAATATATTCCAGCCGGAAGCCGAACATTAAGATTTGCAACAGTCACGCGGCCCGACGAATAGAACGTCACAAACTCGTTTCCGTTTTTGAAATTCTCGTATTGATCGGCGTCCATGACATGACAATAAATATCATTACTGCCGCCTTCCGCCCGAAACCGGCCAACGACCGCACCGCCGCGTTCCGATACTTCGAATCCGTTGAGCCACCAGCCGCGCGCCTGAATCGCAACACTTCCGTTAATCAACGACTTTGTTTCGGATTGAGCCGACACGATCGAACACGCGGCCAAAAGAAATATCAATAAGAACGCTTTCATGGCTTGATCTCCGTATTGTCTCTATCGACGACCTGCACTTGCAACGCCGTTCGAATTGCGATCTCGATCGCCCTGCGAGTTTCCGGCGTCAGTTCTTTCCCGTCCAATGCCTCAGTCAACATTTCAGCGAACTTATTATCGCCGACAACGACCGGCGGCGGCACATAATCAGGAAAAGCATCAGGCCGTTCCCGCCGCAACTCGGACACCGCTTTGTTAATGAGAAGATGCAGCAGACCCGAAACCGTCAATCCGCAAATATCAGCCGCAATCTTTAGATCGTCTTTCAGGTCTTCGCGAATGCGAATCTGCAAAAACGACGATTTCTGATCCGCAAACACTTCCTTATCCATACATGGTAAACCGCTTGTCAATAAATTTCCAGCAATTCGCCATTTTCGTATATTGAGACTCAGACCTCTTTCGGACTAGAGGTTGATCGGTGCGTGAAAAGTAACCTGCGGCTAAACGAAACACGGCGGGTTTGTCGGCATCAATGATATTTGCTTTAATACTCTTTTGCCTGATCCACCGTATTTAACGCTATGAGTAACCTATTCACAGATTCGCTTAACAAGTTTGCCGAAGCCGATTGGCTCGCCGCTGTCGATTCTCTTTCGAACGAGATCCACGAGGTCGATAGGACCGCAGTACAGGTTTGGTTCCGATTCTACCCGCTTGATCTTCATCGCTTTCTTCGATCTGCTGACGACGCAGAGGAAGCCAAACGAGGCCTTGCGATGCAAGGCGACTTTGGCCTCGATGACAAGATCGACACATCGCACAGCTTTCTTTACGGCCACCGCTATTGGCCGCAGGTAAAGGCAGCTATCGAGGCAAGGGCCGCTTCGGGCGACGATGTCAAAGACATTGCGGACGAGATCCGAAGCATCGCGAAGGTCGCTGCCGCAGCGGCGAAAACCAAGGAATCGTTGACGCTTGCGATCGCGGCTGCCGGGTTAATGACGATGATCCAGGTCGGCTTCGAAGCTTTCAAAGCGGCTCCCGCCGTCGGTCAAAAACCAGCCGGCATAATGGCCGGTTCGCCGGACTCGATCGCCGCCACCCGCAAGGCGGACGATTCGCAGGGCATTTTTGGTTTTCTTAAGACCATCGACAAGAATTTCTCGGTCGTCTATGACGAATACGCATCGACCGGACGGTTTAGGATAGTGAACGATCAGGAGATAGCTTCGGCCTCAGCACTCGACCGCTCGCAGGACTGGCAGTCGCGTGATGCCCGCTGTTGGGAAGGCCCCGTGCCGGTCGAATGCACGTCGGCATCGTGCGGCACCTGTTGGGTAGGCGTTCTCGGCGGCGCCGAGAAGCTCTCGCAGCCGTCGGCACGTGAACGCCGGCAGATGAAGGTCTTCGGCTATAATCAGCCTGAGTCCGACTCACCCTACATACGCCTTGCGTGCCAGTCGCGGACGACCGGAAATGTGACGATCGTCATTCCGCCCTGGAACGCGGTCTTCGGCAAAAAGGTCCGCGGCAACGTCGACGAGGTCGAACTCGAACCGGCAACGACCTCGGCCAAAAAGCTCCGCGAAACGATCTCGTCGGCCGCATCCGGCGAGTAGGCTTTCGTTTTCCGAAGCACATTGTCAGCAGGCTCGCAATGAACGGCCGGTGACGTTAGATGTATTCCTCATCAACGTAGCACCAGCCCCAGTCCTCGCGGGGCTCCATCGATGTCATCAACGGATGCCCGGCTTCGCGAAAGTGGGCCGTTGCATGTTTGTTCTTTGAAGTGTCGCAGCATCCGACGTGTCCGCAGGTAAGGCACATACGAAGATGCACCCAATCGTCGCCGTCAGCAAGGCATTCCTCGCAGCCGGCGGCGCTGGGAAAAACAGGTCTGATCTGGTCAAGGTGGCCGCAGACGCTTTCGTCGGCTTTTGATTGATAAAGATATTCCTTCTCGGTATCGATCGCTGGTTCCCCGCTTGGGTCGGCGGTTCGGCTTGCGAAGCCGACGGCAACGGCATTACCGCCGTCAGCCTGTATATTCGCCTGGGCGGTGCCGGCGCGAAACTTCGCGGCGTTGCCGGCAAATGCCTGGGTCGAACCTGCAATTATAAGCTCATCGCCGGGCAAGAGCCTTGTTTGCGGAGAAACATCGATCGGTGCGGCGTTTCGGATAAGCTCTTTGACGACGAGGTCGCCGCGATCTCCAAGGCCGAGTTCCCCGAGCGTCATTCCGGCAGCCGGAGAACCGTCGCGGATCGTGACGGTTCGCGAATCGTAACAATCGTCGCCCGGCTTGCACGCAAATTCTGAATTCTCGACCTTCAGCTGCTCGGACGTCATCGCCGCATAACCGTTCTTTCGGGCGAGGTCCTCGAGTCGTTCGATCTTTTCCGCATCGACACGATATTCGCGAAGCACCTCGCCAAACAACTGCACCACCGATTCGAATTCCTCGGATATTACCTCGTCAGCACCGGCCTGCAGCAGTTCCTCGGCATCTATCGAGTAACGGGTTCGTACGACGATCCTCATCGTAGGATTTTGCTGGCGGGCGACCGATGTGATCCGATGGGCGGTCGATGGATTATCATCGGCGATGACCAGCATCTTTGCACGCTGGATGCCGACGTGCGTCAGAAGAAACAGCTTCGATGCATCGCCGCGAACTACCGGAAGGCCTTCCTTCTCAGCTTCGTTTGCGCCGTCAGGGCTAAGGGTCGTGATGACATAGGGTATGCCCGATCCGGCTAAAATCCGGACCAGAGACCGTGCCGCGCGTCCGTAACCGGCGACTATCACATGATCTTCGAGGTCAAGTTCGTGGTCAGCAAGCTGGGTTTCCAAATCGTCGGGCATGCTGCCCGTCTCGCGTCGTTCGACAATGCGGTCAGACAGCCGCGATCCTAATCGCATCAAAAGCGGAGTTGCCACCATCAGTATGACGGTGGTCGCAATAAACGCCTGCGAGCCGGCTGTTCCAGCTGCGGCCGGAAATAGACCGACCTCGCGACCGGCGCGTTCGAGCACGAACGAAAACTCGCCGATCTGCCCAAGAGTCAGTGCTGAAGCGGCTGCGATCGGTGTCGCATAGCCAAGTGTCCTTACGCTGATCCAGGTGGTCGCGATCTTGATGATCAATACCGTCGCAACCGCGGCGACGACGATCGGCAGGTTTTGAACGAGAAATCCGAGGTCGAGCAACATCCCGACCGATACGAAGAACGTGGCCGAAAAGAGTATTTGTAAGGGCAGCGTCTCGGTCAGAGCATGTTGTGAAAAGCGGCTCTCGCTGACCATCAAGCCGGCGAGAAAGGCACCGAGCGAAAGACTGACGCCGGCGAGGCTTGTGAGGTAAGCCGTGCCGAAACAGATCGCAATTACGGTAAGAAGAAATAGTTCGGGCGAGCATGTCATCGCGACGGCTTCGAGGATCTTGGGCATTACACGTCGTGCGATCACCAATACAGCGGCGATTATCAACCCGGCCGTCGCAAGTGCAATACCGATGTCACCCAATCCGCCGCCCTCGCTGCCCGCGAGGATAGGCACAAGCAGCACCATGACCACGATCGCAAGATCCTGGAAAATAAGCAGGCCGAGGGATACTTGCCCGGGTTCGGAATTCGTCTCGCCATTGTCGGCAAGAAGCTTGAGAACGATCGCCGTTGAGCTCAGGGCGACCAGCATTCCGGTGAATATGCCTGCCTTCCAATCGACACCGAATGCTGAGAGGACGAACGCGGTCGCAGCTACTGAGAATCCGACCTGCATCATACCGCCGCCAAAGATCAATCGCTGTATCTTTGCCAGCTTTTCAAGACTGAATTCGATGCCGATCGTGAAAAGAAGCAGGATAACGCCGATCTCGGCGGTCGCGTCGACAAGCGCCTGGTCCTTGACGATCGCAAGGGCATTCGGGCCGATCAGCACGCCAGCCAGGAGAAATCCTACTATTGGAACGAGCTTTAACCGAAAGCATATGTACGCAATAAGCGCACCGGCGACGATCAAAGCCACGACCTCTGTCAGAAAGGCCGGTACGTTCCCGGCAGCAAAGATCACAGGGAAATTCGACCCGAACATTATGTATCGCTCCACGAGACCTCAGATTATTTTTACACCTTACTATCTTCGCCCAATACAGGTCTAATCGTGCATCGGATCATTTCTGCTAAGGCGCTGCCGGCGTGATTGATTTGGTCAACCTTCGTTTTGCGAAACAGAATCAAACCCCTTAATCTAACAACTGATCGCGGCACAGTTATGTCTGAAGATCGCACTGTTAACCCGGTGATATTGGTAGTGATCGCCGTGCTTCTCTGGAGCACCGGTGGACTATTTATCAAGCTGACGACGCTCGACGCCTATCAGGTCACGTTTTTTCGTTCGCTTTTTGCGGCGCTGACCGTGATCGCCATAACGCGGAAAGACGGCCTAAAGATCGACGCTTTTGGAGTTTTCACATCGATCATTTATGCCGCTTTGCTTTTCCTATTCGTCTGGGCAACCAAGAAGACGACTGCGGCGAATGCGATCTTCCTTCAATACACCGCACCGATCTACATTCTCGTACTTGCTCCATTTGTAATTGGCGAGAAATTTCACTGGCGCGACCTGATCACGGTCGTCGTTGTGCTTGCCGGGATGAGCCTTTTCTTTGTCGGCCAGCTCCGGCTTGAGGATTACCAAGGCAACATCGCAGCATTGTTCTCGGGGATATTTCTCGGGCTATACATAATGCTGTTGAGGCACCCAAAGGCGAAAGGATTCAATCCGACGATCGCTGTTATCTACGGCAACCTGCTGCTCGCGGCTCTTAATGCACCGACCGGAATTTCCGTTATCGGATCCATGACCGCGCTTGATTGGATCGCCGTCACGTTTCTAGGCGTGTTTCAGATCGGTATTTCATACATACTTTTCATTAAAGGCGTTGTTGGCGGAACCCGCCCATTGGACGCGAGTTTGATCGGATTTATCGAACCGCTGCTGAATCCGGTTTGGGTGTTTATTTTTGTTGGCGAGCAGCCGTCGAAATGGGCGATACTTGGCGGCGCGATAATTATTCTGGCTATCGCGGTCCACACGACAAAACAGTATGCCGGCCGCAGGTCGGAACAGATCGATTGACCGCGCTGATCGCGGCGATCCGAAGGGCGGACGAACTACGCATATGGAGTGAGCGAAATTGGTAAAGCCAATTCGCGCTTTCTGGTTACGGCCGCGTTAACTTTTTCGGTTATGTTGTGATAATCTACCGAAATACTCGCAGAAATAAGCGGTTATTGTACGTTTTGGTTTACTAAAGTTAGGCATTTACAAACTTTTCGAGTCCATTTACTAAATGTATGGCTAAATACACTATTCCCGAAAATCTAAAGAATGAAGAATTAAAGCGCTGGGTCACAGACATGGCCGAGCTTTGTGAACCAGACGCTGTTTACCTTTGTGACGGCTCGGAGGAAGAATATGACCGCCTTTGCCAGGAAATGGTTGATGCGGGAACGTTCATCCGGCTGAACCAGGAAAAACGCCCAAACAGCTTTCTGGCTCGGTCTCATCCGTCTGATGTCGCTCGCGTCGAGGACCGAACCTATATCTGTTCGCTGTCAAAGGGCGATGCCGGGCCAACCAACAATTGGATGGCACCCAAAGACATGAAAGCGATCCTGACCCCAAAGTTTCGCGGGTCAATGAAAGGACGGACGATGTACGTAATTCCGTTCTGTATGGGACCGATCGGTTCGCCGATATCACAGTTCGGTGTTCAACTCACAGATTCGCCTTATGTCGCGGTTAACATGAAGATCATGACGCGAATGGGACAAAGGGCGTTGGACGCACTTGGCAGCGGCGAGTTCGTTCATTGCCTGCACTCCGTTGGCATGCCGCTTGCCGAAGGTCAGGCTGACGTGCCCTGGCCGTGTTCTCCGGATCCAAAGGACAAATACATTGTCCATTTCCCCGAGGAGCGGTCGATCATCTCGTACGGTTCGGGTTACGGCGGTAACGCGTTGCTTGGTAAAAAATGCCTCGCGCTCCGGATCGCCTCCACGCTGGGCCGCGAACAGGGCTGGCTGGCCGAGCATATGCTGATCGTCGGGGTAAAGTCGCCTGACGGCAAGAAGGATTACGTTTGTGCCGCGTTCCCCTCGGCCTGCGGAAAGACGAATTTTGCAATGCTCATCCCACCAAAGCCGTTTCAGGAAGAAGGATGGGAGATCACCACGGTCGGAGATGATATCGCCTGGATCAAGCCAGATGAAAATGGCAAACTTCACGCGATCAATCCGGAAGCAGGCTTTTTTGGAGTCGCACCCGGGACGAATTATTCTTCCAACCCGAATGCGATGGAATCGATCAAGGAGAATACCATCTTCACGAATGTCGCCTTAACTGATGACGGCGACGTCTGGTGGGAAGGCATGGACGGAGATAAACCGGCCCATGCGATCGATTGGCAGGGCAACGATTGGACACCGGCAAGCGATAAACCGACGGCGCACCCAAATGCGCGTTTTACCGCCCCGATCACACAGTGTCCGGTCGTCGATGAACTTTTTGACAGTCCAAAGGGCGTGCCTGTTTCGGCATTTATTTTTGGAGGCCGCCGTAATTCCGTCGTTCCGCTGATTCAACAGTCGTTCAACTGGGCGTTCGGCGTTTACATGGCAGCGACCATGGGGTCGGAAATGACCGCAGCGGCATTTGGAAATATCGGCGAAGTCCGGCGCGATCCGTTTGCGATGCTTCCCTTCGCAGGCTACCACATGGGCGACTACTTTTCCCATTGGCTCGATTTCGGACGCAACATCCCGGAACCGCCGCGGATATTCTCGGTGAACTGGTTCCGCAAAGACGAGAACGGCAAGTTCCTCTGGCCGGGTTTCGGTGACAACATGCGCGTCCTTAAATGGGTCGTGGAACGAGCTCGCGGTAAATCGATCGGAGTCGAAACACCGCTTGGCTGGATGCCTCGATATGAGGACATGGACTGGCGTGGGCTCGACTTCTCAAAGGAGGATTTCGAGAAGGTGATGAGCCTCGACCGCGACATCTGGCTGAAAGAGATCGCGATGCATGACGACCTCTTCTTCAAGCTTTACGATCGGTTGCCGAAAGAAATGACTTTCATTCGCGAGTTGCTGGTGTCAAACCTCTGGCGATCGCCCGAATTAGGACTTGCGACGCCACGGCCCGAGCAGCCAGAGACCGCAAGGGCTGCGAATTGATAGCTGATCACCTGTACGCAGACGTAAAATAAGGGCTCCGCAATTGCGGAGCCCTTCCTTGTTGCACTTTAACCGATCGCTTTAGATCGGTTCAGCCCATCGTCTTTGATCTTCTACTTCTCAGGGCTTTTTACGGTCCGGGTGCCCGACTTTAGGTTCGCCTTTTCGGTTAAATGCGGCCGACCGGTATACCCCTATATCGGCTAAAGGGATGGTTAACGGCGGCACCTTTAACTGATTCATACCGTCTTGGCTAAAAATGCACGAAACTTCTAACTTCCCCCCAGTTTCAGGTATACTGTTGATCACTGAAAACAGACAAAGAATTTCGAAGAAATTACATCAAATTCACCAACTATGAACGAATACACCACATCATTCGGAAATTCTGTTGCAGAGGCGTTGCCTGCTCAGCGGGCGCAGTTCATTCGTAAGACGTACCTCCTTCTCGCGGCTGCGATACTGGCCTTTATCGGCGTTGAGGCATTTCTTTTCGCGTCGGGTGCGGCGGGTTTGATCGCAAACGTGATATTTAGCGGAGGCTCGATCGGCTGGCTCGCGGTTTTGGCACTTTTCATGGGTGTCTCGTTTCTTGCAAATCGGTGGGCAACGTCCGAGACATCAAAGCTCACACAATTTTTGGGCCTTGGTATCTTTATTGTTGCGGAGGCAGTGATCTTTGTCCCGTTGATAATGATCTCGACCTACTACGCCGGTGATGCCTCGGTGCTGATGAAAGCCGGAATCGTGACCTTAGGACTGTTTTTGGGGATAACGGCAACCGTGTTCATTACGAAGAGCGATTTCTCGTTCCTTGGTCCGATCCTCGCGATCGGCGGGTTTATCGCACTCGGATTTATCGTATCCAGCGCGATCTTCGGCTTTTCGCTTGGAAGCGTGTTTGCGTTCGTGATGGTCGCATTCGCCGGAACCGCGATCCTTTACGAGACCTCGAATGTTCTGCACCGGTTCAATACCAGCCAACACGTAGCGGCATCGCTGACGCTTTTTGCGAGTATCGCACTGTTGTTCTGGTATATTCTCACTATTTTCAGTTCGCGTGATTAACGACCTCGGGGGCTTTGCCTTTTGCCTTCGACCTTCCGGGTCCGTGAATGCAGGTGGTATGCTTATCGCCGTTTCCCGGACCCGTTCAGATTCGGGAATCGAACTATATGAAAAAAATACTATTGACCATTGTCTTTTCGATGGCGCTTGCCGGTATTTCAGCAGCTCAAACGCCATCGGCTCCCGCGACGCACCTCAAGGTTGGTGATGTCGCTCCCGATTTCGAATTGAACGACACATCCGGAACGAAAGTAAAACTCAGTGACTTTCGCGGCAAGAAGAACGTGGTCCTCGCGTTTTATGTGCTCGCGTTCACCGGCGGCTGAACGGCCGAAATGAAAGCGTATCAGGCTGATATCGCAAAATTTGAAGCAAACGAAACTCAGGTTCTTGGCATTTCGATGGACAGTTTTGCGTCGAACAAAGAGTTTGGCAAACAGGCTGGCGTGACCTTTCCGCTTTTGTCCGATTGGAAACGCGAAACTACAAAGGCTTATGGCCTCTATAACGCTGCGTCAGGTTACGGCAATCGCGGCACATTTGTCATCGATAAGGAGGGAAAGATACAGCATATAGAAGTCGGCCGCAGTGCGATCGACCCGACTGGTGCGTATCAGGCGTGTGACCTTATCCAGCAGCGAAAAGCTGCCAGGCCAGGGGTCAAGAATCCGTGATCGGCTTCGCGCCGTGACCAGTCTAAAGCTCGGCCGCAGCCGGACGTGTAAGTTCGCCTGGCGGGGCGGCCTTATTCGTCAACCGCTATCTCCTCGAGCCCGATATCGCCATTTGCGTCTTTCATCAAAACCTCTATCCGTCTTTCTGCCTTCATTAGACGTTCACGACAATCACGAGACAGCTTAATGCCCTTTTCAAATAGCTCTAGGCTTTCTTCGAGCGGCATGTCGCCGTCTTCGAGTTTTTTCACAATTGCCTCGAGTTGGTCCAACGATTCTTCGAAAGTTTTTGCCATAATCTCTTTATTTTCCTAGTAGTTCGAAAACTGACATACCCCTCACGACCAACGCGGAACTGGACGTATGTTTCGCTTTGTTTACTCAAAGATCTTTTCGGCCTCGCGGATCATGTCCTTAAAGTCGCCAATGCCGAGTTCATTCGCCGCTTGCCTTAGATCGCCCTTCGAAGCTGCTCCGATGATCTGCTGGCCGATGGCCTGAGCCACGCGCGTTGCAAGCTGCTCATCACGAATACCGACGATCTGCCACCTGGAGCCGACGCGTCTCATCCTGACCTCAAATGAATGTCGCGGCAGTTTCGATCTTATGGTCGCGTCCTCGCCATCTACGACGATATCAAGGTACCGATCGGCTCCGATCACCATCGCTGCAAACGGCACACCCTCGAATCGCGCGGTCTCTTTCCTTATGAGGTTCGGCAGTTCGCTTCGTGCCCTCTCGCGTATCGCAGGCATTAACGGAGCTGCGACCGAGGTGATGCGCGAAACCAATGACGGCGGGAGACCGCGACCGTAGAGTTCGACAGCCTTTTCGATAATCTGCGGCACAAAATCGTCGACCATTGCGTCGGAATCCACCAATTCGTCTACGATCGGCTGATCGCCGCGACGAGCCGCATCGATCAAAAGCGCGAGCGAATACTGCGGTGTCGCCTTTAGCCGCTGCCAATAGAGATAGCTGCCGACGCCGCATCCTGACGCAACAAAGCCAAGAACGATCGCAATGATCAGGAGTCTTTTTCTCAAATAACTCACCCTACTCACCCGACTTCGTGAACCTCGGTAACCGTCGCTCCCAGTTCACCGATGGCGAGCCGTATCCGGACCTCATCGCCGGACGCAACCCGGGCGGCGTCCCGAATTATCGACCCATCTTTTGCTTGTGTGATCGAATAACCGCGCTCCAACACTTTCAGCGGCGACATCGAATCGAGCCGTGCCTTAGCATTCTCGAGCATTTGATGCCTGCGTCGGGTAAGCTCGCTGCCTGCCGTTATTGTCCTCTGATCGACCACCCCGAGCCGACGCTTGTTTTCGCCAACTTTACTGGCGAGGCCGACCGGCGAGAGCCGCAAGGCGACCTCACGGAGTTTTTCGAGCGCTTTGTGCAGCTGCGATCCGACCGAATCCTCAGCGATCGAGATTCGTTCATCAATGCGATAACGCTTCTCACGCAAGATCGATGGAAATTCGGCGAATACGGGGGCCATCGCCAGCGCCTGCACCTCTGTTCGCGCGACGAGCATCCGCATATTCATCGAGCGGACAAGTTCGGCTGACGATCGCCGCAATTGCAAGATCACCTCAGCTTCGGCCCTGGCGACGATCTCAGCAGCCGCCGATGGTGTCGGGGCACGAAGGTCCGCGACAAAATCTGCGATCGTGAAATCGACCTCGTGGCCGACAGCCGAGATAACGGGAATACGTGAACCGCGGATCGCGCGAGCAACCTGTTCCTCGTTAAATGCCCACAGGTCTTCCGCAGAACCGCCCCCGCGCCCGACGATAAGCACGTCTATACTGGTCGAATCGTCGGCGTTTTCGTTGAACTGATTGGCGAGGCGGATGGCTTCGGCGATCTGTTCTCCCGCCCGTTCACCCTGAACTAGAGTTGGCACGATCACAACGCCAATTGATCTCGCGCGTCGCTCAAGCACTGTCAGGATATCCTGAAGGGCAGCTCCGGTCGGCGACGTCACCACCCCGATCCGACGCGGAAAAGCAGGTAACGGACGCTTTAGCTCATTGTCAAACAAGCCTTCGGCGGCAAGTTTGGCCTTGATCTGCTCGAACGCAACTGAGAGCGCACCTTCGCCGACCGGTTCAAGCGATTCGACAATGATCTGGTATTCGCCGCGTGCTTCATATGTCGTGATCCGTCCGCGCACGCGAACAAGCAAGCCGTTTGAAGGCTTGAAGCGGACGCGAAAATTCTGCCCCTTAAAACAGACGGCCTTTAGGATCGAGTCACCGTCGGTCAACGAAAAATACCAGTGGCCCGAAGTAGCAGAGTGAAAATTGGTGATCTCGCCCTCGACCCAAACATTGGAGAATTGGCGCTCAAGGGCACCTCTGATGTCGGAATTCAGTTCCGATACGGTCAAAGGTTCTCGCGGGTCTTCGCCAAACAATGCTGCAAACAAGGGATCGTCCATTCGGACAAGATTGTAACACGCCGGTGCGGTGGGTCGATGCCTCGATCCGGATCCAAAGCCGTCAGCTCAGTTGTTCAATGACCAATGGTCTAACGGGGCGGGATAGCGATATTTGAGTTTTCGGACTTAGAGATAAAGGCAGCACTCGATGTTCAAAATCTAGTCGGTTTCACTAAGATCTTCGCGCCAGGCTACGATCGCTGCCTGAGAATACAGGTTCTCGGCAAGCTCATTCCGGCGTCGTTCGTCGATCCAATCATTCACGACACTCTCGCGGTCGCGTTTGAGTTCCCGGTCGTTCAACCGCGGGACAACTTTTATCGGAACAATGACAGGAGCTTTAGCCTTTGTTCGTTTCAATACTCTTACTTGTCTCGGCATTGTTGATGAGACCATCATAGTTGTGCAGGGGGTAAAAAACAAAGGACGGTAATCACTAAGTGAGAACCGTCCCTCCATTGCAGCTTTCGCTGCCAGTTACCGACAGCTGTTTTCTTTCGACCACGGCCGCCCCTTGTTATCAAAAGTTGAGATCCCTAACATGCCCCCCGAAATTCGAGTGTCCCCGTATGAAGGATATTTAGAGAACACCCGCTGGCCCACTTTGATCTCTTACTTGTTGCCAAGTCTATCGGACTTCGAATCATGCATCAGTGCGTTACCGCACAAACGAGCAAATTCGTGAGAAAAATCTCACACAGCGATCTTTCGATGAGCGAATATTCTCAGGAAGCCGTTGATCGCAAGGTGTAAAAGGCCGTACACGATCAGAGCGACTACGATCGGGAGTACCAGCGTAAAGCCGCCTTCGATCGACAAGCTAGGAACTATGCCTTTGAAAGGTGCATAGATCGGATCGGTGACCCCTCTTATAAATTGAACAAATCCATTGCTGCTGTTAGCCGCAAACAGCGCAAGGATCAAACGAATGGCTAAAAGGCCATAGACGATAAAGAAAAAGTAATCAATGACCTGCGAGATCCTCGCTACAGCTCTTGCACGTCCGACCTCGTTTGCGGTGGCGAGCACCTCACCAGTTGCCTTTCGCCTCATCGTATCAGCAGCATCTTCGATCTTCTCCGCATCGGACACGTCGGGATTTCGAACTTTCTCAACTATCGCCCCTCCGACCTCTGAGCTGACCTCGTTCTTTATTTCTTCGAAGTTCGCTGTCCTCTGCGCTTCGTCTTGAGCCAATTTGTTGTCCACCATACGCTTTGCCGCTCCCTAAGATAACCATTCAGACTCCGCCTGAATCCAGCGATGAGCATCCGGATCACTAGCTTGAACCAAACTGTATCAAATCAAAAGTTGTTGGATTGTGCGGTTTCGCACAGAGATCACGTGATATAGTTAGAGATTCCCGTGCTAGTTCGATCTGAAAAGGACGCATTGCAAGTACATTTATGAGATCATCGGCTCACCAGGACAGTGCCCGGATGAATCATCTGCTCGCCGCTCTGCCGAAAGACGAATTCACCAGGTTAGAACCGCTGCTGGAACCCGTTTCCCTTGAGCTTGGACAGGTAATCTACGAATCCGGCGAAAAGCTCGACCACATATATTTTCCGACAACTGCAATAATCTCGCTGCTTTACATCATGGAAAACGGATCGACCGCCGAGATCGGAATGTCAGGTAATGACGGACTGGTTGGGATCGCCCTATATATGGGCGGCAGCACGACACCGAGCCGGGCGGTGGTCCAAAGCGCAGGCAATTCTTTCAGGCTTCGGTCAAAGGATCTCAACGACGAGTTTAGCCTTGGCGGGACCTTTCAAAAGGTCTTGCTCCGTTATACCCAATCGCTAATGACCCAGATCTCGCAGACCGCGGTTTGCAACCGACTGCATTCGGTGCAGAAACAGCTGTGCCGATGGCTGCTGATCAATCACGACCTTCTTCAGACAAACAAATTGATAATGACCCACGATCTCATCGCCAATATGCTCGGCGTCCGTCGCGAAGGGGTTTCGATCGCGGCTGGGCAGCTTCAGCAGATGGGACTGATACGGTACGTTCGAGGCACAATTACCATACTCGACCGTGACGGCCTGCTTGCCTACGCTTGCGAATGCTACCAGGTGGTCAAGGATGAATACGACCGCCTTTTGGGAACATACATCTCAAAAAACCGCTAACGGAACAATCCTTTCACCGCTGCGGAAATCGCAGCAGAATTCCATCCGTGTGAATTCACACCGACAGAAAGATGGCGTCGCGTTATCCTGTTCCTGCGATGGGATCAACAAACGAACGAATTCGGACAGCGAAATGCCTGGAATCGGCAGATCCTCGAACGACAGCAATTGAAGAGTCGATCAAACTCATTACCAAACGAGGGAAACGCAGACGGTATGAGCCATAAATCGGCCGCTGAACTTTGCCGAAATGAGTGGTTTCTTAGCAAACACGCCTCTGGCACGGCAATTGACGTGTATCTAGCGGAAATTGATTACTGCTGCAAAATCAATCCTTTACAAATCTTGATGCAAAACGGAATTCATACGGAATGCCGATGCGGCTTAAGAACAAGGGGCAGGGATAGGAGTACGAAGTGAAATTATTTAACCTTAAAACAGTTGCGGCGATGACCGCTTTTGGTTTGGTCGCCCTTATTGGAACGACCGAAACGGCAAACGCTCAGGGCGGTCGTAGAAACGATGACAGACAAGAACGAAGGGATGACCAGCAGCGGAGAAAGAACGAACGTGCTGAAGCAAAGGCCGAACAGCAGCGTATCGCTCTGGAACGTCAGCGTCAGGCTTATTGGAACAACCAGAACTCACGCATTCGTGCCGAACAGCAGCGTCAGGCTCAATGGAACAACCGGAACCGTTCAAAGGGCGGCGTGATCTTTACAAACACCAACGGCGATCGCAACGGCCGCTATCGCATTTACCGCAATGGATCGTATTACAACACGAACTACCGCGGCGCCGAATTGCTTCAGCAGGCTGTTAACCAGGGCTACCAGCAGGGTTTTCAGGCCGGACGCAACGACCGAAACAACCGCAGAAATGTGAGCTGGACCAATTCGAACGTCTATCGCACGGGCAACTACGGTTACCAGAACGCGGTAAGCCAAAGCCAGTATCGCTATTATTTCCAACAGGGGTTCCAGCGTGGATACCAGGACGGATCAAACAGCCGATATCAGGATGGCTACAATGGCCAGTATGAATACGGCTACTATGACAACGGTCAGGTAAACATTCTTGGAACGATTCTTGGCTCGATTCTGGATATCAGAAGCTACTAAAGCCTCGCAACTCCCTCACCAACAGCCTCGGGTCCACGCCCGGGGCTTTTTTGTCAGGAGATGTCCGGTTTTTCCGCTGACCGCCCAGCGGATCACAGCCGAACCAACAATTGTCCGGCGCCCGTGAGACCGAAACAGGTCATGACGTTGACCGAATGTCTTAGCTTTACGAAGTCTCAAGATAGGAGCTCAATTACCGGCAGGAACGACCGGGCCTAATTGAACAAAGGCATTCGGCCTTTTAACTTTGATACGCAGTCGCGGCGAAGCCGAACGGCTTCCGCTTATGTCCGAAAGCTCCGAACGATAGGTGATATCGTAGGCGGTTCGAAGCTGAACAACGATGTCCTGATAAGCTGTATTGATCTGCGAAAGCTGTGAGATCGGATAATAGACGCCGCCCGAGACCTTTGCGAGCCGTTCGCCTTCGCCGTTCGCTTTCGAGGTCAGCGTCAAATGGCGATTTCGAAGTGGATCGATGTCTCGAAAGCCATTCGCAGCCGATGCGGCGATAAGCGACGACGGCACATAAAGCGGATAGATCAAGGCACCGCTTTCCTCGATAGCACCGATCAGCGAATCGAATGCGAGGAAAGAACGGTTGTCGTCGCCATCGGTCAAAACAACTATTGCCGTTCGATCGCCCTTCAACGGCCGCAGGCTCTCAGAGATCGCATAGCCGAGCGCGTCATAATACGCCGTTGCGCCGCCCGCATCGAACGTATCGAGGCTCTCAGACAGCAGCCGTTTATCGGTCGTGAACCCGGCAAGCACTTTAACGTCCTCGCCGAACAGCACGATCGAAATACGGTCCTTTTCGTCAACGGTGTTTACAAATTCGCGAGCCGCTTTTCGGATGAACGTCACGTAGTTCTCAATACTCCCCGAAACATCGAGCAGCAATACGAGGTTCACCGGAGCCTGCACCGGTCTTACGGAGATGATCTCGCGCGGCCGATTGTCCTCAAGCACCTCAAAATCCGATGGCCGAAGCCCGGCAAGCGCGCGGTTTTGCTGGTCGGTAATGGTTACGGTCGCCCGCATCGTCACACCGGCAGATCGGGAGGACGGCCCGGGAGAGAATGCAAGCTCCGGTTCGCGCTTCAACGGTGGCAGCGTACGTGCATAATCGCCAAAGAACTTTGGAGCAGCTCGTCTGATGGCGTCCATCATCACCGTGTCACCGCTGCGAATTATCGCTTTTGCAGCTTCGGTCAGCGGACGTTCTCGCAGATCGCCAGTGACCTCGTTCGGCGGAACATTGATGAGTACGATGCCGCGCGCAGTTGTGAAGTTGAGAATAACTTCACGCGAGATCTCGTCGTCCTGTTTCGGGGTCTCGCCGGTGTCGACTTGAGGCTCTGTTGCCGTTGTCTCATTTCCAACGTGATTGCCTTTTATCTCAAATCGGCCGGCAGCCCGTTCCTTAACTTTCTCGAGCTCAAAATCCGAAACAAAACGTGGGCGTGACGCGGTCCATAGCATTGAATAGCGTATGTTCTCGACCGGAACATCGACGGCGATCGTTCCGGTTTCAGTTCGCGCCGTGATGCTCTCAAAATTACCGACGACCATGACCTCTCCCTCGCCGGTGGTCAGACCAAGTCGTGATCGTTCTGAAACGTTCAGCCTCAGGTCTATTCGCTTTCGTGAACTTGCAGGTTTGACCTCGACACGCAATCGGCCCGGTGTCGATACGATAGTCACCTCATTCTCCGCCAAAGTGGCGGTCGATACCGCAGTCAGGCTGCCCTTCGCTGCGTCACCTGCGATTGCGGTTACATCGATCCGACCGAAAAGATTGACCACCTCGATCGTTTGTCCTTTCCCGATCGAGATCTCGCGATCTAATGTCTGTCCGCAAACAGCAAAAGCAGCCGCTGCGAAATAGACGGTCAATACGAGAAAAGAAATAGGATGTGCGGGTTTTGTCACGGCTTGCTTGCGCCCGAAACACGGCCCGACTGGATCAGCCGCTGCCTTACACGTTCCTGCCATTTTTTTCGGGGCCGGTCGGTCTCTTCAAACTTCGCGAGCAGATCTTGAAGCGATTCGCCGCCTGCTTGCCTGGTTTTCAAATAAAGCAAAGCAACGATGATAGCGGTGATCGAGGTCACGACGATCTGGAGCGGGAGCAGAAGGATCTGAAGCAATGATTCGAGTATCGCCTTTCGAAGTTTCCCTTTCATGTCCTTTTCATCACCCGTCACTCTGATCGTACGATTGTTGATGGTAAAATCGACAGATCGCGGTGTTTCAACGGGCCTTGCAGGCGGAACTGTCTCAGCCGGCGGATCGGCGGCGCCCTGTTCAACGATCTCGATCTTTTCGGCCTGGGTTTCCAATGCCCTCGCCGTAATGTTCACGACGAACGAGATCGTTCCGGCCGAAACAGCGGGGATGAGAAACATTATCGCCACTGCAGCTACCGAAGTTGCGAGCGAACGCTTGACGAGATCTTTTGACCGCTTCAGCGCCTGGCGGCCGCGAAGGTTCTCCATCATCACCACCGGACCGACCAATGTCCAAAGAACCGTGGTAACAAAGAAACCGATGCCGCACGTCACAGCCCCAATCACAAGCGTAAGCACCGTACTGAGTATGCCGGTTCCCGCGAACGTCCGCCATTTCTTGCGAGCCTCACTCAAAGCCGGACGCAGTTTGATCGGCCTTAATGGGACCGCCATCGATTGGGTGACGATCCAGGTTATGGTACCGATGATCAGGTATGCACAAAATCCGGTCAAAAAGTACATCACTGAGCCCGTAATGCCCATCGTGATGTTCGCTGTCGTCGTTCCTATCGACTCGTTCACCTTTAGAAAACTGAGTGTAATAAGGACCGCTGTGAAAAGGATCATCGGCACGTGAAATACAAGCGAGAGCAGCAGGAACTTACTTATGTGCTCGGTGTAGATCATTCCGGCGCGTCTCAGCAGCCCGAATATACCCTCGGAACGAGAACGCAGGATCGTCGCAAACGCCTCGGCTGACTGCGGCCGCTCGTCTGGATCTTTCGCAAGAGCGGAAACGATCACGCGCTTTAGCTTCTTACGGACCTTCTTTACCTTAAGCGGAGGTGGGGGAAGTTCCTTGTGAGCCTCCATTACCTTCGTGAAATCGCCTGTGAACGGCGTTTTGCCGGATAACATCTGATATGCGATCACACCAAGGCTGTAGACGTCAGAGCGAGCATCCAGGTGTTCGCCGCGACACTGCTCAGGCGACATGTAAAGCGGCGTCCCGAGAACGGCACCGACACGGGTAAGAGCCTTGGTCGCGATCGATCGGTCGCCTGTGATCGTCTTCACGCGTTCACGGCTCGCTTCGGGATCCGCAACTCTTTCGTCCGTTATCAATCGTGTCCCGATCGTTTCCGGATCTGGCTTGCCGGCAGCTTCGCCGTCGACCGACGATGGGTCAACGATCGTTTCTGATTCGGATGATACAAATGATCCGGCAACCGTGCCGGTTTGCATTATTCGGGTGGGCGAAATACTGTCGTGGATCTCTGTAAGAAGCCCGGCATCGGCGACTGTTAGATTCGAACCGCCGATAAATGTTGGGGCGGCAGTAATATGAATGTCATTTTGACCGTCTCCGCCAATTGATTGCGTTTCAAGCTTTGCAATACCAAAATCGAGGACCTTAACGGTATAACCGCCGCGCTGATTTGGTTCGAGCCAAATGTTGTCGGGTTTCAGGTCACGGTGAATTATCCCCTGCTCATGAGCCTCCTGCACGGCCGAGCAGACTTGTTCTAGAATATCGAGCGTCCATGCGACCGGAAGGTTATTTTCTTCGTCAAGTATCTCGCCAAGAGTGCAGCCATCGAGATACTCCATCACCAAATACGCGACCTGACCCTGCTCGGTCTCCGCGAATCCAAAGTCCGTTACGTCAACCACGTTAGGATGACGCAGTCTTCCGGCGGCTCGGGCCTCGCGTCGAAACCGTTCGACGAATTCGGGCCTTTCCATGAACTGTGGGGCGATGATCTTTACAGCGACCGGACGTTCGGTACCTAGATGAGTCGCAAGATAAACGGTACCCATACCGCCGCGGCCTAATTCGCGCTCGATACGATATTTGTCATCCAAAGTCTGTCCGTACACTTTTGAAGCCTGCATTTCGAGGAATCCGCCCGACCCGATGTAGTACGCGATACGCTGCCGCCTTGTTCTGCGAGGATCGCAAACCGCAGCACGAGACATCCGAGTAATCGATATTATAGATTATTAACACGAAGCAACAAATTAATGCGGACCATGATCATTCTGAGGTAGATCACCAGCGATCAAAACCGAACTCGACCTCCTGACCTGATCGCGGCCTCTGAAGTAATGAAGTTGGGCTCGTTGCAACCAAGGTTTCGAAAACCCTTGCGAAATTCACAAAATTCGTTTAATTTTTCCGGGTAACCTAACAATTTGAGTCTGAAAGCGTATCATACGTGCAACAGTATTTCATTTTGTTGCATTTATGTGGTAATCTTTTCAAAGACAAAATCTCAAAGTACACGGAGAACCCACCAAAATGAGCCTTGATAAAGGAAAAGCGATCGAATCAGCATTGCTGCAGATCGAAAAGAAGTTCGGAAAAGGATCGATAATGCGTCTCGGCGAAAAGCCGCATGAGGAGATCGGCGCGATCTCGACCAACTGTTTGAGCCTGGATGCGGCTATCGGCGTCGGCGGCCTGCCAAGAGGCCGAATAGTTGAGATCTACGGCCCTGAAAGCTCGGGCAAAACGACCCTCGCCCTACAGGTCGTTGCTTCGGCCCAGCGGGCCGGCGGCATTGCGGCCTACATCGATGCCGAGCACGCTATGGATCCGGAATACGCGGGCAAACTTGGGGTCAATATCGACGATCTTCTCATTTCTCAACCCGACTCGGGTGAGCAGGCGCTTGAGATCGCCGAAACTTTGGTACGTTCGAACAGCGTTGATGTGATCGTCATCGATTCTGTCGCTGCCCTTGTACCTAGAGCCGAACTCGACGGCGAAATGGGAGACTCGCTTCCCGGCTTGCAGGCAAGGCTGATGTCGCAGGCATTACGGAAGATAACCGCGATCGTTGCAAATTCGCGAACCACATTCATTTTCATTAATCAACTTCGCGAGAAGATCGGCGTCTTCTTTGGATCTCCGGAAACAACTACCGGCGGTAAGGCTCTGAAGTTCTATGCAAGTGTCCGTCTCGATATCCGCCGGATCGGCGCGATCAAAGACGGCGACAAAATGGTCGGGAACAGGACCCGCGTAAAGGTAGTCAAGAACAAGGTCGCCCCGCCGTTTCGGGAGTGTGAGTTCGACATTATGTATGGCGAGGGCATCTCGCGTGAAGGCGACCTGATCGATCTCGCTTCGAACAACAATGTCGTAGAAAAGAGCGGGGCATGGTTCTCATACAAAGGCGAACGCCTTGGACAAGGGCGCGAAAACGTCAAAAACCTCCTTAAGGAGAACGCTGAACTCCGAGATAGGATCGAACAAGATGTGAAGATCGCTCTCGGCTTTGTAAAGGTCGAGGCGGCACCCGCATGATCTAGAAAACAAAAAGGCGGCCCGATCCAGAGCCGCCTTTCATGATTTTCCGCAACAGACTTTTTATGGCCTGTTGACCGGCCCAGGCATCTTGCGCTCATTCGGACGAGCGTTGGCTGGCGGCGGCGGTACGTTCGCATTTGGCCTTACTTGATTCATCTGACGTCGCAGCGTTTCAGCGTCCGGGATCCCGGGCGTCGGTGTGGCTCCGGGCTTCAATGGTTTATTGATATTCGCCGGGTCGGGAATGCCGGGGGTCGGGGTTGCTCCTTTTGGAACGGCGTTGATGGCATTCGCGGGCGGAATTCCGGGGGTCGAATTTCCCGATGGCTGTATCGGTTGGGGCGAAAGCCCGGGCGGAAGATTTCCCGGATCGAGGTTTGACGGCCGATTAGAATCGCCCGAACGGTTCGAATTCGTATCGGCCGCAGACCCACACGCCATTACAATAAAAGTAAGGCAAAGCAAGAAAAGAAAAGAAAGGGATCTCAACATAGCTTTTTCTATCGGACAGATCTTGGGATCTCGAAATGAAAAGTCCGTCGTTTTACTTACTTTGAGAAAATTGTCGCCGGTCCGGCCGTTCGCAAGGCCGCTGCGCTTCCTCTATTCTTGTTGTATCGATTCCGATTTGTCAAAATTCGAGTGTCGTCAGACGTTCCCGCCATCGATGCAGTTAACTTGCGGGTGTCATCGGTCTGTTCGATATCCCAGATCCCGGCCTTCGATTCTTACCCACTGATTTGACAACGATATTTACCATACATAAACTTATGAATTCGCCCGATATTGGGCGTGAAGGCATATCGGCCAGGTAGCTCAGTTGGTAGAGCAGCGGACTGAAAATCCGCGTGTCGGCGGTTCGA
>Ga0268299_1001872_pt1 | contig 30483 bp, 23 predicted proteins | sample NOBtaG_FD_193484 | JGI IMG/M metagenome (GOLD analysis project Ga0268299, IMG submission 193484) | Activated sludge microbial communities from bioreactor in Nijmegen, Gelderland, Netherland - NOB reactor | ecosystem: Engineered > Bioreactor > Aerobic > Activated sludge | place: Netherlands...
CCGTGCGCCGAGGTCGGGGTCGGCACGCTCGCGACGCTCGCCGACCTCACGACCTGCGTGCGTCTCCGACACGAATGCGGCGCGGAACGCCTGCTCGCGATGCAGGTACCGCGTGCCGGCGAGCTGCTGCTCGCGGGCGGCCGCGACCCGGCGGTCGACGCGCCGTGCGTGCCGGCGGCGGCGCTCGCGGGCGGAGTCGCCGATCGGGGCCGCGCCAAGCTCGCCGTGAAGTGTCAGGCCGCCGTCGCCAAGGTCGGAGGCAAGCTCGCAGCGGGGCGGCAGAAGGCGGCGCACGCCTGCGTGCAGGCGGTGACGGTGTGCCTGCAGGAAAAGTCGGTCGTGCCCGGGTGTCTTCCGAGTGCGCGCACGAAATGCGCCAAGCAGCTCGGCGGGATCGAGAGCGACGCCGCGATACGCGCAGCCGCCGTCGCCAAGGCGTGCGGCGCGCTCGATCCGGTCGAGCTGGGCGGTGCCGACGGCCTCGGCTACCAGGCGCGCGAGGCGGAGTGTCTCGCCCTCGGGGCGCCCGGCGTCGCATCCGCGGCCGCCGTGGCCGACTGCCTCGAGCGCCAGCACTCCTGCCGCGTCGCGGAGCTGCTCGAGACGACGACGCCGCGTCTCCGCGAGCTCCTCGATCTCGGGCAGGTCGGCCTTCCCTAGGCGCACCCAGGAGCCGCCATGCGCCGACGATTGCTCCTTCCGCACGTGCTCGTGACGTGTGCCCTGATGCTGGCGGCGTTGCCGGCGGGCACGAGCGTGGCCGCATGGAATCAGGAACCGGTGCTCACCGCGGGCGCCGACGGCAAGCAATTCGACTCCTTCGGCTGGTCGGTCGCCGTAAGCGGCGACACTGCGATCGTCGGCGCCAACAGCGACGACGTCACGAGCCTTCGATCCGGCTCGGCCTACGTCTTCGTCCGGAGCGGCGCGACCTGGACCCGGCAGGCGCGCCTGACGGCGAGCGATGCGACGCTCCGCGATCTGTTCGGCCACGCCGTCGCGATCAGCGGCGATACGGCCGTCGTCGGCGCGCTCCGCAGCAACGGCAATCGCGGCTCGGCCTACGTCTTCGTGCGGAGCGGCACTGCGTGGAGCGAGCAGGGCATCCTCGAGCCCGACATCGACGTCACCGGCGATCAGTGCGGCTTCTCGGTCGCGGTCAGCGGCGACACCGCAGTGCTCGGCTGTAAGAACGACGCGCAGGGTGCCGTCTACGTCTTCGTACGCAACGGCACGACGTGGAGCCGGCAAGCCACGCTGACGGCGAGCAACTCGGGGCCGGGCGACTTCTTCGGCTGGTCGGTCGCCGTCAGCGGCGGCACGATCGTCGTCGGCGCGATCAACGACGCTCTCGGCGGCGCGCAGCCCAAAGGCTCGGCGACGGTCTTCGTCCGGAGCGGAGCGACGTGGACGCTGCAACAGAAGCTCGTCGCCGCCGACGGCATGGCGCTCGACGCCTTCGGCATCGCCGTCGCGATCAGCGGCGGCACCGCGGTCGTGGGCGCGGTGAGCGCGGACACCACGAACCACCCGCTCAGGCAGACGGCCTATGTGTTCGCGCGCGGCGGGACGGTGTGGACCCAGCAGGACACCCTCCGCGCGAGCGACGCCATGGCTTTCGACGGCTTCGGCACGAAGGTCGCGATCAGTGCCGACGTCGTCCTGGTCGGAGCGCCGGGCGACGACGTCGGGGCGGCGCCCGGCACGAACGAAGGCGCCGCGTATCTCTTCGGGCGCACGAACGGCGCATGGTCGGAGATCCAGAAGCTCGCCGCGAGCGACGCGGCGCCGGGCGCCCGCTTCGGGTTCGCGGTCGGCCTCAGCGGCAGCCGCGCCGTCGTCGGGGCGCCGGAGCGCAAGGTCGGCGCCAACTTCTCGCAGGGCCAGGCCTACCCCTTCGTGAACCCCGACACCGACGGCGACGGCCTCCCCGACGAGTGGGAGACCGCCGGCACGACGATCGACGGCGTCTTCGTCGACCTTCCGGCGATGGGCGCCGACCCCCGCCACAAAGACGTCTTCGTGCACGTCGACTGGATGGCCGGCGATCCCGGCCGCCCGGCGGTCGTCTTCAAGCCGGCCGCGCGGGCGCTGAAGACCATGATCGATGCCTTCGCGGTGGCGCCCGTCGCGAACCCGAACGGCAAGAAGGGTATCCACCTCCATCTCGACGCCGGTCCGACGAGCATCATGAATCCCGTGACCGGCGCCCAGTGGGGGGCGTTGTCGCGCGCGGGCAGCGTGCCGTACCAGGCGGTCGTCGGGTCGGTCGACGCCATGAGCGACTTCGTCTGGACGTCCATCGACGCCGTGAAGCTCGTCCACTTCGCCCCGAGCAAGCGGGCGAGCGCCTTCCATTACACGCTCGTCGCCAACGACTACGCCGGGTCCGGTGGGAGCAGCGGCCTGTCACGCGGTGTGCCCGGAAGCGATCTCTTGATGACGCTCGGCACGTGGCCGACGCCGGGCGGAACGGTCCTGCAGCAGGCCGGTACCCTCATGCACGAGCTGGGTCACAACCTCGGGCTTCGCCATGGCGGCTTCGAGGACGCGAACCTCAAACCGAACTACGTGAGCATCATGAACTACGTGTTCCAGCTGACCGGGCTGCTCCGCCCCGGCCGGCAGCGCCGCATGGACTACTCGGCCTTCGCGCTCGCGCCGCTCGACGAGACGGCGCTCGACGAGGTCGCCGGCATCGCGCACCCCGCGAGCTACCTCACGCTGTGGAGCCGCTTCGCGCGTCCCACCTCTCCGATCGGCTCCAACAAATGTGTCACCAACCCGAGCGCGTACCATCGGCTCTTCCTGCCGAGCCCCGGGCTCGACTGGGATTGCGACGGGGTGAAGAGCGTGATGCCCACCGCGGCCGACGTCAACGGCGACGGCTTCTGCGTCGGCCCCGGCCCGAACGGCATCGCCGACACGGCCATCGCGGGCGTGCCCGGCGACGACGATCTGCGCGGGCTCACGCTCTGGACGGGCCCGAATCGCACCTGCGACACGGCCGCCGTCGGTGACGACGCGCAGCTGAACCCCGTCGGCTACGTCGAGCCGGTCGTCCTCTCCGGCTTCGACGATTGGCCCGCCTTGGTCTTCACGGGCAGCGGCCGCATCGGCAGCGCGCCCGGCAGCATGATCGGCGACCCGGCGATCACGCCGATCGACGAGCCGACGTTGGCGGAAATGCTGGACGCCGTTCCGGCGGAGCTTCTCGACGAAGAGCCTCCGGCGCCGCTCGACGTGGTGACGGTTTCGACGCAGGAGGGCCTGGCGCCGTTGGCGGTCGAGTTCGACGGCAGCGGGTCGACCGCCGGCGCCGGCGTCGTCGCGACTTGGACCTGGGATTTCGGCGACGGTGCCGTCGGCACGGGCGCGAATCCGTCGCATATCTACGACACCCCGGGCGAGTACTTCGCGAGCCTCACGGTGACCGACGGCGACGGCAACCCGAACCTCGTGCCGCTGCTCACGCGCATCACCGTCACCGACGCCACCGTGCCGACGCCGACCCCGACCCCGACGGTCGCTCCACTCGCCGGCGATCATTTCCTCGGCTACGCCGCGCAGACGAGCAAGGACACGCCGAAGCTCGTGAAGCTCGGCCCCGTGACGCTCGATGACGGCTTCGCGGCCGGTGACTACGACGTCGTCAAACGCGCCACGCTTGCCGTTCCCGCCGCGCGCGACGGCGGTACCGTCGCCGATCCGGCGACGGCGCTCGCCCAGTACACGCTCAAGCCGAGCAAAGGCAGCCCGAAGCGCGGTGCGCGCGAGGTTCGCGTCGTCGACGCGTGCGGCGAGATCGTCGTCACCGCCTCGAAGCCGGCGGCCCTGTTGCTCCCCTCGGCGCTCGCTTCGAGCGGTCCGGTCGCGGCGCCGAACGACGGCGACCACGTCGTCGACCACTTCCTCTGCCATCAGGCGAAATCTCGAACCGTTCGGAAGGGCGCGCAGGTCGACGTGGCGGATCGATTCCAGACCCGGCGCTACGATCTGAAGAAGATCGTCGCGCTCTGCCATCCGACGAGCGTGACGGGGACCCCGAGGCTGCTCTCCGGGCCCGACAAGGGCACGCTCCTTCCGCTGACCCCGGCCGCGATCCGCCGCCCGACCGTGCATGTGCTCTGCTACCAGGTCACCGTGGCCAAAAAGACCATCGTGCAGAGCGGTTGCGGACCGGCGACGGCCAAGGACAAGGGGACCGCGATCGTACCGACGCCAGGCAAGCACGTGCCGCGCGTCGGGCTCTTCGTCGCCGATCGGCTCGGTGCCGCTCGCCTCGACACCAAGAAGGAGGCGATCCTCTGCATGCCCGCCGCGCTGCTCTCGCCATGAGCCGAGTCCCCGAGTCGAAACAGCGCGACCAGAGGGGTACGTGACGCGCGGACGCCTCGGCATCGACCGAGGCGTCCGCTTCGTCGTTACGCCTTGACGACGTTGGCGGCTTGGAGTCCTTTCGGACCCTTCACGACGTCGAACTCGACGGCCTGGCCTTCATCGAGCGACTTGAAACCGTCGCCGCTGATGGCCTTGAAGTGCACGAACACGTCGTCGCCGCCGGGCTGGCTGATGAAGCCAAAACCCTTGTCGGCGTTGAACCATTTCACGGTGCCTGTAGGCATGAGCGTTTCCTCCTTTCGTAGACTCGTCTCCGAGAGGAAGGGTACGCGTCACGGAGGGCCGCAGGATGCCGCGGCCCGGAACTCGTCCAACACCTCAAGACTGCCCGACTCTATTATGCAGCGGGAGCGAGGTGAGCAACTGCAGCGGGCGACCCACCGCCGGACGTCGTGGGACGTGGTGCTGCGGAATCGGCATCCGGCGTGACGACAGGATGTCCCGCGGGGTCGTGGCGAAGGCGAGGCATCGCCGCCTTCACCGCAGCAACCCTGCCTGGCGAACGAGGGGTTCCAACGTCGGCCGGAGACGGATTGCCTCCGCGGCGCGGGCGAGCGCGTCCTCGCGGTGGCCGAGCTGCGCGAGGGCGAGGGCGAGGTTGAACTGTACCTCGGCACGGGTCGGGTCGATCGCGAGCGCCCGCAGGTACTCGGGCATGCTCTCGGCGACCCGGCCCTGGCCGACGCGCACGTTCCCGAGGTTGCTGTAGGCTTCGGCAAACTCGGGCCGGAGGCGCAGTGCCTCGCCGTATTGGAGCGCCGACTCCTCGAGACGACCGCCCTCCATGAGCGCGACACCGAGGTTGTTGTGGGCCTCGGCATACTGCGGCTTCAGACGGATGGCCTCGCGGTAGTGCGGCTCCGACTCCGCGAAGCGTTTCTGGCGGGCAAGCGCGAAACCCCAGTTGTTGTGCGCCTCGGCCGACGTGGGATCGAGGCGCAGCGAGGTCCGAATCGAGGTGATCCCGTCCTCGATCTGGTGATCCTGGATCAGGGCGAGGCCGAGGCTGCCGTGGGCCCGCGCGTTGTCGGGTCGTTTGGCGACGACGTCCGTCCACATCGCGATCGCGCTGCGGTAGTCGTGATTGCGGTCCACCGTGAGCGCCATCAGTGCGATCACCGTCGCTCCCGCGACGCCCGCGACGACCCGCCGTTCCGCCAATCGGCGCAGCCCGAGCCCCCGGATCGCCATCCACGTCCCCGCGACGAGGAGTGTCAGCACCGGCGCGAGCGGCAGATACATGCGGTGCTCGAAGGCGAGATCCTTGATCGGGATGAGGCTCGAGCTCGGCGCCAGGATGAGAAGAAACGCGCAGAGGAGCGCGCCGAGCTCGCGGCTCCGGCGTACGATCCAGAAGGCGAGCGCGAGCGACGCGCCCAGGACGAACGCCGGCACGACGATCCCGAGAAACCCCGTGGCCGGCGGCCACGCGTAGTCGAGCACGAGACCGTGCGGCCAGAACACGAGTCGCAGGTATCGGAGGATGACATCCGGCTGGCTTCCCGCGTACTCGCCGAGCGTCATCTCGCGCGTGGAGAAGCCGGCCGTCGCCGCCGACTCGTTCTCGCCGGCGAGCAGCACCACCAAGAGCGACCAGCTCGCCATGAGGCCGGCGTGCAACGCGCGCCGGCGGCGCCAGGCGCCGGTCCACGAGCCGGCGAGAAACACGGCGTCGTAGCAGAGCGCTGCGAGAGGCGCCGTCACCATGACGGGTTTCGTCAGCATGCCGAGCGCGCACGCGGCGACGGAGGCGCAGTACCAGCGCTTCGGATGAGGCGACCCGGCGCCGCGCACCATCGCGTAGAGCGTGAGGAGATAGCAGAGCGCCATCAACGACTCCGCGCGCTGGACCACGTAGGTGACGCTCTGGGTCTGGAGCGGGTGCACCGCGAAGAGCAAGCTCACCACCAGCGCGAGCGGCCGCGCGGCGCCCGCCCATCGTGCCCCGAGGCGGCCGAGCTCGAGGGTGCGCGCGACGAGCCCGAAGAGCGTGAGCGCCGCGAGGGCATGCACGCCGACGTTGAAGAGGTGGTAGCCGAGGACGTTCGATCCGCCCGCGTGCCAGTTGAGTGCCAGCGACAGCTGGACGAGCGGGCGCGTCGTGCCGCTCACCGTTTGCCACGAGATCGTTCGCAGCTCGCGTGTCTCGACGATCGAGGTGTCGTCGAACAGAAAGGGCGTCGTGAGCGCGCCGGCGTAGGCGGTGAGGATCGCCGCGACGATCAGCAACGGCGCGAGCGTCCAGGGAAGTCGCGGTACCGCGATCGTCGAGGGTGACGATGATCGCACCGGATTCGGGGCCGCAGGCGAGGCTCGGCCATGGTGAAGCGTGGCCTTGCGCGCCATGGGTCGACATTGATCCTGTCGGCCTGGGATTGCTAGCGCTTTTCGTCGGCGCGACGGATCGGTGAGAAGAGTCTCCGGTCTGTGCTTCTACGTACCCGTCAGTGCGGCCCGCAGCGCGGTCGGCATCAGCGTCACGTCGCGCGCATCGACGAGACGCCCATCGCTTCAGCGCGGGCGCCCGTGTAGCTCGGAGCGCGGGAGGGACGCCGACGATGATCGATCTCTACACCTGGACGACGCCGAACGGCCGCAAAATCTCGATCATGCTCGAGGAGTGCGGCCTGCCGTACGACGTGATCCCCGTGGACCTCGGCAAAGACGAGCAGCTGAAGCCGGAGTACCTGGCGATCAATCCGAACCACAAGATTCCCGCCATCATCGACCGCGACGCGCCCGGTGGCCCAAAGACGATCTTCGAGTCGGGAGCGATCCTCATCTACCTCGCCGAGAAGAGCGGCAAGTTCCTACCTGCGAGGGAGCCCGGCCGCAGCGAGGTCATTCAGTGGTTGATGTTCCAGATGGCGAGCGTCGGCCCGAACCTCGGTCAGGCGGGACACTTCATCAACGACGCGCCGGAGAAGATCCCGTACGCGATCCAGCGCTTCGTGAACGAGTCGCTGCGGATCGTCGGCGTCCTGAACACGGGCCTGACCGGTCGCCAGTACCTCGCCGGCGACTACTCCATCGCGGACATGGCGACCTATCCGTGGGTGCAGGCCGCATGGACACCGTTCAAAGGGCTCATGCCGAACGAGATCGGCACGCTCACCAACGTGCAGGCATGGCTCGATCGCATGGCGGCGCGGCCGGGGGTCGTCGCCGGTATGGCCATCCCGAAAGTCTAGCGGCGGGCCGGTCGAACACGCCGGCTCACGAACCGCTCTCTGGGTCGGGTAGTTGCTTTCCGCGACAGGCGTCATAGCGTCCGCGGCTGCAACGAACCCGTAGATTCCGCATGGCGCCGCCGCCCCCGACCCTGATCGACTTTCCTCCGTTCCAGCTCGACCTCCGTGCCTGGCAGCTCCGGCGTGACGGCAAGCCCATCGCGCTGCGGCCGAAGACTTTCGCCATCCTCCAATTCCTGGCGGAACGGCCCGGCGAGCTCGTGACCAAGCAAGCGCTGCTCGACGCCGTCTGGCCGAATCTCGCGGTCACGGAGGACGTGGTGCGAATCTCGGCGGGTGAGCTGCGCGCGGCGCTCGGCGACGATCGCGCGGCGCCCCGCTTCATCGAGACGGTGCCGCGAAAGGGGTACCGCTTCATCGCGACCATGGGGGCGGCGCCGGCGGCATCGCATCCTTCGACGGCACCGCCGACCGACCTGTCGACGGAACCGCTCGTCGTCGGCCGCGAGCACGAACGTGCGCAGATCGCCGCGTGGATGCGCGCGGCGGCCGGCGGTCAACGGCAGATCGTGTTCGTGACGGGCGAGGTCGGGATCGGCAAGAGCACGCTCGTCGACGCGGCCCTGCGGGATTTGGAGCGGCAGGCGCCGACGCCGTTCCGCGTCGCACGGGGGCAATGTGTCGAGCAGTACGGCGGTGGCGAGCCATACAAGCCCGTGCTCGAAGCCCTCTCCGCGCTCTGCCGCGGCGTCGATGGAGAGGCGATCGCGGCGACGCTCGAGGGCCAGTCGCCGCGGTGGTTGCTCGACACGCTCGGGGCAGGGCGCTCGGCGCCGGGTCACGACGCGGGCCCGGCCGTCGCGACCTACGCCTATACGCTGCACCTGCTGGCCACGGCATTCGACGTACTCGCCAGGGACGTGCCGCTCGTGCTCGTCTTCGAAGACGTCCACTGGAGCGACTACTCGACGCTCGACCTGCTGTCGGTCCTGGCGCAGAGTCGCGAGCCGGCGCGTCTCGTCGTGCTCTGCACGCTCCGTGCGGCCGACGCCATCACGCACGGGCATCCGATCGTGACGGTCAAGCGCGAGTTGCTCCGCAAGGGCAACTGTCGTGAGGTCGTGCTCAACGGATTTTCGACGGCCGACGTCCAGCGCTACCTCGCGGCACGCTTTCCCGCGGCCACGCTTCCTCCCGCCCTCCTGCCGCTGCTCGTCGATCGCAGCGACGGCAATCCGTTTTTCGTCGCGACGCTCGTCGATCACCTCCTCGAGTCCGGCAACCTGGTGGACGAGGGCGACGGCCTCGAGCTCCGGAGTCGCGGCGGCGACGTGCGGACGTCGATCCCCGCGGGGCTCCGGGCCGCCATCGAGCCGCGCCTCGAGCGCTTGACCGCCGACGAGCTCGGCGTGCTCGAAGCGGCGAGCGTCGCGGGCGCCGAGTTCTCGGCGCACGCGGTGGCGGCCGTGACGCCGGCGACGAATCCGCTCGGGGACATCGAGGTCGTCGAGGCCGTCTGCGACGGCCTCGTGCGCCAGCAGGAGCTCCTGCGTGCGCGCGGCGAGTCCACCTGGCCCGACGGGTCGTCCAGCGCGCGGTACGCCTTCCGCCACGTGCTCTACAAGCAAGTGCTCGAGCAGCGACTTCCGGTCTCGGTGCGACGGCGCCTGCATCAGACGGTGGGGGAACGGCTCGAAGCGGGATGGGGCGCACGAACGCCGGAGGTCGCGAGCGAGCTCGCCGCGCACTTCCAACGCAGCGGCGACGTGCCGCGCGCCGTGCGCTACCACGGCGAAGCCGCCGCGCACGCGCGCTCGCGGTTCTCGCATCAGGAAACCCGAGCCCACGTCGAAGCCGCCCTCGGGCTCTTGCGCGGGGAGTCCGAGACGACGGACGTGATGGAGCGCCGCTTGCCCCTCCTCGATCATCTCGGGTGGGCGTCGTTCGCGGCGCGCGGTTGGGGCAATGACGATTCCGCGCGCGCCTTCGCGGAAATGCGCGCCATCGCCGAACGGCTCGACGGCGCCGAGGCCCGCTTCAAAGCGATGGAAGGCGAGCTCGTGGTGCACACGATGCGCGCGGAATACGCGAGCGCGCGGCAGCGTGGCGACGAGATGTTGGCGCTCGCCGAGCAGATCGGCAATCGCACCGCGGTGCTGAGCGCATTGCCGCCGATCGGGGCCGTGCTGATCCATCTCGGCGAGCTCGAAGCCGCCGAGGCGATTGCCGAGCGCGGGCGCGCGCTCGCCGACGCGGACGCGGCGTCCATGCACCTGATCTCGTGCGACCTGCTCCTGCTCTCGTCGCATGCCCTGCGCGGCCAGATCGCGGCGGCCCGCGCCCTCGGCCGCCACATCGTGGAGGTCGCTTCCAGGAGCGACATGCCGTACCTGCACGCCCACGCGGCGGTGTATGCGGCGTCGGTCTGCCAAGTGATCCGGGACGTTCCGGGCGCACGCGCGCTCGCGGCGGAGGCCGAGCGCATCACGACCGACCTCGGCTTCGCGGGGCTCGGCGCGCTCGCGACCCTCTATCGGGCGTGGTCCGACGTGCAGGGAGGAACGATCGGGGCCGGCGTCGGGGAGCTGCGGTCGGCCTACGACGCGTACGTCGCTTCGGGGCAGCGCATCAGCGCGTCGTCGTACGGGGTGGTCGTGGCCGACGGTCAGCTCGAGGCGGGCGAGGTGGCGCTGGCGAACGAGACGCTCGACCTCGTGGCGGCCTTCATTGCGGAAACCGGCGAGCAGATCGCCGCCCACGAGCTCCACCGTCTGCGCGGGGAAGGTCTCTTGGCCGGCGGCGGCGGACGAGCGCGCACGACGAAGGCCCGGGAGTGCTTCGAGCAGGCCATTGCCATCGCCGCCGGGCAGGGCGCGTTGCTCTTCGAGCTCCGCGCGGCGACCAGCCTGTGTCGGCTCCAGCCGCGAGCGGGCGCCGAGCGGCTCAGACGGCTCGTCGAGCGGTTCGGGCCGGACGACGACTGCGCGGATCTTCGCGCCGCTTACGCGGCGCTCGGCGGCTGATCCGATCCGTCGCGGGGGCCGGCATGCGACACGCGCATGCCGGCCCCCGATCGACGCTTCACTCGGTGCTCAGGGTGCCTGGAGAACGTTCGGCAGGTTCTTCTTCGCGGTAGAGTAGGTCGCGCTGAAGCAGGTCGCGGTGCTGCTGTTCCGCGCGACCACCGTGACGTCGGGCGGAAGGGAGCTCAGCGGCAGCGGGTCGGGCAGGTTGTCGCCCTTGCCGATGAACTGGGCCTGCGTCTTCCCGGCGTCTCCCACCTTCAGCAGGACCTTTTTGATCCCGCTTCCCGTCGGGACCTTGTTCTTGTCCTTGTATTGGTACCCCTTGGTCTTCATGGCCGCCCACTTCAGGGGATCGTCCGTCCGGAGCGCCGCTCGCAACGTCCCATCGTGGTAGAGGCACAGGTTCCAGACGGTGCCGGTCGTCGGGTCGCCGAGCGCGGACTGTGTGAGGGGGCCCGAGCCTCCCTGGAACTTCCAGTTGAGCTGATCCTTGCCGGCGTCGGAGCTCGCGTCTTTGACGATGAGCTTGCTCTTCGTCGCCGTTTCGCAGACCGGCGGTGTGAGGGGGCAATCGGCCGCGCCTGCGAGCTCGAACGCGCCCTTGTCGCAGGCGGCCGCCCCCGAGTCGTCGCCGTCCATCGGTCGAAGCGCGCCGCGCTGGTCGATGGTGATGGTGGTGCCGCACCCGTTCGCGCCGGTCGGAATGGCGTCGATCGCGGCGCTGGCCGGTGAGAGGGCGCGCGTGTCGGTCGGACCGCCGTTGTCGCCGAGGGCCAGCAGACCCGGGTCGCTGCCCGTGACGTCGCCGGTGCCGAGCGCCATCGTGCACCCCGTCAGGTTCTCGACGTGGTTGTAGCCGCCGCTCGTGATGACACCCTTGCAATCCGGATTCGAGCCGTTGGTGTTGGTATTGTCCGCGACGATCGAATTGCGCATCGTCAGCGTCGCGAGCGACCGCTCGACGCCGCCGGCGCCGGACGCGCTCGCGGAATTGCCCGCGACGGTGACGAATTCGAGGAGCAGTGCGCCGCTGAATCCGCTGACGCCGCCACCCATGCCGTTCACCGCGGAGACCGTGTTGCCGCTGACCGTGGTGTTGGTCACGGTCGCCGTGGTCGACGCGCCGGTGACCGTGAGGCCGCCGCCACGGAAGCCGGCAGAATTGCCGACGATGGTGGTGTCGCGAATCGTGCAGGTGCTGTTGTGATGGCAGTAGACGCCGCCGGCCCAGTCGGGGGACTGGTTCCCTTGCACGGTGGTCGCCACCAGGTTCAGGCTGCCATCGGTGACGATCACGCCGCCGCCGTCGCCGGCGTTGCCGGCGAACGAGTAGCAGAACATGCCGCCGCAGCTGATCACCGCGCCGGCCACGCCGCCCGAGCCGCTGCGATTCCCCGTCACCAGACTTCGCTCGATGGTGAGCGCGCCGTTGGCGCTCACCCCGCCGCCGTTCCCACCCGCACCGCCGGACGTCTCACACTGCGCGCCCGGCGCCGGGCAGTTGACCACGCCCGCGCTGCCTCCCGCCCCCGCGTCGTTGTTCGCAACGGTGACGTGTCTCAATGTCAGATTGCTGCCGGCCTGCGTGAGGATGCCGCCACCCTCTTCACCGTCTCCGGCATCCAAGAAGCAGGAAGTCTGGCCGATGCAACCCGGTCCGGCTGCCCCCGACGGCGCGCGGCCGTTTTGGATGACCAGCCCCTCGACGACGACCGTGCCCGCGTGAACGTGCAGCACGCGATCCGTGTCGTTGCCGTCGATCACCGCGCCCGCGCCCGTGATGGTGACGTCGCTCGCGACGTCGAGATCGCCCGTCGCGTTGCCGTTCTCGCCCGCGCCGAGGCGCGTCAGCACATAGAAGCCCGCCGGCACGGTGATCGTGTCGGCGCCGCTCCCCGCCGCACAGCCGCTGACGGCCGTGTCGGTGTTGGCCGCCTGGATGGCCTCGCGCAGGCTGCAATCCGCGTCGCCGTCGAGCTCGTCGCCGGTCGTACCGACGGTGATGGTGGCCGCCTGCGCGCCGCCGGTCGCTGCCACGAAAAGCGCGCCGACGAGCAGAAGGGTGAAGGCGAGGTGCCGGCCGGGGTGCATCCTAAACTGCCTACGAATCAAGGGGATGTGCATCGATTCTCCTGGTCTGTGGTCGATGTTGGTGGGACGGCTCTTCAGCATGGTGGACGCGATACGCCAGGAGACGGCCCGGGGTCCGTAAGGATCGCGTAAAGTTGCCGAAAACCGCTGGGTGCGAGCCCTCGTCTCCCGTCGAGTCGAGGCGCGCTTCGCTTCGTCGCTACGAGATCGGGAAGGGGCTCGGAGGGCGGGAGCGACGGTCCGAGAAATCGGAGCGCCGTCTCGCGTCTCGCACCGACGTGCCGCGTCGATGCGTCATGCCGCGAGCTCGTCGCAGAAGACCCTGAAGTGCTCCAGCGTCGAGGGCCCGAAGCTCGTCGTGAGAGCGACGTCCGCTGCGTCTCTGCCGCGCGCGATCAGGACGCGTCCGATGCGAGGCGTATTGTTGCGCGGGTCGAAGGTGTACCAGGCGTCGCCGAGGTAGGCCTCGAACCAGGCCGCGAAGTCCATGGGCGCGTAGGGTGGGGGCAACCCGCTGTCTCCCAGATAGCCCGTGCAGTAGCGCGCCGGGATGTTCATGCAACGGCAGAGCGCGACGGCGAGATGCGCGAAGTCGCGACACACGCCCTTTCGATCCTGGAATGCCTGAAAGGCGCTCTTCGTCGGGCTCGAGAGGCCGTAGCCGAACTCGAGGTGGCGATGCACGAAGTCACAGATGGCCTGGACGCGCCGCCAGCCGGTCGGCGTCGCCGCGAACAGCTTCCAGGCGGTCTCGACCAACAGGTCGGTCTCACAGTACCGGCTCCCGAGGAGAAAAAGCAGGGTTTCCGCGGGGAGCGCCTCGACGGGTCGCTGCTCCAGCCAGGGTGCCACGAGGTCGGGCGTGCCCGAGTCGGAGATGACGGCGTCGCTGCTCAGCCGAAGCTGGCCGGCAGGTGCGACGATGCGGCTGCACCAGTTGCCGAACGAGTCGCGATAGGCTCGGACCGGGACCGATGGAGTGAGCATCAGGATGTCGCGCGTGAGGATGTCCGAGACGCGGCTGTAGTGGACGTTGAGGGTGACGATCATCGGTGTCGGTCGTGGACACCGATAGACCAGCTCGTAGCCGACGCGGATCTTCATGACGAGAATTCCTTCCTTCGTTCACCGAATCCCCGCGGAAAGATCCGCGGGGCGGCCTGTTCGAGGACACGTCCGAGACGCTCCGCCCACGTCTCGACGTCGGGGTCGCTCGCGAGCAGGTCCTGCCGTATCTCGAGCGCCACGTGCGGGATCCGACGCTGCTCGCCGTGGACGACGATCGTGTAGTCGGTGGCGTCGCTCACGGCGTAGGGCTCGTTGTCGCCGACGACGAGCGAGGGGTCGCTGCGCAATCCTTCCAACACGATCCGACCGAGACGCGGGTCGCGACCGTAGAGCACCCCGACGTGCCAGGGTCGCCGTTCGTCCATGTAGACGGGCGTGAAGCTGTGCAGTGAGACCAAGGCGTGCGGGCGCGCGCCGCGCGCGTCGAGCTCCGTGCGGATACGTCGATGGTAGGGCTGGAACACTTCGTCGAACCGGCGGCGCGCTTCGACGGCCGAGAGCCCTTCGTTTCCCGCGATCCGGGTGCGCTCCGAGACCGTGACGATCGAATCGGGCGCATCCGGCGGACGGTTGGCGTCGATTACGAGGCGCGAATAGTTCTGCAGAAGCGCGCATGCGTCGAGGCGCGCGGCGAGACGACGTCCCAGCGCAGCGACCCCGAGGTCGTACGCCACGTGCGTGTCCAACTCGTCCTCGGAGAGCTGCAAACCGGCGAGGCGCTGCGGGATGGCGCGTCCGGCGTGGTCGCAGACGAGCAGATAGGCGGAGCCGCCTGCGGCATGGTCGACGGTGAAGACGGGTACGTCGGTTGCCGTCAACAGGCGCGTTTCCGATGCGCCGACGTCATGCAGTGGCGTAGCGTCTCCCGAGACTTCGATCCGACGAGCGCGCCCCACCGAGCTCCGTCGCGACGACGATCGCCACGCCCGACGATCGTATACGGAGAGGCCCGAGCGTACGTCGCGGCCGGGTATCCCGCAATGCACGCGGCGGGGTGGTGCCGCAGTTTGATTCTGCGTCGCGCGGGGCTCGGGAGCTCGCCTCGTCGTTCGAGTCGCTGGAGCCCAGCCCTTATTACCCGCCGCAGCCACGATGTCCTGTGGTCGACCGGGAGCTGTCCTCACTCCTCGACGACTCCCAACCCCCGCGCGACGCAGAATCAAACTGAGCCACTACCCGCGGCGGCTCGGCGGTTGTACCGGTCGGTACGAGGGGATACCGTGTCCGTCAGATTCAGCTCTCCCGGTTCGCTCGCGCACGGCTCCCACGCACGGACCCCTCGAGCGGCGCACCTCGCGCTGCCGATCACCCCGAGCCCAAAGACCGGGAGGTTCCGATCGAAAACCACGGGGGAGATGCCGGACGTCGTCCAGTCGCACCCGGTGTCGTGGTGCTGCGCTCGTCCGCCGATGGTTCGGCAGCTCGTGCGAATCACGAGCCGCCGCGTGTCGCGTCCGCCGACCGGATCAGGGGCGCGGCGGAGCTCGGACCGCTCAGTAAAGTCGCCATGCTCGGCAATCACCTGCCGCGGCGTTGCGGCATCGCGACGTTCACCACCGACTTGAGCGACGCGATCGCGACCGAGCTCCCCGCGCTCGATTGCTTCGTGCTCGCGATGAACGACGCGGGCCGGCAGCACGTGTATCCGCCGCGTGTGCGGTTCGAGATCGCCGAAGGCGACATCGCTTCGTATCGCCGTGCCGCGGATTTCCTGAACGTCAACGCCGTCGACGTCCTCTGTGTGCAGCACGAGTACGGCATCTTCGGGGGCGGGGCCGGGAGCTACTTGCTGGCGATGCTGCGCGAGCTGCGCATGCCGATCGTGAGCACGTTGCACACGATTCTCGGCACCCCGAACGCGCAGCAGCGGAGCGCGATGGACGAGCTGGTGCGGCTGTCCGAGCGGCTCGTCGTGATGAGCGCCCACGGGGCGGACTTGTTGCGCGAGGTCCATCGGGTCGACGTCCGCAAGATCGACGTCATCCCGCACGGGATTCCGACCGTGCCGTTCGATGCCGACGAGAAGGATCGCCTCGGCGTGGCGGGGAAGGCCGTCATCCTCACGTTCGGATTGCTCTCGCCGGACAAGGGGATCGAGTCCGTCATCGACGCGCTGCCCGCGATCCTCGCGCGCCATCCGGAGACGGTCTACATCGTCCTCGGCGCCACGCATCCGCACGTACGCCAGCGGGAAGGCGAGACCTATCGCCTGATGCTGCAGCAACGCGCGGAGCGTCTCGGCGTCGAATCGAGCCTGATTTTCCACGATCGGTTCGTGAGTCAGTCCGAGCTCACCGCGTTCCTCGCCGCCGCCGACATCTACGTGACCCCGTACTTGAACGCGGAGCAGATCACGTCGGGGACCCTCGCGTACGCGGTCGGATCGGGGAAAGCGGTCGTGTCGACGCCGTATCGCTATGCGCGTGAGCTCCTCGCGGATGGACGCGGCATCCTCGTGCCCTGGCGCGATCCGGTGGCGATCGCGCGCGAGGTCGTCGACCTGCTCGGCGACGATGCGAAACGCCTGGCGCTGCGCCGGCGCGCCGCCGCCCATGGTCGCGACATGCTCTGGCCGGCCGTGGCCCGCCGGTACGTCGCGAGCTTCGAACGCGCGCGTACCCAGCATGCCGCGCGACTCCGGACCGTCTTTCAAGCGAACACGCTCTCGCGCGGCCGGCCGGTGCTCCCCGACATCAACCTCGAGCACCTCGAGGACATGACCGACGACACCGGCATGCTGCAGCATGCCGCCTTCAGCGTGCCGCGTTACGGCGACGGCTATTGCGTCGACGACAACGCTCGCGCCTTGCTGTTGACCGCCGTCGTCGAGGCGTCCGGGATCGAGGATGCCGCGCCGGTGCGGGCATTGGCGTCGCGGTACCTGGCGTTCGTCGCCCATGCCTTCGACGTCCGTCAGGGGCGTTTCCGGAACTTCATGTCGTACTCGCGAACCTGGATCGACGAGCGCGGATCCGAGGACAGCCACGGACGCACGGTGTGGGCGCTCGGCACGGTGGTCGGACGCTCGGGACGACCCGGAACCCAGAGCCTCAGTCGCCAGCTCTTCCACGACGCGCTGCCGGCCCTCGAGCAATTCACGAGCCCCCGGTCGTGGGCCTATGCGTTGCTCGGCGTCGACGCGTACCTCGGCGCCTTCCAGGGGGACAGCATCGTCGAGTCGCTCCGCCGCGTGCTCGCGGGGAGGCTGCTCGGTCTGTTCCGCACCGTCAGTCGGCCCGAATGGCCGTGGTTCGAGGACAGTGTCACGTACTGCAACGCGCGCTTGCCGCAGGCGCTCATCGTGTCGGGGTGTCGCATGGAGGATGGGGAGATGCTGACGGCGGGCTTGCGCTCACTCGAATGGCTGACGGCGCTTCAGCAGTCCGACGAGGGCTACTTCGCGCCCATCGGATCCAACGGTTTCTACGCGCGGAACCATCACAAGGCGACGTTCGATCAGCAGCCGGTGGAAGCGTGCGCGATGGTGTCGGCGTGCCTCGCCGCGCACCGGGTGACCGGCGATCGCCGCTGGGCGGAGCATGCCCGTCGCGCGTTCGCGTGGTTCCTCGGGCAGAACCAGCTTCAGCAAGCGCTGTACGACGCGAGGACCGGCGGCTGCCGCGACGGGTTGCACGTCGACCGCGTGAACGAGAATCAGGGCGCCGAGTCGACGCTCTCCTTCTTGCTCGCGTTGGCGGAAATGCGGCTCGCGGACCAGGCGGCCGCCTCGATCGCCTCGTCGCAAGGGCTGTCAGCGTGACCCTCGGCCGCGGGTACCAGTCGCTCTTCCGCCGGCACGCCGACAACCCCATTCTGACCGCGGCGGATTGGCCGTATCCGGCGCATTCCGTCTTCAACGCGGGCGCCACCATGCTCCGGGACGGTACGACGTTGCTGCTCTGTCGCGTCGAGGATCGCCGCGGCTTCTCCCATCTCTGCGCGGCCCGGTCCGCGAACGGCGTCGACGGCTGGGTGATCGATCCGGAGCCGACGCTCCGAGCGGATCCCGAGCGGTATCCGGAAGAGCTCTGGGGCATCGAGGACCCGCGCATCACGTGGGTCGACGAGCTCCGTCAGTACGTGATCGCGTACACCGCCTTCAGCAAGGGCGGCCCCGGGGTCGCGCTCGCGCTCACCGAGGACTTCCGCAACTTCGAACGTCTCGGCTTGGTCATGCAGCCCGACGACAAAGACGCCGCCGTGTTGCCACGCCGCATCGACGGCAGCTTCGCGCTCATTCATCGGCCGATGCACGATTCCGGCGCGCACGTGTGGATCTCGTATTCGCCGGATCTCCGCAATTGGGGCGGTCACAAGCTGATCCTGCAAGCGCGGAAGGGCGGGTGGTGGGACGCCAACAAGGTCGGTCTTTCGCCGCCGCTGATCGAGACGCCGCGCGGATGGCTGATGATCTACCACGGCGTCCGGCATACCGCCGGCGGCTGTCTCTATCGGCTCGGCCTGGCGCTCTTCGCGCTCGATCAGCCGGACCAGTTGTTGGCACGCGGCGACGCGTGGGTCTTCGGTCCCGAGGCGACCTACGAGCGCGAGGGCGACGTGGCCAACGTCACGTTCCCGTGCGGCTACACGGTCGCGCCCGACGGCGATACCCTTCGCCTCTACTACGGAGCGGCCGACAGCTGCATGGCGCTCGCGACGGGCAGCGTCCGCGAGCTGCTCGCGTGGCTCGACGAGCACGCGAGCGAATGAGCGTCGCGGGCGCCGGCTACTTGGGGGTGTCGTCGGGAAGAATCTTGCGACTCGCGACGACCCGCAGATCGGCTTCGCGCTGACCGGCGCGAAACTCCTCCCAAAAGCGCGCCCGGTCGTCGAACGGGCGGGGTTCCGAGTCGGAGCCCGTCAGCTGCGGGGTGCCGGCCGTCAGGTCGATCCACCACTGCGGCCGCAGCGCGAAAAGCTCGCGCCAGGTCACGGGACCCGTCGCGCGCGTCGCCCAGCGATCGGGGACGTCATGCCAGGCGCTTCGTGCGCGAACACTTCGCGACGCCGTATCAACGCTTGCCCTTCGGGGTGGGCGCTCCCCCGTGGCTGTAGCCTGCTTGCTTGGAATTCGCGGCGGCCGCGTCCGCGCCCTTCGCTACGTTCTTCTGCTTGGAGTTGCGCTCTTTCGACTTCGGTGACTTGTCGCCCATACTCTCTCCATCCCAGTCGGAGCGATGAATGACAAGGGAGGGTCGATACCGTTGTCGCGCGCTTTGTTGCCCGGTGTTCGAGCGCGTCGCCACACGACAGCGCTGCCGCGGCTGACCGGCTGTGCATTGCCGGATGGTCTTTTGTCGGGCACCCTGACCCGGTGGCTACCTTCACGGCGGAGTCCTCAGCGATGCGGCGCTGAATGAAGGCCATCGATGAGACGTCTGATGAGAGACCTGATCAATGGCCTCGAGCCTTACCAGTGCCGGAAAACACCTCGAGCATTGGTGTCGTTTTGCATCACCTGCAAGGACCGTGTGAGCCATTTGCAGGAAACACTGCCACGGAATCTCGCGTGGCACGCGGATGATCCGGACGTCGAGTTCGTCATCTTGAACTACAACTCCAGTGATCACTTGCACGATTGGGTGCGAGACATGTTCGGGCAACTTCGCCGCGACGGCAGAGTCGTCTACTTCCTCAATTCCGGTCCATCCGCGTTCCATGCGAGCCACGCCAAAAACCAAGCGTTTCGCCTCGCCCGCGGCTCGATACTCTGCAATCTGGACGCGGACAACTTCACCGGGGCCAATTTCGCCGGTTATCTCCGGAGGGAATTGCAGACGCTGGACTTTCTTTCCGGTGGCGTCATCGAATACGATCGCATCGTCGCCACCAACGTGCGCGGCGTAGAGGGACGTAACGTCGTGCCTCGCGAGTCGTTCTGGGCCTTGGGCGGCTTCGACGAGGACTTCGACAGTTGGGGGTATGAAGACAGCAATTTGTCCGAACGGATGATGCTCCTCGGCCTCACTGGGCGGACGATCGACGACGCGTGTCTTTCATGCATCGACCACGACGACGAGGTGCGTACACGCTTCTTCAGCAAGAAGATCACCGGTCGCAACACCGGTCGAGCCTACGGGAGCTGTAAAGACAACTACGATCTCTGGCTGAAGAAGAAGGAGGCCGGTGAACTGATCTGTTCGCCGGACAAATTTGGATGCGGTTCGGTGTCCAGGAACTTCGCACCGGAGACCATTCTGCTCGGCCCACGACCGGTCTCCGTCGGCGACAGAGGTGCAGGCGCGGAGTGGGCGTTGCCGAGCGAATCGTTCTGAACGCCCGCCTCGCCGCGAAAGAGTCGTGATTACGATTTCGGTGATCGTTCCCCATTACGGGGAGCGTGAACATCTCGTTCGCTGCCTGCAATCGCTCGACCGACAGACCCTGACCAAGAGTGCCTTCGAGGTCATCGTCGTCAACAACGATCCTAGCCGCACGCTCGCTCTGCCAGATGGGCGCGTGGGCGAGAACGTCAAAGTCGTCGAAGAACCGCGGGTCGGGTCGTATGCCGCACGCAATCGTGGCGCGCAACATGCTCGCGGCCGCTGGCTGGCGTTCACGGACGCGGACTGCATCGCGGATGAGCGATGGCTGGAAGCCGGCCTGCATCACGCGTCCGAAGACGACCCCTTGGGCGGACACATTCAGCTCGTCGTCGAAAACCCTGATGCGCTCGCCGAGCAGTACGACGCGATCTTTGGACTGAACCAGAAATATTTCGTCGAGGAGGCGGGGTTCGCGGCAACGGCCAACTTGATCGTGTCGAAGGCGCTGTTCGACAAAGTGGGGCACTTCTCGGCGGGCCTGCGATCAGGAGGCGACGTGGAATGGTGCCGTCGTGCTTCGCGGGCGGGCCATCGTGTCCGGTATTGCCCGGAGGCGTCCGTGCGTCACCGCGTACGAAACGGATTCGGGCAACTGCTGCGACGGGCCCTTCGCATTCAGGGAGGACTCTACACGCTGGAGCGGGAGTTCCACGTGGAGTTTGCGACGGGTGTGGTCCGGACTCCGATCGATCTCTTCGTTCCTCGGCTCTACGTCGCGCGAATTTTCGCGCTCAAGGAATCGGGCAATCGCCTCTGGTGGCGCCTCTATCTACTCGCCTGCCTGCTGAATGGTTTCGCGCTGGCGGAACGCTGGCGATTGCGGCTGGGCGGGACTCCTCTCCGATGAATCGTGGTGGGTCTGTCGCGACTCATGCCGGCCATTGCGGAGGGGTGTCGAACGACTCGAGTCCCACGACGCACCTGAAGGCTGGAACCTCGCGCGCGACCATGCGGCAAACGTCCGTCGCAAAACGCGATTCCAGCACCTCCCGCTTTTCGCCGAGCTTGAATACCTCGGAGCTTTGAATGGGGTCGGATGCTCGAAGCAGGTTCTCGGCAAGCGCCGACGCGCAATGGTCGCGCGGCAGCCGTTCGAATCGCAGTCCCCGAAGGGAGGTGTCGACGCGCGGGAAGAGCAGCAGTCCCAAGGGCGCACGCTCCAGTTTCGGAGCGTCGAGCAACCGGCGAAACTTCGTGGGCGTCAGCCACACGGATCCATCGGGCGAGCGCATGTGATGGTGTTCGAGCTTCGCCTTCAGTCCCTCGAACAGGTCGAGCATTCCGGGTCGGAGCGAGACGATGGTCGGCATGCCATGCGTCACGAACGGGACGGCTGGTTCCAGCATCATTCGATCGTTTGCCAAGTACGTCGCGCCTGATCGCAACGCGTGCACGAGGAGGCTGGACTTACCCGCACCCTTGGGACCACAAACCATCACCGCGCTGCCGTCGTTCCGCGCGAACGCCGCGCCGTGGATCGGCAGTTGGCCGTCGCGCAGGCACGCCGTGGTGGCCAATTCGCGCACCACTCGCAACACGGCCACCCTCGTGGGCGACTCGCTCGCCTGAGAGATGATGTCGACGGTACGCTCTCGTCTGTCCAGCAGGTACGCGAGCGCCTCCGTTGCATCCGCGATCCACCATCGACCGTGCTCGTCCTTCGTTGCCCTATGCTCCGAGAAGCGTCCGTCGAACGTGAAGCCTTGCTGCGTCCCCATCGGCGCCCCCTCGGGACGGGCGGATCCATGGTTCACACGCACACGCCAGACGCTCTCTTGGCTGATGGGATCGAGGGACGTATTCGGAAAGAACTCTTCGAGCCAGCGCAGAAGGCTACTGTCGGCTTCCACTTCGAACGTCAGCGTCTGGTAGCCGATCGTCGAACGGCTCACGGACGCCTCATCGCGAGCACGTCCTTCAGTCGGTCGACGGCTTCTCGAGCGAGAGGCAACTGCTTACGTACCCGCATGCCCGCGCCTCGCAAACGAGCGAGCACGTGCCAGAAGGGAGCGGGCTCGTCCTCCCCATACGACGCGAGAAACCGCCGCCAGGCCGCGTCCGACATGCGCCAGCGGTGGCGGATCCGCGCCAGCTCCAGAGGGACGGGGCCCATGGCGACTGTCTCGTTGTCGATGACCCACATCGCATCGTCCGGAGCGATCACGATGTTCTCTGCGCAAAAATCCAGGTGAAGGAGCGTCTCACGGACCTCATGCGGGCGCGAGCCCAGCGCCAAGTCGTGCAACTGCATCATGCTCGTCCGCGACAGCGTCCTGGCGCGACGCAATTCTTCGAGACCCAGCTCGACCTCGTCGACGTACGCGGACGGCAGCGCCGGAATCGGCGAACGAGCACCGTGCAGAGCGCGCAGTAACGTCGACGCCTGAGCCAGCCTTTTTTCGGCGCTCCCCCGGAGGCGCCGTCCTTCGATCCACGGCTCCAGCAGAAATGCCTTGGTGCGGGCCAGCACGGGAACGAATCCGACAGGAAGCGACTCGCGGAGGCGGCACAGTGTCTCCGCGTCTTCCTCGCGCGACAGGCGTCTCAACTTCACGGTCCGACCGTCGCTCAAGCGTACGCGGAAAGCGCAGCGAGACGCATGAGGACTCGGAAGCGTGGTCACCAAGCGGTAGCCGCGTGCGGAACATCCGAGGCTGTTCAGGGCGGCGTCGGCCTCGGAGCGTTGCCAGAGAATCTCAGACAGGCGTCCGCGGGCTGTCATCAGATCTCGGATCCGGAAACACGTGGTCCCACGTTCTCGACTGCTGCGGCGAACGGCAGTGCAAGAGGGCGTGGCCGAGGATCCGAATACTCGGCTCTAGGCCCCGCAGTCTAGGAAGGCACGGAATTCTTGATCGAGAACGGTTCGGGAGTCCGCTCGGGTCGGCGCGCACTGGCGCGTCGACCGCACGCGCATTGCCGGAGCTGTCCTGCCGTTTGCCACAGCCACGGCTCCGTCCCGTGACGCGCGCCGCGGCTCAGCGGGCTTCGGCCGTCGACAAGCACGGACCGGACGTGTCGAGGCTGCTGAGGGCGCAGGCGTTGGCGCGTACCTTGTTCTTCGATCCCTTGTGGAGGTCGAAGCGACAGTACAGGACGGATGGTCCGTCGTTCCCGACGCGGCCGATTCCGTACGCGGCGCCAGGGGCGATCGTGCGCCTGAACGTGGAGATGACGTCGCCGTCGCTCTCCACCGTCTCGATCGTCACGTCCACGTCCGTCTTGTCCGCGTTCACGATGCGGCAGAAAAAGGCCACGCCTCCGCGCGCAAGGGCACTCGTGACCAGCACCGACGCTGCATGTGCCGCCGGTGCCATCGTCAAAGCCGCGACGGTGATCATCAGTACGTTCCGCAGGCGCATCATGTCACTCCTCCAACTTCGTGCTTGCGACGTGAGGATCGCCCGAGTCGGTGCTTCTCGCCGCGGGAGATCGTCGTCGACGAGGTGGTACGCAATGAGGCCGTTGCGGCCAATTCCTCTAAACAGAGGAGCGCATGAGCCAGTCCGCGCGTGCCGCTCAGGTGGGGGATTCTCCGCGCCATTCCGCCTGCGTGATGCGTCGCATGACGTGGGCGAGGAGCTGGCCGCGGCTGGTGACCCGGAAGCGCCGGTAGAGGGTGGTGACGTACTGGTGCACCGTGGCGTGGCTCAGGCCGAGTCGAGCGGCGACCTGTTTCTCGGTGTCACCTTCGACGAGACAAGCCAATGTCTGACGCAGCCGCCGAGGCAGACTCACGGGAGTCGGTTCGGTCGCGCTGACCAGCGCGCGCCCGACGAGCGGCGCGATCTCCTGGTGAAAAAACCCCAGCAGCGTTCGCTCCCGCGATGAGAAGCGACGCTCGCCACGGCGCCGGTGCACGTGCAGCAAGGTGATGATGCGGTCCGACGTCGCGGAGATCGACGCAAGACGATGGTGGACGTTTCCCGGTCGCAGATAGCGATCGAACACCGCCGCTGGGCAGTACACGGCGTCGCTGACGACCTGCTCCCGGATGCGCGTCACGGTTCCACCGGCGATTCGCCGCAGCGCGCCGATGAAGGGATCGCGGTCGGGCCCGCCCGCACGAATGTAGGCGATGAAGTTCCGGTGCTCCGCCGTCTCGAAGCCGTGATCGAAGAACGTCAGCGGAACGATGGTGCGTTGCGGCCCGGTGAGAACGCCCTCGCCTCCGGTGCACGACGCGTCACCGAACAGACGCGAGAGCCCTTCCATCATTCGGGGCTGCCACAGCCCCGGGTCGGTGCCGAGGTCGCGGCACTCGCCGATCAGGCGATAGGCGCTACGAACCTCGACGACACGAAGCTGATCCGCTTTGGGCACCGTCCGATTCCTTTGTCGACAGGAATAGCGCACGCGCACGTCGTGCTTCCATGGCAGGAACTCGGCAGGGCCCGGGTCCGGGTCCAGCAGTCGTCACCGTCTGAAGGCGGTCGAGGGTCAGCCCGTCTCGCAGCCGTCCGACGATCACCGTCCTGCGATGCTGTTGCTCGCGGCCACCCGCGTGCGGCTCGACCGTGGCGCGCATCGGCCAGCAGGCCAGGCGTGGCAGAAGCCGCGTCGCTTGCAGGAGAACCACACGAGGGCTTCCGCGTGGCAACCCGTGCACTGAAACCTTGCGAAGCCGCGGCTCCAGACTCCGCAGTCGAGGAAGGCGCGGAAGCTCTCCAGGTGCTCGCGTACGATTCGGTGGAGCACGGTGCCGGTCGCCTATCCGCCCCGCCGAGCACACGGTGTGCCGTCGGTCGTCGCGGCAAGTATCGCGAGGCGCTCGAGTCCCGGCGCGAGCACGACGCGTGTTAGGGCGGCGGCCGCGAGCACACGTCTCGGCGCCGCGACCGACGCCCGGCGGATCCGGCGCCATCCGTCCATGTGCCGCGCGCAGGAGGAGTCGGCTGGTGATAGGCGGCACTCCCCGCCTTTCGCCCGGGACGTCGACATGACGCGACTTCCAGGACGTTCGATCGGTACTGCCGTTTGCTACAGAAGGTCGTGGAGAGCCACCACCTCGAGAAAGAGTTCGCCTTCCCCGATTTCAAGACCGCGCTCGCCTTTACCAACCGCGTCGGCGCGCTCGCCGAGTCGGAAGGACATCACCCCGACATCCTGCTCGCGTGGGGCAAGGTGCGGATCACGATCTGGACGCACAAGATCGACGGGCTCACGGAGAGCGACTTCATCCTCGCGGCGAAAGCTGAGCAGCTGCCGCGCTGACCGGATACGCGGCGCGCCGCGGTAGCCATCGGCGTAGGGCGCTTTCGCTCGACGGATCGACCGCAAATCGGTAGTTTGCCGAGTCGCGCGGGCGGACGGCGTCCTCCCGCGACATGACCACATCGACATGATCTGGATCTACGATCTGCCTCAGTGGCTGCTCTGCGTGCTGGTTGTGGCCGCGTACGTCGTGACGTCGCTGCTCGGCTCGCAGCTCCTGCGCCCTTGGGTGCGCCGGCGGGCCAACGACCAGCCGGAGCACAACGACCTCGTCGGGAACTTCCTGTCCGCCGGCGGCGTCCTGTACGGGCTTCTGCTCGGGCTGGTCGCGGTCGGTGCATGGCAGAACCACTCGAACGCCGAGGCGATCGTCACACGCGAAGCCACCCGCATCGCCGCCCTGTACCGCGACTTCGCGGTGTATCCCGAACCCCACCGTCGCGAGCTCGTGGCCCTGCTGGAAGAGTACGTCCGCTTCGTCGTCGAGGACGCGTGGCCGGCCCAGCAGCGGGGTGAAGTGAACGTCGGCGGGATGCCGCGCATCGCGGCGATCTTCGAGCGCCTGGCTCGCTTCGAGCCGGTCTCACCGGGCCAAGCATCGCTGCACCAGGAAGCTCTCCGGGAGCTGAACGCCTTCTACGAGGCGCGGCGCGAACGGCTGGACGCCGTCAACGGCGGCCTTCCGGAGTCGCTCTGGTACGTGGTCGTAGCGGGGAGCGTACTGATGATCGGTGTCACCTGGCTATTCTTCATTCCCCGGCGCAGCCTGCAAATGAGCCTGACGCTGTTTCTCGCGATCAGCATGGGGCTCATGGTGTTTCTGACGGTGACCATGGACCATCCGTTCCGCGGCCTCACCAGCGTCTCCGCGGCACCGTACGCCGTCGTTCGCGATCAGCTGCTGCACAGCGCCAACGCCATCGAGTAGCCGCGCGCCGATCCTCTGCCTGCGGGTCACTCGCACGTTCCCGGAGCCGGTGCCTGCTTGGCACCGAACGAGCGCCCGTCGGCGCCGTCGGGCCCTTTCCCGTGCAAGAGAAGGCCGCCTTGCCCTTCGTCACGCTCGCGGCCTTGCACGCGCCGTCGTCGAGCTCGCGGTCGAGGTACTGGCAACTCGCCGTCGATCGTCCGGACCCTTTGCGCCGCCAGTTCGTGGCCGGAAGAAGGTGATAGGCGGCACTACCCGCCTTTTCGCCGGGAGGTCGACATAACGCGACGGTCCCGGCGGCGATGTCGTCGGCTGCGGAATTGCTGCTGGGATCCCGCTGCGCGGAGGTGATGCAGGACGCCACAGTCGAGAAAGGCGCGAAACTCCTGCTCAGGAAACTCGGGAGCCCGCTCGGATCGGCGCGCGTCGCGGTGGCGAGGAAGCTTTCGAGGTGCTCCCGGACGACCTGGTGGAGCGCGCTGCCGGTCGCGTTGCGCGGCGTGTACCCCAGGGACGCGACGGGCGCGCGGCCCCGGAGGCGCGCGGCGGTGTCGCATGCCACGACACGACGCCATGGCAGCAACCCGTAGGCTCGGCATCGCTACGAGTAGAGGGTGGTCGGGTCCTTTCGCTGGGCGTCAGGACCGCCCGAGGCGGAGACATCGAGGCCGGCGTGCCGCGCTCGCGCGCCCGCCGGCCTCGATCCGTAGCTACTTCCCGTCGACCGGGATCCGCATCCCGTAGAAGGAGCGGTACACGAACACCAGCGACAGCGCGAAGAAGACGACCGCGAGGGTCGCGCTCATGCCGCGCGACATCGTGATCGCGAGCTCGACCGCCAAGAGGCCGAAGAGCGTCGTGAACTTGATGATCGGGTTCATGGCGACCGACGAGGTGTCCTTGAACGGATCGCCGACCGTGTCGCCGACGACCGCCGCGGCGTGCAGGTCGGTGCCCTTTTCCTTCAGCTCGACTTCGACCACCTTCTTGGCGTTGTCCCAGGCGCCGCCGGCGTTCGCCATGAAGATGGCCTGGTAGAGGCCGAAGAGCGCGATCGAGATCAGGTAGCCGATGAAGAAGAACGGCTCGACGCAGGCGAAGGCGAGGGTGCTGAAGAACACGGTCAGGAAGATGTTGAACATGCCCTTCTGCGCGTACTGGGTGCAGATCTCGACGACCTTCTTCGAGTCGGTGATCGAGGCCTTGGTGGTGCCTTCGAGCTTGATGTTCTCCTTGATGAACTCGACGGCCCGGTAGGCGCCGGTCGCGACGGCTTGCATCGACGCGCCGCTGAACCAGTAGATGACGGCGCCGCCCATCACGAGCCCGAGGAGGAAGGGCGCGTGCATGAGCGAAAGCTTGTCGAGGTGCTGGGTCAGGCCGTGCGTCAGCACCATGATGATCGAGAAGATCAGCGTGGTGGAGCCGACGACGGCGGTGCCGATGAGCACCGGCTTGGCGGTCGCCTTGAAGGTGTTGCCGGCGCCGTCGTTCTCCTCGAGGTAGTGCTTGGCCTTCTCGAAGTTCGGGGCGAAGCCGAACTCCTTCTTGATGTTGTTCGCGATGTCCGGCTCGTTCTCGATCAGCGAGAGCTCGTAGACCGACTGGGCGTTGTCGGTCACGGGGCCGTACGAGTCGACGGCGATGGTCACGGGACCCATGCCGAGGAAGCCGAACGCCACGAGGCCGAAGGCGAAGACCGGAGCGGGGGTCAGGTCGCCGACCTTGATGAAGAGCGTATCGAGACCGTAGAGCGACACGGCGTACGCGGCGCTCATGAGGGCGACGATGACGATGCCCATCCAGTAGGCGCTGAAGTTACCGGCGACGAGACCGGAGATGACGTTCAGCGACGCGCCGCCTTCACGCGACGCCGTGACGACCTCGCGCACGTGGCCCGACTCGGTCGAGGTGAAGATCTTGATGACCTCGGGGATGATCGCGCCGGCGAGCGTGCCGCACGTGATGATGGTCGAGAGCTTCCACCAGAGGGTGCCGTCGCCGAGGCCGGGAATCAGGAAGTACGACACGATGTACGTCATCGCGACCGAGACGATCGAGGTGATCCACACCAGCTTCGTGAGGGGCGCCTCGAAGTTCATCTTGTCGGCGTTCTGGTACTGGCTCCTCGCCATGGCGTCGTTGATCCAGTACGACACGGCGCTCGCGATCAGCATCATGAGGCGCATCACGAAGATCCAGACCAGGAGCTGCACCTGGACGTTCACCTGGGTGGCCGGAACCGCCAACAAGATGAACGTGATGAGCGCGACGCCGGTCACGCCGTAGGTCTCGAAGCCGTCGGCCGAGGGGCCGACCGAGTCGCCGGCGTTGTCACCGGTGCAGTCGGCGATGACGCCGGGATTCCGCGCATCGTCTTCCTTGATGTTGAAGACGATCTTCATGAGGTCGGAGCCGATGTCGGCGATCTTCGTGAAGATGCCGCCGGCGATGCGGAGCGCCGAGGCGCCGAGCGACTCGCCGATCGCGAAGCCGATGAAGCAGGCACCGGCGAAGTCGGCGGGGATGAAGAGCAGGATCGCGAGCATGAGCACGAGCTCGGCGCTGATCAGCAGCATGCCGATGCTCATGCCGGCCTGGAGCGGGATGGCGTAGGTCGGGAAGGGCTTGCCGGCGAGGCTCGCGAAGGCGGTCCGGGAGTTGGCGAAGGTGTTCACGCGGATGCCGAACCAGGCGACGCCGTAGCTGCCGGCGATGCCGACCAGGCTCGCGATCAGGATCACGATCACCTTGATGGCGTCGAAGTGCATCAGGAAGCCGAAATAGACGACCATGATCGCGCCGATGAAGAGCTCGAGGATCAGGATGAACTTGCCCTGCGTGATCAGGTAGGTCTTGCAGGTCTCGTAGATGAGCTCGGAGATCTCGAGCATCGAACGGTGGACGGGCAGGTTCTTCAGCGTGTTGTACTGCATGAAGCTGAACACGAGCCCGAAGCCGCAGATCACCACGCCCATGACGAGCAGCAGGGTCCAGCCGTCCACACCGAGGAACGACTGCGACGCGAGATCGGGAAGAACGAGCTCGGCCTCACTCGCGCCGGCAACTCCGGCAGCGGCGAGCACGAGGGCTACGACAGCAAACAGCGACGACGTCACACGGGACCGAATCATACGGGTGCCTCCTCCAAAAACTCGAGGCGGGAAGGGATGGCAGCCCCACCGGCCTCTAAGGTTTCGAGTGGTTGGCCGCCCGGACGAGAAGGCCAGACGTTCTTGTGTGACGTCCGCTTTCCCGCGAGCGCTTCTGCGCACTCCCAACGAATGCGCCGGCCGCCACGGAACGGCCGGCATGAAAACCGGCGTTGTGTAGCATCGGCGGTGGAGAATTGCGAGAGCGCGGGGCCGTACGGAGGCTCGTCGGCGCCTCCTATGGAGACGCGTGCGGCCCCTCCTATAGAGGGAGCACCGCCCGCCGGATACAAGGACGGGCTTGGCGATCGAGCTCCGCATCATCGGCCGGGCCCGGACCCCCTGGGTCCTTCGGGAGGACGCCCCCCACCAGCCGTCGGCCGCCCCGGACACGAAGGGGGTCATCGAGGTCCTCCCCGAGTACCGGGCCGCCCTGGCCGATCTCGGCAGCTTCCAGCGCATCTGGTTGATCTTCCACTTCCATCGGAGCGGAGGCTGGGGCCCGCGGGTCCGTCCGCCGCGCGGCGGCCCGAAGCGCGGCCTCTTCGCGACCAGAGCCCCCGACCGCCCGTCGCCTCTCGGGATCACCAACGTCGCCCTCGAGCGGGTCGACCTGGAAGCCGGCGAGGTCCACGTCCTCGGGCTCGACCTCCTGGACGAGACTCCGATCCTCGACATCAAGCCGTATCTGCCGATGTTCGACGCCTGGCCCGATGCCGGCCACGGTTGGATCGATCCGTATCTGGCGGCCGGCATCGAACCGAAGTTGAAGCGGCCCAAAAAAGCCTGAGACGGCAGGGCCGAGAGCACCGCGTACGCGGAGGAGGGTCGGAACATGCAGATCGGGATGATCGGAATGGGACGGATGGGCGCCAACATGACCCGTCGGCTGCTGCGCGGCGGACACACGGTCGTGGCCTACGACGTGATGCCGGCGGCGGTCGCCGCGATCGCGAAGGAGGGCGCCACCGGGGTCGGGTCGCTCGCCGAGCTCGTCGCCGCCTTGGCGCCTCCCCGGGCCGTTTGGCTGATGGTCCCGGCGGCGATCGTCGACCAGACCCTCGCCGACCTCGTCCCGCTCCTCGC
>Ga0268299_1001873_pt1 | contig 30449 bp, 24 predicted proteins | sample NOBtaG_FD_193484 | JGI IMG/M metagenome (GOLD analysis project Ga0268299, IMG submission 193484) | Activated sludge microbial communities from bioreactor in Nijmegen, Gelderland, Netherland - NOB reactor | ecosystem: Engineered > Bioreactor > Aerobic > Activated sludge | place: Netherlands...
TTTGAAAAAAGATTGAAGGAGCAAAATCAAATTACGATAAACTGTGATCCCCCCTCACAGGTCGAGGTACTCTCGGCTCAGTGAAAAAACTGTCCGTCAAAAGGGGACAACTCCAACTCCAACTCCATCTCGCTGATTTGCTGGGCGTAGCTGAATAGCTGATCGCCATCGTGCAAGGTTTTGTTCCAAGCCTTTTTGAACTCGGCCCCCGCAGTCTTGCACTCGATAATCAGCAGCGGCTTGTTAAAATTGTCCTTGACCAGAATATCCGCCCGGCCACCGCTGGCACCGCGCCCCAGCTTCCATTTCGGTTCCAGCTCGATGTGTTCCGGTTTGTATCCTTTTTCCAGCAAACGATGGATGCACTCAAAGACGACAAAGTTTTCATTCGCTGAGAAGTTGCAGGTCTGGCGTTCGTTCACGACCAACCCGTCAGACTCCGGATAATGGATAGTCTGCCTGGTGATATCGACACTTAAAGCGGTTGCGCCAATCGCCTTGCTGTAAATGGATTTAGTCTTGGCAAAGCCGAGGAAATCCAGCAGCGTGATGAAATTGTCCTGGTTAATCATGGAAACACTTCAAGTTCTTCTCGGGTTTATTCGGTTTGTTATTTTCTGATTGCAGAATTATACAAACTGTTCTCAAAACAGTTTTTGTTTCGCTTTCTTTTTTGTGGAAGAAATCTTGGATTGAGGAACCACGGCTACTGTATATTCCCCGCTTCCTGGATCAGGTGTAGCAGACTGGGGGAGACATTCCAGCGATGGCTGCCGGAAGCTGTAAAAGTGGCGCGGTCGCCTTTGGAAAAGTGGGTCATATGCGTTTATCCGTATGAACTTTGCCGTCGCGCATCATGATCTGCCGGTGCGCCCGGTCGCCGAGTTCGCGGTCATGGGTGACGACAATCAAGGTTGTGCCGGCGTGGTGCAGATTTTCCAACAAGGTCATGACTTCGGTGCCGATGCGGTGATCGAGGTTGCCGGTGGGTTCGTCCGCCAGAATGGCCGTAGGGTGCAGGATGGTGGCGCGCGCGATGGCGACGCGCTGCCGTTGTCCGCCGGATAATTCCGCCGGGCGGTGCTGCGCGCGGTCGGACAGGTCGAATGCTTGCAGCGCCTGTTCGACGCGTGTTTTGCGTTCACCGGGTTCGACATCGGCGAGAATAAGGGGTAGTTCGATATTTTCGGCGGCCGTCAGTCGCGGCACCAGATGAAATGACTGAAACACGAAGCCGATTTTTTCCCTGCGCACTCTGGCCTGTTCGGCTTCGGACAAATCGGTCACTGTTCTGCCGTCAAGTTCATAATAACCGCTGTCGGGTTTGTCCAGCAGGCCGATCACATTCAGCAGGGTCGATTTACCGGAGCCGGAAGGTCCCATGATCGAGACATATTCGCCTTGAGCGATGGCGAGGTCGATATGATCCAGCGCGTGAATGATCTGGTCGCCCATGTGGAAAATTCGCGTGATCTCCGACAGGTGGATCATCCTAAGAACCTCAGTTGAATGGGGTTTAAAGTGCGTTGATTTTTATTTTTGGCAAGGCACAATGAGGCGTAATAACGCATTATTACAACGAATTGTAACGAAGCAAAAATTAAAAAGCGGCGTGCTTTAAACACCATAGGTTGATTCACCATCCGGATGAACTGGCATTGCTCGAATTGTTTCATGTATTCATATTGATAGTCATCTCGGATAACGGTCAATTGAGGTTTTTAGGATCATGGTTGTGTTGAAGCGTCCGCTTTTGGTTGAACGGCCATACCCGGTTTGATTTCTTCCAGATCAAACGAAACCAGCACCTGGTCGCCTTTGTTGAGTCCGCTCACGACTTCGGTATAGCTCCAGTTGGCCAATCCTGTTTCGATCGGCTGCTCGACCAGCTTGTTGTCGCTATTGATCAACCACACCCGGTTGTTCTGCCGTATGGCCTGGGTGGGGATGCGCAATACATCGTCATGGCTGTCGAGAATCACTTCAATATCCGCGCTGTAACCTGCCAGCAGATTGTGCTCCGGTATGGCGTCGAACTCGGCTTCAATGTCGACGGTTCTCGCCTGTTTCTCTATTTCGGTAACATAAGGCGCAATGCGTCTGACCTTGCCGTGGAAAACCTTGTCCGGCATGGCGTCCAGCGTGATGCGTGCAGGCTGTCCCAGTTTGATTTTCGGCGCGTCGACTTCGTCCATCGGCGCGAGCACATAAAGACAGCGGTTGTCGATCAAATCGATCACCGGCGGCATGGGAATGCCCGGTGGAGAAGGCGTGGCGTATTCACCGATTTCACCGGTTATTTTGGCCACGATGCCGGAAAAAGGCGCTTTGAGCACGGTGCGCTCCAAACCGGCTTTGGCCACGTCGACTTGCGCCCGCGCGCGCCTGATGTCGGAGCGGGCGGCATCGCAGTTCGCTTGGCGCGCGCGCGCGTTGGCATCCGCGTCTTCGGCGCGCTGCGGACTGATGAATCCTTCATCAATCAATTGCTGGGTGCGGTATGATTCACGCCAGGCATTTTCAGCGAGAATGCATGCCTCGCGTTCACGCTGTTGCGACATGGACAGCTGACGTTCGGCGAGTTCCTGCTGTGCAATCAGGTCGGTATTCCATAATTCGAGTAGAATCTGATTTTTTTCAACGTAATCACCTTCCTTGACCAGAATTCTGGTGATCTGGCCGCCAAATGCCGGAGCCAGACTGGCGCGCTGGCAGGCTTTGATGGTACCTGCGCGCGTATTGACCGCCGTTGTTTCAACGCGGCCATGCGTGATGACGCTGAATTCCACTTCAACCGGGCCGGGGCGGGTAAAATACCAGGCCGCTGCGGCGCTCAGGACCAGAAAACCGGCCAGGCCAATGAGCCGGAAAGATTTATTCGCTTGCTGCATGGCGAAAGAAGGGGGGCGTAAAAAACATTTTGCAGGTTTGCTATTTCTCTGAAAACGGTATTGTACACATTCAAAACAAATGATTAACGCGGATTACCAAAACATGAATAAATCCTCCCCACATGCATCCGGGGATGCGGCTCTGGCGACAGGACATTATCCGTTCATTCTGTCCAGTGGCGATCAGCCTGCTACGTTTGAGGCATTGCGGCTGACCGAGTCGGACTATGGCGCGATAGACCCGAAAACATTTGCAGCCATAGAGGCTGACAAATTATTCGACACAATCAATCATACAAAAACAGAAATCGGCCGGTTCTGCCTGTACCGGTCGCTGACCCGGCCGTTGTCTGACGTCCGGTTGCTGCGGCACAAGCAGGACGCGCTGCGCGAAATAGAATCCGATGCGCAATTGCGGGAATCGTTCGAAAACTATGTTGCGCATAGAGCGCGATATGAACATACGCTTAAATATCTGCTCTATGGCGAATTTTCCGGTGGCTTGACGACGGATGTGCCGGCCGAGCGGACGGGCAGACTCGAATTTGGCGGTTACGGCTATCATCAGTACCGGGAAGGGACGCGCTACGCGATGGAAATGGTTGAAGACGCCAAAGCGCTGCCGCAGCCGGAAAGCCGGTATTTGCGCGATATTGTAGAAACGATTCAGGGTTTTGAGCAATCGCGGATTTATCAATTGATGAAGGGCCCGGTTTATCTGGCAAACGATAAATTCAAAACAAAATCGGAAAAGCCGAGATTTTTGCCGCTGCCCCGTTTCCGGCCGTCCATTTTCAAATGGATACCCATGCTGGTGTTTATTGCGGCGGTATACGCAATCCTGTTTTTTTTCGAAATCGTGGCCCCGGAACTGGGTGCATCGTATATCGGTTACGGTCTCCTGGTTTTAACGGTTCCGGTTTTTCCGATTGTGCTGCTGGCGATGGGCGCGTCTGACCGCGACGCGATTATTTATCCGCTGCGCAGGCAATTCAGGCAAAGCGCAGATCTCGCCAGGGCCGTTGAGGCGCTCGGCATGCTCGATGAGTTGATGTCTTTCAGCCGTTACCGGCGGGCGTTGAATGAATCCATGGTGCTGCCCGGCGTGCAGGATGAACAGCATCACCTGCTCATTGTGGTGAATGCCAAAAATCCATTACTGGTTCACGAAAAACCGGATTATGTGGCCAACGATATAACACTGGATTCTATCGGCAGGCTGTTGATCATCACCGGACCGAACAGCGGCGGAAAAACCGCATACTGTAAAACCGTGGTTCAGATTCAGCTGCTTGGGCAGATAGGTTGTTACATTCCGGCGACATCGGCTCAGCTGGTGCCGGTGGAGCATCTTTACTATCAGGTTCCCGATCCGGGGCAGCTGGCTGCCGGGATGGGGCGTTTCGGCCATGAACTGAAACGCACCCGCGAAATCTTTTTCAACACCACGCCACGCAGTCTGGTTGTGCTCGATGAATTATCCGAAGGCACTACTTTTGAAGAAAAAATGACCTTGTCGGAGTACATTTTGAAAGGTTTTCATCATCTTGGCGCGAGCACGCTACTGGTTACGCATAATCATGAACTCTGCGAGCATCTGCAAAGTGAAGGCATAGGCCGTTATTTGCAGGTTGAATTTGTCGTGCAGGGGCCAACGCATCGTCTGATTGACGGTATCTCGCGAGTCAGCCACGCCGATCGCGTCGCCAGTGAAATTGGATTCAGCAAAGAAGACGTCGAGAAACATATCGAAAAGATGATGACTGCGGCAGGGCGTAAAGCCGAATAAATCGAATCATCAAGGTATAATCATCCGGCAGCGGCGAAAAAATTTAAACCTGTTTTCCGGAATTTACCTCTTTTTTTTGTTAAAATGCGCTTTTAATTTACTAATTTATTGGAGTTATTTGATGGCAGTTGAAAGAACCTTATCCATTATCAAACCCGATGCCGTTGCGAAAAATGTCATCGGCCAGATTTATTCCCGTTTTGAATCAAATGGATTAAAAATAATTGCCGCACGTATGAAACACCTTTCCAGATCCGAAGCGGAACAGTTTTATGCGGTTCACCGTGAACGCCCCTTTTTTAATGATCTGGTTGAGTTCATGATTTCGGGCCCTGTCATGGTTCAAGTGCTTGAAGGCGAAGAGGCCATCCGGAAAAATCGGGAGTTGATGGGCGCGACGGATCCGAAAAAAGCCGAGAAAGGCACTATCCGCGCTGATTTTGCCGAGAGTATCGATGCCAATGCGGTTCACGGTTCCGATGCGCCTGAAACCGCTGCCGTTGAAATTGCCTGCTTTTTCCCCGCGCTGGAAATTTACACACGCTAGTTTCTGGCTTTATTTCGAATATGACGCTTAATTTGCTGGATTATGACAGGGAAGGTCTCACTCGTTTTCTGACGGAAATGGGAGAGAAGCCCTTTCGCGCAAAACAGATACTGAAGTGGCTACATCAATCGGGAAGCGCCGATTTCTCCGCGATGAGCGATCTGTCAAAAGCTTTGCGTGATAAGCTGGCAAAGCATGCCGGAATTGAGTTGCCGCAGGTGCTGCGCGATCATGTTGCAGCCGATGGCACGCGCAAGTGGCTGCTGTCAGTGGGCGATAATAACGGCATTGAAAGCGTGTTTATACCTGAAACGGGCCGCGGGACGCTGTGCATATCCAGTCAGGTCGGATGTGCGCTGGCCTGTGCGTTTTGTTCGACAGGTAAGCAGGGTTTTAATCGCAATCTTACCGTCGCTGAGATTATTGGACAGCTGTGGCTGGCGAACAAGACGCTCAGGGAAAGCGCTGATGGAGAATCTCTGCATGCGCTGCCACCCGGGCAGGATCGTCAGCCTGAACGCATGGTGACGAATGTGGTCATGATGGGCATGGGCGAACCGCTGGCTAATTTTGAAAATGTCGTGACGGCTTTGCATCTGATGCTGGATGACCATGCGTATGGATTGTCGCGCCGGCGCGTCACGGTCAGCACTTCGGGTTTGATTCCGGCGCTGGACCGGTTGCGCGAACGGTGTCCGGTTGCCCTGGCGGTGTCGTTGCACGCACCGAATGATGCGTTGCGGGATGAACTGGTGCCCATCAATAAAAAGTATCCGCTCAAGGAACTGATGGCGGCATGCCGTCGCTACCTGTCGGTTGCGCCGAGAGACTTTATTACATTCGAATATGTGATGCTGGACGGCGTGAATGACAGTATCACGCAAGCTGGAGAACTGGTGGAGCTGGTTAAGGATGTGCCTTGTAAATTCAACCTGATTCCTTTTAACGCATTCCCCGATTCCGGATTTAAACGCTCTTCTGCCGAAACGATTCGTGTTTTCCGTGACGTTTTAATGCAGGCCGGTCTGGTAACAACAGTCCGCAAGACGCGAGGTGATGACATTGCTGCCGCATGTGGACAACTTGCCGGTCAGGTGCGGGACAAAACGCGCCGCACGATGAATGCCTGTGCGGACAGGAATGTAATGGAGGCGACACGATAATAATGTACGTTCGAAATAAAATCTGTTTGTTTTGTTTGTGCTGCTTACCGGTTATCTTTGCAGCGGGTTGCGTTCATGAACCGAGTGGCGTCAGGCTGACGTCGGAACAGGAAGCTGCGCGGGTCGCCAAAAGCGCTAAAATTCATACCGAACTGGCGTCTGAATATTTTTTCCGGAGACAGTATAAAGTTGCCCTGGAGGAAATCGATGCGGCGTTAAAGTCCAACGCCAATTATGCCCCGGCTTATAATGTGCTCGGTTTGATCCATATGGTGCTCGATGAAAACAGCAAGGCGCGGTCCAGTTTTGAGCGTGCGTTGAGACTTGCGCCTGACGATCCGGAAATACATAACAATTATGGCTGGTTTCTGTGCGAACGGTATCCTGACCAAACTGACCGGGCAATGGATCATTTCAGGCGCGCCATCAACGATCCTCTTTACGAGACCCGGCACATTGCCTATGCCAATGCGGGGCTGTGCGAGATTAAGCGGAATAGTTTTGCAGAAGCGTCTGTATTTTTACGCGAATCGTTAACGCTGCATTCAAGTTATACACCGGCGCTGGTCGGTTTGATTGAAATGGATTTCAAACGGGGCCAACTGGTTGCGGCGCAATCCAGGCTGACTGAATTTAAACAGAGATATTCTCCGACTGTGAAGAGCCTCGAGCTTGGCATACACATCGAACGTGCCATGGGCAATCCCCGCGCGGTTGACAGTTACATGTTTCAACTCCAGAAGCTTTTTCCCGATTCAAAAGAAGCCAGGGCTGCCAGAGAGGGTAGATTATAAATGAGTAATCTTTTTGATAACACCGGCAATACAGACGGCAAAAAAGCCGAACAGGATTCTGCGCAAAAGCGTGACGACGCTGTGCTTTTGACTGAACGTGAATTGCCTGGTCTGAATGCCTTGTCAATAAACCGAAATCCATCCGAGTCGCTGGAAAGCAGAACGTTGCCGGATAGCGAACCTGAAATCAGTCAATTCCTGAAAAATGAAGCGGATGCGAAGGCGCGTGATACAGATAAAGATACGCTGGATGCGGCCAGTGTCGTTCAAGGCGTGGGACACATGCTGCGTCATGCGCGCGAAACCAGGAATATGAGCATTGAAGATGTGTCGCGTCAATTACGCATTTCAGTTCATCAGGTTGACGCGATTGAAAAGGAAGATTTCGATACATTGCCGGGGCGTACGTTTATACGTGGATTTGTGCGTAATTACGCCAATCTGATGCATCTCGATGCCAATGCCGCAGTGCGGATGCTGCCAGGATTCATGACGACAGCAACGCACGCGGCCCATGCAAATCATGCTGAACAAGCATCTTTTAAAATTCAGGAGATGGCGCCGTCTTTCAGGGAAAGACAAGGAAGCGGCTATTTCCTGCGGATCATCGTGTTATTAGTCGCCTTGGCGGTTGTGGGTTTTTTTCTGTACGACAAATTACCGTTATGGCAGGCTGCTGAGGAAAATGTGCATGAAAAGGAACACGTCGTGCAACGGAGTAATGATCAGGCTACGGTAGAATTGCAGCTGGCGCTGCCCTCTTTGAAATTATCCACCAATCCTGTCGGGACGATCCGGCCCAATTCCGGTGCGAGTACATCCGAATCGATCGTTACCCAGTTGCCAATGGCGAACCTGAATACCGTAGGCACGCTGTTTTTTAATTTTACGGCCGATACGCATATCAAAGTGATCGATGGTAATGACGATGTCATTTTTGATCAGCAGAATGCCCGCGGGACGCAGCAGCGCGTGAGCGGCAAGAGACCGCTGTCAGTGTCGATCGGCAAAGCATCGGCTGTCGAAGTGAATTATAATGACAGAGCGGTTGATATCAATCCCTATACGCATCCAACCAAAGGCAGCGCACATTTAATGCTTGAATAAGGCTTGCATTGCTCAGTGTGAGTTGTTTTCCTGATAATGAAATATCGAAAGTGATAATGAAAAAATGATGTCTCAACCTAATTCGGCTTCGTTACGGCGTGCTTCCGTCGGTGTTAAAGTCGGCTCCGTCCGAATTGGCGGCAATGCGCCTGTCGTCGTCCAGTCAATGACCAATACCGATACCGTTGATGAAATTGCCACCACTGAACAGGTCTTTCAATTGGCGCGCGCCGGCTCCGAGCTGGTACGCATTACCGTCAATTCACTCGAGGCGGCCAAAGCAGTAGCCGGTATCCGTCAGCGGCTTGATGATATGGGATGTCATGTGCCACTGATTGGCGATTTTCATTTTAACGGCCATAAACTGCTGACTGCGTATCCGGAATGCGCACAGGCGCTCGCCAAGTTCCGCATCAATCCCGGCAATGTCGGCAAAGGTAAAAAACGGGACGAGCAATTTGCTACGCTGATTGAAACGGCGTGCAAATATGACAAGCCGATCCGGATCGGTGTCAATTGGGGCAGTCTCGATCAGGAAATGCTGGCGCGCATCATGGATGAGAATGCCCGCGCCAGCGAACCGCAGGACGCCGCCTACGTTATGCGTGAAGCGTTAATCACATCTGCGCTGGAAAGTGCGGCAAAAGCCGAAGAAATCGGTCTGCCGCGTGATCACATCGTGCTGTCATGCAAGGTCAGCGGTGTTCAGGATCTGATTCGGGTTTACCGCGAACTGGCTGTGCGCTGCGATTATGCCTTGCATCTGGGTTTGACCGAAGCGGGCATGGGATCAAAAGGCATTGTGGCGTCCACGGCTGCACTGGCGGTGCTGCTGCAGGAGGGTATCGGCGATACGATACGGATTTCGCTGACACCTGAGCCGGGTGGTTCGCGTTCGCGTGAGGTGGTTGTCGCGCAGGAAATTCTGCAAACCATGGGCTTGCGCGCATTTGTTCCGCTGGTTGCGGCATGTCCCGGATGCGGACGCACCACCAGCACCTACTTCCAGGAACTGGCTGAAAGCATACAGGCTTATGTGCGCGAGGAAATGATTGTATGGCGCGAGCACTATGACGGTGTGGAGAACATGACACTGGCCGTGATGGGGTGCGTGGTCAATGGTCCGGGTGAAAGCAAGCATGCCAATATCGGCATCAGCCTGCCGGGGTCGGGTGAGAGTCCCGTCGCGCCGGTCTTTGTCGACGGTGAAAAAACGGTAACTTTGAAAGGCGATAATATTGCTGGTGAATTCCGGCAGATCGTCGAAAATTATGTGCGCGAAAAATACCCGAGAAAAGCGGGCTGATGGCTAATATAATCAAGGCGATTCGCGGGATGAACGATACGCTTCCCGACGAAGCGTATCAATGGCAGTTTCTTGAACAAACCGTGCAGGAATGGCTGACAATGTACGGTTATCGTAATATCCGTACACCTATCGTTGAACAGAGCGATCTGTTCGTACGATCCATCGGAGAAGTAACTGATATTGTTGAGAAAGAGATGTACTGTTTTGTTGATCATCTCAATAATGATAATCTGGCGTTGCGTCCTGAAGGCACTGCATCCTGCGTCCGCGCGGTGATCGAACATAATCTGCTGTATGGCGGGCCGCAGCGGCTTTATTATTCCGGGCCGATGTTCCGGCATGAGCGCCCGCAAAAAGGCCGTTACCGGCAGTTTCATCAGGTAGGCGTGGAAGCACTGGGATTCTCAGGGCCGGATATCGACGCGGAGCTGATCATTATGTGCGCCCGGTTATGGCAGATGCTCGGTATAACCGGACTGCGCCTTGAAATCGGCACACTGGGGAATGCAGAATCCAGAGCACTGCACCGTGCGCGCCTGATCAAGTATTTTGAACAGCATGTTGACGCACTGGATGATGAGGCGAGCAGACGACTGCATGTCAATCCGTTACGCATTCTGGACAGCAAAAATCCACAGATGCAATCCATCATCGAGCAAGCGCCCAGACTTATTGACGATCTGGACGAAGAATCCCGGCTTCATTTCGAGGCAGTACAACAGATTTTACGTACCCGGGGCGTCAGTTTTGAAGTTAATCCTCGTCTGGTTCGCGGGCTGGATTATTACAATCGCACTGTTTTTGAATGGATTACCGATAAGCTGGGTGCGCAGGGCGCCGTTTGTGCGGGCGGGCGGTATGACGGACTTATCGAACAGATTGGTGGAAAATCCGCTCCGGCCTGCGGCTTCGCCATGGGTGTTGAGCGTTTGCTGGCGCTGATGCATGAATGTGGCAAGTCGATTACGCAGCCGGCGCCTGATATTTATATCGTGCATCAGGGCGTCCATGCCTCAGAATATGCTTGGCAGGCGGCTGAATATTTACGCGATGCGAACTGCCGGGTTATTCTGCACTGCGGCGGCGGCGGTTTTAAAGGGCAAATGAAAAAAGCAGACGCAAGCGGAGCACGTTATGCACTGATTATCGGAGACGACGAGGCCCTGGCGCAGCAAGTTACGCTTAAATCACTGCGTGAATTTACCGATCAGACCAGAGTTGACTTGAATACGGTTGTTGAATTGATTCGGGCATAAACGGTTCAGATAATTTTTCATGTAAATGATATTTTTTTCAGGAAATCAGAATGGCAAGAGTTGATTATGAGGAACAAGAAAAATTAGACACCCTGAAAGCATGGTGGAATCGATATGGCGCTATTATCACCATCATGCTGGCGGTAACGGTTGCAACAATCGGTGGTACCAAGGTATGGGAGTATTTCCAGCGTCAGCAGGCGCAACAGGCCGCTGATTTGTATGCACTGTTGAAGCAGGTGCAAACGACCGGAGACCTCATGAAGATTACCGATGCTGCGCATTTGCTGACCGAAGGTTATCCTTCAAGCGGATATGCGCCTAGGGCTGCGTTGATTGTAGCCAAGGCCAGTGTCGATGCGGGCGATTTGCAGCGCGCCAAGACGCATTTGCAGTGGGTAATGGAGAACGCCAAAGAACCTGAAATGATTGATCTTGCCCGATTACGGCTGGCAACTGTTTTGTTGAATGAAAAGAATTATGCAGCTGCGCTGCAGCAATTAAACACCAAGCACGGTAATGCATTCAGCGGGCTCTATGCCGATCTCAAGGGCGATGTTCTGCTTGCTTCAGGAAAAATCGAAGAAGCGCGTCTTGCGTATGAAGCTGCAGTAGGCGCACTCAGCAAAAGCACCAATTATTACAATATCGTGCAGATGAAAGCGGATGCGCTCGGTGAACCGCATACTGCGGAAAGACTACTTAAGTATGGTGCGGATAATCAATCGAATAAAACCGGAAAAACAGCCGTACGTCGCGATGTAGACGATGCCGGCGAAAATGGCGCTGCCGCCGGATCTGTTAATACTGTTGAAGCACCAGGGCCTACCGGAATCGGTGAAACCGATGACTCCGCTGTTTCTGTTGAAAGTGATGTAACCGATGCGGTTGATGAAACTGCCGGTGGTGGTGAAGCCGGTGAATCCGATGCGTCTTCACTACGCATTGAAGAGCCGGAACAGGCTGAAGAAGCAATTGCACCTGCAGATTCGGATGCATCCGGTGAAGAACATGGTGACGGTGAAAGCAGCGAATCTGATGAGTAAACGGTTAGCCTGCGATTAACGTGTTCGTGCGCAAATTTTTCAGAATATCAGTATTATTTCCGGCATTAGTGCTTGCCGGCTGCAGCAATTTACCGTTACCGTTTGATCCCAATCTGTTTCAGGCATTTGGCTACCAGATGGCTGAATTGATGGAGCGGGAAGAAAAAATTGTCATAGATCCCGAAGAACTGGCTGCGCTAAAAGCGCTCGATGAAATACCATTGAGCTGGCAGCAGCGTGTCGGTGAAAGCAAGATCGCCCGCTTTGCTGTCGCCTACGATGACGAGGCCGTTTATGTGGCGGACGAAAAAGGGCAACTGACAAGTCTGGATCCCAGAACGGGCGAAGTGGACTGGACGGTCAAAACGAAATTCCGGTTTTCCGGCGGCGTTGGCGCCGGTCATGAAATGGTTCTGGTCGGCACGTCCAAAGGCGAAGTGCTGGCCTATAACAGTTCAGGGCATGCGCTATGGACGGCACAAGTCAGCAGTGAAATTTTAAGCCCGCCGCGTGTTCACAGCGATATTGTTATTGTGCGCACTGTCGATGCGCGTATTTATGGGCTCGATGCCCTCAACGGCGCGCACAAGTGGGTTTACCAGGGCGCCACGCCGCCATTGACCGTTCGCAGTGTCGCCGGTGTTGCCATCACGCAAGGCGCCGTGTTTGCCGGATTCGCCGGTGGCAAAATGATTGCCATGAGCCTGTTTAATGGTAATGTGGGGTGGGAAGCCATTGTATCGCAGCCGCGCGGTGTTACCGAGCTCGAGCGCATGACCGATATTACAAGTTCTCCGGCCGTCGACGATCAGCTGGTCTGTGCCGCTGCGTATCAGGGGCGCGTTGGCTGTTTTCAGATCATAGACGGCGCACAGATCTGGTCACGCGAATCTTCCAGTGATGCCGGTCTGGCGATGGATAAGGATTACGTTTATGTGACCGAGGACAATGGCGTTGTCGCGGCCTATGACAAGCGCAGTGGCGCCAGTATGTGGAAGCAGGTCAAACTGGGCAGCAAAAAATTGACCACGCCGCTGATCGATGGACAATACATTGTGGTTGGTGATGATAAGGGTCATGTCAATCTGTTGAGGAACTACGACGGCGTCATACTGGCGAGATCGTCAACCGACGGCAGTGCGATTCTTTCGCAGCCGCGGCAGATTCCGGGCGGTTTTGTGGTGCAAACAGCTAAAGGCGGTGTTTTTGCTTTTAGAGCAAAATAAATCTTCAGCGCAGTATTTGTTTTTTTACCTTTTTCTTTTTTAAATCCGGCAGGTTCGGACGTCATTGCTATGACTTTTGAACAGGCCCGTCCTCAAAAACGCAGATTGAATTACGACCGTACCAGATCATCATGAAACCTACACTTGTTCTCGTTGGCCGCCCAAATGTCGGCAAATCGACAATGTTTAACCGTCTGACGCGCAGCCGGGATGCCATCGTCGCGGATATCCCCGGGCTGACGCGCGACAGGCGTTATGGCCATGGCAGAATCGGCGATAAGCCCTATCTGGTGATGGATACCGGAGGACTGGAGCCGGTGGTTAAGGACGGTATCCTGTTTGCCATGGCGCAGCAAAGCATGCAGGCCATAGATGAGGCGGACAAGGTGCTTTTTATCGTGGATGGACGGCAGGGCGTAACGGCTCAGGATAAAATCATCGCCGACCAGCTGAGAAAAAAAGACCAGAAAATCATGCTGGTGGTTAATAAAACGGAAGGCATGGCGAGAGCCGTGGTGACCGCGGAATTCTACGAACTTGGCCTGGGTGAACCCTACGCGGTTTCGGCGTTGCATGGTGATCATATTGATGATCTGGTTTCGCTGGCGCTTGCCGATTTTCCGGATTTGGCTGATGAGCACGATGCGGAGCAAAACCAGCATAAACATCCGAAAATCGCCATAGTCGGACGTCCGAATGTCGGCAAATCAACACTTGTGAACAGTTTGCTGGGTGAGGAGCGTGTGATCGCTTTTGACCAGCCCGGGACCACGCGCGATAGCATTTATATTGAATTTGAACATAACGGTAAGCACTACACGCTGATCGATACCGCCGGATTGCGCCGCCGGGGCAAGGTCAACGAAACGATTGAAAAATTCTCGGCGATCAAAACATTGCAGGCAATCGAGGATGCCAATGTGGTAGTGCTGGTTCTCGACGCCAGCCTGGATATCGCCGAACAGGATGCGCATATCGCCGATTTTATAATGCAGTCAGGCCGTGCGCTGGTTGTGGCTATTAATAAATGGGATGGTATCGACAGTTATCATCGCGATATTATCAAGCTTGAATTTTCCCGGAAATTGAGCTTTCTTGACTTCGCTAAACTGCATTTCATTTCCGCGTTAAAAGGAACGGGTCTGCGGCAACTCCTGCTTTCGGTTGATCAAGCCTATGCCGCAGCCATGGCAAAAATGCCCACGCCCAAATTGACGCGCGCTTTGCAGGCCGCGATTGAAAAACATGCGCCGCCGCGCGGCGGCGTGTCGCGCCCCAAACCGCGTTACGCGCATCAAGGGGGATCCAATCCGCCATTGATTGTGATTCACGGCAATATGCTTGAGCATATACCGGATACCTATCGGCGCTATCTGGAGAATTATTTTCGTAAGGCTTTCCAGTTGCAGGGCACGCCATTGCGCATAGAATTTAAAGCCGGACACAATCCTTATGCGAATAAAAAGCCTGCGCCGCTGAGCGAGGATGATTTGCGGCGGGCACATAACCGGCGGCGCCGTAGCCGGAAAAAATACGGCTGAATCCGGGATGGTCGGTTTATTGACTTGCTGCGACTTAACAGACTGTTAACCGGAAAGCAGCGATTTTCCCGCAGGATATCCAGCATGTCGCATGCTTTGAATGGATAAGTTATCCTGTACCATACCGTCTCCCTTCTGCTAAACTGCTGCTGCTTGATCGGGTTGCATCCTGATGTCTGCCTATGATGAAAATTGAATAGAGGAGTCGGTGATGAAGTTTCGTGTATACCGGTATGATCCTGATAAAGATGAAAAGCCCTACATGCAGGATTATGATATCGAATTGGTTTCAACGGATAAGATGTTGCTTGATGCGCTTATTCGCATTAAATCCGTAGATGACAGTCTCAGTCTGAGGCGTTCGTGCACGGAGGGCGTGTGCGGCTCGGATGCCATGAACATCAACGGTCGTAACGGACTCGCCTGTATTACGCCGCTGCGTGGTCTGGAAGAGCCCGTTGAAGTACGTCCATTGCCTGGATTGCCGGTCATTCGTGATTTGATTGTCGACATGACGCAATTTTATAATCAGTATCATTCAATCAAGCCGTATCTGATTAATCACAGCCCGCCGCCGGAAACCGAGCGATTGCAATCACCGGAAGAACGCGCAGCGCTTGAAGGCGCGTATGAATGCATATTGTGCGCCTGCTGTTCGACAGCATGTCCTTCATTCTGGTGGAATCCCGATAAGTTTGTCGGTCCGGCGGGCTTGCTGCAGGCATACCGTTTTCTTGCGGACAGCCGTGATCAGGCAACGGCGGAACGGCTGGATTACCTGGAGGATCCTTATCGATTGTTCCGTTGTCATTCCATTATGAATTGCGTGGCGGCATGCCCGAAAGGACTGAATCCGACCAATGCGATTGGTAAAATAAAGGATATGATGGTCAAGCGCACGACATGAAATCGAAGGAATTCGAACGTGCCCGCTGGCGGTGTCGGCGCGGCATGCTGGAACTGGATATCATTCTGCAGCGCTTTATGAACGTCTATTATTGTCAGCTCGATTCGGCTGAATTGCAGAAATTTGAGCAATTATTGTCACTTCCCGACAATGATCTCTGGGACTTGATCTGCGCGCGTGAAACGGCGCAGGATGAAAGTCTGGTGCCGGTATTACACCTGCTGCAAAAGTGTTAAGCCGGTTTCAAGTGAATGCGGGCATATTGAATGTTGCTGTAAAGTCAGTGCAACGAATGAAAAGTATACTTTCAACAGCGGGAATGCTGAGTGATTGAGTAAATGTTAATTTTGGAGAAGTTAGAATGACACAAAAAGGCACAGCGACCTTGACTCTGGGTGACGGTAGTCAACCGATTGAACTGCCGGTCATATCCGGCACCATGGGCCCCGATGTGGTGGATATCCGCAAGTTGCATGCCAAAAGTGGATTGTTTACTTATGATCCCGGGTTTCAGTCCACAGCGAGTAATCAATCTGAAATTACGTTCATCGATGGCGATAAGGGCATTCTGCTGTACCGCGGCTATCCGATAGAGCAGCTTGCCCGGCAATGCGATTTTACCGAAGTCTGCCACCTCCTGTTGCATGGCGAATTGCCGGTGGATGGAGAAAAGGCTGACTTCGACAGGTTGGTTAAAAGCCATACGATGCTGCACGAGCAGCTGGTCAAATTTTTCAGCGGATTTCGCCGGGATGCACATCCGATGGCGGTCATGGTGGGTGTTGTCGGCGCACTGTCCGCGTTTTATCACGATGTGCTGGATATTTCGGATGTGCGTCACCGCAAATTATCGGCGATACGCCTGATCGCCAAGATGCCGACCATCGCCGCGATGGCGTACAAATATAATATCGGTCAGCCGTATATCTATCCACGCAATGATCTCGGTTACGCGGAAAATTTCCTGCACATGATGTTTTCCCTGCCAACAGAGGAATTTAAGGCCGATTCCAGAATCGTCCGCGCGCTGGATCGTATTCTGATTCTGCATGCTGATCATGAGCAGAACGCATCGACATCAACAGTCAGGCTTGCCGGTTCCAGCGGCGCAAACCCCTTTGCCTGTGTCGCCGCAGGCATTGCCTGCCTGTGGGGACCCGCACACGGCGGTGCCAATGAAGCCTGTCTGCATATGCTCGAAGAAATCGGCGATGTTTCAAGGATTAATGAATATATCAAGCGTGCCAAAAACCCAGACGAAAATTATCGCCTGATGGGCTTCGGTCACCGGGTTTACAAGAATTTTGATCCGCGCGCGACAATTATGCGCGAGACCTGCCATGAAGTGCTGAATGTGCTTGGACTGGAAAATGACCGGTTGTTTAAACTGGCGCTTGAACTGGAAAGAATCGCCCTTGAAGATGACTATTTCATAACCCGCAAACTCTATCCGAACGTTGATTTTTATTCCGGCATCGTGCAGCGCGCTCTGGGCATACCGACGAGCATGTTTACCGCAATTTTTGCAGTAGCCCGCACCATCGGCTGGGTTGCGCAATGGAATGAGATGATTTCCGATCCGGATCATAAGATAGGTCGCCCCAGGCAGTTATATACCGGAACGGTCAAACGCGATGTGCCGGAAAATTTCCGGCGATAATCTTTGAACAGCGACGAGCAGTGATGAATAAACAGCTGCAGGACTCCGTATTATTTGGCACCAATGCGTCTTTTGTTGAAGCCATCTATGAGGAATATCTACATAATCCGATTTCGATTGATCCGCTGTGGCGCGAATATTTCGACCGTCTGCATCAGTCACGGGATATTTCAGTCAGTCAGTTAACCAAGAGTCGGTCAGAAGAAAGGATTGCGGAGTCTTTCAAGAGCGCCGGTGGCAACAGAAGCGCGGACAATCTGATTGTATTGCCTGAAAACATCCAGGCGGATACGGATGAGCGCAAGCAGATTGCCGTGCTTCAGTTGATCAATGCGCACCGGTACCTGGGTCTGAGTCAGGCGTGGCTCGATCCATTGCAGAGTGAGCCGAAAACCTGCCGGACGGAACTCGATCCGGCCAGCTTCGGTTTTACCGACCAGGACATGGACGCCGTATTCAATACGGGTTCTCTTGCCGGGCCTGAGCGTGCGACATTGCGGGAAATTCTGCAGATTCTGAGAGAAACGTACTGCGGAACCATCGGTGCGGAATATATGTATATCTCGTCCGTGGAGCAGAAGCGATGGATTCAGGCCAGACTCGAGACCAAACGGGCCAATCCGGCCTACAGCAATGACTACAAAAAACGTATTCTTGAGCGGCTCAGCGCGGCGGAGGGACTGGAAAAATACCTGCACACCCGCTACATCGGGCAAAAGCGGTTTTCGGGTGAAGGCAACGAAAGTATTATTCCATTACTGGATTGTCTGCTGGAAAGCGCCGGTAAATCCGGGATCAATGAAGTCGTCATCGGCATGGCGCATCGCGCCAGACTGAACGTACTGGTCAATACAATCGGGAAAATGCCGGAGGATCTGTTTCGTGAATTTGAAGAGAAATATGTCCAGGACTTGCCTTCCGGCGACGTAAAATACCATCAGGGTTTTTCCTCCGCGATGGATACTGCCGGGGGCTTGGTGCGTCTGGCGTTGGCGTTTAATCCATCGCATCTCGAGATTGTCAATCCGGTCGTAGAAGGATCGGTGCGGGCGCGGCAACATCGCATGATGGACAGAGCGGGAGATCGCGTCCTGCCGGTGCTGATTCATGGCGATGCCGCCTTTGCCGGGCAAGGCGTGGTGATGGAAACGCTGAATCTGTCGCAGACGCGTGGCTATGGCACGGGCGGCACCATCCATATCATTATCAATAACCAAATCGGTTTTACTACCACTTCGGAGCCATGCGAGAGCCGCTCCACGCTGTATTGCACCGATGTTGCCAAGATGATAGAAGCCCCCGTTTTTCATGTGAATGGCGACGATCCGGAAGCCGTGTGCATGATTACCGAGCTTGCGCTGGATTTTCGCATGACATTCCACAAAGACGTGGTCATCGACATGGTATGTTTCCGCCGCCTGGGACATAACGAACAGGATGATCCGATGGTGACGCAGCCCAGAATGTACCAGATCATCAATCAGCATCCCGGGACACGGCAACGTTATGTCGAGAAACTCGAAGCAGATGGTGTGATCGCGTCTGGAGAAGGGGATATCCTGGTGCAGGCTTACCGCGAAGCCATGGATGCCGGAATTAATCCAAACAAAAGAATCCGCTACAACTATAAATCACCCTATTTAGTAAACTGGCAGGCTTTCATGAAGCCGATCAAGTGGAACGCACCGGTGAAAACCGGCATATCACTCGATATTCTGAAACAACTGGCGGCGCGTTTGACGGATATTCCGGAAAATTTTGTATTACACAAGCGGGTTGAGAAAATTATTGAAGACCGCCGCCAGATGGGTGCGGGAAAACTGCCGCTTGATTGGGGCATGGCTGAAAACCTGGCCTATGCGGCATTGCTTTATGAAGGCTTCCCGGTGCGGCTTTCCGGGCAGGATTCCGAGCGCGGTACATTTTTTCACCGCCATGCTGTTTTGCACAACCAGGATACAACGCTTGAGGAAAACAACACCTGCATTCCATTGCGCCATATTACGCCCGGACAACCCGACTTCATGGTCATTAATTCGATCCTGTCGGAAGAAGCGGTGCTGGGTTTTGAATACGGTTATGCGACGGCGCAGCCGCACGAGCTGGTAATCTGGGAAGCACAGTTCGGTGATTTTGCCAATGGCGCGCAGGTGGTCGTCGATCAGTTCATCACTTCCGGCGAAGCCAAGTGGGGGCGCCTGTGCGGACTGGTGATGATGCTGCCGCATGGCTACGAAGGGCAGGGGCCGGAGCATTCCTCGGCGCGGCTGGAGCGTTATCTGCAACTGTGCGCGGATTACAACATACAGGTTTGCGTGCCGTCCACGCCGGCACAGATGTTTCATCTGCTGCGCCGTCAGATGATCCGTGATATGCGCAAACCGCTGATTATTATGAGTCCCAAAAGCATGTTGCGACTCAGGGAATCAACTTCAAGTCTGGAAGAACTGGCCGAAGGCATGTTTCGCCCGGTCATTGCCGAAGTCGAAGCGATTGATCCCGACAAAGTGCGCAGAATCATCGTGTGCAGCGGAAAAATTTATTATGATCTTATCGCCCATCGCACGGCACAGCAGATAACCGACATGGCGATTATCCGGCTTGAGCAGTTGTATCCGTTTCCGCATGAAGAGTTCAAGGCGGAGATCAAGCGCTACGGCAAGGCGAAAGAAGTTGTCTGGTGCCAGGAAGAACCGGGCAATCAGGGCGCATGGCACCGCATTCAGCATTATCTGCTGCGCAATATGAGGCCGGATCAGATCATCGGCTATGCGCTGCGTCCGTCATCGGCGTCGCCGTCCGTGGGGTATCTGGCGATACACAAGCAGCAGCAGAAAGAAGTGATCGAAGCGGCATTCCGGGAAACAATCTGAAGCAAAGGAGGCGCTATGTTAATTGAAGTCAAAGTACCCGTGTTATCTGAGTCCGTCGCGGAAGCGACACTGGTTTCATGGCATAAAAAACAGGGCGACACCGTTAAACGTGACGAAAATCTGGTTGACGTCGAAACCGATAAAGTCGTACTCGAACTGCCTGCGCAGCAGAGCGGTGTGTTAAAGAAAATCATCAAGGGAGACGGTGCAACGGTGACCAGCGGTGAAGTCATCGCCACCATCGATACGGAAGCGGCGGAAGCCGCTGAATCTGTCGAATCCGGAAAGGCATCACCTGAGACTGCTACGTCTGCCGCAAAAAAAGCCGGAACCGCAGAAATGGCATCCGATGCGCAGCAGGAAGCTGATTCCACCATTCCGATGCTGATGCCTGCCGCACGCAAACTCGCCGAGGAAAATCAGCTTAAAGCTTCGGAGACGGAATCCATTAAGGGTACCGGCAGAGGCGGGCGCATAACTCGCGAGGATGTACAGGATTATTTGGAACGCAAAACGAAAGAAAATCATCCGGAAAAAAGCAGGCCAGCGCAGGAAGGCGGGACTGAAGACAAAACCGCGGTGGCAGCGGATGGAGCCACTGCGTCCGGAGGAGCGGCTGAAACCGGCGGGCGCATCGATCGCCGCGTGACCATGTCGCGGCTGCGCATGCGCATCGCTGAAAGGCTGGTCGAATCGCAGTCAACCGCGGCGATACTGACAACCTTCAACGAAGTCAACATGCAGGCGGTGATGGAATTGCGCAATCGTTATCGCGCTGAGTTTGAAAAAGAACATGGCGTAAAGCTGGGCTTCATGTCATTTTTTGTCAAGGCGGTCGTCGCCGCGCTCAAAAAATATCCGATTGTCAATGCGTCTGTCGAAGGTAACGAGATTATTTATCATGATTATTATGATATCGGCATTGCAGTAGGCAGTCCGCGCGGTCTGGTGGTGCCGATTCTGCGCAATGCCGACCGGTTGACGATGGCGCAGATCGAACTGCAGATTACCGATTTGGCAAGGCGTGCACGCGATGCCAAGCTGACCATTGAAGAACTGACCGGCGGTACTTTCTCGATCACCAATGGCGGCGTCTATGGTTCGATGCTGTCGACACCGATCATCAATCCGCCGCAAAGCGCAATTCTCGGTATTCACGCGACGAAAGACCGCCCGGTGGTGGAAAACGGCCAGATTGTCATCCGGCCGATGTGTTATCTGGCGCTGTCGTATGATCACCGCATTATCGATGGCCGCGAGGCGGTGTTGTCGCTGGTGGCGATCAAGGAAGCACTGGAATTTCCGGCAAGTCCGTTGCTGGAAAAGTAAGATGATTTTTCTGATCTATTGGCACTATTAAACGAAAAAAATAGCGGGTAATTTTGGAATGCGGCAAAATGCCGCATTGAGTTTGCGGTTTGCTCTTGTTAGGCTGCATCCGCAGAGATAATAAACTGATTAGTCTGTTTCACTACAAACAAGGAGTAAAGATGATTAACCTAATCTTAAGCAAGCAAGCAAGCAAGCAAGCAAGCAAGCAAGTAAGCAAAGTCATGAATTTCTTTAGCTTCGTGGCTCTTGTTATCTGGCTATTACTGTTTCCTGCTTCCGGATTTTCCCAGGATAACCAATTACCCAGCGAATTAATTGTTGACCGCTATATCATTACTTTCAAATCTTCCGCCGGTTTGATTGATCCCCCCAATCCTGCCAACAAGGTGCCGATGGGACAGCATTCTTCCGGGCAAAGCAAGGAGGAGCTCGCGCAAACACTTGGATTCAACGGTGAGGTTCTGAATATTTTTGATGCATTGAATGCCGTCTTTGTTCGCATGGATGCTCAGGAAGCCGAGCGCTGGCGTCAGGATGAGCGGGTTCAGATCGTCGAGCAAGAAGGAGCCGTGGTTGTGTTTTTAGCAGAACACGAAGATACGCGGACGCCGCATTACAATAATGAATCCTTAAAAGTTCCGGTAGTCGATGCCGATACGCAACCCGCTCTGTTTCAGGATGGCGAGTTTGTTTTCGATGCATCGATCAATGCCTGGCGATTGACCACCTTCCGGGTTACGCCGATCATTGAAGGCTTGATTAAGCATGTAGAATTGATTAAAACGGATACCCAGCCAGCGCAGGTTTTTCTAAAAGTCAGTGCGCCGGATATTTTCTGCAATGCCCCCGGTAAAGTTGGCGTGCGCAAAAGCGGCAATCGTTTTGATGTATCCGCCGGATTTACGCCACCTCCTCCAGGTACAGCGTGTGCGGCCGTAGTAGTGCCTTTTGAAGTGACAGTGCCGCTCCCGGTTTTTGGATTGCCTGCGGGGATCTATGAATACAATGTCAATGGTGAGTTTATTGGATCATTCGAGCTGACCGAAGACAACGTCATATAGCCAAACGCGAGCAGAATGCTGTTTAGTCAGTAAATGGTGTTTTGTTCGTAGTGGTCTTTTGTTACATCATTTTTTAATTTCCTTCCGAGTGAAATCCATCATGAAGTTATTCATACAATTCAATGTGGTCTTAAGTATTTTGCTGTTTTCTGTATCGCCGGTCTATTCTGAGGGAATTGATCAGCTAATTGGTGGAGAGGCTAGAATGCCATTGGCAACACCTTCCGAAGTGTGTTTTAGACAATCGAATCTGATCGGTGATCTGAACAATATGACGCTGCAACACTACCTGATGGTGATGCCGGAAGATGTAGATAAACAGGGACGTGTCTTTGTTGGTGCTCGTTTGAAAAGTCAGCCAGATGTTACGTGGCTGACAAATGGCGGGGATCTCTGGGTGGATGACCGTGGTAATGATGCAATTCCGTATCCCTTGAATTATGGTGGTTCCACGTTGCAGGCAATCATTCCGATCACGGTTTTTCATAAACCAATCAATCTTGCGGGCTTTGTTGAGGAAGGAGAAATCTGGATTGGTTACGGTTTATGGCCCGAGTCAGGCCCGGATAACTACGATGAATTGGCGCGTGCTGGCAGGCTTGCTGAAATCATGGCATGGCGCCAGCGTACCGCGTATGAGGAGATGTTGGTTAGTGGACGGTATAAGAAAGTCTGGACTGTTGGGGAACATACCGAAGCAAACGAAATCTGTACGATAGTAACGGAATTGATCGAACGCAAGGATTTCACCGTAGGACTTCCTGTCTGTCCTGACTTGGGGTGCTTAGGTGAAGACTTGCCTGTCCTTGATTAAATCGGTATCGACAATTTCCTGTGTAGATTGCGTTGACGATGTTCCGACTTTCAGGCAATAGGATTACATCGTCAACGGTAAGATCAAAATTCGTTCGAGTTGATCGAAGTTAATACAGTGTAACCAGAGCTAGCGACCAGTTAAACCCGATGGACGGTTTCAGCACCTCTTCCGCGCCATGTTTTTTATTTTTTAGTAAACAACCGTAATATTTTCCGCGCTGAAATGCTGATTCAGCGTCTGCAATAAGTCATCGTGCAGCATGACCTGCCAGTCCTCGCCCAAAGCGATTTCGCACACCGCTTCCCTGTTTTGATAAACCAGTGAAACGGGGCAGGTCGCTTGAACCGGGCGGCTGACCGGTTGCAGCGGAGCGGGCGTGGATACACTGGTGCGATGTTGGCTCGAGTACGGCAGGATCAGGGTTTTCAGGGTGGCGGCTGCGGGCAGTGTTTCCGGATTGCAGCACACCTTGATTTTCCGGGCGTAATGCGTGCGGATTCCGGCCAGATCATACAATTTTTCCGCGGTAATGCGCAGTTCCTCGCTGTTTTCGCTATCGTTGTACTGTCCGCGGATGCCGATTTTTGCTTCTGCAATCAGTAGCTGATCTTCTTTCAGCCAGTTACGGTTGTCATTGAACAGCTCATCGAAGACGATCAATTCAATCGCGGCTTTGCCATCGTCAAGCGTGATAATCGCCATCCGGCCGCGCAGGGTCATCTGCACGCGTATCCCGAGAATGATGCCGGCGATCAGCTGCGGTTCGCGCTGCGGCGCGAGGCGATTCAGCGTGGTACGGATAAACGGCCGGATTTCAGGAAGATAAGTATCGAACAAGTGCCCGCTGAAATAAAAACCCAATCCCTGTTTTTCGTATTGCAGTTTTTTGCGTTCAGACCACGGTGCGGTTTCAATCAGCGCAGGTCGCAGCAGGGAATCCTCGCTGTCGCCGAACAGGCTGGCCTGGTTGGCGGTGCGGCTGATCTGTTCCGCCGCTTCAATGGCGATACCCACGGAAGCCAGCAAGCTGGCGCGATTGTCGTTCAGACTGTCAAACGCGCCGACGCTGATCAGCGCTTCAATTACCCGGCGGTTAATCATGCGCCGGTCTACCCGGTTGCAGAAATCGAAAAAATCGGTGAAAGCACCGTCCTGTTTGCGCACTTCGAGGATGGCGCCGATAGCGGATTCACCTGTTCCTTTCACCGCACCGAGACCGTAGCGGATGGTTTTGCTGTCGGTGGGAACAAAACGGTATTCCGACAGGTTGATATCGGGCGGCAGAATCGTCAGGGCGTTGGCGATGCTGTCGACAATAAAGCTGTGCACCTTGTCGGTGTCATCCATGTCCGCGGACAAGCAGGCTGCCATGAATTCGGCGGGATAGCGCGCTTTCAGGTAAGCGGTTTGATAGGCGATCAGTGCATAGGCGGCGGCGTGGGATTTGTTGAAGCCGTAACCGGCGAATTTTTCCATCAAACCGAACAGTTCGGCGGCTTTATCCTTGTCCAGTCCATTGTTGATTGCGCCAGCGACGAAAATATCGCGCTGCTGCGCCATTTCCTCGACTTTCTTCTTGCCCATCGCGCGGCGCAGCAGATCGGCGCTGCCCAGGCTGTATCCGCCGATCACCTGCGCGATCTGCATCACCTGTTCCTGATAAATCATGATGCCGTAGGTCGGGCTCAGTATCGGTTCGAGACGCGGATCGAGGTATTCGATTTTCTGCACGCCATGCTTGCGGTCGATGAAGTCGGGTATCAGATCCATCGGGCCGGGACGGTAGAGCGCGACCAGCGCGATGATGTCTTCAAAACGATCCGGTTTCGCTTTTTGCAGCAAATCTTTCATACCGCGCGACTCAAACTGAAAAATGCCGATCGCGTTGCCCTGGCGCAGCAGCGCGTAGGCGGCCGCATCGTCCAGCGGCAGCCCGGTAAGTGAAAAAGGATCGGTGCTGTCGCGGGATTGATTGATATAACTGACCGCGCGATCAAGCGTGGTCAGCGTGCGCAGTCCCAGAAAGTCGAACTTGACCAACCCGATTTTTTCAACGTCGTCCTTATCCAGCTGACTGACCACCGATTCCGCTGAATCCGGACAGTACACCGGACAGAAGTCGGTGATTTTCCCCGGCGCGATCAGCACCCCGCCGGCATGCATGCCGATATTGCGGGTCAATCCTTCAAGGCGTTCGGCAAGCTCCAGCAAATGGCGCACGTCTTCTTCCTCGGCGGCGCGCTGGTTCAACTGCGGTTCGATTTCGCGCGCTTTTTTCAGCGTCATGCCGATTTCAAACGGTACCAGCTTGGCCAGTTGATCGACGAAATTGTAGGGCAGGTCGAGTACACGTCCGATATCGCGGACCACTGCTTTGGCCGCCATCGAGCCAAAGGTGATGATCTGCGAAACACTGTCGGTGCCGTAACGCTGCTTGACATAGTTGATCACGCGCTCGCGCCGGTCCTGGCAGAAATCAATATCGAAATCCGGCATGGAAACGCGCTCGGGGTTCAGGAAACGCTCAAACAGCAGGTCATAGCGCAGCGGATCGAGGTCGGTGATGCCTAACGAATAAGCCACCAGCGAACCGGCGCCGGAACCGCGCCCGGGGCCTACCGGCACATCATTGCGTTTGGCCCAGTTGATGAAGTCGGCAACAATCAGAAAGTAACCGGAAAAACCCATGGTGATAATGGTTTCCACTTCAAATGCCAGACGCGCCTGATATCGCGGCAGCTGCGCAGCCCGCTCGGTCGCGTCGGAATACAGGGAAGCCATGCGCTGGTTCAAACCGATGACGGCCTGGTCGCGCAGATAATCTTCCAGGCTTTCATTATTGGGCGTGGGGTATAACGGCAGTTTGTTGACGCCAAGTTCAAATTCCAGATTGCAGCGCCGCGCGATTTCGACGCTGTTGGCCAGGGCGGACGGGACGTCGGCGAACAGTCCGGCGATTTCCTGTTGTGTTTTGAAATACTGCTGCCGGGTAAACGTTTTTGGCCTGCGCCGGTCGGCGAGTATATAACCTTCCGCAATACAGACACGGGCTTCGTGCGCGTCGAAATCGTCCGGTTCAAGAAACTGGATGGACTGTGTGGCGACAACAGGCAGATTCATTCTGCTGGCGAGGATCAGTGATTGTTGCAGCAGGTGTTCTTCCTGATCATGTCCGTCACGCTGTATTTCGATGTAGAAACGGTCGGGAAACAGCGCGGCCCATAGCTGCCCCTGCTCCTCGGCCGATTGCAGATCGTGATTTAAAATGGCCTGGCCGATGCCGCCATAACGTGCGCCGGATAAGGCAATCAGTCCGCCTGTGCCGCCGGGTTCGTCATGCAGCCATGAGCGCCGGATTTCAGCGCGGCCCTGGCGCTGATTTTCAAGATACGCGCGCGAAAGCAGCCGTGACAGCAGCAGATAACCCGCGTACGACTGGCAAAGCAGTAACACGCGTTGCGGCTTGCTGTGTTCCGTTTCATCGCTGATCCAGACATCGCTGCCGATAACGGGCTTGATGCCGTTGCGGCGGGCGTTTTGATAAAACTTTATCGCGCCGAACAGATTGACCAGATCGGTCAGCGCCAGTGCGGGCATTTGATCGCCAGCCGCTTTGGAAATTGCGTGGTCGATCCGGATCGTGCTGTCCGTAATGGAAAACTCGCTGTGCATGCGCAGGTGGACGAACGCGGGTTCAGCAGAATTGGAAAGCATAGGTGTTACAATAGATCTTTATTGATTTTCATAAAGCTTGATTTTACAACATGTCGACGACTCCCGAATTGTTACTTCCCGCCGGATCGCTGGAAAAAATGCGTACGGCGTATGCCTACGGCGCCGATGCGGTCTATGCGGGACAACCGCGCTATTCGCTGCGCGCGCGCAATAACGAATTTGCCCTGGAGCAGCTGCAAACCGGCATTGCCGAAGCGCATGCGCTGGGTAAGAAATTTTTTGTCGCGAGCAATATCATGCCGCATAACGCCAAGCTGAAAACGTATCTGGCCGATATGGCGCCGGTCATCGCCATGAAGCCCGACGCGCTGATCATGGCCGACCCCGGCCTGATCATGATGGTACGCGAGAAATGGCCGGACATGCCGGTGCACCTTTCCGTGCAGGCGAATACCGTCAATTACATGGGCGTCAAGTTCTGGCAGAAAATCGGTCTCACACGCGTTATTCTGTCGCGTGAACTGTCGCTCGATGAAATCGCGCAGATCCGCGATTTTTGCCCCGATATGGAAATCGAGGTTTTCGTGCATGGCGCGTTGTGTATCGCCTATTCGGGGCGCTGCCTGCTGTCCGGGTATTTCAATCACCGCGATCCGAATCAGGGCACCTGCACCAATTCCTGCCGCTGGGATTATAAAGTCACGGCGGGTGAAGAAGGTGACAACGGCGACATCAAATCGTCCGGGACTATCGATTTCGATTTTAACGCGGCGCTGCGCGAAGCCGATAGTCAGCCGGAGCAGCAGCCCGGCTTCAAACGGCATCCGGCAGCCGACCAGGTTTACCTGATCGAGGAAAAGGAGCGTCCCGGGCAGCTCATGCCGATCATGGAGGACGAGCACGGCACGTATATCATGAATTCAAAAGACTTGCGCGCGGTGGAGCATATCGAGCGGCTGGTCAGAATCGGCGTTGATTCATTCAAGGTCGAAGGCCGCACGAAATCGCTGTATTACGTCGCCCGCACCGCGCAGGTCTATCGCAAGGCGATTGACGACGCCGTCGCAGGCAAAGCGTTTGATCTGTCGCTGCTCGGAGAGCTGGAAGGATTGGCCAACCGCGGTTACACCAGCGGTTTTTACCAGCGTCACCAGACACATGAAACGCAGAATTACCTGCGTGGCCATTCCGAATCGAGCCGCAGCCAGTATGTCGGCGACATTACCGCATTCGACGAATCCAGCGGCATGGCCGAGGTGCTGGTCAAGAACCGGTTTCAGGTCGGCGACCGGCTTGAAATCATCCACCCGTCCGGCAATCAGGTGGTTGAACTGACCCAGATGCTCGACACCAAAGGCAAACCGGTCTTTGCCGCGCCGGGCAGTGGCCACCGCGTGCGTATCCCGGTACCCGGAAACGTCAGCAGCGCTTTTGTCGCGCGGTTTTTATCTTAGGAGGCTATCCGAGAATAGACTGATCTACTGCGGACGATTCTGGCTGGCGGGATTTTCCGATCCTTTTCGTTGAATAGAACAACTATTCGCCTCAAATGATCGAAAAATCCCGCTCAACCAGCCTCGCCCTCGCTACGATCGCTATTCTCGGACAGCCTCCTGGAAATCTGCCGGACACGTTATCTGCATTGATGATGAAAAAAGCTGACGATCTTTTTCGGCAACCATTCCAGGCTGCCGGGAAAAGGCGCTTGAATAAAACCGGCGTGCCCGCCTTCGTCGGGATATTCCAGTGTTACTGCTGTTGAGACTTCACCGTTGCCGGGCAGAACAGAGGCGGGCATAAACGGATCGTTGTGTGCGTTGATCACCAGCGTGGGCACCCGGACATGCGGCAAAAACTGCTTGCTGCTTGACTGCCGCCAGTAATCGTCGGTATTTTTGAAGCCATGCAGCGGCGCGGTGACGATATTGTCGAAATCGTAAATGGTGCGGCATTGCGCCAGCGCCCTGGCGTCAAACAGATCGGGAAATTCTTTCAGCTTGTCGAAAGCCTTGCGTTTCAGCGTGCTGAGAAAATGATGCGTATATACCTGGTTGAATCCGGAATCCAGCGCCGCGCCGGCTGCCGCCAGATCAAGCGGCACTGAAATCGCGGCCACGCCGTTCAGCCAGTCCGTTGCCTGTTCGCCTTGCTCGCCCAGCCACTTCAGCAGCGCGTTGCCGCCCAGGGACACGCCAATCGCATAAACCGGCTGACCGCCGGTGCAGTCCTGCCGGTGTTCCTGCACAATGCGCCTGACCATCCAGTTGATTTCCGCCGAGTCGCCCGCATGATAGGCGCGCGACAGGCGGTTCGGCTCCCCCGAGCAGCCGCGGAAATGAATCACCACGCTGTGCCAGCCGTACTGCTGCAGGATATTCTTGATACTGATGATGTAATGGCTGTTCGAACCGCCCTCGAGACCGTGAAAAATCACCACCAGCGGCGCATCGGTATTACCGTCGAGCCAGTCGACATCGACAAAATCGCCGTCCGCAAGCTCCCAGCGCACGCGCCGGTAGACAAACAGCGGCTTCTGCCGCATCAGATAAGGATAAATCGTCTGCGCATTGCCGCCGCGCAGCCATTTCGGCGCGACGTAGGGTTCGGTGTAGAGTGGAATGGAATCGGTTTTCATGTGCGGACTTTATTTTCAAAACTGCGGGGAGTTTAGCATACCGGGAAGAGGGATGCCTTTTGTATATATTGACGTCTTTTTCCGGAAAGTTTGATGTAATAGTTACACATTCAGCTTGATGAATTAGTCCATGTAGGCCCGATTAGCATTGCGTAATCGGGCGCGGTTATCTGATCCAAAAGACGGGGTTTATTATTATGGGCTTTATTCGTCAGATTGATTTGTGGATCTAACAAAGTTTGTTATGATGAGACTTGGATCGACGCATCATCGGAATAATTAAAGGGGTAGCATGCAGTTGGATGTATCAGGTTTCATTTCTGACGCAAACTATTGAGTCATTTCGGACGTATAACTCTAGTTAGACATCGCATGACTTTTTGCTACGCCCCCCGAGAGATCGCAGCACATGGCACCACACGCGCTACTGTTTTCCTGATGAATGAGGCCCCTGGCCCTTCGGAAACCTCATCCGGCTTTTCTTCCTTTGGGCAGCAAGGCGGGAATATCTATCACGCACTGAGGAAGGCAAATATCAATTGGGCCGCCTCGGCTCCGTCGTTTGTTTGGCCGAGAGGCGAAGGACAGACGGAACGGCACCGTCTGAAAGAAGAATTTCTGCGGCTACGCGCGGATTACATGACCTGCAGCAATGCATATTCACGCTGGCCTAAGTCCGGCCCAACCGCGAAATGGAGTTGGAGTTGTCCCCTTTGAACGGACACATTATGTTCTTGTTAAAGGAGATGAAAGATGACTCAAAACTATAAGCCTGCCTACCCGGCGGAGTTTCGCCAACAGATGGTGGAATTGGTAGCAT
>Ga0268299_1001874_pt1 | contig 30421 bp, 28 predicted proteins | sample NOBtaG_FD_193484 | JGI IMG/M metagenome (GOLD analysis project Ga0268299, IMG submission 193484) | Activated sludge microbial communities from bioreactor in Nijmegen, Gelderland, Netherland - NOB reactor | ecosystem: Engineered > Bioreactor > Aerobic > Activated sludge | place: Netherlands...
CGTCCAATGGCACGGCATGAACCCCCGCGAGGACGGCTTCGTCCCCATCTCGATCGCCGAATTCGTCATCTGAAAGGGGGGCGCACCAGTGGTTTGTAGCAATCGACGGCATGCGTCGGCGAACTCATCACCTGTTCATCGACTGTGATGGAAGTCTCGAAGCGCTTCTCCACCCAGCCCTTGGAAGAGAACGCGTCGTCAATCCACTTGGCGACCTTTGACTTCTGCCCACCTCCGACGACGATATGGCTCTTCTGGATTCTAAATCGGGTGAGCACATCGCAGATGTCTGCGTATTCCGACGGAAACCCGGAAGCCAAGATCGCGAGGGCGTGGCGCCACTCGTGGACTTCGTGGTTCTCTTCGATGAAATCAGGAAATCGGGGCACGTATTCGGCGCCCGGTTCGGGCGTGGATTAAGCGAAAGGTTGTCGAGACATCCTCGTGCCCGCAAGACGAACCGAGCACATGGCCCTTTAGCCGATGTCTCTCCTGAACACTTGACAATGTCGGTGTAGTTGGCACGCCCGGAGGGATTTGAACCCCCGACCCCTTGATCCGTAGTCAAGTGCTCTAATCCGCTGAGCTACGGGCGCGCTGATGGTCGTCGACCGGTTCATCACCGGCGAGGGAGGGAGCCTTCTCGGGAGGACCCCTCGCGTCAAGCCCATTTGGCGGCAAAATCAACCCCATCCTTGCGCCGAGGGCCCTGCGTCGGCTCTGATCGACCTGCCATCGAAAGGCCCCCCTCCATGCTTGAAACCACGTTCGTCCGCATCCCAGGCCAGCTCGACTATGCCGAGGGACACGCGCTGCAGCAGCGCCTGCAGGACGAGCAAATCGCCGGTCGCCGCGGCCCCTCGCTGCTCTTGGTCGAACACTCGCCCGTCATCACGATCGGGCGCCGCGGAAAAAATGATGAAGTGACCGCGCCGACAGCCGTACTCAAGGCGCGCGGCGTTTCCGTGCACGAGACCGATCGCGGTGGGCAGGTCACTTATCACGGCCCGGGACAGATCGTCGCTTATCCGCTCATTCCACTGCAGGTGCTGGACCTCGGCTTGCACGAATACATGCGTGCGCTCGAGGAGGCCGCGATGCGCACCATTGGTGCGTGGGGCATCAGCGGTTATCGCATCGACAGCCTGACCGGCGTCTGGGTCGGCAAAGAGAAAATTTGCGCCCTCGGAATCCGCGTTCGGAAGTGGTGGGCGATGCACGGCCTCGCGCTCAACGTGAACACAAACCTGAATCATTTCGGGCTCATCGTGCCGTGCGGCATCCGCGATCGTGGCGTCACCTCGATGGAACAATTGCTCGGCACGTCCTGCCCTGCGATGGATCGCGTCGAGGAAGAACTCGCGCGCCAGCTCGCGGAGGTCCTCGGGCTCTCGCTGATTCCGGCAACACCCGACGTTCTTGAACCCATCGTGCCCGCGGAACCGGTTGCTGGGGAGGGCTGACGTGCCCTCTCGCCTGATGCGCGAGCTGACTCCGCGTCAACGCGCCGCCGCCAAGTCTCTCCCTTCTGCAAGTCGCACTGCGTTGTCCGAATGGTGCGATGTCCTACGCCACATTGACGAGACCGTGCATAACGCCTCCGCCGTCGGTGGTGGCGCATTCATCGCGCGCATGCAGGCTCTGCAGAAACTCCCGACGCAACTCGCATCCGGCGACGCGCGGTGCGGGTATCCCGCGCTCGCGGAGTGCATGGCGCGCCAATCGATTCCAGCCGCACTCCTTCGCGAGTGCATCGAAGGCGCGAGTCTGGACCTCGTGCGCGCGCAGCCACGCGATCAGGCGCAGCTTGACCAATTCCTCTTCAAGATCGCCGGGGTGCCGCTGCTTGTCGCGTGCCGACTCGCAGGCACGGCGGAAGAAGAACTCCGCCCGACGATCGATCGGCTCGGCGCACTGGCACAAAGCATCTCGCAGCTCCCACGCATCAGCGAGGACCTTGCTCGCGGTCGGATCTACCTGACGCTCGAGGCGATGAACGCAGGGGGTGTTACCCGCGAGGAACTCGGGCGGCAGGAGATGAGTCCCGCGCTGTGGGAGTTCGCTAAGCAACTCGCGGATGAGAACGCACGCCAGCTCGATCAACTCCAGCCTCAGGTCGAGGCGATGGCACCCGACTTTCCGCGCGCGTTCGCACTCGCAACCCACACCGACGCGGCCGAGTCCCTTCGCGCGTGGGCCGCGAAGGGACATGCCTTCTTCGCGCCGCCCCCCCCGCCGACACTGGCGATGCGGATACGCGGCGCGTTCGGTCGCTCCCCAAAATGACATGGCAAGCCCTTGATCCCACACCCTACGACCTCCTTGTGATCGGCGGGGGGGTGATCGGGTTGTCGTGTGCACTGCATGTTCGATCGCTCCGCCCAACGTGGCGCATCGGCGTGTCGGATCGACCCACCCGCGCTGGGGTCGCATCGACAGCGGCGGCGGGGATGCTGGCACCCTTCAGTGAATTCGAGAACGACCACGCGCTCGCCGCACTCGCTCGAGAGAGCTTCGCGGAGTACCCTGAATTCCTCGCTCGATTCGCGCCGGAGGTTGCTCTGGTGGGGGAGGGTACGCTCCTCCTCGACTACGATCACCAGGGTGCCACCGCGCGTGCCAGGACGCTCGAAAAGCTCCGCGTCGAAGCGCGCGTTCTGGAAGGCTCGCACCTCAGGGCGGCTGAGCCCGCGTTGGCAGCGGACGTCGAACGCGCCCTCCTGCTGCCCGAACGACTCATCGATCCGCGTGCGCTCCACGCGTCGCTTTCCAATTCAGCGCGCGGCTGCGGCATCGAACTCCTCGATGCTGAGCTGACGGCGTTGGCGCACACCGGCGTGGCGATTCAGCATGGCCAACTCGCAGACGGCAGCAGGATCCGATTTGAGCGTTTGCTCATCGCAACAGGCGCGTGGAGCGCCACCCTCGGCGAAAAGCTCGGGCTCTCGCTCGACGTGACGCCGATCAAGGGGCAAATCGTTCAAGCCCACGCCCCGCGTCCGCAGACGCTGCGGCACATCATTCACGCGCCGAGCATCTACGTCGCGCAACGCTCGCCGCAGGCAATGTTGTGCGGCGCGACAATGGAGGACGCCGGATTTGATTCACACATCGACCCGGAAACGTCTGCTGATCTCCTCGCACGCGCCAGTGCGCTCGTCCCCGAACTGGCCTCTGCGCAAATCAGTGATAGTTGGATTGGCTTTCGCCCGCGCACGAAGGATAAGTTCCCCATCCTCGGCAGGAGTGGGCGGTTTGAGAATCTGTGGCTCGCGACGGGACATTTTAGAAATGGCATTCTCCTGACGCCGGCGACAGGACGCGTGATTGCTGGAGACATCGCCGAAGGGCAGCCCTGTTCGGACGAGTTTTCGCCTGCGCGATTCCATCTCTGACGCGGGGTTGCTTCATCACCAGCAGTGAAGTTGATCCAGACCACGTCAGAGAATCGCTGAATGTCTCAACAGGCAATCCGCCCCACACCGCAGAAGAAGTCCCCGGTCCTCAAGTACTGCCTGATTGGCTGCTTGTCCGTGTTCCTTCTGGGCCTCGGTGTCGTCGTGGCGGCGGGATACTTTTTTTGGGACATGAAGAACCCGGAGCCCTACGCGCTGGCGACGTTGCAGCAAATCCGAGATGGCGATACGCGCACGCTCTATGACGAGTCGGACGAGTTCTTTAAGTCCAGTGCTACGTTCGAAGAAACCGAATCCGCCATGGAGGACATCCGGAACGATGCGGGTGAATTGGTCGAGTGGAGACGCATCTCAATCAAGTATGAATCCGATGTCGATCAGCCAGCAATCGCGGTGATCACCTACCGGGGAACGTTCGAGAGAGGGGAGCGCATCATCCTCATCAGCCTCTTTGCGCAGAAAGACCGCAACCCTGGCTACCGTCTCTATCGGTTGGACACCTTCGAAACGGAGTGATCGCAACACCGCGCTGCGAATCCATGCCAGCACCCAGAATTTCCAGCAACGCGCGAGGTAATACTTGCATACCCCATTCAGGAGAATGCGTCCATGTCCTACTCACACCTCGATCCAAGTCCGCAGAAGAAATCCTCCGTCCTCAAGTTCGTCATGATCGGATGTGCGGGCATGATTTTGCTCGCGGTTGCCGGGATCGGGACGGTGGGTGGTCTCTTCTATCGCAGCACAAAAAAGGTCGATCCAATCGCCATCGCTGCGCTGGAGAACATCCGCGACGGCAACGCCCGTGCGATCTACGACGAATCGGACGAGGGATTCAAGGCTTCCGCATCCTACGAAGACACTGTTGCAGCACTCGAAGAGATCCACGCTCGCGGAGGCGACCTGCTGAATTGGAGACGCACTGGCATGAACATTAGCTCGGACACGGAAAGCGGCACGCTTGCAACGTTCAAGTACGCCGCGACGTTCGATTCCGGAGACGCCGTGATTACCCTCGTCCTCAAGGCACAAGAAGGCGGGGACCCGCCATATCGTCTGTACCGATTCGATGTGAACGACCCGGAAGCCGATTGAATCCGGTCGCGCTGCGCTCTCGATTCACGAGGGGAGGTATGAGCACATGTCACAAGACCAGCCGCTAGCCCCAAAGCCCCACCCCGACCTCTATCTGAAGCACATCCTGATCGGGTGCGGTCTGGTCGTACTGCCCATGGGAGGGTTCTTCGCGGGGGCGATGGCGCCGCTCTATAAGTCAGCGACCAAGCTCACTCCTGTCGCGGACTTGATCCTGGCCGATGTCCGTGACGGGAACCTCGACCGACTGTATGAGGAGTCCTCCACAGCGTAGAAGGGGGCGACGACCAAGGCCGCTCACGAGGACATCTTCGTAACCGTCAGCACAAAGATGGGTAGGCTCAAATCGTGAAGCATGCGGGGCATGAACGCGGTTTCGACCCCCGGTGGAATAACCACGGTCATGACCATCATCGGGAAATTCGAAAAGGGAGACGCCACGATTACTCTCACACTGTTTCAGGCACCCATGGAGGGAAGGTGCGAATGCAGGGGGTCTGCTTCGCGCATCCGAACCTCGCGATGTAGCCGCGCCGCTTTGACTTGTCCCCCGGCCCGGCAAAGCGTTTAATCGCAGCATTCGTTGGGCCATAACGGAGATTACCCATGTCGACGTCGATGAAGCGCGTCCTCACGCTGATTCTTGGCGGCGGAGCCGGCACGCGGCTCTATCCCCTCACACAGGTCCGCGCCAAGCCCGCCGTCCCCGTTGCGGGCAAGTACCGCCTGATCGACATCGCTCTCTCCAACTGCATCAACTCCGGGCTGAGGCGCGTCTTCGTTCTGACGCAGTACCTCTCGGCATCACTCAATAGACACATATCGCAGTCGTTCAAGTTCGATGACTTCAGCGAGGGCTTCGTTGACATCCTGGCGGCGGAACAGCGCATTGACAGCAACGCGTGGTTCGAGGGTACCGCCGACGCGATCCGCAAGATGTGGGGCATCCTCGAGAATCACGACTGCGACCTGATCCTGATTCTGCCCGGCGACGCGCTGTACCTGATGAACTATCGCGAGATGGTCGAGCAGCACATCCGCCAGGACGCCGAGCTGACCATCGCGCTCAATACAGTTCATGGGTCGCTTGCCGACCAGTTTGGACTCGCCAAGATCGACCCCTGGTCGCGCGTGACCAACTTCGTCGAGAAGCCCAAGACCCCCGAAGCGCGCGAAGGGTACGAAGTCCCCAAAGCGATCCTCTCGAAGTTCGAGGGCAACCTCCCGCAAGGGGACACCTACCTCGCATCGATGGGTGTGTATCTCTTTAGCCGCGCCACGCTGGATGCGTGGATGCGCGAGACGACACTGAAGGATTTCGGCAAGGACATCATCCCTGAGGCGATCCGCCGCAATCGCGTGCTGGCGCACATTCACAACGGCTATTGGGAGGACATCGGAACCATCGCCGCGTTCTACAAGGCGCACATGATGATGCTCGATGACAACCCGCCCTTCGATTTCACCTCGCTTGCCGCGCCGATCTACACGCGTTCGCGTAACCTGCCGAACAGTCTCGTGAGGACCTCGACGATCGACCGGGCGATCCTCGCGCCGGGAGTGAACATCGAGGGTGCCACGATTCGCCGCGCGATCATCGGCCTGCGCTCCAAGATCGGCAAAGGCTCCGTCATCGAAGAATCAATCCACATGGGGTCGGACTACTACGAGGCGTCGGCCAAGGACCCGCTGCGCGGTGGAGCGAAGATCCCGCTGGGCGTCGGACAAAACTGCGTGATCCGCCGCGCCATCGTGGATAAGAATACGCGCATCGGTCACAACGTGAAAATCCTGAACGAGCGAAACGTGCAGGAGGAAGACGGGCCGAACTACTGCATTCGGAACGGTATCGTGCTCATTCCAAAAAATTCAGTCCTGCCCGACGGCACCGTCATCTAACGGACCAGCGCAACACACACCCACCCCAACCAAGAGACACTCATGGCCAAGGCAATTCGTATCGAAAAGGACTCGCTCGGCGAGGTCCGCATCCCTGCGTCCGCGTATTGGGGCACGACAACCCAGCGCGCCGTGGAGAGCTATCCGATCAGCGGCATGCGCGCTCATCCCAAGTTCGTGGATGCATACGTCATGCTCAAGATGGCCGCCGCACAGGCGAACAAGAAATCAAAGGTGATCCCCGCCAAGGTCGCCGACGCGATCGTGATGGCCTGTGGCGAAATCCTAGCGGGCAAGTTCCGCGACCAGTTCCCCGTCGATGTCTTCCAGATGGGTGCCGGAACTTCGTTCCACATGAACGTGAATGAGGTCCTCGCGAATCGCGCGAACGAGATCCTCGGAGGCAAGCGCGGGACATATGACCGCGTTTCACCGAACGATCACGTGAACTTCGGTCAGTCCACAAACGACACCTTTCCGACGGCGATGCGCCTCGCGACGCTCCTCGTCTATCGCGACATGACCGCGAAGCCGCTGGCCGACTGCGCGAAGGCGCTCAAGGCGAAGGGGAGGGAATTCGACAAGATCCTGAAGAGCGCACGCACGCACCTTCAGGACGCGGTTCCCATCCGCCTCGGGCAGGAATTCACGGCCTATGGCATGGCGATCGAACGCTGCATGCAATCCCTCGAACACGCGCGTAAGAGCGTGTGCGAACTCGGCATCGGAGGGAGCGCGGCCGGCACGGGGCTGAACACCGGTCCGGGCTATCGCCAGCAGGTGGTCCGCAACCTGATCCAGATTTCCAGGATCAAGGACCTCACTCCGTCGGAGGACATGTGCGAGGCGATGCAGTCTCAGCGCCCGATGGCCGAGATGTCCGCCGCGATGCGCAATCTCGCGCTCGAGTTCTCGCGCATCTGCAACGACCTGCGCCTGCTCTCCTCGGGGCCGACGACCGGCCTCTTCGAGATCGTGCTCCCCGCGATCGCGCCGGGAAGTTCAATCATGCCGGGCAAAGTGAATCCCTCGATGCCCGAGATGGCCAACATGGCGTGCTTTCAGGTCATCGGCAACGACACGTCGATCGCGTGGGCCGTCGGCGGAGGTCAGCTCGAGCTGAATGTCATGATGCCAATCATGGTGCATAACATGCTGCAATCGTTGCATGTCATGGGCATGACGCTGCGCCAGATGACGGACCTCTGCATCAGCGGCATCGTCGCGAACAAGGCACGTTGCAAGGACTACGCGGAACGTTCGCTCGGCCTCGCCACGGCGCTGAACGTTTACATCGGCTACAAGGACGCAGCCGCGGTCGCCAAGGAAGCCGCCGCGTCCCATCGCACCGTGATCGAGGTCATCCGCGAGCGGAAGCTCCTCACCGACGCGCAGATCAAGAAGATCATGGATCCGATCGCCATGACGATCCCCGGCATCCCGGGCAAGGGCGGGGGATGACCTTCGCGCGGCAACGCGCGGGTAGGTACTCCTGCGGATGAAGTACTTTCTCTACTTCCTCGGTGTGTGCGGCGTGCTCGTGATGCTCGCCAAGGAGATCCTCATTTTTGGGGATCTCCGTCGTGAGGGGCGCATCAACCTCGATGCCTTCAAGCGCATCCGGCGCCGCACACTCGCTGCATTCCTGCTCGTCCTGCTCGGCACGCACCTGGTGTCGCTCGGCAAGGTGGAGCGCGTGCTCGCGAACGATCCTCAGACCCTGTTTGCGTGGTACGGCTTGGCGTTCATTCTCGTGATCTGGCTCGTCATCATCGCGACGAGAGACTTCCGGGCAGAGATGCAACGCGCGCTTCAGGAAACTCGCGAGTTGACCATTGAGAGTCAGAAGGAAATCGCGAACATCCTGCACAAGCAACGCGACGGTGACGACGCGCCCATCACCAAGCCTCAGGTCCACCCGGACGACCCGACCCAGTGAACGAGATTCTCGCAACATTCCAGCTCGACTTCATGCGCAACGCGCTCATCTGCGGGCTCCTGATGGCGCCGCTCATGGGCCTGCTGGGCAGCTTTGTCGTCCTGCGCGGACTCTCGTTCTTTGGTGAGGCCATCGGGCACTCCACGATTGCCGGGGTTGGGATCGCGATGCTGCTCGGGCTGACGCCGACCAGAGACCCCGCCTTGTTCCTCGTCGTCTTGGTCGGACTCTCTCTCGTCGCAGCATTTTCGATACGCCGGTTGGAGGCGCTCGGCGCGCTCAAGACCGACACCAGCATTGCGATCGTCTATGCGACAATGGTCGCGGGTGGAAATCTCATGATCGCGCGCGCGACCGATGGGAACACAACCGCAGTGATGATGGATGTCATGTTCGGCAGCATCCTGCTCGTCTCGCGCACGGACGTGGTCGTGTTCGCAGGGCTGCTGACGCTGCTGCTGATCTTCCTCGCACGGCATCGGGCCCCGCTGACGATCATGACGCTGCAACCCGAGTACGCCCGCGCGATCGGCATCCGTACCGATCCCATCGGACTGATGTTTCTCGCGCTTTTGACGATGGCCGTTGCCACCAGCGTGCGCATCATGGGCGCAGTCCTTGTGACAGCACTGCTGGTGCTCCCCGCCGCCGCCGCGAGGAACGCCGCGTTCAGTCTGCGCTCGATGCTGACGCTTGCGGTTGTCGCGGCGCTCATCGCGTTGGAAGGCGGCATGGTCGCCTCGGTCGCGAGTGACCTCCCGACCGGATCGACGATCATCATGCTCGCGGCGGTTCTCTTTGCGATCAGCATTGCCATCGCCGCCCAACGCCGCAGGTCGCTCGATGCAACATCCGCCGCCCCCGCCAACGCCTAGGCCCGCTCGCACGCGAGCGTGGCTTGTCGTGCTGGTCACGGCGATGGTTGCACTCGTCCTGATCGGCCAGAAGAACTCCTCAGAGGATCGTCGCACGCCGATTGGAGGCCCCCGGGGAGTCTTTGCCGAACATCCCGATTACGGTTTCGTGCTCAGCAGTGGATTTCCCGGAGGTGACCCCGTGACAAACCAGGGCTTTGTCGGCTCTCGCAAATGGCCCGCACCACGCGCCGAGGGGCAGGTGCGCATCATGGTGCTCGGCGATTCGAACTCGATTCAGATCGGTGCGCTCGACTGGCCGGAGGCACTCGAGGCCCGCCTGCGCGGGGCGTTTCCCTCGCGAGACATCTGGATTCAGAACTTCGCGGTGCCGGGGCATTCCTCATGGCATGCTCGCCGCATCGCCGAAGGGGAGGCGCGCGCGTTCGATCCCGATATCGTGATCCTGAACATCGGGACGAATGATCCCTATCCCATCGGTGCACCCGATTCCGAGACGAGTGGGCGTCCGTACGCCACCGAGAGTGGCCTCCTCCCGCGCGTTCCGCCGGACGAGATGGCGGCGAATATGCAGGAGATCGCCCGCATCGTCGCCGAGTTACCCCGTCGACCCTTCTTCCTTCACACGATCACCCATTGGCCCCGCGAGTCCGATGGCGGCGTCGCCGCGCTGCCGGAGGAAACCGTCGAGGAATGCCGCGCGACCGCCCTCGCGGCCATCCAATTCCCCGCCGACCGCTTCGCCGTGGTTGATTTCGAGGCGGTCACCCTCGCGACCGGCAAGCGCGCCGCCTATCTGGCGCCCATGGACACGATCCACCTGAACACGGCGGGGCACCGGCTGCTTGCGGATGCGTACTTCGAGGTAATTCGCCCGGTGATTGAGGGCGCCCCCCGGGAGACGAACCCTTGACCCCTCCCGCCCCCCCTCGTTTGTCTCGCTCGGAACACTAAACTTCAAGATCAGGCAGCTTTCCGATGCGCGTGCGCTTGCCCCAAAAAGAACTCCAGCAGGCCACACAGGTCGTCTCCGCCCTAGTCGGGCGTGCGTCCTCCCCGATGCCCGTGCTGAGCACGATCCTCATCATCGCTGAGAAGGGGGTCATTCGCCTCGAAGGTACCGACATCGAGAGCCAGGTCATTGTCACGGCGTCCGGAAACATCGAGCGCGAAGGGCGCACCACCGTCGAGGCCTCGCGCCTCGCGTCGCTGGTGAAGCTCTTCCCCGCTGGCAGTGATGTTGTCATCGATGCCAGCGACGGCAAGGCGCTGATCTCCTGCGAATCCAACGAATACAAGCTGCTCACGATGCCCACGGAGGACTTCCCCGAGTGGACACGCGAGACCGGCACGACGCGCATCAGGCTCGAAGCCAAGGCGCTGAAGTACATGCTTGGCGCTGCGCAGTACGCCGTTGCCTCCGGCAAGGACGGACGCCGCGTGCTGTACGGCGTCTTCGTCGAAATCAAGGACAACACACTGCGCTTCACTGCCACGGACGGCAAGAAACTCAGCCGCGTGACCAAGTCCATCTCCGAGGTTGAGGGGAAGGGGGAGACGTCGCTGATTCTCCCCGCAAAGCCCGCTGCGGAAATCCAGAAGTCCCTCCCGGACGAGGGCCCCGTCGATATTGAATTCGCCCCGCGCCAGATCTTTGTGACGGCGGGGAACGTGACGTTCCGGACACAGTCCATCGATGGCAAGTATCCCGACTGCGACGCCGTGATCCCAAAGGAGTTCCCGTTCGAGGTGCGCTTCGACCGCGATCGCTTCCTGAATTCCGTGCGCCGCGCAGGGATCGTCGCGAACGACCAGAACCGCTCCATCCTCATGAAACTCGCCGAGAATTCCTGCGACTTCCAATCGGTCTCGCACGACATCGGCAGCTTCAACGGCAAGATGCCCGTGCAGTATTCCGGCGAGACCATCCGCATCGCCTTCAACTGGGAGTACCTGATCGAAACGGTTTCGGGATTCTCCGATCCCGAAATCCGCATGTTCCTCAAGTCGAGCAATTCCCCCATCATCTTCCGCAGTGAGAAGGAACCGGATCGCCTGGCACTTCTCATGCCGATCAAGCTGACGTCTGTCCCCACGATGGATGGCAACGGAGACGACGCGGAAAACGCGGGCGAGTAACGGATCTCCCCCATCATGGAAAAAGTCCAAGTTCACGCGCACTTCCACGCCGGGCATCGCCAGATCGGTTACCCGGGGAAGTGCGAGTGGGTCCACGGCCACACCTGGCGGGCGAAGATCATCGTCTCGACTGAGGAGTTCCCGCGCGACGAGCTCGATATGTCGCTCGACTTCGGCGACCTTAAGGCGATCGCGCGATCGCTCGATCACAAGATGATGGTGTCGAAGGACGACGAGCTTTTCCTCGATGAGGAGAAGTTCTGCCGGGAGGGAATCGTGCTCATCGAAGGGCGCGGTCCCTCGGTCGAAAACGTCGCCCGCCACATCTTTCGCGGAGTCGTCGCCCACATCCAGACAAAGTACCCCACGCGCGGGATCGGGTACATGATTGAAGTCGAGATTCAGGAAACCGAGAACAATTTTTTCACCGTATCGAAGCGCGTCGTGGTCTGAACGCGCAGTCCCCGCAGGTCAGACGCTGTCGGCCTGCCCTCGCCCCGTCGCCTGTGTGAATCATTGACGCGAGAGCATTTAACGCGGCTCTGTGGATTCTCCCCCTCACCCCTCACGATTCAGTTGACCGGCCCGCCGGGGCTGCGAGAACATTCTCGTCTGATCTGACGCTCGGGGAAATTCTGCCGCGCGTAGGGAAAGGTTTTTGCCAAATGGCCATTTCGCTTCATGATTTGCATGCGCTGAACCACCACCTCCTCGAGGACTTTCAGGAAGATCTCAAGGACGTTCTGACTGCCGGGAACTATACCCTCGGCCAGCAGGTCCAGCGCTTCGAAGAGCAATTCGCCCGCTACATCTCGACCAAGCACTGCGTCGGGCTTTCGAGCGGTATCGACGGCATCGTGCTCTGCTTGAACGCCATCGGAGTCGGGCCCGGGGACGAAGTCCTCTGCCCTGTCTTCGCTCCCGCGCCGCTCGCGATGGCCATCTGCCGTCTCGGCGCCACACCTGTCTTTGTCGATTGCCGTCCCGACTCCCTGAACATGGATCCGGATCAGGCCATCGCCTCGATGAACTCCAGCCGCACCAAGGCAATGATCGTCATCCACATGTTCGGTCTCGCCGCAGAGATCGATCGCATCATGACGATCGCGCGCACGTATTCCGTTCAGGTGATCGAAGTCACCACGATGGCGACCGGCGCGCGTTACCATGGCCGCCGCCTCGGCACGTTCGGCAACTTCGCCTCGTTCGGCTTCGCGCCGCTCGACTCGCTCGGCAGCATCGGTTCTGCGGGCGCGCTGACGACGAACGACGACAACTACGTCGAACAGTTCCGTCGCCTTCGCGATTCGGGCCGCTTCAATTCGCCGTCCTACGACGTGGTCGGGTACGACGCATCGATGAGCGCGCTTCAGGCAGCTTTCCTCCTGCGCAAGCTCACCGAACTGGACGACAACAACCTCGATCGCATCGCCAACGCCAAGCTCTACAACCAGCTCCTCGAAGGCTCCCCGGTTCAGACGCCGCCCCTTCGCGAAGACATGAGCCACATCTACACCACCTACGTCATTCAGGCACCCGAGCGGAATGCGCTCCTCGAACACCTCAAGGAAAAGGGCATCGAGACCGCATCGCCGATCCCGTCTGCTCTTCACCTGGAGCCGTGCTTCCGTTACCTCGAGTACAAGGAAGGCGCCTTCCCCGTCGCCGAAGACCTCGCGCTGCGCAGCCTTGCGCTTCCGTGCGGCCCCGGCATGAAGAAGAACCAGATCAAGGAAATCTGCTCGGCGATCCAGGCGTACTACGCAGTCCCCGCCTAACTTCACCGGGTTCGGTACCATCACCGATCGACGCGCGATTCGCATTTCGACCGCAATGGCACACGAAATCTGCTGATCCTGAAACACTCATGAACGCGCGTCCCTTCGCGGGGCGCGCGTTCCGTTTTTGACCCACGGAAAACCCACCCGAAGGAGACCCCAACCATGTCCCTCTCCGCCGCGTTCAAGTGGTTCTTCAAAGTCCTGCGCGAAGGTGAGCCCCCGCTCGCCGCCCCCGCTGCCGATGCGCCCCCGCCCCCTGTGTTTACCCCATCCGTCGATCCCGCCGCGCAGTTGCTCGCACTCCTCCAGAAGGAAGGTCGCCTGATCGACTTTCTCATGGAGGACCTCTCAGGTTTCAGTGACGAGGAAATCGGCGCAGCCGCGCGCGACGTCCACGCCAAGACCCGCAGGACCTTGCAGGAGCGCGTAAAGCTCGAGCACGTCCTGCCCGACGCCGAAGGGAGCATGGTGACCGTGCCGGAGGGATTTGATCCCTCGCGCATTTCCGTCAGCGGCAACGTCAGCGGCCGGCCTCCGTATCGTGGCACCCTCCGGCATCGCGGCTGGCGCGCGGCAGAGATCACCCTCCCGACCGTCCCCCCGACCGCCGATCCACGCATCGTCGCCCCAGCCGAGGTCGAGATATGACGCAGCCCCCTTTCGTCGTCGGCATCGATCTCGGCACATCGAACACCGCGCTCGCTTGGACTGAGGGCACGAGCGATGACCCGAATGCGCTCCCTCAGGTCAACACGCTCGACATCGCCCAAGTCGTCGCCCCCGGTTCCGTCGAGCCGCGCGCAACCCTCCCCAGCGTCGTCTATGTTCGCGGCATGTCGGAGATGAGCGAGGGCGCGCTGAACCTCCCTTGGGGGGGCGATCCCGGCTTCTGCGTGGGTGCGCTCGCGCGCGAGCAAGGCGCGAAGATTCCCTCGCGCATGATTCATTCGGCGAAGAGCTGGCTCTGTCATTCGGGCATCGATCGCCAGTCGCGGTTTCTTCCCTATCAGAGTCAGGAGGAAGACGCGAAGCGCTCTCCCGTCGAGACCGCGACGCTGACGCTGGCACATCTTCGTAGTGCGTGGAACCATCGCCACCCGGGCGCCGAGAATGATCTCGCCGCGCAGGACATCGTTCTCTGCGTCCCCGCTTCGTTCGACGCGGGCGCGCGCAACTTGACCATGCAGGCCGCTGAGGCCGCAGGTCTCGCGAATGTCACGCTGCTCGAGGAACCACAGGCCGCGTTCTATTCCTGGGTCGAGCAAGCCGGCGCCGAATGGCGCAAGCGCATGCAGGTTGGCGACCTCGTGCTCGTCATCGATGTCGGTGGTGGCACCACGGACTTTTCTCTGATCGCCGTCGCGGACCAAGGTGGCGGACTCGAACTGCGCCGCATCGCGGTCGGGGAGCACATCCTGCTCGGCGGAGACAACATGGACCTCGCTCTCGCGTATGGCGTCGCCGCGCGGCTCGAGCAGGAGAAGGGCAAGAAGCTCGACAACTATCAGATGTCGGCCCTCGTCCAGCAGTGCCGCGCGGGCAAGGAAGCTCTGCTCGCCGATGGGAAGCTCGAATCCTTTCCGATCGCACTCCTCGGTCGAGGAAGCAGTGTCATCGGTGGAACGATCCGAACGGAACTCCGCCGAGAGGGACTCGAGACGTTGCTCGTCGATGGATTCTTTCCGCGTTGCGCGATCACGGATCGCCCCGCGCGTCCGGCGCGATCAGGGTTCCGCGAGGCCGGGCTCCCGTACGCTGCCGATCCGGCGATCACGCTCCACCTCGCGAGGTTCCTCGGGCAGAACGGCCCCGCCGTCGCCGAGACTTTTCCAGACCGAGTTGCTGGCAGCCAAGCCATCCCAACCGCCGTGCTCTTTAACGGAGGCGCCTTCAAGGCCGATCCGCTCCGCCAGCGCGTCATGCAGGTCGTCGGCGATTGGTGTGCGGCGGCGGGCGCAGAGGCCCCACGCGTCCTCGAGGGCACCAGCCTTGATCTCGCCGTTGCAAGGGGCGCGGCCGCATTCGGCCACGCGCGTCGCGGACGCGGCATCCGCATTCGAGGCGGTTCCGCACGCACGTACTACATCGGGATCCAATCCGCCGCTCCTGCCGTGCCCGGGATGCGTCCACCGCTCAAGGCAATGTGTGTCGTGCCGCACGGCATGGAGGAAGGCACCCACCGCGACATCAGCGGCCGCGAGATCGACCTCTGCATTTGGACGGGGGAAGCGGCTGAGTTCCGATTCTTGAGTTCAACGACACGTCGCCACGATGCGCCCGGCGCGCTCTGCGACGTAAACGATGAAGAGTTCGAGGAGCATCACCCGATCGAGACGACGCTCGATGCAAAGGGCGCCGAAAGCCGCGCGGTCGAGGTCGACCTGCGCAGCGCGCTCACCGAGATCGGGACGCTGGAACTGTCCTGCGTCGAGCGCGGAACCGCCAACGCGTGGCAGCTCGAATTCAACGTGCGCTCGGCAGCAAGCGCCGAGGCGCACTGAGACCGAACTGACGAACACGACGTGAATTGGTTGGTGCCGGGGGGCGGGCCCGAACCGCCGACCTGTGGCTGATGAAAACACCACACCTTACCGGCTGAGCAACCCCGGCATCCCTGCAATCAAAAGCGAGCCCCCCGCGTCATTGCAGGGGGCTCGAAAAATTTGGTACCGGGAGGCGGACTTGAACCGCCGACCTGTGGGTTATGAATCCACCGCTCTCACCAACTGAGCTACCCCGGCACCGTCTTGAAAAACAAGCCCCCTGCGAATCCGAAGGGGGCTTGCGAAACTTGGTGGCGGGGGCCGGATTCGAACCGACGACCTTTGGGTTATGAGCCCAACGAGCTACCAACTGCTCCACCCCGCGGCCGCGCACCAAACGTCGTGCGAGTCGAGGAGCCTACCCCAAAGCCGCCGGGTGTCAACGGTGAAGAAAAATAAACCGAGATGCGATCTGAAGGTCCGGTCGATGCGTGACGCGATCTGTCGGCGCCAAGGCGTGAAGTTACTTCGCGCCAACCACCCGGCGGCGCTTGAACTCGGTCGGATCGAGTCCGTGTTTCTTGAGTTTGCTCTGGAGCGTTTGTCGCTTGATGCCGAGGCGGGCGGCGGCGCCTTTGCGGCCGCCGATGACGCCTGCGGTGTCGGCGAGGGCGCGACGGATTAGCTCGCGTTCTGCGGTGGCGAAAGAGTCCTTCAGCTTGAAGTCGCCACTCGCTGCAGCGGGAGGCGCGATCGCGAGCGGATCACTCAGCGCCACCGGGGGCTTCGGCGAGGGCGCCGGGGTCGTCGGCGCGACGTTCGAGCCTGTCCCCGAGAGATAGAGCGCCGTGTCGATGACGGGGCTGGGGGAGAGGATGACGGCGCGTTCGATCAGGTGTTCCAGTTCGCGCACGTTCCCCGGCCACGAATACGAGCGGAGGACATCGTACGAGCCCTCCGAAAGCCGCATGTGCGAGCGCCCGTGCCGCTTGCTGTGCACACCGACGTAGTGTTGCGCGAGCAGCGCGACGTCCTCGACGCGGTCGCGCAGCGGCGGAACGCGAATCGGAAACACGTTCAGGCGATAGAACAGGTCTGCGCGAAATCGCCCTGCTTCGACCTCTGATTCGATGTTGCGATTGGTCGCAGCGACGACGCGCACATCGACGGCAATCGAGCCCGTGCCCCCCACGCGTTCTATCTCGCGCGCCTCGAGCGCACGAAGCAGTTTCACCTGCGACGCGAGTGGCATTTCACCAATCTCGTCGAGGAAGAGGGTTCCCTTCTCGGCCAACTCGAATCGGCCCAGCCGACGCTGGTGCGCGCCGGTGAATGCCCCGCGCTCGTGCCCGAACAACTCGCTCTCGATCAATGTCTCCGTGAGGGCGCCGCAGTTGACCTTGATGAACGGCCCTTGGGCGCGGCGGCTTCGTTCGTGCAGCGCGCGTGCGACGAGCTCCTTGCCCGTGCCTGTCTCGCCCAGCACAAGGACCGTCGAGTTCGTGGTGGCTACCGAGCGAATCTGGTTCAGCACGGAACGCCACGAGCGGCTGCTGCCGATCATGCCATCGACCGGGAACTGCTCGCCAATCTCCTGACGCAGATACTCACCCTCCAGCTCCGCGCGTTTCTTGAGCTGGCCGAGTTCCTCGAACGCCACGGCGTTTTCGAGGGCGACCGCGAGGATGGGGCTGATGGCCTCCATGACGGCGGCATCTTTCGGCCCGAATGCATTCTTGGAGTGGCTTGCGAGGAAGACGTGCCCGACGACCTTTTCCTCGCGCACGAGGAGCGCGGCGAGTCCCGACTGGACGGGCTCGGATCGCCAGTGCGAAACATCGAGTCCCTCCGTGGCCGCGAGGGAGTCGAGGTCTTCGACCACGAGCACGCGCCGATTTCTCAGCAGCCAACCGCTCGGCGTTTCGGGGCGCGCCTCAAAGAAATGGCCAACCCCCTTGGAAAAGCTCGTCAGGTTCGAGTCGAGCTTGACCAGCTCAAAGCCGCCGCGCTCGGGGATGTAACGCCCAAGTCCAGCAACATCAAAGTCCCATATCTTCTTTAGGGCTTCGGTCGATGCATGGAAGAAGGCGCCGAGTTCCCGGTGGTGGAGGAGCGCTTGAGTGAGTTCCAAGACGGTGGAGAGCATGAATTCCGAACCAGCGAGGGCAATGTCAGAGGCTTTCATGGCATCCATCCGGGTGGTGTGCCCGTTTGTTTGCCAGCTTGATGCCGAACCTCTGGCGTTCAAGATAGTGAACTATCTATCTTTGGGCTGCGGCTCCCTCGCAAGGACAAACGCGCTCCATTCCTCCAGATCACGCTCCATCGTGACATAGTAACCGTTTGTTCGCACCAGATCCCTGATCGTCTCCTTCTCTGACGTCAGGAAACCGGAGAGGATCATCGGTGCTGGGATGCGATGGAGCTCGGGGAGCTGCGGCTCAAATTCGGTGACGAGCATGTTGCACACGACTAGATCGGGAGGGCGAACGCCCAGCAGCAATGCGGATTCGAGTGCCTCGCGCGGAACGGATCCCTCGATCAGGTGGACCTTCCCTGCGACCTTGTTCATCTGTGCGTTGAGCATGAAGTTTTCACGACAGATCGGGTCCTTCTCGAGGCCAAGCGCTGCGTCCGCCCCGAGCTTGACCGCGGCAATGCTGAGGATTCCGGAACCCGCGCCCATATCAAAAAGAACGGTGCCACTGCTGGGGCGCACCTGCGTTTCGAGCAGAGCAAGGCACAGGCGCGTCGTGGGGTGCGTGCCGGTGCCAAACGCCTGGCCGGGCTCGATCGCTACGAGAAACGCCCCTTTGGGGGCATCCGGAGGCAGATCTGCCTCCCACGGCGGGGCGACATAGATGCGCTCGGAAACGTGCGTGCGGCGAAAGTACTGCCGCCAGCCTGCTCCCCAGTCCTGCTCGGGCAAGAGCTCGACCTGCGCGAGTTCGATCCTCGGAATGCCGGAGCGCTCCGCCATCGCGCGCACCACGTCGTGGAGCGTCTTCGGATCTGTGTCGTCTGGGAAGTAGAGGACGGCCTCGGGATTCCTCCCGGAGCCCTTGGCAGGGGAGGTTGGCCCCTCGATGCCCAACACGCCAAGCATCGCGGTGGCTTGGGCGCAGAAGATCTCCCAAGCTTCCTCCTCCGGAGCGGTCGGGAGGGTGATTCGCAGAACAGGCCATTGTTTCATGAGCGGCGGATTCGCTTTCAGTCGGGACATTTGCCCTGGAACAGACTGCACAAAAAGAAGAGAGGCAGGGACGAACCCTGCCTCTCGGAATTACTTGCGTGGTGCGGTTGGATCAGTTGTTGGCGGGGCGATCGCGGAAGACCATCTGGTCGCGGTGCGTGCCGTTGAAGACCTCAACAACCGTCAACTTTTCCTTCGGCGTGTCCTTGACTGCGGGTGCCGAGGAGGCAGCGACCGGAACCGGCGTCGGTGTCGGGCGCGGCGTTGGGACGACGATTTCCATCTCCGGCGTGCCGTTGGCGTTCTGGCCGGAGCGAGCCACGGCGACGATCTTCCCACCGCGGGTGAGTGCCTGTGTCAGCGCGATGACCTCGGATGCTTCGACACCGAGCGTCACTTCGTCGACTGGCTTGTAGCGAACGTCCACCTGCGCGCCGACGAGGCCGGACTTGCGGAGGTATGCTTCCTGACGCGACGTGACGCCGCGAACGATGACGCCGTTCTTGACGAGCACGACGGGCGAGAGGAGGTTGCCCTGCTGGGCAAGGCGCGAAAGGTTACGTGCGGTGACCGACGAGACGACCGGCCCGAGGTAGGCCGATGCCTCAACCTGATCAAGCGGCGCCATCGACACGAGGTCGAAGTGGTCGCCCGGGTTGAGCGAGTGGATGCCGCTGATCATGTTCGCTTCGATGACCATGGCACGCTTGCCCGGGGGAACGCCGGCGGCGATGCCTTCGCGGGTTCCTGGAGGTGCGAAGTCTGATTCGGTGAATGCATAGCCTGCGCTCTTGTCGCGGGCCATGACGCGTCCGAGGACCTGACCCGGCCCGAGTGCTGCCGATGCCTGATCTGCGGGTGCGAACGAAAGTGCGAAGTTCATCGAACGCGGGTCGATGATGTGCTCACGGCCAACCTTGGTGAATGCGGGAATCTTCGTCGCGGAGACGAGGATTTCCTTATACCCGGCTGGGATGGCGTTCTTCTTCTCGGACTTAAAGCCCGGGGCGTCGATCTTGCCCATGGCACCAAGCGTGAACAGCGTTCCGAGGATGCCGATGACGAGGACGGCAATCAGTGTAGGCAGCGTTTTCAAGGTGAATTCCTTAAATCAGACTGGCCATGCGTGGGGTACAAACCGCTTCGAAGTTGTGCGAATCGGCTGAGTTTCTGGCGAGACAACCCGCAAGTCGCTGCGGGGAGACCACAGAACTTCCGAACGCACGATGCCTTCGAAGTCATTCTATGGGGGGTAGAATTGAGGCCTGGGTTGCGGGCGTCAACGTGAACTTTGAAGGGCGACCCAACTCTGAATCGCCGCAAAAATGAACATCGCGGTCGTGATTGCCGGGACATACGGGAAATCGTTCGATGTCCCGTGTAAGCGCTGCAATGCCATAACGACAAGTCCCATCGCGCCCCCCGCAAAAATCATCACGACGAACAGAAACATGATCGAGGGAAAGCCGACAACCGCCCCGAGTCCGATGAGGAGCATCCAGTCCCCCGCCGCAAGAACCACGGGGTTCTGCCACATGATCAATCCTCCGATGATTGCCGGAACTGCGGCCCCGAGAATCAGGTACAGGAATTTGCTCGGGTGCCAACCCATGCCCCAGGATGCCAGACCGACCAGCACGAGCACGACGGTGATCCAATCGGGGACCTCGCGGGTGCGGATATCGACCACAGCCGCGTACACGGTGAGAGCGAAGGCGAGCCAAAGTGGGATGAGATGGAGCAAGGTGGAACCCTTGGAGTCTTTCGGTTTCTGGGCTAAAAAAGTTTCGCCCGGCTTTTGGCCGGGCGAAACGGAACGACGTGTGTCGATCCTGACTGCGAGTGACCCAGAATTACGGGGTGCGCTCGTAGACGAGGTTCGCCCAGTTCGTGGAGAACTGGCCGTTCGAAACGTTCTCGGAGAGACGGTTCGTGCCAGCGGTGATGTTGGCGTCGATGTCATCCACTGCGAGGTTGATGCCGTTCGTGTTCGGGAGCGCAGGAACGTCAAGTTCGATGAGCTCGCCGACATAGACCTGCTGATCCCACTCAGGCTGGCTGCCCGGGAGGATTGCGGCCGTCACGGCGAGGAGGTCGCCGATGTTGTGGCCAAGGGTCGTGAGTGCGCCAAGCGAGATAACCGTAACGCCAACGAGAATCACGGCGTACTCTGCAAGGCCCTGTCCCTTCTTGTTCTTCAGCATGTTCTTCATGGGTCTTACCCCTTTGGGAAGTTACGCAAAGGCGCGATCCGCTAGGGACGAGCTCTCTGCTTTTCTGCTGGTGGTGTCTGACTAATCAAAATCCCGGACGATGGCGCAAGGACATTTTGAGAACTTTGAATGGGCCCCGTCAGAGATTAAGAATTCGCTTTACTCCACAAATTTTCTCAGGGTTTTCCGCAGTCTACTCCCGCCCATATTCGAACGCTTTCACCGGTTTTTCCAAGAGAAAGTCGATGATTCGCCCCGCAGCAGCACCATCTCCGTAGGGGGAACCGAGAGCCGATTTCCCGGGGTTCTGCGAGGAGATTTCTCCTGTGAGCAGCCTCTCCGCCGCCGCCACGATTCCATCGCGGTGCGGCCCAACCAACCGTACTTTGCCTGCTTCCACTCCCTCGGGGCGTTCTGTTTCGTCGCGCGTGACGATGACCGGAATTCCGAGTGCGGGAGCTTCTTCCTGGACGCCTCCGCTGTCCGTGATGACGAGCCTGCTCTCGGATAGGAGCGCGGTGAATTCAGGGTAATCGAGCGGTGGCAACAAACGGATGTTGCTTCGCTCTCCGAGAATCTCGTGTACCGGCGCCACGACATTGGGGTTGAGGTGGACCGGGTAGACCAGCAGCGCCTCCGGGTGCGCCTCGGCAATGTCAGCCAACGCACGGCAGACCTCGCGAAACGGCTCGCCAAAGTTCTCCCGGCGATGCCCCGTGACCAGCACAACATAGTGCCCCTCGCGCGACTTCCATCTCCGGGCCTCATCGAGCGCTTCCGACTGCGCGGGCGTGACCCGCTGCCGATCGAGCGTCCAGAGCAAAGCGTCGATTACGGTGTTCCCTGTGACCAGGATCTGGCTTCGCTCTCCCCCGTCCGAGGGTAGGTTCTCTGCGGTGATCGCGTCGGCGGCTCGCGTTGTCGGGGGGAAATGCCACTTGGCCACGAGAGCAATCGTGCGGCGGTTGAACTCCTCCGGAAAGGGAGCACGGATGTTCCCCGTGCGGAGGCCCGCCTCCACATGGCCGACGGGAATTCCTCGATAGAACGCGGCCAAGGCCCCAGCCATCGCGGTGGTTGTGTCTCCCTGAACCAAAACGACGTCCGGAGCGAGTTCGGCCAGCGCCCCGTCGATTGCCTCGATCGCCCGCGCGGTTAGCCCAGAGAGCGTCTGCGACGGGCGCATCAGCCCCAACTCCATGTCTGGCTGCATGTCGAAATGGCGTAGGACAGGATCGAGCAACTCTCGGTGCTGCCCCGTGGACAGCACCTGCACCCGGATTCCCTCCGAGGCGCGCCTGCGTGCTTCGTGGACGATCGGTGCCATCTTGATCGCTTCCGGTCGTGTACCGAGGACTAGGAGGATATTCATCAATCTCGCGCGTGAGGTTGGGTTGGAGGGACGCGCGACCCTAGCGACGACCCAACGAGTGGCACAACGCACTTCGATCTGCCATCGGCATGCGGAATTCTTTGCGAGGGCAAGACAACGGCTCGACACGTCACAAGCACTCTGTTTCAACGGTACCACTCGCAGGATCACAAGAGTACGCCCCCGGGGATGTCTCGCCGGGTTCTAGGGGTTTCCGCCCATGGATGACGTCGCGCCGAAATCGGACGCTTCAGCCAACCACGACTTTCTCGTTCGAGAGGGTGGGAAACAGCTCGATCTCTTGATCGACAACATGACCTTGGCCGTGAGCATCACGGACATCAACGGGTGCGTCGTGAAGTGGAACGCGGCCTCGGAGAACCTCTTCGGCTGGAAAGCAGAAGAAGTGCTCGGCCGACCTTTCATCGACTTTCACGTCCCGCCAGAGGACAGGGAACATGTCCTCGAGTTTGTGGACGCCTTCCTTGCCGGGGCGCCCCAGCGCCACACCGTGCACACCAATCTCTCCAAGAGTGGCAAGCGTCTGCGAATCGAGTGGTTCAGCCACATTCTGCGGGGCAGGGACGGGAACCCCGTGGGCGTGCTCGCGCTTGCTCAGGACGTCACCGAACGAGAGCGCGACGCCGAACTCCTCCGCCTGATGAGCTCTGCGGTCAGCTATTCGACCAACGCCATCATGATCACCCGCGAGAAGCAGCCCGAGGAAGAGACGCCCCACATCGTCTATGTCAACCACGCGTTCGAGAGACTCACCGGCTACACACTCGCGGAGGCATTGGGAAAGAGCCCGCGTATCCTTCATGGCCCCAAGACGAATCGGGCAGTCCTTTCCTCACTTCTGCCCTATTTCATCGACCACAAGGACTTCACTGTTCAGCTCGTCCACTACAAGAAGGACGGCACCGAGTTCGATGCCGAGCTGACCGTCTTCCCGACCGCAGACCAGACGGGCACGTTCACCCACTGGGTCTCGATCCAGATGGACATCACCGAGTTGAAGCGCGCGAACGAAAAGCTCGCCGAAAGCGAGAGCCGTTATCGCCGCCTCGTCGAGGAGGCCGGCGATTCGATCTTCCTCGCCGACACGTCGGGTCGACTGACCTACGCCAATCCTCTTGTGCAGAAGATGACCGGCTTTTCCGAGGAAGAATTGAAGGGACGGCATTTCACCAAGGTCGCCGCACCGGAATGGCGCGAACGCATCTTCAAGTTTTACCTCGATCAGTATCGCGAAGGGAAGATCGAATCGTCCTATGAGTTCCCCATCCGCAGGAAGGATGGCGAAGAGCGCTGGGTCGAGCAGACGGTGCGTCTTCTCTTCGAGGAAGACAAGCCGGTCGGGTTCAACTGCATCATGCGAGACATCCACGAACGCAAGAAAGTGGATGCAGAGCTGACCAAATATCGCGAGCAACTCGAGGAACTTGTCGATCAGCGCGCGATGGAACTCCGCGTCGCCCTGCGGCGGCTCAAGACGCTCGTGAAGAATATTCCCGGCGTCGTCTTCCGCTGTGAGGCCACCAAGCCCGGCGTCATGGCGTTCCTCAGCGATGGAATCAAGGAACTCTCGGGGATGTCGTGGGAGGAGCTCACCGGGACGACATCGACGCATTACATCGACCTCGTGATTCCGGAGGACCGCGCACCCTATCGCGATGTCATCCTCGAACATGTCGTTCGCGATTTCCCCTATGAGGTGGAGTATCGCATTCGCACGCTCTCGAATCAGGTGAAGTGGGTTCAGGAGTTCGGCCGCGTGGTGATCTCTGAAACAGGCACGCGTATGATCGAGGGTGTGATTCTCGACATCGACTCGCGCAAGCAGGCCGAAGCCGAACGTGAGAAGGCGCAGGAAGACCTGAGGCAGGCGCAGAAAATCGAGGCGGTTGGGCAGCTCGCCGGCGGTATCGCGCATGACTTCAACAACCTGCTGCAGGTCATCACGACCTACACCCAGTTCGCGATGCGAGCGACTGGCCCCGATCACAAGGCCCAACGCGATCTCGCCCAGATCCTAAAGGCCGCACGCAGCGCGACCGATCTCACGCGCCAGCTTCTCGCTTTCGGGCGTCGCCAGATCCTCCAGCCGGTGAATGTGCACCTCGACGAAGTTGTGCGCGAAGTCATGGGGATGCTTGGCCGCGTCATTGGCGAGAACTTCGTTCTCGAACTCATCCCCGGCTATGACATCTGCACGGTGCGCGCCGATCCCGGGCAGATCGAACAGGTGCTTGTGAACCTGTGCGTCAACTCACGCGATGCGATGCCCAAGGGTGGACGCATCACCATCAAGATCAAGAACGTCACCATCGGTCCGGAATTCATCGAGGAGAACCCCTCTGCCATGCCCGGGGAATTCGTGCGCCTCTCGGTGACTGACAACGGATCGGGCATGCCCAAGGAAGTGCTCGATCACATCTTCGAGCCATTTTATACGACCAAGGAAGTCGGCAAGGGCACCGGCATGGGCCTCGCCACGGTCTTCGGAATCGTCAAGCAGCACTCGGGATTCATCCTTGTCGAATCCGAAATCGGCACGGGAACCAGCTTCCACATCTACCTCCCCGTGGTGGATGGTACGATCAAGAAAGCGGACCTGCGCCCGATCCCTCCCGGCGAGGCCGTCGGCGGAAACGAGACCTTGCTGCTTGCAGAGGACGAGGAGGCCGTGCGCGAATCCGTGCTCAGGGTTCTCAAGGAAGCGGGCTACCGGGTACTCGTCGCGAAAGATGGCGAGGAAGCTGTGGAACTCTTCCGCCAGCACTCGAGCGAGGTCGCGCTCCTGGTTTCCGACATGGTCATGCCGAAGATGAGCGGCCGGGAAGCGTATGAAGCGATGCTGCGGATTTCCCCACAGTTGTGCGTCCTCTTCACGAGCGGATACAGCATGGGAAGCGAAACCTCAGATTTCGTTTTCCTCGACGGTATGCACATGCTACAGAAACCTTACGATGCAGACATTTTGCTTCGCAGGATCAGAGAGGTCATCGATGGCTGAAGCCGTCCGAATTCTCGTGGTGGACGATGACGCGATGATCCGTGACGTGCTTGGGCGCGTTGCGGAGGAACTCGGCTGGGCTGCCGACCAAGCGGGCGACGCAGACGAAGCGCTCTCGTTGTGCAAGGAGCGCGGTGGCTATCAGGTGTGCATGCTGGATGTGCGCATGCCCGGTCGCTCCGGCCTCGAAGTCCTCCCCGATCTGCTCAAGCACAGCAACGAACTCGCGGTCATCATGCTGACCGGGCACGCCGACGTGGATGCCTCCGTGCGCGCGATGAAGTTCGGTGCATATGACTTTCTCCTCAAGCCCGTGGACCTCGTCATTCTGGAGCAACGCATTCAGCGCGCAATCGAGTGGCGCGCGGCGCGTCTCCAACGCAAGATGCACATTCAGGAGGTCGAACGCCTCGCCGCGCAGCGAGCCGACGAACTCGACGAAGTTCGCCGCGCGATTATCTTCGGGTTGGTCAAGCTCACCGGTTGCCGCGACGGCGAGACAGGGCTGCACCTCGCACGCATGCAGCGTTACTGCGTCGAAATCGCCGCCGGGCTGCGTGAACTCGGCCTGCATCGCTCAGAGCTGACGGACAGCTACATTCGAGACCTGTTCGAATGCGCGCCACTGCACGACATTGGCAAGATCGGCATCCCCGATGTGATCCTGCGCAAGCCCGGGCCGCTGACGGACGAGGAACGCGTCGTGATGATGACCCATACGACCATCGGCTATGATGCCCTCAGGCAGATTCGCGAAAAGGTCGGCGCGCAGACGTTCCTCGACATGGGAATCGAAGTCGCCGGTCACCACCACGAACATTGGGACGGCAAGGGCTACCCCGAAGGGTTGAAGGAACACGAGATTCCGCTCTCGGCGCGCATCACCGCGATTGCCGACGTGTTCGACGCCCTCACCGTGTCGCGCATCTATCGCCCCGAGGCGTTCCAATACGAAGAAGTCTGCGACATCCTCCTCGCGAAACGCGGCACGCAATTCGACCCCGACGTCGTCGATGCGTTCTTCAATCGGCAGGGGCAGATTCTGGAAATCAAGAACGAGCTGACGTAGGGCCGGATCCCCCCGATGAAGCGCGGTGACCCGGTGATGTCCGGGAATCGAAGTTGGTTTCGTCGAGGGGTGGTCCGCCCAGTGCGTTGCATCAAACAGGAGGCAGCGCGCGGGCGCGCGGCGCATTGCAGAATGCGTCAGTACTCCGTCCAATCCCCCACGCCCGCAGCCCCCAATCCAAAGTACCCCATCACGCGCGTCATCACGTCGGCGCGGGCGGTGGGAGTGACGATGGTCTCGAACGGGAACCCCATCAAGACGCTCCGGTATGTGCCCATGTCGAGTTGCAAGGCCGCCGTGCCGCCGGCCCCGCCGACATAAGCCAGGGCAGCTTGTGACGCGCCCGACGAAGGCCCGATGCGGTCGGGAAAGTACACTCCATATCGCGCGCCGTCCTGAAAGTGAAACGACATTGCGGGCACACCGGAGAAGATCAGACCCGCGCCTGTGATGCCCTGCGCGCTGTATGTGTCCGCATCATCAGCGACATAGTCCGCGCCGAGATAGTTGTTCAGGAAGGCGCGATCGGATGCGCTCGGCCCGGTGAATCGATCGAGGTCCCACGCGATCTCAGACCCCGATGCGAAGAGATTCCCTCCGCCGTTGAGGTACGTCGTGAGGAGCCCCTGCTCCGCATCGCTGAACGCCTCGTCCACGGTTGATTCGTTGCCTAGCTGCCAAACGACCGCGTTGTAACCCGCGAGCGAAACGGCTCCGGTGAGCACGGCCTCGTTGCTGGTGGAGTCGAACCACACATTTGCGGATTCGAGCGCGGGGCCGAACTCCGCCGCATAGTCGAACGCATTCATGCGCAAACCACGCGCGAGTTGAAAGGCGCCTCCCCCGGCGATCGTCGAACCTAGATTCGAGGCTGGAAAAATCTCCGGCGCGTTCCCCGTGTCGTATCGGTCATATCCGTGGACGAGGAGCACGCTCGGCGTGCCGACGCGCACGGCGACGGTCTCCGACGCGGGTGACTCGCCACCAGCATTCGTCGCGGCCACTTGAAGGTAGTAAGTCTGACCCGCGGTCAGGCCGCTGATGCTGGCGGATGTGGTCCCGCCGCCTGCCACCGAGACCGGAGAACCGAATCCGCGCCCATTGGTCGAGCGATACACGACGTATCCTGTCGGTTCATCTCCCACTGCAGAGAGCACCGGAGGCGCCGTCCACGAAATCGCGACGGTGCCTCCGCCCGTGTTGATCGCGCGAACGGTGCGAGGCGCGCCGGGGGGAAATGCGAGCGGCACCGCACCGCCGCCTTGTGAGTTCAGGAACCGAATGATCGCCTTCACGCTCGAGCGGCCGACGACGTGGCGTACCTTTGGTTCGCGCAGGAAATCCGCGTCTGCGGGCGTGTCGTGGAATCCTACCTCCAGGATCGTCGCGCACATTTCGTCCGAGAGCGAGTTGTTCGATATCTCCCCGTATCCGCCGGTCAGCGTGTCACCCGAACTGTCGATCCAATCACCGGCGAATTCGATGCCCGAATCGAGCGCCTCGAGGTCGGCTTCGACCTCGGCGTTCATCGCCGCCGCAAGGATCCCTTGATCTGGAGTCGGCACCGTGTTGATCAGCGCGATCGCCCCTCGCGCCGTTCCCGTGGATGCGTTCGTGTGAAACGAAAGGTGGATGCGATCGTAGAACGTGCCCTCGGCTTCGCGATTCATCGCGCGAGACATGCGCGGCGGCGTCACGATGCTGTCGTCGTAATCGTCCCCACCAGCGAGATCATACACCGTGGGGTCGCCCCCTTGACCGATCATGCTCTGCGCCCAGTAGCGCGCGCTTTCCTCCTCGCGCGGGTAACCCGAGACACCCACAGGCGCACGCGCAATATCTCCCATGCCATTTCCGAAACGGATCGCATCGGCGAAGACATAAGTGCCTGTCTCGCCGATTTGCTGCAAATTGCTGACCTCAACGTAACCGCTCGCGCCTGCATCGAAGTAATAGTTCCCGAGCCACACCCAGCCGTTTCCGACGCGGCGATGATTCACGCGCACCTCCGTCGCGCCACCTGCGTACACGACGCGGTAGAGCTGATTCGTTCGGTCGCTCCCTGCGCGCACCCATGTGTACACGGGGTAGTAGCCAGCGCTGGGCAGGTTCGGCGTGAACCGCGCCGTGGCGGTTTCACTCGCGGCGATCGTGGCAAACCGATACGGCACCGGATCGCCTGGCGAGCCATGGAAAATCGTCGAGCTGCTGTTCGACCACGCGCCGGTGAATGAGACCTCGGCATCGTCGTTGTCGACGACGCGCTCGATGATCTGTTCGCCGAGTGGCCTCATCGGAATCACGGTCGCGCCCGCGTTGAATGCGTACACCGCGAATGCGTTGAGCTGATCGAGATTACCATAGTCCTCGACCATGCCATTGATGCGGGCGCGCTGCGTGTACCACCCGAAGTCCCCATCGGTCGGGGTCGCGTCGAGGTCGTCCGCCGTCCACCCATGCCCTCCGTTGCAGAAGACGAGGATGCCCGTCAGCGCCCCTTGCGGCTGGCGGCTCGCTTGAACTGCTGGGCCTCGCGGGGCGAGGGTCTGCGGCGAAGCACCCTCGATGGCGCGCAGCCGCGCGATGTCCTCCGCCGATTCGGCAAAGTCCGTCCCATGATCGGCCGGCTGCCACTCGGCCTCTTCGAGGGCGGCTTGGGGGGAAAACGCGCCACAGGGCTGCCCCTCGTGCGCGCGCATGCCAAACGGGACCAAGGTCGCTGCGATCACGAGGAGTGAACGAATGCGCATCGACGGTGCCTCTTTCGAATCAGATGAGATTCAAGAGAACGCGGCCGGGGGGATTGAGCAAGCAGAGAGGGGTTGGCTGGCCCCCGGGATCACTCGCGACCGAGCAGGTAGTAGAGCACCGCGCCCAGAAACGGCGCGAATAGGATGAGCACGATCCAAAGCACCTTGTTCAGGACCGACTTGGAACCACGCGCAACATCGAGGATGGCCATGATCGACATGACCAGAACGACGATGCCGAAGAGTCTATACAGCATGACCACGTCCGCACTGCCCTTTGGGAATCAGGAGCGACCAAGGAACCAATAGGCGATGATCCCCAACGCGAGATGGACGAGACTGATCAGGCCTGGGATTGCTCCAGAAATCATGATACGGATTTCCTGTGGAGGCTGGACCTGCAATCAATCGGGCGACGCATCTCTGCGTCGCCCGGATATTGACTTAACTTGTGTTGGTTCCGCGAGCGCGAAATTACTTCGCGGCCGGTGCCTTCTTGGCGAAGCGCTTGTTGAAGGCGTCCACGCGACCGGCTGTGTCCACGATCATGGACTTGCCGCTGTAGAAGGGATGGTTGTCGCTGCAAACTTCGACAGCGATCGAGGCCACTTCCTTGCCGGCGAAGGTCGCCGTGCCGCCGTTCAGCTTGGTCGAACGGGTCAGGATCTCCGTGCCGGTCGAGGGGCAGCGGATCAGGAGGAAGTCGTACTGGGGGTGAATCTTGTCTTTCATGGCTTTGCCTTTTCCTTGGTGGGAGGCGTCGATGGCTCCGCGTGATGCCGCTTGAGGACCGACGTGTGCTCCTCCGGTGTGAGGGTGACGGACTCTTCGATTAGCATGACCGGAAAGCCGTCTTCTATCCGGTAGGCCCGGCGGGTTTCCGCATCCACGCTGACCAATCGTTCCCCATCGAGCACCAGTTTCGCCCGTGTAAGCGGGCATCGTAGGATTTCGAGCAGGTCTTGGCTGAGCATGGTGTGGGTCACTCCGCGCGAGCCGCGAAGGAGACCCCCCACCCCCCGCCCTTGGCAATGGGAATTCGAGGGATTGACGGGTAAAGCAGGTACATAGTACCCCCTTTTGCTTTCTCTGGAAGTGGCGCGTTCTGCGCGGGCTTTTGAGAGTGCGTCGAGGTCGAGAGCGGGGAGGAGCCAGACGTTTGGGTTCCGTTTGGCGTT
>Ga0268299_1001875_pt1 | contig 30409 bp, 44 predicted proteins | sample NOBtaG_FD_193484 | JGI IMG/M metagenome (GOLD analysis project Ga0268299, IMG submission 193484) | Activated sludge microbial communities from bioreactor in Nijmegen, Gelderland, Netherland - NOB reactor | ecosystem: Engineered > Bioreactor > Aerobic > Activated sludge | place: Netherlands...
CTCTTTTCCAGCGCATCCAACACGATTTCAGCCGTTTGTTCAGCCGCGTTGTGCGCCATACTGCCAAAGCCGATGTAGACAGGCGGCGCGCCAGATTCCAGAAAATTCACCAGATCAGGTGGTGGCTGCCAGCGCTCATCGTCCAGAAAGCAGTAACCCGTGACCCGCAGTTCATTGCCCCAATCGCTGGGCTTTGGTACAACCAATGGGCTATAGGCATATACAATTGGGAATTGCTGGCGAATCAGCTTGCGGAAGGGAGTCTCCAGCGGCGGCAGGCTGAGGACATCCGCGCGCGCCATGTTGAGCGCTTCCCGCAGCAAGCGCCAATTAAGTTCCATCCCCATTTCGTAGGTGAGGTGGTTATACAAGCCGTCAAAGCCCATCCAACTCGGCAGCGGCGGAAATAAAATATTCGGAAAATCGCGCGTCGGGTTGACGGGCTGCAAATACATGCCCAGCGCCGGAATCTTCAGCTTTTCGACAACGGAATAGGCGGCGAAAAAACCGAGAATCGAAAAAATGACGACATCGGAATCGCGGCAGGCTGCCAGCGCGTCGAGCATAATTTTATGCACAAAGGGCATCGCCATCTTGCGCATATAGGACATCATACCGAGCGGGTTGCGCCCGGTTGCCAGCCACGCCTGCCCGGCTGCGCCTTCCAGAATTTCGCGCGGGTTGCCTTCAATTGGCGCAAAGTCCAGGCCGTGCGCGCGGATAAACGACTCAAAAATGGCATGGGTCGCGATGCACACCTCATGTCCGGCAGCCTGCAAGCCCATTCCAAACGCAATGCAGGGCTGCACATCGCCCCGTGTGCCGATGGTCAGCATGGTTATTCGCATGTCATTCCCCGATTGGTGTGAGCTTTATCATCTTCGTGTGAGCGTATCATCGGGAAGAATAGCAAAATTTTTTCAAGCGCGTCAAGCCGTCATTTCTTAATATTGACACCCAAACGCATAAACTCGACCTTGATGCAAACGTCCATCGCGACGTTCAGGCCTGCGTCGAGCGCTTTCTGTCCGGCCTGTTGATCGTAGACACCAAGCTGCGACCAGACGGTTTTTGCGCCAGCGGCAATCGCGTCGTCAATTACCCCCGGCAGATATTCCGAGCGGCGAAATACATCGACAATATCAATCGGCTCTGGCACGTCTTTCAGTGACGGATAACAGGGTTGACCGTCGATCTGGCTGATGGTTGGATTCACGGGGTAAACGGTATAGCCCGCACGGCGCAAAAACTGCGCGATCTGATAGCTGGTGCGGGAAGGGTTATCGGAATGACCGACGACGGCAATAACTCGTGCGTTCGACAGGGCATCGCCCATCGCCGCATCGTTCGTGTTGAGGTCAGGCATAATTGCTCCTCCTAATTTTGGCGTCATTATAGAGCATAGATTACGCGATGATTCAATTTTTTACACAGTTCTAAGATGCTGGTCGATGATTTCAACGGCTGAGGGAGGCTATTTCAGCAGGGTCAACAAACAAAAACGGCAAGACCGAGATCAGCCTTGCCTGAAAATGTTCACATTTGACGAAGCGTAAAAAATTAACGTTTGGTGTAGGTTGGTGCCTTACGAGCACGCTTGAGACCGGGCTTCTTACGTTCCTTCACGCGGGCGTCGCGGGTCAGGAATTTGGCGTCCTTCAGGCGCGGCTTCAGTTCGGGGTCGATCTGAAGCAGAGCGCGGGCGAGTCCAAGCTGAATGGCGTCACGCTGCCCGGTAATGCCGCCACCGTTGACATGCACGCTGATATTGTAGTGCTTGTCCTGACCGATGGTACGCAGCGGTTCTAACAGAATATCAACATCGCCAAAACGCGACAGATATTCACTGCCATCTTTATCGTTAATAATCAGATTGCCCGTGCCGCCTGGGAAAATTCGCACCCGCGCGGTGGCTTGTTTACGGCGACCAATGCCTTCGTAGTATTGTGCAGACATCCTCAGTCCTTCCTAGAGTTCCAAAACTTTGGGCTTCTGCGCCTTGTGGGGGTGAGTTTCGCCAGCATAAACCTTGAGCTTGCTAAACATGGCGCGTCCCAGCGCGTTCTTGGGCAGCATTCCTTTGACTGCCAGGCCGATCACGCGCTCCGGGAACTTGATAAGCTGGTCGCGCAGGGTAATCGAACTGAGGCCGCCGACGTAATGCGAGTGGCGATGATAAACTTTGTCGTCCATCCGGTTGCCCGTGACGACAATATGTTCCGCGTTAATGACGATTACATAATCGCCAACATCGGTATTGGGCGCAAAAGTTGGCTTATTTTTACCGCGTAGGATCGTCGCAATCTGTGTGGCGAGACGCCCCAGATTCTTACCCTTCGCGTCCACAATCCACCATTCGCGCTGAATGTGTTCAGGTTTGGTTACGAAAGTTTTGTAGGTCAAAATATTCCTCCGGCGGGCGTCTCTGATAACCCGCTCTGCAAATACTGCTATTTTACGGACGCCACGCGCCCGATCAAGGTGCAATTTCATCATCTACAGTCTGTAGGGGTGGGTCTGAGGCCCATCCTTACGACGCATATCGCACCATTTCTAAAAATAAGCCCTGCGGTGGTGCTACTGTCCAGGCTGTTGCGAGTTTCGCCTCACGAAAAGCCGCTTCAAATTGCGCCGCCGTTCGCATCCCGCGTCCGACATCCACCAACATGCCCACTACACGCCGCACCATATGCTGCAAAAAGGCGTTGGCCTCAATCCAGTAGGTGAGCAGCGCCCCGTAAGGCTGTGTCTCGCTTACCCACTCTGAGCGCATCACCGTGCGAACGGTGTTCGTGCCTTTGGGCGGCGCACCGAATGTCGCAAAATCATGCTCACCGATCAGCACCTTCGCCGCTGCCTGCATGGCTTCAACATTGAGCTTGCCATGAAGATGCCAGCTATAGCGGCTTAAGAGCGGTTGGCGCTGCACCGCGTGTACGATCACATAGCGATACACACGGGATTGAGCGTCGAAACGCGGGTGAAAGCCGGGATGCTGAACCAGTTCTCGTAAAGCGATGTCGTCCGGTAAAACAGCATTCAACGCCCGCAGGAGGTCATGATCGCTGTGTACCCAGGTGATGTCAAAAGCGATCACCTGTCCGGCGGCATGGACACCTGTGTCCGTTCGCCCTGCACCAATTACCGTCGTTTGCTGCTGTGACACCCTGGCAATCGCCTGCTCCAGCGCTAACTGGATCGTGGGGGTATCACCTGCCTGCCGCTGAAACCCCTGGTAGGCTGTGCCATCATAGGTTACAAGCGCGCGGTAACGGATGGTCACTCCGCTGATGTGGTTTCGCGATCAACCAATTCCAGCAGCACCATTTCGGCGTTATCACCTTTGCGCGGCCCCAGTTTGAGGACACGGGTGTAGCCGCCGGAACGATCCTGGTAGCGCGGCGCTAATTTGCCGAATAATTTTTCGACCATTTCGCGATCATTACCCAGCTTGCTGGCGGCAATACGGCGCGCATGAACACCCCGCAGAGGGTCTTCGTGCGCCAGGCCACGCTTGGCAATCGAGATTAATTTTTCAACATGACCACGCACAAAAGCGGCTTTGGCCTGCGTGGTGGTGATACGCTCGTTTTCGAGCAGCGCACGTGTCAGCGCCAGTTCCAGCGCCTTACGCTGACCAGTGGTGCGGTTCAGTTTTTTTCCAGCTACGCGATGTCGCATAATTATTCACTCACTTCAGGAACTTCGTTATCGTCGTGCAGATAGCCTTTTTCTTTAAGTTTATCAACCAATTCATCCAGCGACTTTTCGCCGAAATTACGAATCGCCAGCATTGCATCTGGCCCGCGATCCAGCATATCCAGCACGTCTCCGACTGTCGTAATGCCAGTACGCTTGAGCGAGTTGAACACACGCACGCTCAAGTCCAATTCTTCAATCGGCTTGTCGTACAGTTCACGGCCTTTGCCCTTGCGCCCGGTTTCCTCAACCTGCTCGTCGCTGCCCCGGCTGTAACCATCCAATTCGTCTGGCTGGATACCACTGATGACGCGCAAATGCTTGATAAGGATTTCGGCAGCCTGGCTGAGGGCATCTTCAGGGCGAATGGTACCGTCTGTCCAGATTTCCAGAATCAGTTTGTCATAGTTGGTGCGTTGGTTGACACGGGCGCGATCCACCTCGAAATTCACACGGCGAATCGGGCTGAAAATTGCATCAACAGGCAGTTCACCAATCGGCAAGCGTCCGCGATCTTCCGCAGGGCTATAGCCACGTCCAGCGCGCACCTCAAACTCAATTTCGAGATGGGCATTCGGCGAATCGACGGTGAACAGATATAAATCGGTGTTGATAATTTCAACTTCTGGCGGAGGAATAATATCGGCGGCGGTCACAGTGCCTTCGCCGCGATGTTCCAGACGCAGACGCGCCTGCTCGCCTTCCATTCGCAGGCGAAGTTGTTTCACCTGCAAAATCAGTTGGGTCATATCTTCACGCACGCTCGGAATGGCTGAAAATTCGTGATGCACATCCGACACGCGAATGCTGGTTACTGCCGCGCCTGGCAAGGAAGACAGCAGTATGCGGCGCAGGGCCGTCCCCAGTGTTAAGCCATAGCCACTTTCAAGTGGGCTGATGATAAATCGACCATAATTACGCGATGTCGCATCACCCTGAACCTTATGCGGCAGAACCATGTTATTTGTGAACAAAACGACTTCCTCCGGGCTAAACGCGACGTTTCTTAGGTGGACGAACGCCATTATGCGCAATCGGGGTCTGGTCGGTAATCGAACGCACCTTCAATCCGCTGGATTGAATCGCGCGGATGGCGGCCTCACGTCCCGGCCCCGGCCCCTTAACGAACACATCAACTTCCTGCATCCCCTGTCCCTGGGCGGATTCAGAAGCAGTCTGCGCAGCCATACGAGCAGCATAGGGCGTACTTTTGCGGCTGCCCTTAAAACCGGATGTCCCGGCGCTGGCCCACGAAACCACGTTGCCCGATTGGTCGGTCATCGACACAATGGTATTGTTGAAGGTCGCGAAGATATGCGCCTGACCATAAGGTATGTTTTTGACGACTTTCTTGGCAGCACGCCGACCAGTCGCCGCTTTCTTTTGTTGACGAGCCATAAAACTCTCTCCAAATGGATTTGATGGGAAACGCGCCCTGCTCATCTAAACAGGGCGCATCGATTGTGTTGTTTATAACGCCGCCAACAGATGGCGAGTGGGCAAGCGCAAACCTATTTCTTGGTTGCGCCGCGACGACGACCACGCCCTGGCACGGTCTTTTTGACACCGCGTTTGGTGCGCGCATTGGTGCGGGTACGCTGTCCGTGTGCGGGCAGGTTACGACGATGCCGCATCCCGCGATAGGTGCCGATGTCCGAAAGGCGCTTGATATTGCCCTGAATCTCGCGGCGCAGATCGCCTTCGGTGGTCAGTTTGGCAATTTCATCGCGCAGCAGTTGTAAATCAGCTTCGGTCAGATCACGCACGCGAGTGTTGGGGTTGACGCCAGTCGTCTCCAGAATATCGCTGCTGGTAGGGCGACCAATCCCATAAATATAGGTTAAAGCTATCTCGATTCGTTTATCACGGGGCAGGTCCACCCCTTCAATACGTGCCATGCTCTATTTCTCTCCGGGTTAACCCTGACGTTGTTTGTGCTTCGGGTTTTCGCAAATAACCATAACCCGTCCATGACGCTTAATAATGCGACACTTCGGGCAGCGTTTCTTCACAGATGTAGATACGCGCATAATATCGATCTCACTCATTATTAGCTTTTGACAGAATGATAATTTTACCAGTCGATAGTATCAATGTCCAGACCTATGGCAGCGTCAGAATGATGGGTTCGCCCTCAGTAATGGCAATTGTATGCTCAAAATGGGCGCACAACGAGCCATCAGCGGTGACAACCGTCCATTTATCGTTCAACTCGCGCGTGTCCGGGCGTCCAACATTCACCATCGGCTCAAGCGCATAGGTCATACCGGGCTGTAACCGATAGCTGATCCACCCGCGCTGGCGACGTTTATTAGGCCACCAATTCGGCACCTGCGGTTCTTCGTGCATCTGTCGCCCGACGCCATGCCCGGTGTATTCGCGCACGACACTGTAGCCCTGGCGTTCCACAAAATTCTGGATCGCGGTTGATACATCGCGTGTTTCATTGCCGACCACCGACGCCTTGATGCCGACAAATAACGCTTCTTCGGTCACATCGAGCAGGCGCTGCACCGACGGCTTGATCTGGCCTACCGCGTATGTCCAGGCCGAGTCGCCCACGAATCCCTTGTAAACCGAGCCGATGTCAATGCTGATGATGTCGCCTTCTTGGAGGACACGCGGCCCAGGGATACCATGCACTAGTTCATTATTGACTGATGCGCAAATTGACGCCGGAAAATTGGGCGAATCCGGCTTGGGATAGCCTAAAAATGCCGGGGTCGCTCCATGACTGCGCAAAATATTTTCGGCGATTTTATTGAGTTCAGCCGTCGTCACACCTGGGCAGACGGCCTGCCGCATGGCCTGATGCGCGCGGGCGACGATTCGCCCCGCTTCCCGCATAATCGCGATTTCTTCCAGCGTTTTGATGTGTGGTGACATTGCGTTAACGCTTTCGCGCCTCAATGGCTGCCTTAATTGCCTTGCTGACATTTTCAATCGCCTGTTCAGCATCGATTTCGGTCAGCAGCCCTTTTTGACGATAGTATTCAATCAAGGGGCGAGTCGTTTCCAGATAAGTATCGATTCGCTTGATGATCGCGCCTGCATTGGCATCATCGGCGCGGCGCACAAGTGCTTTGCCCGTCTCTTTTTCAGTGCCAGTCACGCGCGGCGGGTAATGCCCTTCCGGGTGATCCTCATATTTCCACTCAATCGGATCCGTCGCGCTGAAAATATTATAGATTTTGCTGCCGTCGGCGGAACTCACCCGACCAAATGCGCGCCGGAAAGCCGTATAAACGTCGAGGTCGAGCAGCAGCACCGAATTCAGCGCCTCGCCTTTGCTGGCAAGATAGTCGTCAAGCCATTTCGCCTGGGAAGCATTGCGCGGATAACCATCGAAAATCACGCCGTTTTTTGCGTCCGGCTGCTCCAGGCGATCCTTTAAGACTTCGTTGGTCGTCTCGTCGGAGATGAGCAGCCCAGCCTTCATGGTTTCCTGAATTTTGCGCGCCAGTTCATCCTCGCGCGTCCGCATAGCGCGGAACAGGTCGCCTGTCGAAACGTGTGGGATGCCATACTCCTGCCGGATAAAATTGGCCTGGACGCCTTTTCCTGCACCCTGCACACCCATCAAAATGAGATATAAACCCATCGAAATTGCTTCCTCTACGATTGCTGGCGCTCTCTGGCGGCTTTTGCACGTTCATCAGGCGGCGTCTGTTTTCGAGCGTTCCAGTAAAAATCGCGCTTTTCGTCATTCACAGCTTGCAGCGGCATCCATGCGCTCAACGAATGGTGAACAGACGGTCATCAATTTCTTTCATCCGCTCGATTTCATCGGACGTGGTGATGGCGGGGATCGCTAAATAACCATTGTGACGAAAAAAATCGATCTGTCCCTGGGTCAAACGAATCGCTGCTTCGGGCATTTGTCCGTTTTCCTGAAAATAAGCTTATTTTCAATATTTGGTCTGTAGGGGCGCAGCGCTCTGCACCCCTACGAGAGCATCATTTTAGGGCTAACGCATGAAGCCTTCGTAATTGCGCATCACGAGTTGAGCTTCGAGCTGGCGCAGCGTATCAATCACCACACCAACAACGATAATCAGGCCAGAGCCGGACAGCACCAGCGCCGCATTGGTCGAACTGCTTGCACCACCGACGGTTTCAGTCGGGAACAGGATACGGTTGAGCAGGTCAACAATTCCAGGCACAATCGCGATGATGCCCAGGAACAGCGCGCCGATCAGCGTAATGCGCCGCGTGACGCGCACGATATATTCCTGTGTGCGCTTGCCCGGGCGAATGCCAGGGATAAAACCGCCCTGCCGCTGAAGATTTTCAGCCAGATTTTGATTCGCAACCATCGTTTCCGAATAGAAGAAGGTGAAGCCAACCGTCAACAGGAAGAATGTCCCCCAATAAGCCAAGCCCTGGTTGTTGCCGAAAGCCTGCGTAATCTGATCGCCAAAGCTGCCAGGGCCGCCGGGAGGGAACAGGCTCACGATAATCGCCGGGAAGGTGATGATCGACTGCGAGAAAATCAGCGGGATCATACCCACTGGATTTACGCGCAGCGGGATATGCGTACTTGCGCCGCCATACTGTTTGCGTCCCCGCACACGCTTGCCATACTGCACCGGGATACGGCGGACACCTTCCTGAATGACGACGATGCCGACCACGCTCACCAGCGTAATGACGATAAACACGATCAGATTGAAAATGGGCTGCGTCGTGGTGGTGAGCAGTTGGTAGAGGTTGGTCGGCGCGTTGGCGACGATACCAGAGAAAATGATGATCGACAGACCGTTGCCGATACCCTGCTCAGTAATGAGATCACCCAACCAGATGGCGAACATCGTCCCGGCGGTCATCGTCGCGATAACCGTAATCGTGAGCAGCAAATCCGAGCCGAAGCCAGGAATAATTGGCGAACCGCCAAGCTGCCCAAAAATCTGAATCTGACCAACGGCCTGCAAAATCGCCATCGGGATCGCGAGATAATAGGTATAACGCTGAATTTTTTCCTGACCACCTGGCTCACGCTGGAGCGCTTCGAGGCTGGGGATCAGCGGTGTCAACAATTGGAAAATAATCGAAGCGGTGATGTATGGGTACACACCCATCGCGATCACGCTAAAATTTTTGACAGCGCCGCCGGAGAGCAAATTCAGGACGCCGACAATGCCGCCTGCCTGTCCTTCCAGAAGCGATTGCAGTGACGCGCGGTCAACGCCGATCACAGGCACATGCGCCGCAAACTGGTAAATCACCAGGATCAAGCCGGTGAACAGCAGCTTGTTGCGCACGTCGGGCAAACGCCACGCGTTCCTAAGAGCTTCTAATGCTTGCATAAACCGTTTCCTCAAATACTAACGCCCTCATGACCCCTGGGCGCGTCCCCGTCCATCGAGAAATCGCGCTGTAAACCCTTTACACAAGGGCTAGGGGCGAGGGCATGTAGAGTTCGTTTACTGATTGTTCTCGTAATATTTTGCCAGTTGCTCTTTGGTCAGGAGTTTCACTGTTGCCAGTGCGCCCTTCAGCTTGATTTCCAGCTTTTCCATGCTGCCACCAGCAGCTTCGATTTTCTGTGCCGCGCTCTTGGTAAAGCGATGGGCATGAATCGTCAGCTTCTTCGACAATTCACCTTCGCCCAGAATCACCACAGGCTTATCAGCGTCGCGAACAAGGCCGATTTCCGCCAGCAGCGCCGGAGTCACCACCGTACCCGCTTCCAGATCGTTCAGCTTGGAAACATTGACTTCCTGGTAATTGATACGGAAAATGTTCGTGAAACCGCGCTTGAATGGCAGACGCCGCACCAACGGAAGCTGACCGCCCTCAAAGTATGGGCCTTTTTTGCCGCCGCTGCGCGAACCCTGGCCTTTTGTACCGCGTCCAGCCGTCTTACCGCGTCCGGCGGAAATACCGCGCCCAACGCGAATGCGTTTTTTCTTCGAACCCTCGGCGGGTTGCAGATCGTGTAGCTTCATGACTTATTCTTCCACTTCTTCCACGCGCAGCAGGTGGCTGATTTTGTTCACCATGCCCCGGATCACTGGCGTGTCGTCGTGCGTTACCGTAAAATTCAGGCGGCGCAGCCCCAATGAACGCGCCGTCGCCAACTGGCTCTTTTCATAGCCAATCGTGCTACGCACCAGCGTAATTCGCAGTTTTTTCTCACTCATTGGTCGTTACCTCTCGGCGTTCCCAGAAAGGCCGTACATCTTTCGGGTCTTTGCCACGCATCGCCGCGATTTCTTGCGGAGTACGCAGCATTTCCAGCGCCGCCATCGTTGCCATCGCCACGTTCAGCAGATTCGCGCTGCCCTGGCTCTTGGTCAGGATGTCGCGAACGCCAGCGGCTTCCAGCACAGCACGGACACCACCACCCGCGATCACGCCCGTACCGGGGGAAGCGGGGCGCAGCAGCACTTTTGCGCCGCCATAGGTAGCCGTTACTTCGTGCGGGATCGTCGTGCCAGAGAGCGCAATTTTCGTCATATTTTTGCGCGCACGTTCCGAGCCTTTGCGAATGCTGTCCGGCACACCACGCGCCTTGCCAACACCCACGCCGACCTTGCCGTGATTGTCGCCGACGATCACCACCGTGCGGAAGGCAAAGCGCCGTCCACCGCGAATCACTTTGGCGACGCGCGTAATATCGACAACACGCTCGTCAAGTTCTTCGCGCTCTTCCTCACGTTCGCGTCGTGGCTCACGTCGTTCTCGTTTTTCCCGTCGTCCTTCAGTCATGTTCTACTCCTAGAATTCGAGTCCGGCTTCGCGAGCGCCTTCAGCGACAGCAGCCACGCGACCATGATACTTGTAGCCACCCCGGTCAAAAACGACCTGGTTGACTCCCGCAGTTTTGGCGCGTTGAGCGACGATCTGACCAACAATCTTAGCGGCCTCTGTCTTGTTTTTTCCGGCGATTTGCGCAGCAACTTCTTTATCAATCGTCGAAGCTGAAACCAGCGTCTTGCCCGCTGCATCATCAATGATTTGAGCATAGATGTTGGTCAGGCTGCGATAGATATTCAGGCGTGGTCGCGCTTCCGTACCAATGACCTTTGCGCGCACACGTTTGTGACGGTGCTGACGCGCCGTATGTTTTTTCTGTGACATAGTTTACTTCCCTGTCTTACCGGCTTTACGGCGGATTCGCTCATCAAAGTAGCGGATACCCTTGCCCTTATATGGCTCCGGTGGACGCAGTTCGCGAATATTGGCTGCCGTTTGACCGACCACTTGCTTATCAATGCCATTGATGTGAATGTGCGTCACAATCGGGCTGATTTTTTCCACCTCGAACGAAATGTTCTGGGGCGGGTTGACGACAATTTCGTGCGAATAGCCCAGGCGCATCACCAGGTCTTTGCCGCGCAGGTCGCCGCTGTAGCCGATGCCTTCCACAATCAATGTCTTGCGGAAGCCTGTCGAGACGCCCATAACCATATTCGAGATCAAAGCGCGAGTCAGACCATGCAAGGCGCGCTGGTGGCGTTCGTCGCCGCTGCGTTCAACCTTAATGCTGGCATCTTCCTGCTTGACCGCGACATCGGAATGAACCTGATGCGTCAGTTCGCCTTTTGGCCCTTTGACCGTCACCTGCTGATCTTGAATCGTGACATTGACTTTAGCAGGTATCGGGATAAGTTTCTTACCAATCCGTGACATAGCGATTTTCCTTTACCACACGTAGCACAGCACTTCGCCGCCGACACGTTCACGGCGCGCTTGCTGCGCGGTCATCACGCCTTTGGGAGTGGTGACAATGGCGATACCGATGCCGCTCATCACGCGAGGCAGATCACGCGAGGCGCGGTACACACGCCGCCCCGGTTTGCTAATGCGTTCCAGGTGCGTAATCACCGGACGGCGGTCACGGCGCGAACCGTAATATTTCAGCTTAATGTTAATCATGCCCGCTGGCTTTTCATCGGAGACGCTGTAGTCTTCGATGTAGCCCTCGTCTTTGAGGATGCGGGCAATTTCGACCTTGATTGTCGAGGTCGGAATCTGGACTTCGATCAGTCCTGCCATGAGCGCGTTCCGCACGCGCGTGAGCATATCTGCAATGGGATCATTTATCATGAGCGCTTCGTCTCCTACCAGCTTGACTTCACGACGCCGGGAATCTTGCCTGTCAGCGCCATTTCACGGAAGTGCATACGGCACAGCCCAAAACGGCGAATATAGCCGCGAGGCCGTCCGCAAATCTTGCCGGAATTGGGATCTACGAACTGGCAGCGATTGCGCACCCGTACTTTGAATTTCCGCCTGCCTTCACGAGCGGTAATAGATTTTTTTGCCATATGCCGTTCCTATTTATCACGGAAGGGCATGCCCAGCAGCTTGAGCAGCCGGCGGCCTTCCTCGTCCGTTTCAGCGGTGGTGACGACGGTAATTTCCATGCCACGCACTTTATCAATCTTGTCGTACTGAATTTCCGGAAACACAAGCTGTTCACGCAGGCCGATGGTGTAGTTGCCACGACCATCGAATGTATCCGGCGAGACGCCCCGGAAGTCGCGCACACGGGGGAGCGCGATATTGATGAGACGATCCAGCAGCGCCCACATACGCTCACCGCGCAGGGTCACTTTTGCGCCAATCGCGCGGCCTTCGCGCAGTTTGAATGCAGCGATGCTCTTGCGCGCTTTAGTAATAATCGGCTGCTGGCCCGTAATGATGCGCAGGTCTTCAACCGCACCATCCAGTGCCTTGTTGTCATCCAGTGCCTCACCCACGCCGATATTGACGACGACTTTGGTGATACGCGGCACCTGCATCACATTGTCATAATTGAACTCCTGCATCAACTGCGGAGTCACTTCTTCCCGGTAGCGGGATTGCAAAATTGGTTTAGCCATAATTTATTTCCCTTGCTCCGGCCTAATCAATATCGGCGTTGCAATTTTTGCAGAACCGAGTTTTGGTGCCATCTTCGCGCACCTTGAAACCGATCCGCGACGCCTTATCGCACGATGGGCAGACCAGCATGACATTTGAGAGATGAATTGGCCCGTTAAATTCGACGATCTGAGCCTGCACCTGCTGTCTCCCGGCTTGCTTCGCTTTTTCGTGGCGCTTGAGGACATTAATGCCCTCGACCACCACGCGATCTTCCTTCACCAGCACTGAGACAACCTCGCCGCGCTCTCCCAGGTCTTTCCCGGCGATCACTTCAACTGTATCGCCCTTTTTTATCCGCTGCATGTTACACTCTCCACCACTTACAGGGTTTCCGGCGCGAGCGACACGATCTTCATGAAACCCTTGTCGCGCAGTTCACGCGCCACTGGCCCAAAAACGCGAGTCCCGCGCGGGTTAGTCAGGTCTTCAGCAAGCAGCACAGCAGCATTGTCGTCAAAGCGGATATACGAGCCGTCGGAACGGCGGTACTCTTTAGCCGTGCGAACGATCACCGCGCGCACCACTTCGCTTTTCTTGACGTTGCCATCGCTAGATGCCGATTTGACCGTCGCCACAACAATATCGCCGACATAACCATAGCGTCTGCGCGACCCACCCAGAACACGGATGACGAGTAATTCGCGTGCGCCGCTGTTATCAGCCACAACCAGGCGTGATTCAGTCTGAATCATGGTCTATTCTTCTCCCTCGCCCGGTTCCTCTTCGGTGACATCACCAGAAATTGGCTCCAGAATTTTGTCGCCAGTGTCCTGGATCACTTCCTCGACCACCCAACGCTTGAGCTTGCTGAGGGGTTTGCTTTCGACCAACTGCACCAGACTGCCAACCGGGATAGCGTTGCTTTCATCGTGTGCATAAACCTTTTTGGAGGTACGCACGACTTTCTTGTAGATACGATGCTGTTTGTTAATATCGATGGAAACCACAACCGTTTTTTCCATCTTGTTGCTTACTACGCGGCCTATCAGCCGACGACGATTATTAGCCATTTTGCTTTTCCTTGCTCGCCGCATCAGCAGCCAGTTGCCGCTCACGCAGAACCGTCTTCAGACGAGCGATGTCGCGCCGGGTATAGCGCATGACATTCTGATCTTCCAGGGTGCCAGCTGCATCCTGAAACCGCAGATTGAAAAGCGACTGCTTCAAATCTTCGATTTCATTCAAAAGCTGCTCATCAGACATTTCACGAATAGCACGCACATCCATTAGATCACCTCCTGACCGGAGATGGGATCGATGCGCTTGATGAAGCGGGTCTTGCAGGGCAGCTTGAACGACGCCAGACGCAGCGCTTCACGCGCCTCTTCTTCGGTGATGCCGCCCATCTCGAACAGCACACGTCCTGGCTTAATCACGGCGACCCAGAACTCGACAGCGCCTTTACCGTTACCCATACGGGTTTCGGCGGCTTTCTTGGTAACAGGCTTGTCGGGGAAAACGCGAATCCACACTTTCCCACGACGCTTGATGTAGCGCACCATCGTTCGGCGGGCGGCTTCGATCTGGCGGCTGGTCAGCCAAACAGGTTCTGTCGCCTGGAGGCCAAATTCGCCGAAAGAGACCACCGTCCCGCGCGATTCCTTGCCGGTCATGCGCCCACGATTTTGTTTGCGCCACTTTACACGTTTTGGCATTAACATTTGCTTGTACTCCTCAACACTAGGCGCTGAACGTCTCTTTGGGCGGCTCGACAGGTGGCAGTTCCATCTTCAAAATTTCGCCCTTATAGACCCAAACTTTGACGCCGATTCGCCCGAAGGTGGTCAGCGCTTCTGCGGTGCCAAAATCAACGTTGGCGCGCAGCGTATTGCGCGGGATTCGGCCTTCGCTCTGCCATTCACGCCGCGCCATGTCCGCGCCTGCCAGACGCCCGCTGACTTCGATACGAATACCCTCGGCACCCTGGCGCATGGCCTGCCCAATCGCGCGTTTGATGGCGCGGCTGTGACCAATACGGCGCTCAAGCTGTCCGGCGATATTTTCGGCGACCAGCGTAGCATCCAGGTCTGGTTTATCGATCTCAGTCACTTCGACCTTGACCTTTTTGCCGCCTGTCAAAGCTTCCAGGTCAGTACGGAGCTTCTTGACGGCTTCGCCCTTGCGACCAATGACAATGCCGGGGCGGGCGGTGTGGATATTCACCAGCAGTTGATTCGGGTAGCGCTCGATCTCAATGCGCGAAATCCCGGCACGTTCGCTGTCACCTTTGACAAAACGGCGAATTTTGAAATCCTCTTGCAGCAGCTCGGTAAAGCGGTTGCCTTCGGCATACCAGCGCGCGTCCCAGTCACGATTAACTTTTAAACGAAACCCAATCGGATGAACTTTACGACCCATACTACTTTCCCTCTCGCTCAGCCAGGACAACTGTCAGGTGTGACGTGCGGCGAATGCGCGGTTTATAGCGCCCACGCGCCCCGGCTTTCATACGCTTCAGGACGGGTCCCTCGTCGGCAAAAATTTGGGCGACATATAAATTGTCCCGGCTCAAATCCTGATTATTTTCTGCATTGGCAACTGCCGACGCCATTGTTTTGCCGACAATTTCAGCGCCTTTTTGGGGCATGAATTTCAATACGGTCAGTGCTTGCTCGGCGCTCATGCCGCGCACCTGGTCACAGACCAGACGCAGCTTTTGCGGGGAGATCATCACATAACGATTAATTGCACGCGATTCAGCCATGATCCGCTCCTACTTCTTCTTTTTCTCGACCAGATGGCCTCGATAGGTGCGCGTTGGAGCGAATTCACCCAGTTTATGTCCCACCATATTTTCGGTGATATAAATAGGGACGTGGCGGCGACCATCGTGTACACCAATCGTATGACCGACCATCTGCGGGAAAATCGTGCTTGCCCGACTCCAGGTACGGATGACGACTTTCTTGTTTTCGTCATTGAGCTTCTCAACTTTTTTGAGAAGTTTCGGGCTGATAAAAGGCCCTTTTTTCAGTGAACGTGACATACTTTTTCCTCTTAGCTATCAGCTTGTCAGCCTGTCAGCCTGTCAGCGAAATCTGAAGTGCTGACTAACTGACGCGCTTTTCTAGCGACGTTTGCCACGCCGACGAACGATAAATTTATCGGTGCGGGCGTTGACACGGGTACGCTTGCCCATTGCTGGCTTGCCCCAGGGAGTCTTTGGCCCTGGCATACCGATGGGAGAACGACCTTCACCACCACCATGTGGATGGGCTTCGGGATCCATCGCACTGCCGCGAACAGTCGGACGCCAGCCCTTCCAGCGGTTGCGGCCTGCTTTACCGATCTTGACATTGCCATGTTCGGTGTTGCCGACCTGTCCAATCGTCGCCATGCAGCGTTCGTGGATTAACCGAACTTCACCACTGGGCATACGCACCTGGGCATAAACACCTTCCTTCGCCAACAACTGCGCCGAAACACCCGCTGAACGCGCCAATTGACCACCCTGACCGGGGAGCAGTTCGATGTTGTGAATCTGCGTACCAACCGGGATGTCTTTAATCGCCATCGCATCGCCAACGCGCAGGTTAGCTTTCTCGCCATTCGCGACGGTATCGCCAACACGCAGCCCCAGCGGAGCGATAATATAGCGCTTTTCACCATCTTCATATTGCAGCAGGGCAATGCGCGCCGAGCGATTCGGATCATATTCAATCGTCGCGACCTGGGCAACGCTGTCGAATTTATCGCGTTTGAAGTCAATAATGCGATAGCGCCGCCGATGCCCACCACCACGATGGCGGACAGTAATTTTACCCGTGTTGTTGCGCCCGCCGCGCTTGCGCATGGCTTCGGTCAGCGAACGTTCCGGGTGTGAACGGGTGATTTCCTCAAAGCTGTGGCCCGTCATTCCCCGGCGGCCTGCCGAGGTGGGCTTATAAACTTTTACCGGCATAACATTTTCACCTTAACTACGGGTTAAACAACTCGATAGTGTCGCCTTCAGCCAGCGTCACAACGGCTTTTTTCCACTGCTTGGAGCGCATGTACCAGTTGCGACCACGGCGGCCTCGTTTGGCGGGCATCACCATCGTGTTAACCTTCGTCACGCTCACCTCAAAAATAACCTCGACGGCTTCTTTGATCTGAATTTTGTTGGCTTCATGCGCGACTTCGAACACAAACTGATTTAATTCATCCGATTGGATGCTTGATTTTTCGGTAATCACCGGGCGACGGATAACGTCGTAAATGTGCAGATCAGCCATGATTAACTCTCCCGTCCCCAGATCGACTTAATCACGTCCAGCGCGTCCAGCGGCACGATCACCTTATCATATTGCAGGAGATCGCGGATATTCAGATAACTTGCCCGCAGTGTTTTGGCGTTGGGCAGGTTATTGACGCTGCGCTGTACGTTTTCGTTCGTCTCAGCCACCAGAACCAGCGTTTTAACATCGCCCGCCAGCGCGCTGAGAATCGTCTTCATTTGCTTGGTCTTGGGGGTATCCAGACTCAGCTTATCGACAAATACAAGCTGTTGATCGCGCAGCAGGGCGCTCAGGGTTGAGCGAATGGCCTGACGACGCATTTTCTTCGGCATGTCTTTGGTGTATTTGCGCGGGTGAGGGCCATGTGCCACACCACCACCGACGAAAATTGGCGCGCTCTGCGCACCATGACGGGCGCGACCTGTGCCTTTTTGACGATACCATTTGGCTTTCGTCAGGTTAATATCGCTGCGATCCAGCGTGTTGTGCGTCCCCAAACGGATGTGAGCCATCTGGCGCACGTAGGCCTGATGCATCAAACCCATGTTGATTTCGACTTCAAAAATGTCACTCGGTAAATCAATCTTTTTGACTTCTTTACCGCTCTGATCCATTACTGAAACTTGCATGATAAATGCCACTCCTTCCCACGTCTACCGGCGGCGCGGACGCGCTGGTTTGATTAACACAATGCCACCCTTCGCGCCAGGGACAGAACCCCGCACAGCGATCAGGTTGCGCTCCGCATCGACCAGCACCACCTCAAGATTCTGAGTGGTCACGCGGTCATTGCCCATCCGACCCGACATCGGCAGCCCTTTAATCGTGCGGCCTGGAGTCGTACCTGCACCCACCGAACCCGGCGCACGTTCACGGTCAGACTGACCATGTGTACTCGGCTGGCGGTTAAAATGATGGCGCTTAATCGTTCCAGCGAAACCACGCCCCTTGCTCGTGCCGATCACATCTACACGTTCACCTTTTTCGAAGGTGTCTGCCTTGATCTGCTGGCCTTCCTGCACATCAACCTGGTCGGCGAGGATGCGGAATTCACGCAAATGCCGCAAAGCAGGTAAATTATTGCGGTTCAAATGACCCAGTTGGCCTTTGGTCAAGCGCTGCGGCTTGGTCGTTCCAAAACCCAACTGAACGGCAACGTAGCCATCTTTTTCTGCCGTGCGTACCTGCGTCACATAGCATGGCCCTGCTTCCAGTACCGTTACCGGAATCACGTTGCCTTTGTCATCAAAAATCTGGGTCATGCCCACTTTTTTGCCAATCATGCCCTTCATAAAGCTTGCCTCCAATGAGATGCTCGCGCCGTTGTCAAACGCGCTCTAGATACGCATCCCCATTTGTGATTATGCGAATTGGCGGGTAGCTGCCCGCATACGCCTTAAATTTTGATCTCAATATCCACACCGGCAGGCAAGTTGAGGCGCATAAGCGTATCAATGGTCTTGCTATCCGGGTCCAGCACATCGATCAGGCGTTTGTGCGTCCGAATCTCGAAATGCTCCTGGGAGTCTTTGTCGATGAATGGCGAACGCCGGACAGTAAAACGCTCCAGGCGGGTTGGCAGCGGCACTGGCCCCACAACACGCGCACCAGTGCGCTCAGCAGTTTCGACAATGCGCTGCGCTGACTGATCGAGTACCCGGTGGTCATAAGCCTTTAGCCGGATGCGAATTTTGCTCTTAACAACCATAACGAATTCCTCTGCGACAGCGCCGCTGTCTATGGTAGGAGATGCCGGGAGCGTGGTGTTGCCTCCCGGCATCTCTTAATCTATCTGATGAAATTACGAGCGTCCTAGGTCAGAATTTCGGTAATGACGCCAGCGCCGACTGTCAACCCGCCTTCGCGGATCGCAAATTTCGAGCCTTTTTCTAGCGCCACCGGGGTAATCAGTTCGACTTCCAGGTTCACGCTGTCACCGGGCATCACCATCTCGACGCCTTCGGGAAGGGTGATCGTGCCAGTCACATCCATGGTGCGGATGTAGAACTGTGGGCGGTAGCCGGGGAAGAACGCCTTGTGACGTCCGCCTTCTTCACGCTTGAGAACGTACACTTCGCTCATGAATTTCTTGTGCGGGGTGATGCTCTTGGGTTTCGCCAGCACCATACCGCGCTCGATCTGTTCACGGGTTACACCACGCAGGAGGATACCCGCGTTGTCGCCCGCGACGGCTGCATCCAGTTCCTTGTGGAACATTTCGATGCCCGTGATGATGGTCTTCATGATTTCGTCACGCAGACCGATGATCTCGACTTCTTCACCCTTAATCATCTGACCGCGCTCAACACGACCCGTCACAACCGTACCACGACCCTTGATCGAGAATACGTCTTCAACGGGCATGAGGAAAGGCTTGTCCACTTCACGAGTCGGGGTCGGAATCCACTTGTCCACCGCATCCATCAGATCAAGGATGGGCTTGTATTCAGGGGCATTCGGGTCCTGGCTGTTGGACTCGTAGGCCTGGAGAGCCGAGCCACGAACAATCGGGGTGTTCATGAAGCCGTAGCTTTCCAGTAGTTCGGTCAGTTCCAGTTCGACCAGTTCGAGCAGTTCAGGGTCGTCCATCTGGTCAATTTTGTTCAGGAACACCACCATCGCAGGCACTTCCACCTGGCGGGCGAGCAGCACGTGTTCGCGCGTCTGGGGCATCGGGCCGTCTGGAGCGCTCACGACGAGGATCGCGCCGTCCATCTGGGCTGCGCCGGTAATCATGTTCTTGATATAGTCGCGGTGACCAGGGCAGTCTACGTGAGCATAGTGGCGCATGTCCGTCTCATATTCCACGTGACGGATGTTGATGGTAATACCACGAGCTTTTTCCTCAGGCGCGTTGTCGATGTCTTCATATTTCATCAACTCGGCTTTACCCCTAAGGCCCAGCACCTTCGTAATCGTCGCGGTGAGGGTGGTTTTGCCGTGGTCTACGTGACCAATCGTCCCAATATTGACATGGGGTTTGTTGCGCTCAAATTTAGCCATTATATATCCTCTTAATCCTTCTGTTCTTCGATTATCCAGCGCCCGTAGACGCCACTACAACGCTCTAGCGCCCGCCCTTAATCACCTCATCGGCGACGGACTGCGGCGCGATGGAGTATTTCTCGAATTCCATTGTGAAACTGCCACGTCCCTGGGTCATGTTACGGACATTGGTCGCATAACCAAACATCTCGCCCAGCGGAACATTCGCCCGCACAGACGTTGAGCCTGAACGCGGCTCCATCCCCAGGATGATGCCACGACGTGATGAGAGATCACCCACGATGGAACCTGTATAATCATCCGGTACGTTCACTTCGACTTTCATGGTCGGTTCGAGCAAAACAGGTTTGCCCTTCTGTACACCTTCTTTGAGGCACATCGAGCCAGCAATTTTGAATGCCATTTCGCTCGAGTCAACCTCGTGGAACGCGCCGTCAACCAGCGTTGCTTTCAGTCCGACAACGGGATACCCTGCCAGCACACCGCCCTGCATCGCTTCACGCACACCGTTTTCAGTCGGTCTGATGAATTCTTTGGGGACGCTGCCGCCTTTAGTGCCATCAACCCACAGCAGACCTTCTTTTGCCAGCGGCAGTTCTTCATCCGTCAGCGGGTCGAACTCGATCACCACACGGGCATATTGACCGGAGCCACCCGTCTGGCGCTTGAATGTTGTATCAATGCGCGAGGGCTTGGTGATGGTTTCACGGTACGCCACGCGCGGACGACCAACCGTCGCCTGAACATTAAATTCACGCATCATACGGTCAACCAACACTTCAAGGTGAAGTTCGCCCATACCCTTGATTTTTGTCTGACCGAGCTTGTCATCCACTTCAATTTTGAAAGTGGGGTCTTCTTCAGCCAAACGGCGCAGCGCGATACCCATTTTATCCTGGTCGCCCTTGCTGTTTGGCTCGATAGCGACTTCGATAACAGGATCGGGGAAGCTGATCTTTTCCAGAACAATGGGCTTGTCCTGGTCTGCCAGCGTATCTCCCGTGAAAGTGTCCTTCATACCAAGAATCGCAGCGATGTCGCCTGCGTGAACTTCTTCGATGTCCTCACGGCGATCCGCAAACATGCGGACGATACGACCAATACGTTCGCGGTTGCCCTTGCTGGTATTTATCAGCATCGAGCCAGCTTTGACGACACCGGAATAAACGCGGAAGAATGCCAGACGACCAACATAGGGGTCAGTGATAATCTTAAAGACCAGCGCCGCAACAGGTTCATCATCTGTCGCGTGACGGATGACTTCTTCTTCTGTCTTGGGGTGAATGCCCTTGACAGGCGGAATATCCAGCGGAGAAGGCAGCAGATCAACCACGCGATCCAGCATCAGTTGGACACCCTTGTTGCGCAGCGCCGAGCCGCACAGCACCGGATGCACCTTGCCAGCGATGGTCGCGGCACGCAGCGCACCCAGGAGATCGTCGTTGGTGATTTCTTCTTCCATCAGGTATTTTTCGGTGAGGAAATCATCATTTTCGACAATTCGCTCGACCATCTGGGCGCGGCGGGTTTCCGCTTCTTCACGATGACTTTCGGGAATCTCGTGCCGTTCAATCGTATTCCCCATGTCACCGGTGAACGTAACCAATTCCATACTGAACAGGTCGATGATGCCAGCAAAGTCTGCGCCTTCGCCATAGGGCATCTGGATAACTACCGGATTCCCGCTCAGACGATCCACAATCATATCGACGCAGCGCTGGAAATTCGCACCTGTGCGATCAATCTTGTTGACGAAACACATGCGCGGTACACCATATTGGTTGGCCTGACGCCATACGGTTTCGGACTGCGGCTCGACACCCGCAACGCCATCAAATACAACTACCCCGCCGTCGAGTACGCGCAGACTGCGCTGAACTTCAGCGGTAAAGTCTACGTGACCGGGGGTATCAATAACGTTAATCTGGTGATCGCGCCAACTTGCCGACACCGCAGCAGCCGTAATGGTGATACCACGTTCACGTTCCTGCGGCATATAATCTGTCGTGGCAGCGCCGTCATGCACTTCACCAATTTTGTGAACCATGCCGGTGTAATAGAGCACACGCTCAGTTGTCGTGGTCTTGCCAGCATCAATATGGGCGATAATGCCGATATTGCGAACTTTATTCAGGTCCAGAGTGCTTTCAGCTTTTTTAGCCATACCTGGTTTTTTGTATCTCTCTCAACACATAACAGCAGAACTAGCGGAAATGGGCAAACGCGCGGTTGGCCTCAGCCATACGATGCGTGTCGTCCTTTTTCTTTACCGAATTACCTTGTCCACCAGCGGCATCCATCAATTCGCCAGCCAGTTTTTCCGACATATTACGCCCACCGCGCTTGCGTGAATTTTCGAGAATCCAGCGCATCGCCAGCGAGACAGAACGTTCATGGGGGACTTCCATTGGAACCTGATAGGTCGAACCACCCACACGCTTTGGCTTTACCTCAACCGATGGGGAGACATTACGCAGCGCCTGCTCGAAAATTTCGAGCGGGTCGCGCTTCATACGCTCCTCGATCAGATTGAATGCATGATACATGATGCCCTGGGCAACACTGCGTTTGCCGCCGTACATCATCCGGTTGATAAACATCGTGACACGCACGCTCTGATATTTTTTATCGGCAGGTACAATCCGCTTCGGCGGACTTTTACGTCTCGACATAATTCAATATCCTATTTCTTCTTGCCTTTAGCAGCGGCATCTGGCTGACCCGGCTTGGGTCGCTTCGCACCGTACAGGCTGCGCCCTTGTTTACGATTTTTGACGCCATCGGCATCCAGGGTTCCGCGGACAATGTGGTAACGCACACCCGGAAGGTCTTTCACACGACCACCGCGCACCAGCACGACGCTGTGTTCCTGCAAGCCGTGACCCTCACCCGGAATATAAGCCGTGACTTCGATCAGGTTCGTCAGGCGGACACGAGCCACCTTCCGCAGCGCTGAATTCGGCTTCTTGGGGGTCATCGTTTTGACCTGAGTGCAAACTCCACGTTTTTGTGGTGCGCCTTTACGGCGACGTGTGCGCTTCTGCGTGTACGCGTTCAGCGTATATTGCAGCGCCGGGGCTTTGGTTTTTGATTTCTTGTCCTTACGCCCTTTGCGCACCAACTGATTGATGGTTGGCATAAAATTCTCCAATACTAGCGTTTTTTTCGGGCATGCAAAAAGGCGATCTAAATTGCAGAACGCCCCTATCTTCCTTACCCTGATGGCGAGCTATCTCGACATGCGAAACGCTTTCAGCCATACATCGCTCGGTTGTCAAAGACCGGATATTGCCTCCAATGAGGTTATCCTGCCCATGTAGGCCAAAATCATAGCATTGCGCCCCACCCATGTCAAGGGAGAGGCAAAGTACGTTTCAACGGTTTTCTAACGAAGGTTGGCTTGCCAAATAGAGGGCTATTTAATGGAGATGGTAAATTCGCCGTAACCGGCCCAGTCCTGCTGCAACGCATCGTAATAGGACGAGTCAGTAGCCAGAATCAGATATTTTCCGTCTTCAGGCAGTTGAATGCTGTCGAGGGTGATATTGCCGCTGTCGGCTGCCAAGCGTGAGCCGTCCGGCGAGAAAAGCTGAACCAGCGGCTCAAATGTCTCACTGGAGAGGCCAACATTAACCACGTCCCCGGCTGTGCCATCAAACGTAAAATAGTAGACGGGTTCGCTGCTGGTGGTTTCGGCAATGCCCGCGTCACCAATATTCAGCTTGCCCGCGAAAAAATTCAACTCATTTTCTTGATACCCACGCAGCCCTGTCGGCGGGGTGATGCCGCTGATCGACAGTTGATAATTTTGCGTCTCGTCGAGCGCGGGCGCATCATCAATATAGGCGAGGCTGGTCGCAATGACGGAGTAGCTGCCATCATCAGGGAGAGTCACGCCGCGAATCGCCGCCGAAGCCGCAATGTCGCCGCTGTTGTCATCGGCTGCGATCAATTCACCACGTGGCCCTAGCAGCAGCAGATAAGGATCAAGTGTATTTTCCTGAATCATGGTAATCGTGACCACATCACCCGCACTGGCATTGAATCCATAAAGCTGGGCTGTGGTCGTATCCTCCAGCGAATCGCTGACGACATCACCGTTCAGGAGAATCGGGATGCTAAATTTGCGTTCAGGCTGGGCGGTGACAACGCTCAAACTAACGGAGAATATCAGAAGAAAGAGGGTTAAAAAGCGTAACCGACGCATTTTTGCTCCTTTGCGACGATTTAATTATACGCTTTTTCTGAGTGATCTAACCCCTAATTTAGGGTGCTTATAAAATTTAAGCCGTCTGAGGCATGAGAACCGAGAACGCGCGCACCAATTCATCGACGCCTACCGGCTTGCCCAGGAACATATCCGCGCCAGCCTTGAGCGCCTGATTCATCTGGAAACCGCCCGTCGCGCCAGACACGACGACAACCGGAATATGCTGCCCTGGGAGTTCCTGCTTGCGGACGTAATGCGCCAGGTCAAGCCCGTTCATATCCGGCAGCATCAAATCCAGCACAATCGCATCCGGTAACTTTTGGCTCACAAATCCGAGCGCGGCAACGGCGTTGTGCATCACCGTCACGCGAAATCCGGCGTGTTCGAGGATCATCCCGAAAACAGAGGCGACATCGGCGTCATCTTCGACAATTAAGACATGCTGTCCGCGTCCCAATTTCGGGATCACGGTATGCGGTTCTTTGGACTGGGCATCTTTGACCAGCGGGACGACGGCGAAAAGCACCTGTAAATGAAGCTGTCCAACAATCAGATCGTCACCATGACGCAGGCGATATTCCTGGTGGGGAGTCAGCGCATAACCGTTTAGCCGTGTGCCGTTGGCGCTGCCGTTATCTTTAATGGAGATACGCTCCCCTTTTGCTGCAATGATCGCGTGGCGGCGCGAGACTCCTTGGACATGCGCGCCGTAGGGAGAAAGATTGACATCCGGCTCAAAATTTCGCTCCGGGTCACTTCGCCCAATCGTCATGAACTCACTGACGCGCACCTGAATCGTTGATGGCGTGCCAACCACGCGGAATTCAAGCACCCAGGGCAGCACTTCATCAAGCGGGCCTGTCGCGCGGACGGGTGGCGTAATCAAAGCTTGTTGGAGCGGGTCTAAGTGGCGTGTTTTTTCTTTGTCAATTGCGTTAAGATCGTTCATCGCCATCGAGCAGTCCTTAATTCATTTCACAATCTAACAATACAGCACGTATTTGGATTAGCCCTATAGGTATCCGGTACTATGCCTCCATAGATTGGACAATATTTAAAGAAGCACGACGGGGGTGGCATGAACGATGGTTGTAGGGATGCAGCGCCCCACAGGGGTTTCCTTCGGTCGCGCTGCACCCCTACGAAAATATTGATCCTGAATGCTGCGCTCTAGCGGAACAATTCACGCACGATGATATTGCGTTGAATCTCACTCGTTCCTTCATAAATCTGGAAAACCTTGACATCGCGCATCAGCTTTTCGACGGGATATTCCTTCATGTAGCCGTAGCCGCCGAAAACCTGTACCGCGTCAATCGTGACTTTCATCGCCATGTCCGCCGCGAATGCTTTGGCAAAAGCTGCCGCGCGGGGGTTGGTTACATTCTGGTCAACCTGCCACGCCGCCTGCCATACCAGCAGCCGTGCCGCTTCAATATTAATCGCCATATCGGCAATTTTGTGGCTGACAGCCTGATGCTGCCAGATCGGAACGCCCATCGTGTGCCGCTCTTTGGCATATTTGACCGATTCTTCCAGCGCCCGCCGCGCTACGCCGACTGCCCCGGCTGCCACACCCGGACGGCTGTGATCGAAAACCTTCATCGCCAGCATAAAACCCTGGCCTTCTTCGCCGATGCGATTTTCGGCAGGCACTTCGACATTTTCAAACGTGATTTCGGCGGTATCGGCGGCGCGCTGACCGAGCTTATCAAAATGTTTGCTTACATTAATTCCAGGCGTATCGCGCTCGACAATGAAGCACGAGATTCCGCGATGGCGCGCACCGGGCGTCGTCACGGCGAAAACCGTGTAAAAATTAGCATAATTGACGTTGCTGATAAAAATTTTTGAGCCGTTGAGGATGTATTTGCCGTCTTTGCGCTCGGCGCGGGTTTGCATCCCGGCGACATCTGACCCAGCGGCAGGCTCGGTAACGCAGTAGGCCGCCATATGTCCCTTTTCGACCATACGCTCCCCCAGCCAATATTCTTTTTGCTGGTCTGTGCCACCGATGAGGATGGGTAGCGACGACAGATTATTGACGCTCATCGACGTGCTGATGCCGGAGCAGCCATAAGCCAATTCCTCGCCGACAATGCACTCCTCAAACACATTCGCGCCAGGGCCGCCGTATTCCAACGGAATATTTAAATTGACCAGGCCGATTTCGCGCCCTTTTTTGATGATGTCAATCGGGAACTCGGCTGTGCGGTCAAAATGCTCGGCAACCGGGATAATTTCTGTCGCAGCAAAATCGCGAGCCATCTTCTGGAGCATTTTCTGCTCATCGGTCAACTCAAAATTGACGCCTGAAGCAGCCACTTTATCAACCATTTTTTAGACTCCAATAATAATTAATCAAATTTACGTTTGATTAATTATAGCATATCTTTGGTCTACGGGGTTGATAGGGCAGACGCTTGAGCGGCGAATCGTTCCTGAATGGCAGCGACAAGTTTTTTCATATCCGCGCGGAAATCGGGATCAGGATCGATAACAGCGGCATTGCGCGAAGCCAGACTGCGCAAGCCAAAGGGGAGATCATCCTCTTTGGGCATCAGCGCGCCGTTGACCACGACGGGGATTACCGCGACCTGATCTTCCCCCCGATCCAGCGCAGCCTTGATCTCGAAGCGCACGTAATCGTCTTCATCGCCCAGCCGCGCCTTGTTAATTTCGCTTAACCAGGTCGGCCCGATCATCACCAGCATCACGTCACAGGCGGCAGCCCGTGACTCAATCACACTGCGGAAATCGACGCCAGCAGGGATGTCCTCCAGGTCGCGAAAAACGCTGGCCTTGCCAAACTCAGGCAGCAGATAATCGTAAACGCGCCCGCAAACGTCGCGGGTGTCATCGCGGCGGTAATTAATAAAAATGAGCTTGTCAGGGTCGTGAACGGGCGTTTCGCGGATTTCAAATTCCCGATATTCGACGCCAAGCTGCTCGACTGCCAGCGCGATCAGTTGAAAAGCCTTCGCATCGGTCAGCGTAAATCTTACCTCAATCGTCATCGTCAACAGCCGTCACTTTAATTTTGCGGATTCCCGATTCCAGTAAATTTTTAACCTGCGCCAGCACATCCTGAACATTCCGGCTTTTCAGATCGACCTTCACACGCGCGGTATCATCATCTTCGAGATCATCCAGCACGTCTGATGTCGCCAGCCCACCGCCCGACCCAATGGCGTTAATCAATTTCTGGATTCCGGCGTCAAAATCGGCAGTGAGGTCAATATAGGGCAGCGGACGCAGGTCTTCCGGGATTTCATAATGCGGCAGTTGGTCAACCAGCGCGACGTAGAGCGGTTTTTGCTGTTCCAGCGCGGCGCGATATTGGCGGGCAATGTAAGGCGAATTGACCGAGGCCAACGATAGCAGCAGCAAGACATAATAAGCATGTTCAAGCGAACGCTCAATCGCTTCCTGCCAATGCTCATCACTTTTCATATCAAACTGATTTTGCCAGACGGTAAAACCTGCCTCGCGCAGCCTGTCCTGAACACGTTCAGCGATTTTCTTATCCTGGTGCGCGTAACTGATTAATACGTCACCCATGATGTTACCTTTGTTCAACTTTCTTCCTTTATTGATTATAGCCCAGGCATCGTTAGAAGGCCATCGGAGCTGTTTGCCGATTCGTACCACAAAAGTCATAATAATATTGTAGTCATTTCTATAGGAACTTCTCACTCGAACTATGCGCTTTTTCATCAGTTATTCCCGCAGTGTCAAACAAGAAACTGGAAAAGTCGTTGATCTCCTGCGCGCGGCAGGCCATGAGGTGTGGTGGGATGGCGACATTCCCGAAATTGCCGATTGGTGGGCGACCATTCTCGACAAAATCGAGTGGTGTCAGGTTTTCATCTTTGTGGTGTCTGAAAAATCGGTACAATCCCCATACTGCTTAAAAGAATTGAGCTATGCGACTGACCGCAACCGCCCGATTCTGCCCTTTGTGATCGACGATCATACCCGCTACACAATCCCGCCTGAAGTCACACCGATGCGCAATCAATGGTTCGTCTACGATGGAAATCCGGCACGGATGTTAGACCGCATTATCCAGGCGTGCAGTCAGATTGTGTGGGACAAATACCCTGATTTACGCGCGCCGCGCCCCATCGAACCCAATACCGGGTCAGGCAGTCTGGTGAAGCTGTTTCAGCAGGCGGTAAGTCTTGCCGAGGATGGGCGATTTGACGAGGCAATCAAACGGTTTCGCAATGTGGCCAGTCTGGATCACAATGAATGGGGGCGGGAATGCCAACAGTGGATTGGGCGGCTGCAAACTTACGGCGAAATTGCTGAAATGGCGGATCATAAGGCAACTCGACGCCGCGCTCAGGAAAAATGGGCAAATTACGTCAAGCAGTATGATGACGAATTTGACCCGCTCAATGTGCGCGACAAGCTGATTGACTCGCTGCCGAAACGCGCCCACAGCCGCGTCTACGACATTCTCCCAGCGCCGTTCGCCTGGGTCGATATTCCGGCGGGACAAGTCACGCTTGAGGAAGGCGGTTACACGCCCAAAGGTGGGCAAACTTTCAACGTGCCAGCATTTGCCATTGCCAAATACCCCGTGACGAATATCCAGTTTGCCAAATTTATTGATTCGGGTGGCTATCGCGAGAAGCGCTGGTGGACAAGCGCGGGCTGGCAGGTGCGCGAAAAGGAAAAATGGACACAACCCCGCTACTGGACAGACAAAAAATGGAACAGTGCGGATTATCCCGTTGTTGGGGTATCATGGTACGAATCGCTGGCTTTCTGCCGCTGGCTCAGTGAAGTTAGCAGCGAAAACATCTTGCTGCCTACCGAGCAGCAGTGGCAGCGGGCAGCACAGGGTGATGATAATCGCATTTATCCCTGGGGAAATGATTGGGATGGCAGTCGGTGTAACAACAGCGTAGGCAAAGATTGGGAGCAGAATCAAACATCTCCCGTGATACAATATGAAGGCAAAGGGGACAGTCCCTTTGGTGTCGTGGACATGGCGGGGAATGTATGGGAGTGGTGTCTGACCGCATACGAGACAGGCAGTACGTCTTTAGACGGAACAGATGTTCGCGTCCTTCGCGGTGGCTCCCGGTACGACTACAATACCCTCGACTTCCGTGCTGCCTACCGTTTCAGGTACTACCCTGGCGACTGGGACGATTACCTGGGTTTTCGCGTTTCCCGCTTCAATTAAAGCTTTCTGTATGCTGACTGTGCCAGAGGCTGGAAGCCATCTGGCTAAAACAGAAAGCCTGCTCGAAGCAGGCTCAATTTACGATATCGTGACATAACAGCCCTCTTCGAGAGGGCTTCTTTCGATTAGCCGTAGGCTTCGAGCCTACGGAGACTTGCTAATACAAGGCTTACGCCGCGCTGGTGATCTCATAGGCCACGCCCTCGACCACGACGATCACACGTTCGCCGACGGCGAAGTAATCGCTGAGTTCCGGCTTGTCTTCGAGCAGTTGGAAATACGCATCGCTCAAAAATTCGATCTTCTGCGTTTCCATCGTGTCCGGCGTGAAGGCCGTATCCGTCCACACGTCGCCTTGCAGGATGAACGTCTTGTCGTTCACCGTCTGGATCGGGTTGGCGTTGTAGCCCGCTGCGAACTGCTCGTCGCTTTCGCCATCGACGGACTCTCCGCCAGTGCCACCACTCATCAGCAGCGGTTGCATCGTAGGCATCGGGGCTTGCATAGGCGCTTGCGCGGCTTGCAGATTAATCGTCGCATCGGCGGCTGCAACTGCGCCTGCACCACTGGCGACGCTCGAAAGTTCACGCGCTTCCTGGGCAAATTCGGTTGCCGCACGGTCACGCCCAGCCTGCGAGAGAATGTCATCTTCTTCGATCAGGAAGCTGGTGTAAGGTGTGATGATGCCATAGCGCACGCTCAGATTGACCACGCTGTCGATCAACTCCTGGTTTTCGCCGTTCAGCCGGATGGTATTCAATAGGTCGCCGATGCGCCGGGTCGCCCACAGCCGGGGGATGAAGGGTTCGCCCCCTGCCCGCGCCGGAAATTCGAGATTGGCGTAGTTGATGGTCTGTGCTTCGCCCTTGACCGAGCCAGTCAATGTGATCGTCGAATTTTCGGATGATTGGCGATAGCGCCCGACCAGCGTCAACTGCTCACCCGCGAACAGATCGGGAAGCTGCGACGGATACATCCAATCGATCTGCATCCCGCCGAAATCGAGCGCGATGTCAGTCATCACGGGCGCGCTGATTTTGCTGTACAGGCTGGCGACTTTTTCGTCAATGCGTTCGCCGGGGCGCACGTAGCTGCCCGCGCCGCGAAAATCCTGCACGACGGCATCCAGCAGGAAGGTATCCACGTCATCGCCGACGCCGAAGGTAAAAATTCGGACATTGGGTTTGGCGGCAGCTTCTAGAT